>OIWN01000089.1_pt1 | contig 80798 bp, 62 predicted proteins | sample 1587591 | NCBI WGS metagenome assembly OIWN01 (sample SAMEA3888901, study PRJEB22519) | human gut metagenome | biome: human gut; feature: human-associated habitat; material: faeces | place: Denmark | collected 2010 | reverse complement strand
ATTATTACTCAGTATTTTAAATTTATTTCTAACAATATGTGTTGCGGAATTAAGGGATACCAGAAAATGTGGAAGGTGACGAAGTGCTAAGCAAGCATCCTAATTTCAAAGTAGTGTGGACAGTACTCAATGCTTTGCGTGCCCATGACGACCGTTTTAATGCAGAGGTAAACAAGATAGAACTTTCCAAGCAAAAGCCTAAACATATCCTTTTTGGAGGCGTGGGCAGTACACACGATGACGATAGTGTGGACAGCAGCCTTGCAGATGCTACGAGGCAAGACACCACCAGCGCAGCCATGCAAATGGCACAACAGCTTTCACTGCAATTCGAAGATTTACAGAATGTTTTCTATGCCAAAATGGTAACCAAAGTAGGTAGCAAACGTTATTGGGAACTTTGGGCAAAAGACATTGCTAAAATAGCAGAAGAACACATCGAACGCATCAAAACATTGATTGCAGACGAAGGCAAGCACAAGAAAGCATTTGAGCAACTGATGCGCGGACTGCGCAAGAATATCAATCCCAACCTTACTGAACAGGAAGTCATTGAAATGCTTTCGCAGCATCTGATAGCCATGCCTGTATTCGAAGCTCTTTTCGGTAATTACGAGTTTGCTGTCAGCAATCCGGTATCGAAAGCCATGCAAAAGATGCTTGCCTTGCTGGATGATGAAGCCAAAACGGAAGAAGAAAATGAACGCCTGCAAAAATTCTATGATTATGTACGGACTACGGTAGGCGACATTACCGATGCCGAAGGTCGCCAACGCCTGATAGTAGAGCTTTACGATAAATTTTTCAAAGTGGCTTCACCTAAAACTGTTGAAAAATTAGGCATTGTATATACGCCGGTCGAAGTAGTGGATTTTATTATTCATTCCGTCGGGTATATTATTCAAAAAGAATTCGGGCGTTCTCTTTCTGATGAAAATGTGCATATTCTTGACCCATTCACAGGTACGGGTACATTCATCACCCGTTTACTGCAAAGTGGATTGATAAGCCGTGATGCATTGGAACGAAAATATCTCAAGGAAATCCATGCTAACGAAATTGTATTGATGGCCTATTACATCGCTTCCATCAACATTGAGAATGTCTATCATTCGTTGATGCCAGATAAGGAATATAAAAGTTTTGATGGCATTTGTCTAACCGATACATTTCAATTAGGAGAACAAGGGACGGACGAGAATTTGTTTTCCGAGCAGTTTCCCACCAATTCCAAGCGTGTAATTGCTCAAAAAAAATGCCCGATTACAGTGATTATCGGCAACCCGCCTTATTCCATTGGGCAAAAATCAGCCAATGATAATGCACAGAATCAATCATATCCTATTTTAGAAAAACAGATAGAAAGCACTTATGTAGCAGAGTCAAAAGCGACCCTTAATCGTTCTGCATACGATAGTTACATTAAAGCTATAAGATGGTCAACAGATCGTTTAGGTACTGATAATGATGGCATTATTTCTTTTGTTACTAATAATGCATGGTTAACAGCAAATGGACTAGATGGTATGCGTAAGTGTTTGGAAAAAGATTTCTCAAGTATATTTGTTTTTGATTTAAAAGGTGGTATACGAGGTAAAAAAGGAGAGCAGGTAAAAAGGGAAGGACAAAATATTTTTAATATAATAACTGGTATATCTATTGTTTTTTTGATCAAAAGGAAAACAAAATCAAAGTGTAGAATCTTTTATAGTAGCGTAGATAATGGCCTAACGAAAAAAGAAAAATTGGATATACTCAATAATGTTCAAGATATTAGTTCATCACGTATAGCATGGAGGATTATAGAACCTAACCAATATGGTGACTGGCTAGATTTTAGAAATGATTTATTTAATTCATATATTCCTTTACGTGATGATTGTAAGAACGGAAAATCATTTTTTGTAATTTCGCCACCAGCCGTAGTTACAGGTCGGGACTTTTGGGTTTACAATTTTTCTAAAATACATTTAGAAAAAAACATGTCACGTATGATAGATTTCTATAATAATCAATGTGTTGCTTATTCAAAATTACCTAATTGTAAGATAAGCGTTGAAGATTTCATTGAAACAGATATGACTAAAATAAGTTGGACGAGGTCTTTGCGTAATGCTGTAAAGAAAAAGAAAACATTCGTTTATAGTCCTACAAATATTCGTATAAGTACATATAGGCCTTTTCAAAAAGAGTTTCTATATTTTTCGCAAGATTTCAATGAGGCATATGGGAAAAATATTAATTTATTTCCATATACATCTGTAAATAATAAAGTCATATGCGTATCTGGGATTGGTGGTAATGATATTGCTGTTCAGATTACAAACGAGATCACCGATTTTGCTTTTGTTAAAACTGGAAATGGTGGAACTCAATGTTTTCCTCTTTATTGGTATGAGGAAAATAATGCGAAAATTACTGATTTATTCTATCAAGAAAACTCTGAAACTACGAATAAATATATTCGTAAGGACGGTATCAGTGATTGGATATTGAATATTATTCATAAACAATATGGTTATAAAGTGACCAAAGAAGATATATTCTATTATGTGTATGGATTGCTCCATTCATCAGAATATCGCACCATGTTTGCTACAGACTTAAAAAAATCATTGCCACGTTTGCCTTTGGTCGAAAAAGTAGATGACTTTTGGGGATTTAGTAAAGCCGGGCATGAACTTGCCAACCTACATCTGAATTATGAAACAGTAGAACCATATCGCAAATGCCAAGTAATCTATGCTCCGCTCACTAATAAGGGCGAAAGCATTAACTATCATGTTGAGAAGATGCGTTTCGGAAAAATCGACAGCAAAACAGTCGATAAGAGTATTATTTATTATAACAAAGCTATTACCATAGAGGATATTCCTGCAGAAGCATACGAATATGTGGTGAACGGCAAATCGGCCATTGAATGGATTATGGAGCGTTACGCCATAACTACAGATAAGAAAAGTGGTATTATCAATGATCCAAACGATTGGGCACGCGAACACAACGATGAGAAATATATCTTCAATCTACTGCTTCGAATAATCAATGTATCTGTGCAGACGGTGAAGATTGTGAAAGGGTTACCGAAATTAAAATTTTAAGAATATGAAAGAAAATCAGTTTTTTGAACAACAAACTATGTCTTCAAGAGTTAAGGCAAGTATTGTATCTGAGTATTTTCCCAAGTTTTGCAATATCATAATTAATAAACATAAGCCCAATGAATTAAGATATATAGATTTGTTCGCCGGTCCTGGCAAGTATGAAGACGGCAATGCTTCAACTCCATTATTAGTTGCACGAAATTGTCTTAAAAATAGTTTTTTACAACAACATGTACGATTTATGTTCAATGATAATACTTATAAAGAACAATTAGAAGCAAATTTCTTAGCAGAATTTCCTTACGGAACTTTTACTATTAATCCTTTTTTTGCCAATCGTACAGTTGGAGAATGTGAATCTATAACAAAATTTCTGACCAAGAATACACATCGTGGACGTTGCAATGAAGCTCCAGCGTTACTTTTTATAGATCCTTTTGGATATAAAGGTATTGAAACAAATGTACTTGCTCAGTTTTTGCAGAACTGGGGAAATGAAATTTTTCTATTCATAAATACTAAAAGAATACATCCTGCATTAGAGAATGAAAAGTTTGAGCCTTTAATGCGTGATTTATTCCCAACGACATATGAAAAGATTAAGTTAGATCGAAAGTTCAAGCAATCGGTATCTGAAAGACTTCAACTTATTATAGATAATTTGGGTGCAGAATATCAAAAAATATTAGGCAAAAGAGTATATTATACAGCATTTCGTTTTCAAGAAGAAGATGCGGATACTACTAGTCATTATATTTTACATCTTACAAAGGGGGAAAGAGGATTCGATTTGATAAAAACGATTTATAATGACTTTGCTAATGTAGGTACTATTTTTGATGGCATAAATACTTACACCTTTGATGTAAAGAAAATAAATAACCCTATCTCTGAACTATTTGATATGGGGGAACAAAATATAGATAACTTAAAACAAGACATTTATGCTTTATATCGTGGAAAAAAGATTTCAGCTTTTGATTTGTTCGAAGAGCATCAAATAACGGGCAATTATTGTAGATCGCATTATGCTAAAGCTTTAAGGAAATTAGTTTCTGAGGGATTATTAGAGGCTTCATTTATAGACGAGAAAAATCATATCGTCACTGTTCTTATTTCAAAAGATTGTATACTGAATTTTAAATAAATGGCAACAACATCAATAGAATGGACTGATAAAACTTGGAATCCAATTACTGGATGTACCAAGATTTCCGCAGGATGCATTCATTGCTATGCCAATGTTATGGCAAACCGATTACAAGGAATGAATAATCCTAAATATAATCGAGGTTTTAAGCTGACTTTGCATCCTAATGATTTGCTTGAACCAACAAAATGGAGAAATCCCTCTATGGTTTTTGTATGTTCGATGAGTGATCTTTTTCATAAGGATGTGCCTTTCGAATTTATAGATAGAATATTTGATGTCATTCGAAATACACCTCAACACATATATCAAATTTTAACTAAAAGAGCTGAGCGTATGAATCTATATTTTAATGAACGAACAATTCCATCAAATGCATGGGTTGGTGTTACAGTAGAGAATATGCAAACAAAGTGCAGAATGGATTATATTAGAAATCTTGACGCGAAAGTGAAATTTATTTCTTGCGAACCTTTGTTGGAAGATTTAGGAGAGATAAATCTTTCAGGCATAAATTGGATTATAGTTGGTGGAGAAAGTGGTGTTCAAGCTCGACCAATGAAAGAAGAATGGGTTTTGAACATTAAAAGACAAGCTGAGACTAATCATATTCCATTTTTCTTTAAACAATGGGGAACTTGGGGAAATGACGGAATTAGAAGAAGTAAAAAAGCAAACGGAAAATTACTAGAGGGCAAAATCATTCAAAAAATGCCTATTCAAAATAACGAATGACTTATAATTATAAATGCTATGAGCAAATTAAGTATAAAGAATATCGGAGCTATTAAAACTGTTGAATTTGATGTCAATCGAATCAATGTGTTTATGGGACCACAATCGTCCGGCAAGAGTACAATCTCTAAAATCCTTTGCCACTGCCAATGGGTTGAGAAATCATGCTTTCTCAACAAGCAAGAGTTAGAATATTACCAGAAACCAGGTGTATTCTTCAATTCATTGATAGAGTATCATAAACTGGAAGGGTATTTTAACCGAAATGCAAGCATCAAATATGTAGGTGACTACCTCACGCTTACTTATACACACAGTTCAAAAAAAATAACCATTAAGTTACAAAATAAGGCTGCGTATGCCTATCCTAAGATAAGCTATATCCCGTCTGAAAGAAACTTTGTAACAGGAGTTTCAAACTTTAGCAAATACAACGAAGGGAACAATGTCATTTTGTATTTTGGTTATGATTGGTCGGAAGCAAAACGAGATATTACCCGACTGGATATATCTCAATTACTTAATCGAGAAGTAGTTTACGAAAATCTGAACGATCAAGACTATATTTTTGACCATGGTTCAAAGATACAGTTAGTAAACGCTTCTAGTGGAGTACAATCCATTCTACCTTTATATCAGACCATTTTATACATGCTATCCAATGTCTATACGAAAGCGAGAACCCTCTCTCCGTCCAAGGAATTTGCCCAAAAGCAATTATATGCCGCATGGACTTCGCTATATGGGGTGGTAAAAGGACAGAAGAATAGCTCGTTACATAACGATGCACAGCGCATTCTATTGACGGTTTTCAATAGCTTGGAACAACCGGGAGTAAAGGCTGTTGATAAACTATCAAAACTAACGCCTGAGGAGTTAGAAAAAAATGTTTCTGAAGCCTCTGCCTTGCTCAATAAACTTTTCGATTATCATTTTACGCAATTGTTTATTGAAGAACCCGAGCAAAACCTTTTCCCTGATACCCAACAAGAGTTCGTTTACTGGCTCATTGAGAACCTTTCAAAAAACGAACACAAACATGCCGTGGTATTGACCACACATAGTCCCTATATACTGTTTGCACTGAACAATTGCATGATGGGCGGTTTAGTGAAAAACAATATTCCACAGGATAAGGCAGAAAACTTTCCTTCCCATGCAGCCTGGATCAAGCCTCAAACGGTCTCCGTTTTTGAAATAGAAAACGGAAGTATCAGACGCATTCAGGACAAGGACGGCATCATCGAAGACAACTATTTGAACAAGGCTTATAAAAAGAATTCGGAAGAGTATCTTTCACTTTTAAACTATTATGAAGATGAAGAGTAGAATATTAACTGCATATCCAAGGTCACAATTTAGGCAAGGTAATGCTTCCGTTTTCTATATTGCCGATTTTACAGAACGGACGGAAAGTCTGCGTAAGGTAGAAATACATGAAACAATTCCTCAGACACCTGACAGGTTTCAAAACATGGATTGTTTGACTGTCAATAATCCCCATACGCTAACTATTGAATTTAATGTTTTTGAAGACAATCAATTCAAAGACGAAGAAGGCAGAGATATTCAACACTGCGAATGTTGTCTGTTCCCAGCGGCAAATGACGACATATCATGGGTTGCTTTTGTTGAAATCAAAGATTGCAAGCCTAAAAACATTGCAGACTATAAGGAGAAAGTCAAGGAACAGATAATCTCGACAGTACAACTTTTCAGAAACGCTCACATAACAACAGGACAGCAAAAAATATACGGTATCATATCATTCCCCCGGAAAAGGAAAACAGGTTTTAATGAAACTATTTTTACGGATTATACTGAATATAAAAGACTTTATACTGAATATCACATACATTTTTACCCTACAAATACAGTACAAATTAAGAATGGGGAAATCTTGGAATTAATTAAAACATAGACTCTTAAGTATAAGAAATAAATCAAGTTATGCCAACCGAATCCCCAAATATAGAGTTCAAAGAATCATGGCGCGACGAATACCAGAAATGGATTTGTGGTTTTGCCAATGCACAAGGTGGTACGCTGTATATAGGACTGCGCGATAATGGTGAAGTGTGCGGCGTACAGGATGCCAAGAAGTTGATGGAGGATATTCCGAACAAGGTGCGTGACATGATGGGTATCTTGGTGGAAGTCAATCTGAGAGAAAAGGACGAAAAGCAATATCTGGAGATTGTGGCGGATGCCTATCCTTATCCCATCAGTTTCCGTGGAAAGTATTACCAGCGAAGCGGTGCAACCAATCAGGAACTGAAAGGGGCTGCACTCGACCGTTTCATGCTTCGTAAGCAAGGGAAAACGTGGGATGGTGTGCCAGTACCTTATCTGAAAGCGGAAGACTTGGATAATGCCACATTCGATTTGTTCCGCAAGTATGCCAAACGGAGCGGACGTATGGAGGAAGCGGACTTAATGGACGACAATCACGGATTATTGGAGAAACTGCGGCTCTATGAGGGCAGTTATCTGAAACGCGCTGCCGTTTTGTTGTTCCATCCCGACCCGGAACAATACGTAACCGGAGCGTTTGTAAAGGTCGGCTTCTTCCGCGAAGGCATGGATTTGGTGTATCAAGACGAAGTACATGGTAATCTGTTCCAGCAAATTGCGAAACTGATGGACTTGCTATGTACCAAGTATATGAAAGCCATCATTACCTATGAGGGTATCCAACGGATAGAAACCTTGCCTATGCCTCGTGAGGCACTGCGTGAAGCGTTATTGAATGCCTGCATTAACAAAGACTACGCAGAACCTTCTCCCATACAAATCCGCGTGTATGAGAACAAGTTGGAGATAATAAACGGGGGAGTGTTGCCCGAAGGGTGGACGGTAGAAACCTTATTGTCTTCACATCGGAGTATGCCTTACAACCCGGATATTGCCAATACGTTCTTCCGTGCAGGTGAGATTGAGGCATGGGGACGCGGCATTGAGCGTATCATCACGGCTTGCAAGAATGATGGTTTCTCCACGCCGGAGTTCCGTTATGATGCTTCGGGTATATGGACGACTTTTAAGTTTGAGTACCCGGAAAGGGCTACTACCCAAAACGACCAAGGCACTACCCAAAAGACTACCCAAAAGACTACCCAAAAGGCCATACAAAACCTAACAGAACAACAACAAGCGATGCTGTCATTCTTAAAAGAACATCCGGAAGCGACCCGAAAAGAGATAAGCGAGAACCTTTCTAACATTACAGAGGATGGTGTAAAGTACAATCTTTCCCGCCTCCAGGAACTTGGCTTGCTGAAACGTATAGGAGGCAGGAAGCAAGGGTATTGGCAAATTATAGAATAAAGGAGGATTATGGACGATTTGGAAGCAACAGTCCGGTGGAGCAATAGTGGGAGATTACGCTACTTGCGAAAAGATAAATCAAAGATATAGCCGCCAAGGAGTTATTTCAGGGAGTTAAAAGGGGGCAGATGCCAACACTTCTTGTGCTATCGGCGTTTCACTCCTGCCGGAGGCATAACTCCCTCCAATTTCTTTTATCTACAGGTATTTTGAGGGGGATTCATAATCGTTTTATGGTATACAGGTGAAAAATAACACTGCCGATGTGTATCGTTTGAAATAAAAGCATTACATTCGCAGGTAGCTTCATCGGGAGGCTTTTATACGTTTATCTTAAAAACAAGAATACAATGGGAAACAAAAAAATCGAGATTCCATATGCTTTCGCTTTGTGCGGAGATACGGAGTGCGCTTGTGCCGGCACTTGCTTGCGGCATATCGCTTATCTTCAGCAGGTTGAGACGGCGAAAGTGATGACGATGGTGAATCCCCGCTTTTGTGCTAAAGACAATACGTGCGCGTTTTACCGAGACGCTACACCGGTGGTTTATGTCCGTGGGTTTACCCAGATGCAGAAGCGGATGTTGCCCGAACAGTACGATAAATTCTTGTGGAAGCTGATAGCACACTTCGGACGGAACCCGTACTTTGAGCGCAGGAACGGCAAACGGTTGCTTCCCCCTGGCGAACAAGAACTGATTGCGGAGGTTGCCCGGCAAGTCGGCATGACGGAAGAGTTCAAGTTCGATACATACGAATATCGGTATAATTGGAAAGATTGACTGGCTGCTCTGGCAGGGTTATATAACTGCTGGGAAAGTCCCATGCAGTCAGGACTGCTGTTTTAGTGCATTGGGACTCTAGTCCTACCCTATGTAGGACTGCAGTCCTGGCATCTTAGGATTTTGCGAGGACTGTATTGCGTAGTACTGAGCAGCTATTTTATGAGAAGAAATCAGATGTATGATTTATATGAATGATATGATTCTTCCCAATAAGCTCTCGTATTGATTGGCGAGGGCTTAGAAGCTGTTTTGAATTTCTCCAAAAAGTTTTTCTTGGCATGATGTATCCGTTTTCGTGTGTGCTTTGGGCGATTTTTTGGTCCTTTTCGCTCCTGTTCTTCGTCAGATAGCCCGCTATCTTTCCTCATCACAGAAGCGAAAATGCCTCAAAAACTCATCCCAAAATCATCGCACGATAAATTCAAAACTGCTTCTTATTGGGCGGATTTTCAGAATACATATCCGAACCCGAGGTTCAGGTAGATGGGATACATGGCGAATGTAATGGTTTCGAAATCTTTCTGAAAGATGTCGTTCAGTCCCCAGGTCAGGTCGGCATGTACGGTAAGGTGCTTATAGGCACGCCATGAACCACCCACTTGCAATCCCCATTGGAAACGGCGGAGGTCTTCGGAAAAGTCATAGGTAGCGACGTTGTCACCTGTAAAGTTGACACGGCTTCCTGTAGCATCGGGAGTGCGCAGATGGCCTTCGTAGACGTTCCCGTCGAAGTCACCGCTCATCATATATGACAGGTAGGGGCCGAATACCAGTTTCCAGCGTTCGCCTATCTTATAGTTGGCAAGGATGGGGATGGTAAGGAGCGACATCCTTACTTTTGTTTCTACGCCACCTGTCCAAAGTCCTTGTATTTTTCCACCTGTCTCACTGAAGATTTCCATGCCATAGTTTTTCACCGTGGCTTGGGTGGTCATGCTCTTGCTGTCGAGGCGTAACCCTACGCTTACGCCCCATTTCTTGGCTTCGTCTATCCATTTGGTTGCGTTTCCTTCGATAGTGATGGCAAGCCCGGGGCGATAACTGTCGATGCTTCTGATTTCGTGTGGAAGTGGGAGTGGGGAAGTGCCTCCGAAGTTTACACCTGCCTTGAATTCGTATTCCAATCCGTGCAGGGATGACCAAAGCAAGCCTTTGTGTTCCGACCATTGTGCCTGTGCGATGCCTGTGCCGAATGCCAGGGCTACTGCTAAAGTTAATATGTATTTTTTCATGTTGTTTACGTGTTAAGGGTTATTCGCAGATTATTTCCACTTCGTCTATGTACAGTTCGCTTCCTACCGCTCCTCGGAAATAACCTCCTCCTCTGCTGGAGGCGAAAGCGATTGCAAGTTTGTATTTGCCGTTTGCCAGTCCTTCAGGGTCGACGGTCTTGCCGTTTTGTGCCTCGAATGATAAGTCGAAGTAAGTCCATTCATCGGTTTCTTTCATTTCTTGTTGGCCTTGTTCACCAATACGTGCCATCAGTACAATATTCGGGTTGATGCCTCCGGTCAGTGGGAAGAGGTCGCCATCCAGTGTATAGTCGCTGGTCTCAGCTTCGTAAAGCACTGCATAGATGTCGCCTATATCGGTTTGTCCGCTTAGTACTTTATTGTTTTCATCGGTGAATGTCTCACCTTTTTGGTATTTATACCATCCGGTTATGCGTTGGGGTATTTTGGTAAATGGGAAACCGAAGTGGGTAGCCTGTCGTGGAGCTGTGACGGCATTTTGTACGTCGAACGAGCCAACAAACAAGTTGCCACAAGCTATGGGCATTCCTAACGGGAGTCCGAAAGAGCCGGTGCTACGTGTAGTAAGACGTACGCATTTGCCGCTGTGGCCTATTGGATCCTGTACGGTAGGGTATTGCGTCTCGTCGAGTGCCATGCCGCTCAGTTCGTAGCCTGGGTTTCCGCTTGCCCACTGCATGATGCCCGACTCATTGGTGAGATAGAAAATATGATAGGGCGTAGTGGCGCGCAGGTTTTCGAACGAATAATGAGTGGGAAGTTCCATTTTGTTGATGCGGACTACATACGTGGCGGTTGTGTTTCCGTCTTCCGATGTCACGGTGAACCGGCGCAATGTGCGTTGGCTGAAATCGTAATACGGAGGCTGGTCGCCTGCTTCTGTTTCGTCGGCTTGAATGGTTGCGCCGTCGGCAAGCGTAAAGTTCAGTTCCTGCTGTGATACATCTGTACCGTCGAGCACATAAATTTCTATTTCTTTGTGGGTGGCATCTATGCTTGCCAGTTGGATGTTTTCGCCTGTGCAGTCATCGATGGCTGCTTCCACGTTCAGGGCTTCGTCTTGAATGCACGAAGACACCGCCAGGGTAAGAAGTAACCCTGCAAAGATTTTTCGGATATTCATAACATTATCGGCTTTAGCGTAATAACTCGGCAAAGATAATGAAATAAGTGTAACTATTGATAAAGTGAGTGTTAAAATAGGAATGGCGGGGAAGGGTAAGCGTAAAAAAATCCGGCTTCCTGTGACGGAAGCCGGATTGAAATTTGTCGCACCTGTATAAATTATACGATGCCTTGAGCCATCATGGCATTTGCCACTTTCATGAATCCGGCTACGTTGGCACCCTTTACGTAGTTGATGTAACCGTCGGGTTCTGTTCCGTATTTCACGCAAGCTTCGTGGATGTTCTTCATGATGCTCTTCAGCTTTTCGTCCACTTCTTCCTGGCTCCAGCTCAGCTTGATGGAGTTCTGAGTCATTTCCAGACCTGATACAGATACACCGCCGGCATTGGCAGCCTTACCCGGTGCATAGAGAATCTTCGCTTCCTGGAATACACGGATTGCTTCGGGGGTAGAAGGCATGTTGGCACCTTCGGATACAGCGAATACACCGTTGGCAACCAAAGCTTTGGCATCGTCGCCGTTGATTTCATTCTGTGTGGCAGAAGGCAGGGCAATGTCGCCTTTCTCGTTCCAAGGACGTGATCCGGCTACGTATTTGCAGCCGTATTTCTCTGCATATTCGCGGATACGTCCACGGTACAGGTTCTTCAGTTCCATGATGTAATCCAGTTTTTCGCGGTCGATTCCGTCCGGATCGTAGATATAACCGTCTGAGTCGGACATCGTAACTACTTTCGCACCCAACTGAATCAGTTTTTCTACTGTATATTGTGCTACGTTTCCTGCACCTGATACCAGACAGGTCTTGCCTTTGATATCAATGTTGCGGGTCTTCAGCATTTCGAGCAGGAAGTAGATATTTCCGTAACCTGTTGCTTCGGGGCGAATCAATGAACCGCCGAATTCGCGTCCTTTACCGGTGAGCACACCGCTGAATTCACGGGTCAGTTTCTTGTACATGCCGAACATGTAGCCTACTTCACGTCCGCCTACGCCGATGTCACCGGCAGGTACATCGGTTTCAGGGCCAATGTGACGCCATAATTCCAGCATGAAAGCCTGGCAGAAACGCATTACCTCAGCGTTTGATTTGCCACGTGGAGAGAAGTCTGAACCACCTTTGCCTCCACCCATCGGAAGCGTAGTCAATGAGTTCTTGAATGTTTGTTCGAAAGCCAGGAACTTCAGGATACCGAGGTTTACAGAACTGTGGAAACGGATACCGCCTTTATACGGGCCAATGGCGTTGTTATGCTGTACACGGTATCCCATGTTGGTCTGGATGTTGCCTTTATCGTCCATCCACGTTACGCGGAACTGGTAAACACGGTCTGGAATACACAAGCGTTCAATCAGATTCACTTTGTCGAATTCAGGATGCTTGTTGTATTCTTCTTCGATTGTACCTAATACTTCTTCTACTGCCTGATGGTACTCAGGTTCATTGGGAAATCTTCTTTTCAGATCTTCCAGGACTTTTGCTGCATTCATTCTTCTAATCTTGTTATTGGTTATTAAATATTCTTCTCATTGTTTGATATGGCAAAAGTATAGATTATTTTTTATTTATACAACAATTTAGTAAGAAAATCAGAGTAAAAACATCAAAAAGTTGTTTTTGTTTCGTTTTTGTGTGGAAATGACTACTTCTGCTGTTTCTTTTTTAACGCTTTGACAATCGGAATGAACACCAGGGCACCTGAAATGAGTATTGTCAGGATAAGCATGCCGTCAATTTGTGGGCTGGAAGTAAGAACAATGAAACAAAGTGCTGCCCAAGCCAAGGCTAACACGACACATTGTGAAGAGGTGAGTGGTTTTCGCATAAGGTCAGGGTATGAAAAGGTGTATGGTGACAGAAGAAACGCAGATTCACGAAGATTCTCGCAGTTTCTTAATCTGCGAAAATCTGTGTAAATCTGCGTTTCAAACAGAGACATAAATTTATTTTTGGTTATGCAACTTCTTGGCTACGATCGCATCGATGCAGGCGATAGCGGTGATGTTGACGATATCGCGCACCGAGCTTTCAATGTCGGTAAAGTGAATCGGTTTGTTCAGTCCCATCTGAATCGGGCCGATTACTTCTGTTTCGCTCATGCTTTGGATAAGCTGGTAAGTAGCGTTGGCAGAGTTCAGGTTCGGGAATACCAGTGTATTGACTTCTTTACCTTTCAGGCGGGTGAACGGATATTTCTCGTCACGCAACTCGTTGTTGAGGGCAAATCTTGCCTGCATTTCTCCATCGATAGCCAGATCGGGGAATTCTTGCTGCATGTAGGCTAAGGCTTCGTGCACTTTAGCCGGGCTTCCTTCCTGGTCGGAACCGAAGTTGGAGTAAGCAAGCATTGCCATTACCGGTTCTTGGTTGAAGAAACGTACTGCTTTGGCAGACAATTTGGCGATGTCAATCAGGGTTTCTGTGTCGGGATGGTGGTTGATCAGTGTATCGGCAATGAAGTAAGTGCCTTTCTTGGAGTTCAAGATATGCATGGTGCCGAAGTGTTTGTATCCCGGCTGGATGCCGATAACTTCTTTTGCCACCTTAATGGTGTTGGTATATTTGGTATACAGACCTGTAACGAAAGCGTCTGCTTCACCGGTTTCTACCATCATCATACCGAAGTAGTTACGTTCGAACATCTTGTCGTTTGCCTCTTGATAGTTTGCTCCTTCACGGGCACGTTTCTCGCTCAAGATGCGTGCATAGCGTTCACGGCGCTCTGCTTCACGGTCATGACGCAAGTTGACGATTTCGATGCCTTCCAAGCTTAAATCCAGTTCTTTGGCAAGTTTCTCGATGCGTTCTTCGTTGCCCAACAGAATCGGGTGGCAGATGCCTTCGGCTTTTGCTTCTACCGCAGCTCTCAACATGTTGGGGTGGATGCCTTCAGCAAATACGACACGCTGCGGGTCTTGGCGTGCGGTTTCGTACAGCTGGCGGGTCAGTTTGTTTTCTTGTCCCATCAATTCACGCAAATGGTTCTTATAACCTTCCCAGTCGGTGATGTGCTTGCGTGCTACTCCCGAATCCATAGCAGCTTTGGCTACAGCCATAGATACTTCGGTAATCAAGCGTGGGTCTACGGGTTTCGGAATGAAATAATCAGGTCCGAAGGTCAGGTTGTTGACATGGTAAGCGTTGTTTACTACATCGGGTACCGGTTTCTTTGCCAGTCCGGCAATGGCGCGTACGGCTGCCAGTTTCATTTCTTCGTTGATGGCTGTGGCACGGGTGTCGAGTGCGCCGCGGAAGATGTAGGGGAATCCGATAACGTTGTTGATTTGGTTCGGGTAATCAGAACGTCCGGTCGACATTAATACATCCGGGCGTGATGCCATGGCGTCTTCGTACGAAATTTCGGGTGTCGGGTTTGCCAATGCGAAAACAATCGGGTGAGAAGCCATGCTGCGTACCATGTCTTGTGTCAGGACGTTCCCTTTGGAAAGTCCCAGGAATACATCGGCGCCTTTGATGGCTTCGGCTAATGTATGTACATCGGTGCGGTCTGTCGCAAAGAATTTCTTCTGTTCGTTCAGGTCGGTACGTTCTTTGGTTATGACCCCTTTGCTGTCCAGCATCAGGATGTTTTCCAGTCGTGCTCCCAATGAGATGTAAAGTTTGGTGCATGATACGGCAGAAGCTCCGGCTCCATTTACCACAATCTTTACTTCTTCTATCTTCTTGCCTGCTACCTCCAGCGCATTCAGCAGTCCTGCACTTGAAATAATGGCAGTTCCGTGCTGGTCATCGTGCATGACCGGGATGTCCAGTTCTTCTTTCAGCCGTTGTTCGATTTTGAAGCACTCAGGTGCTTTGATGTCTTCCAGGTTGATGCCTCCGAATGTCGGGGCAATCGCCTTTACAGCTTCGATGAATTTGTCGGGATCTTTTTCGTTGACTTCAATGTCGAATACATCAATGCCTGCGTAAATCTTGAACAGTAATCCTTTTCCTTCCATAACCGGTTTGCCGCTCATGGCACCGATGTCTCCCAATCCCAATACGGCGGTTCCGTTCGAAATAACCGCTACCAAGTTTCCTTTGTCTGTGTAGTCGTATGCAGTGTCGGGGTTCTTTTGGATTTCCAGACACGGTTCCGCTACACCGGGAGAATAAGCTAAAGACAAATCACGTTGGGTTTGATAAGGCTTGGTCGGTACGACCTCAATTTTTCCAGGCTTGCCTTGCGAGTGATAAAGCAGGGCAGCTTCTTTTGTTATTTTCACCATCTTCTTTTAGATTTATCGTTAATGTGTTGTGCAAAAGTAAGAATAAAATAACAAATGGACGATATTTAGGCTTTAAAAACTCTAAATTGCAGGAGTCGTCACATTTTTTGTCGATAAGATTTGTCATTTGGTCGGATTATTAGGACTATATGTAATAACTTCTTTGTTTTATGGTTATTCTTAGTTAAACACCTATTTTATATAGACACTTTTTTCCTATCTTTGCAAAGCTCAAACGAATGCATTTGGGCAAGTTTTCATAGGCAATTAACAAATCAAGGAAACACTAACAGTTATATTTATGAATATGAGCATGAAAAAAAACAGAAGTTTTTCTTCTAGCCGGATAGCCCTTTTGGCATTGGGCATATCGGCGTTGACTGCATGTAGCAGCCAAGGCGGTAAAATGGGTGATGACGAGTTCACAGTACAGGAAGTGACTTCTACTTCCAGTAATCAGGTGACAAAGTATCCGGCAACAATCAAAGGTTTGCAGGATATTGAAATCCGTCCGCAAGTGTCGGGATTTATCGTGAAATTGTGTGTAGACGAAGGTGCTACCGTTCATAAGGGACAAGCGTTGTTCCAAATTGACCCCACACAATATCAGGCGGCGTTTGACCAGGCTAAGGCAGGAGTTGAGTCTGCGAAAGCAAATCTGAAGACTGTTTCGGAAACGGAAGTGAACAAAAAGATGCTTCACGAACAGAAAATCATCAGTGATTTTGAATATCAGACTGCCGTCAACAACCTGTTGACAGCTAAGGCAAGCCTGGCACAGGCTGAAGCTTCGTACACTGCTGCCAAGCAGAATCTGGGATTCTGTACGGTGACCAGCCCTTCGGACGGCGTTATCGGTACGTTCCCCTACCGTATAGGTGCACTGGTAAGCCCGTCGGTAGCTGATCCTTTGACAACGGTTTCTCAAATCGGGGACATGTATGTGTATTTTTCATTGACCGAAAAGGAACTGTTGAACCTGACCAAGGCAGGTGGTACACTGAAAGAGCAATTGGAGAAGATGCCGGAAGTGCAACTGGAACTTTCAGATGGAAGCGTTTATGCGGAAAAAGGAAAGATTGATGCCGTGAGCGGTGTTATCGACCAGGAAACCGGTTCGGTAAGCATGCGTGCCATTTTCCCCAATAAGCAGAATGTACTGCGGAGCGGAGGTATGGCGAACATTATCTTCCCTTATACAATGGAAAATGTATTGTTGGTTCCGCAGTCGGCTACGGTAGACATCCAGGACAAGAAGTTCGTTTACGTATTGCAACCGGACAGCACAGTGAAGTATACGGAAATCCAAATCTCGAACTTGAACGACGGCAAGAACTACATTGTGCTTGACGGTTTGAAGTCGGGCGACAAGATTGCCGTAGAAGGTGTAACCCGTTTGAGCGACGGTATGAAGATTACTCCGATTACCCCTGCCCAGAGAGAAGCCAAGTATCAGCAGGCTTTGAAAGACCAGAGAGAAGGCAATCTGGCTACAGCTTTTAATTGATTCAATACGTAAATATCGTTATATAATATATAAGGTATAGAATGAAACTAGATAAATTTATTAACCGTCCGGTATTATCAACCGTTATCTCAATTTTGTTGGTAATCTTGGGTTTTATCGGTTTGGCTACTTTGCCAATTACCCAATATCCGGACATTGCGCCGCCTACCGTTTCGGTTAGTGCGACCTATACAGGTGCCAATGCGCAGGCTGTATTGAACTCTGTGATTTCTCCGTTGGAGGACCAGATCAATGGTGTGGAAAACATGATGTATATGCAGTCTACCGCTACCAATAACGGCTCGGCACGTATCACAGTGTATTTTAATCAAGGAACTGACCCGGATATGGCGCAGGTCAACGTACAGAACCGTGTGACTCAGGCTCAAGGTCTGTTGCCTGCTGAAGTAACACAGGTCGGTGTGACCACCATGAAGCGTCAGACCTCTATGTTGATGATTTTCTCTATCTATGATAAGGAAGACAAATACAACATCGAGTTCCTCGAAAACTACGCAAGTATCAACTTGATTCCGGAAATCAAGCGTGTAAGCGGTGTGGGTGATGCCAATGTGATGGGTACCGACTACTCCATGCGTATTTGGTTGAAACCGGATGTGATGGCGCAATATAAGCTGGTGCCAAGTGATATTACCGGTGTATTGGCAGAACAGAACGTGGAAGCCGCTCCGGGTCAGTTCGGTGAACGTGGTAACCAGTCGTTCCAGTATACTATCCGTTACAAGGGACGTTTGTCAAGTGAAACTGAGTTCGGCGACATCGTTATCAAGTCTTTGCCAGGCGGTGAACTGCTTCGCCTGAAGGATGTAGCCGAAATGGAACTGGGCCGTCTGACCTATAACTTCAACAATACGGTAAACGGGCATAAGGCGGTTTCTTGTATTATTTACCAGATGGCAGGAACCAATGCGACGGAAACTATCGCCAACCTGGAGAAGGTGCTTGCCGAATATGAAAAGAATCTTCCGGAAGGATTGGGTATCAACATCGCGCAGAGTGCCAACGACTTCTTGTTCGCTTCTATCCATGAGGTTGTCAAGACCTTGATTGAAGCTTTCATCCTGGTGTTCATCGTGGTATATATCTTCTTGCAGGATATGCGTTCTACGCTGATTCCGGCGATTGCTATTCCGGTAGCGTTGATTGCTACCTTCTTCGCCTTGAAGTTAATCGGCTTTAGTATCAACTTGCTGACCCTGTCTGCAATGGTGCTTGCGATTGCCATAGTCGTCGACGATGCCATAGTCGTCGTCGAGGGTGTCCATGCCAAGCTGGACCAGGGGTATAAGTCGACCCGTGAGGCTTCCATTGATGCCATGAGCGAACTGGGCGGTGCCATCGTTTCCATTACGTTGGTGATGATGTCCGTGTTTATCCCGGTAAGTTTCATGAGCGGTACGGCAGGTACGTTCTACCAGCAGTTCGGTTTGACCATGGCGATTGCCATCGGTTTCTCAGCTCTGAACGCCTTGACGCTTTCTCCGGCGTTGTGTGCCTTGTTCCTGAAGCCGCACAATTCAGAGGCTACACTGAAAGAACGCATGGGCACAGCCTATAAGGAATCGCGCAAGATTATGGTGGCACGCTATACCGATGCGCTTGGCAAGTGGATGAACCCGAAGATTGTCATTCTTTTCACGGTAGTTGCTATTCTGGGTATGATTTTCGGTTTCTTCAGTTTCGAAGAACATCCGGTGATTTGTGTGCTGATGATTATTATCAGTATCCTGGCTTTTGCCGGTATGACTACCGACAAGTTCAAGAACTCGTTCAACAAGTCGTATAATTCGTTGCTGGCAAAATATAAGAAACGTGTCGTATTCTTTATTCACAAACGCTGGCTGTCAATGGGTATGGTTGCCGGAGCGATTGTGCTTTTGGTTGTATTCATGAGCATTACACCTACCGGTATGGTGCCGAATGAAGATACGGGTACCATTATGGGTTCTGTGACTTTGCCTCCCGGCACTTCTCAGGAACGTGCACGTGAAGTATTGGCACAGGTAGACAGCCTGATAGCTGCCGAACCTGCCGTTCAGTCACGTACGGTGATTTCGGGTTTCAGCTTCATCGGTAGCGGTCAGGGACCATCTTACGGTTCTATCATCATTAAGCTGAAAGACTGGGAAGAACGAACCACGCAGCAGAGTTCGGATATTGTGGTCGCTACGTTGTTCATGCGTTCACAGAAACTCTTCAAGGATGCGCAGGTATTGTTCTTCGCCCCTCCGATGATTCCGGGATATTCTATTTCAACCGACATCGAGTTGAACATGCAGGATAAGACCGGTGGTAGCCTGGATCACTTCTTCCAGGTGGTGAATGATTACATTGCCGCTTTGCAGAAGCGTCCGGAAATCAATTCGGCTTCGACCAACTTCAACCCGAGCTTCCCGCAATATCAGTTGGATATTGATGCGGCAGCTTGTAAGAAGGCGGGTATTAGTCCGAGCGATATTTTGACAACCATGCAGGGCTACTTCGGTGGTATCTACGCATCTAACTTCAACAGCTTCGGTAAGATGTACCGTGTGATGATTCAGGCAGAACCCGATGCTACAAAGAACTTGGAGTCGTTGAACGGAATCAAGGTGCGTGGCAGTGACGGCGAGATGGCTCCTATTTCGCAGTTCGTATCGCTGAAGAAGATTTACGGTCCGGATGTCATCAGCCGTTTCAACCTGTATACTTCTATTCAGGTGATGGTTTCTCCGGCAGCCGGTTATTCTTCGGGTCAGGCATTGCAAGCGATTGCTGAAGTAGCAAACGATAACTTGCCTGCCGGTTTCGGTTACGAATTGGGAGGTATGGCGCGTGAAGAGGCACAGACCACCAATACGACAGGAATTATCTTTGTGCTCTGTCTGGTATTCGTTTACCTGTTGCTGAGTGCACAGTATGAAAGCTACCTGTTGCCTTTGGCAGTATTGTTGTCAATACCTTGCGGTTTGTTGGGAAGCTTCCTGTTTGTCAACGGTTTCTCGGCATTGGGCAGTATTCCGGCATTGAAGATGGTATTGGGAACGATGTCGAACGATATTTATATGCAGATTGCGTTGATTATGTTGATGGGTCTGTTGGCAAAGAATGCCATCTTGATTGTAGAGTTCGCGCTCGACCGTCGTAAGCAGGGTATGAGTATATCTTGGGCAGCTGTCTTGGGTGCTTCCGCCCGTCTGCGACCGATTCTGATGACTTCTTTGGCAATGATTATCGGTTTGCTTCCGTTGATGTTCGCCTTTGGTGTAGGTGCCCACGGTAACCGTACATTGGGTGCTTCGGCTATCGGCGGTATGTTGATTGGTATGATTTTCCAGATTTTCATCGTTCCGATTCTGTTCGTGGTGTTCCAGTGGTTGCAAGAAAAAGTGAAACCGATAGAATGGGATAGCCTGGACGAAAGTGAAGTGGAATCAGAAATTGAACAGTATACTCCTACTAAACGATAAGATGATAATGAAGAAACAAATAATAGGAATTGTGTGCGTAGCTGCTATGATGAGCAGCTGCCACATTTATAAATCGTATGACCGTCCGGAAACGATAGATGCTTCGGGCATCTACCGTGACCCGGTTTCGCCTACGGATACGTTGGCAACAACCGATACGACAAATATGGGAAACCTGCCTTGGCAAGAAGTTTTCCGCGATGCCAAGCTGCAGGCGCTTATTGAAGAGGGATTGGCGAACAATGTGGATTTGCAGGCTGCCGCCCTTCGGGTGGAAGAAGCGAAAATCATGCTGACTGCTGCCAAGTTGTCTTATCTCCCTTCCATCAATCTGGCTCCTCAAGGTACTGCAACCAGCATGGATGGAGGAAATTATGTAAAGGCTTATACGCTGCCGGTTGCAGCCAGTTGGGAACTTGATTTCTTCGGTAAGATTCTGAATACGAAACGCGGGCAGAAGGTGGCTTATCTTCAGAGTCAATATTCTGAACAAGCTACACGTTCGCAAATCATTTGCGGCATTGCGAATACGTATTATTCTTTGTTGATGCTCGACCGTCAGGTAGAGATTACAAGCCAGACTGTGGACATCTATAAGGAAAACGTACGCACGATGGAAGCGATGAAGATTGCCGGAATGACTACCGAGGCTGCTGTAGCCCAGATGCGTGCCGCTTACCATCAGGTACAGGCTTCGTTGCTGGACTTGCAGCGTCAGGTGCGTGAAACTGAGAACTCGCTTTGCGTGCTGTTGGCAAAGACTCCTCAACCGATTGACCGCAATACTTTGGATGAGCAGGTGATGCCGGAAGATTTGACGGTAGGCGTTCCTTTGCAATTGTTGGAAAACCGTCCCGATGTTAAGATTGCCGAGATGACTTTGGCAAGTGCATATTATACAACCAATCAGGCGCGTGCTGCGTTTTATCCGGGATTGAACATTACGGCTACGGCAGGTTGGACGAACGGGTCGAACATTTCGGTTGCCAATCCGGCTGAGTTCATGTTTCAGGCATTGGCTTCATTGGCACAACCTATCTTTAACAATGGCAAATTAGTGGCTAACTTAAAGGTTTCGAAAGCTGAAGAAGAGATTGCACGTATGAATTACCAGCAGACCATTCTGGAAGCCGGAGAGGAAGTCAGCAATGCCTTGCGTCTCTATGATACACAGGACAAGAAGCTGGAACACGACCGTCAGCAGGTAGACCAGTTGGACAAGGCGGTTACTTATACCAAAGCATTGTTCCAAAGTGGTGATGCCACATACCTGGAAATCCTGACGGCACAGCAGAACCTGCTGAGCGCTCAATTGACCGAAGTTTCGGACAATATGCAGCGCATACAGGCAGTCGTTTCTTTGTATAGTGCATTGGGCGGAGGTAGAGAATGAGATTTATTAACCTTAAAATAAAGCAACTATGATCAGTCCTTTAGCTTATGTTGACCCGTCTGCAAAGATTGGCAACAATGTTACGGTTCATCCGTTTGCCTATATCGATAAGAATGTCGAGATAGGGGATGACAATGAGATTATGCCTTACGCAAGCCTGATGAGTGGTACACGTATGGGTAACGGTAACAAGGTCTGTCAAGGAGCAGTGATTGCAGCTGTTCCGCAAGACTTTGCCTATACAGGAGAAGATACCATTGCACGCATCGGAGACAATAATGTGATTCGTGAGAATGCCGTGATTATCCGTGCTACACATGCCGACCATGAAACATCGGTGGGTAATGGTAATTTTATCATGACCGGTGCACGTTTGTCGCACGACGTGACAGTAGGCAACCGGTGCATTATCGGAAACGGTTCGCAAATTTCGGGAAACTGCATCGTTTTCGATTGCTCTATCCTGACATCGAATGTGCTGATGCAAGGAAATACGCGGCTGGGAAGTTATTCGGTGGTGCAAGGAGGTTGCCGTTTCGTAAAGGATATACCTCCTTATATCGTGGCAGCGCACGAACCGATTGAGTTCTACAGCATCAGTACGTTTGTGCTGGAGCGTGCAGGATTCTCTGAGACCTTAGTCAAGCACATTGCGCAGGCATACCGTATTTTGTACAAGGCAAATACCTCACAGCACGATGCGCTGATCCGTATCAGGGAGCAGATTCCGAATAGTCCTGAAATTGAGAACATCATCAAGTTTGTGGAATCTTCCAAGCTGGGTATCATTCATTGATTTGTATCTCTTGTTGAGATAAGCATAAAAACTTCCAAAGCCCGTAAGGAGCTTTGGAAGTTTTTTTATTTGGTACGTGTGTGGCGTATGTCGAAAATCTGTTATCTTTGTGCCGTTTTTTTAGTGTGAGAACGATGAAAAATAAAGTTACATCCACGTTTCTCTTTGCTTTGCTGGTTGCAGGAGGTTTGTTGGCGATGTATTTCCTGCCTGTCTTGAAGGTTGGGGGATATACGTTGCGCAAAGTTGATTTACTGTCCGACTTGCGCCCCGACCCTGTGGAGGAGGTGCTGGCAGACTCTGATTCTTTGGTGTTGCCTCCGGTGGTGAAGCCTGCCTTTGTCGATACGTGCAAGACCGGAATGACTTGCATCGAAGACTATGCCGATTCTACGATGCGGGGGATGTCGCATTTCTACGAAGCCTTGTCGGCTTGTCCGACGCTTCACCGTCCCGTGCGTATTGCTTATTTCGGAGATTCGTTTATCGAAGGAGACATTCTCACTGCCGATTTGCGTGCCATGCTTCAGTCGCGTTTCGGCGGTTGTGGTGTCGGTTATGTCCCGGTTACTTCCCGTGTGGCAGGATTCCGCCCCACGGTTAAACATACGTTCAGCGGTTGGAAGACCCATTCGGTTACTGATTCGGTGGGCTTTAACCGCCGTTTGCAGGATTTGTCCAATCATTATTATTATCCTTCGCCGGGTGCCCGTGTTACGTTGAAAGGTTTGGGTACATACGCTGACCATCTGGGAGCGTGCGAGGCGTCTTCCTTCTATTTTGTTTCGCTCGACTCCATCCGGCTTTCGGCTGTACTCAATCAGGGAGCGGATACGGTTTCGTATGCTTTTGCCGGCGACAGCCTGTTACAGGCAGCTACGGTGCAGGAGGATATACGTAGTGTCGAATGGAGAGTGGAACATACAGATTCTACTGCTATCTGTTACGGTGTGACCATGGATCCGTCTTCGGGCATTGTGGTTGACAACTTCAGTACCCGGGGCAGCAGCGGGCAGCAGTTGGGCGGTGTGCCGATGCCGATGTTGCGGGCGTATAACCGGCTCCGTACATACGATTTGATTGTCTTGCAATACGGTTTGAATGTGGCATCGGAAGGTATAACGAATTACCGCTATTACACTTCCGAAATGGTGAAGGTAATCAACCGTTTAAAAGAGGCATTCCCGCAAGCTTCCTTCTTGCTGGTCAGCATCGGAGACCGTGAGTCGAAGGATGAGACAGGCAAGTTGCGTACGATGCCGGGTGTCAAGAATCTGGTGCGCTATCAGCAGGCACTGGCTGCCGAGACGCATATCGCTTTCTGGAATCTTTACGAAGCGATGGGGGGAGAAGGCAGCATCGTGAAGATGGTGGAGAGCAAGCCTCAGATGGCAAACTATGATTATACTCATATCAATTTCAGGGGAGGGAAACACTTGGCTGGATTGTTATTTGAGACATTGATGTACGGCAAGGAACAGCATGAGAAACGGAAAGCTTATGAAAATGAATAGGTTACGATACGCTTTAGCATTGCTCTTTCTGGTGGGACAATGGGTATACGCGCAAGATACTATACCCGTCCAGCCCAAGCCGGACAGGCATTCGGAGCCGATATATTCCAGTGAAGAGATGACCCGGCTTATGGAATTCATTGCCGTAGACAGCCCGATGCCGGATAAGTTCTTGCAGACTGAAGATAATGTTCTGACAGACCCGACGGCTTCTTTAGCGCCTTTCTTTGCAAAGTTAAAACGGTTGGACCGTCCGGTACGCATTGTGCATATCGGCGATTCGCATGTACGTGGACACGTCTTTCCGTATGTGATGCGCCGTTGTCTGGAAGATGATTTCGGAATGAGGGCAGTAGAAGACCTTCCGGTGTCTTATCAGACTTCGGGATTGGCGGTGGAAACAGGCAGGGAAGGAGTGGTGTATCATATCTTGGGGGTAAATGGAGCTACTTGCGCTTCGTATTCCACGCCCGAACGTTTGCAAAAGGTGGCAGACTTGCATCCCGATTTGGTAATCGTGTCATTTGGAACAAACGAGGCGCACGGGAGGCGTTATTCTGCTTCCGAACATACAGAAGCTATGAGAACCATGCTGGCTGTATTGAAACAGCAATGTCCCGATGTGGCTTTTTTATGGACAACTCCGCCCGGTGCTTACGTTAGGAACGGACGGCGCGGACCGCGTGTCATCAATCCGCGGACACCTTCGGTGGTAAGTACCGAATTGCGTTTCGCACGCGAGAACGGGCTTGCCGTTTGGGACTTATACGATATTGTGGGAGGAAAGGAGCGTGCCTGCCTGAACTGGAATGCGGCACATTTCTATCAGCGTGACAAGATTCATTTTACGAGAGAAGGATATATAGTACAAGGTTTATTGCTTCACGAAGCATTCATAAAGGCTTACAACGATTATGTGGCAACTGGATTGGAGTAAACTGGCAGAGGTCCTGACTTATGACCCCAGCCAGCCGATGATATTCAACAGCGGACTGTTTCTGTTTCTTTTTTTAGGGTTCAGCCTGGTTTATGCGCTGTTGCAGAAAAAGACGACGGCACGCCTGCTGTTCGTCACGGCATTTTCGTATTATTTCTATTACAAAAGCAGCGGCATTTATTTTTTCCTGTTGGGAATTGTGACGGTGAGCGACTTCCTGCTTGCCCGGCAGATGGTGCATACGGTCGCTCATTGGAAAAGGAAGTTTCTGGTAGTTGTCAGCCTGTGCATTAACCTGGGCTTGTTGTGTTACTTCAAATACACCAACTTCTTTTACGAAATGCTCTACCCTTTGTGGAACGGAAGTTTTGAACCGCTCGACATCTTCCTGCCGGTAGGCATTTCCTTCTTTACCTTCCAGTCGCTCAGCTACACCCTCGATGTGTATAGGGGCGACCTGAAACCGCTTTCCAGCTTGCTCGATTATGCTTTTTATGTATCGTTCTTTCCCCAGCTGGTGGCGGGTCCCGTTGTGCGTGCACGCGACTTTGTGCCTCAGATACGCCAGCCGCTCAAGGTTACCAACGAGATGTTCGGGCAGGGTATCTTCTTTATCGTGAGCGGTCTGTTCAAGAAGGCGGTCATATCCGATTACATCAGCATCAATTTCGTGGAGCGCATCTTCGATAATCCCGGTTTGTATTCGGGGTTGGAAAACCTGTTCGGGGTATATGGCTATGCGCTGCAGATTTATTGCGACTTTTCGGGGTACAGCGATATGGCAATCGGGCTTGCCCTGCTGTTGGGCTTCCGTTTCCCCATCAACTTCAATTCGCCATACAAGTCGGACAGCGTGACCGATTTCTGGCATCGCTGGCACATATCCCTTTCTACGTGGCTCCGCGATTATCTGTACATTTCGATGGGAGGGAACCGCAAGGGGAAGGTCCGCACGTACATCAACTTGATTGTAACGATGCTTTTGGGAGGCTTGTGGCACGGAGCTTCGTGGAATTTCATTGTGTGGGGAGGGCTTCATGGAGCAGCGTTGGCGGTGCATAAGTTCTTGCGCAGCCTGTTGCACCGTCCCAAGACCTATCGCAGTACGGGGATTCGGCGTTTCTTTGCGGTGGTGATTACGTTCCATTTCGTCTGCTTCTGCTGGATATTCTTCCGCAACACCACGTTCGAAGGTTCGCAGACGATGATCCGCCAAATCTTTACTTCGTTCCATCCCGAATTGTTCGTGCAGTTGATTACGGGTTATTGGAAAGTTTTTGCGCTGATGGCGTTGGGTTACGTGCTCCATTGGTTGCCCGATAGCTGGCAGGATGCGTGCAGCCGGGGCGTGGTTCGCCTTCCGCTGGTAGGGCAGGCGTTGCTGGTCATTGTGTTGATATTTATCGTGATTCAGGTAAAGAGCAGCGACATCCAGCCTTTCATTTACTTCCAGTTCTAAAAGAGAAGTATCTTTAGTAGGTTGATATTGTGAAGGGATATTGCTGCATGGCCCGATGCATATAGCTTTCTCCCCTCAGTCCTTATAGCCAGGACTGCAGTCCTGATAGGCTAGGACTGGAGTACTGACCGCAGAGGATAGCAGTCCTGACAGGACAGGACTGGCAGGATAATAGGGCGTGTTGGGCTTCGCAGCCGAATGCGTTTGCCATTTATTCCGTATCTTTCTTCAGCTTCTTTTCGACGGTAAACTCGTATTGTCCTTGATACCAGTTGCCCGACCCTTCTTTCACTTGCGTGCTTTCCATATCGGCAAGATCCGTGCTGTCCGATTGGAAAGTGCCTCCGTTGGCTTCTCCGTCGATGTCATCGAAGTAAACTTTCTGCTTGCCGATACCTCCGGTAGTGTTCATTTCGTTGGCAAATGCCCCTTGCTTGTCGGTGTAGACCGTATCGTCCATATACGGATTGGGCGTGTTGTCCCACGCATTTCGGATAATGACCCGAATGTTCTCAATCGGGTTTCCGGCTTCATCGGTCACGGTGCCTTTTACCCGATATTCTACAGAAGGGCTTCCGTATTCTAATGGATAATCATCAGGGTAATCACCATTGTTTTCATCGTCGCAGGCGGTAAATCCTAATGCGACCAGTGCGCCCGACAGGAGGCGCGTCATCCATTTGTTTGTTTTCATATACGTTTTGATTTATGATTTGGTGAATAATTTGTGCAAATGACATACTAACAGTTCGCCTTTCTCGTTGCGCAGGTGCATGCCGTTACCCCGGCAATAGCGGAAATAGTCGCACGAGGCACATTCGCCGGTGCGCATCCATTCGCGGTCGCGATAGGGGAGGAAGCGGTTTTCCCATACTTCCATGAACTCGTCCTGATAGATGTTGCCTTGGTGATAATCGGCGCGGATGCTGGGGCACGATGAAATGGAACCGTCTATCAGTACCGAGCCGACGGTGATGCCTGCCTGGCAGCTGAACAGGTGGTCGCGTACGTCTCCTTCGTAGTTGCCCAAGAAGCCTTCGCATCCGTAACTGATGCGGATGTCTCCGGATTGGCGCGTGCGTTTGATGAAGTCCAGCATCCCCCGGAACTCTTCGGGAGAGAGTTGCAGTTCGGCATCGTGCGCCGCCCTTCCTATGGGGAACACGGTGAAGAGCCGCCAGCGTTTCAGTCCGATGCCGATGAGGTATTGTTTCAGTTCTTCCAGGTAAGGGTAATTGTGCTTGTTCACGCAGGTCACTACATCGAACACGAAGCCGGGTAAGGCTGCCAGCATACGGATGGCTTTGATGGCACGGTCGAAGCTTTCCGGATGTCCGCGCATCCAGTTGTGCTCTTCCTTGAATCCGTCCAGACTGACGGTAGCCGAGTGCATGCCGGCACGGATGAGGCTTTCCAACCGTTCGGGAGTAAGGAACAATCCGTTTGTCACCATGCCCCAAGGGAATCCTTTTTCGTAAATGGCTCGTCCGCATTCTTCCAAATCTTCGCGCACCAGCGGTTCGCCTCCGGTCAGGATGACGAATACCTTGTGCGGGTCGGTGTGGGCGGCTACATTGTCCAACACCTGCAGGAAATCTTCTTTCGGCATGTCCCGGTAGCCGGCTATCTTCTTGCAATCGCTTCCGCAATGGCGGCAATGCAGGTTGCAGCGCAGCGTGCATTCCCAGAACAATTGCCGCAACGGATGTTCCTTGATAAGGTTGTCGGTCAGCTTCCGGTTGATTTCCAACCCCAGGCGTTTGCGTAGTGTAAGTGATTCTTTCATAAACAGTGGTTTTTCACATTTTTATTAAGTAAATGAAAGAAAACTTCGAATACTGCATGTCATGTCCTGTTTTTTTTACGTTCAGAAGCCCAACCGTTTGAATTCGTTTTCGAAGTTAGGCGTGAAGATGCCTGTGCCTAATGCTTTCCGGATGTCCTCTAAAGTCCAGAAGCGTCCGCCGTCCAGTTCGTCGCTGGGGGTGATAGTGCCGTCGTAGGTAGTGCGGTGACTGAACACCAGTTCTTTTTCACGGTCGGATTCGAAGACGTAATGCGTGAGGAGTTGGGGCGTGAAGCCGGTAATGCCTAATTCTTCGCGTGCCTCCCGTATCAGAGCCATTTCCACACTCTCGCCCAAGTCGATGTGTCCTCCTACCGACGTGTCCCATTTGCCGGGCTGGATGTCTTTCCATGCCGGACGGCGTTGCAGGAAGAGTTCACCTCGGCTGTTGAACACGTGCAAGTGTACCACCGGATGCAGCAGTTTGCTCCCGTTGTGGCATTCGCCCCGCGTGGCTGCTCCCGTTATGTTTCCCTCTTCATCTACGAGGGGGAACATTTCTTTTTCGTTGTCGCTTGTCATATCTTGATTCGTTTATCGGATGAAAAAATCACCACAGGGGACACAGAGTATCACAGAGGAAAATTTAAAGACTCTGTGTGCCTCTGTGGCCTCTGTGGTGAAATATTGCTTGTTTTATCGTCACAAAAATAAGCATTTCATCGGATTTATCCGGCATCGTCTGCCGGTTTATTCGGGAGAAACCGTCCGCAGCACGTAGCCTTTTTTCTTGATGGACTCGATGCGTATGCCCGAATCGTCTTTCAGGTAGTGGCGCAGGTAGGAAATCTGCACGTTCAGCGCAAGCGAGTTGGCGTATGAGTCGTTTCCCCATACGTGGGTCAGGATGTCTTCGCGGTAGACGGTCTGGTTGATGTTTTGGAACAGCAGGGTCAGTATTTCCGCCTGACGCGAGGTGACGGTGTGCGCCGTGCCGCATACGGTCAGCTCGTTGGTTTCGGGCGAGAAGAGGGTATGGCTAGCTTGGTAGTGCGGGTTGTCTTCGCCGGTACTGTCCGCGAAACGTTCTTCTATCTTTGCCAATAGTTCTTCGGGATAGAAGGGCTTGGGGATGTAGTCGTTCCCTTTCAGGCTGAATCCTTTCAGACGGTCGGAGATTTCGGTGCGGTCGGACAGGAAGAACAGCAGCACTTTCTTGTCCCAGCTGCGGATTTGCCGTGCCACTTCGAAGCCGTTTATCTCCGGCATATTGATGTCCAGCAATACCAGGTCGGGGCGGCAGAGGCGGAACTGCTCCAGCGCCTGCTTCCCGTCGGGCACGTGTACGACTTCGTAGCCTGCTCTTTCGAGGAAGCGTTTCAAGAACAACGAATATGTGGCGTCGTCGTCGGCAAACAGGATTTTTAAGGGTGAATCGTTCATTGCGGTATAGATATATAAAAGGTAGTACCTCGGTTTGGTTCGCTCTCTACGCGGATGTGCCCGCGGTGGGCTTCCACCAAGCTTTTTACGTAGCTCAGCCCCAGTCCCAGTCCCGGAATGTTCTCGCGGCGCACTGCCGGGCTGCGGTAGAATTTCTCGAAGATGTGTTTCAGTTCGTCGGCTGGGATGCCCCTTCCGTTGTCGCTCACTTCGATGTCTGTCCGGTTGCCCGTCTGGCGGAGGGTGATTGTAATGACGGCTTCGCCCCGCGCATACTTCACGGCGTTTTCCAGCAGGTTGCTGAAGATGTTGCTGATGTGCATCCGGTCGGCTTTCACGAGGATGTCTTGCGGCTCGGAGTCGATGCGGATGCTCACGCCCTGCCTTTCGGCCTTTTCCGCCAGCGGACGGAGGAGGGCGTTCAGGCTGAACATGGTGCGGTTGAGCGGGATTTCCTTGAAGTCGCCGTAGGTCATGTCGCGCAGCTTCGAGAAGTAGGCGGAGAGGTTGTCCAGCTCTGCTTGTGCATCGGCAACCGCTTCCCGGCGCAATGTTTCATCGTGGCTCATCTCTTTGTCCTTGAGCACCGACATCAGGATTTTCAGCGACTGTACGGGGCGTTTCAGTTCGTGAATCATCGCGTGCAGGAAGTCGTTGCGCAGGCGGTTCAGCTTCCGTTCGCCGTGAATGGTGCGTGCCTGGTAGATGAGGCAGAGCATCAGGAGGACTGCCCATACGGCAGATGCCGCCAGCATCCAGTATATCTCTTTCAGCAGCGTGCCGGTCTTGAGGCTGCCTTCGATGAAGACGCTTTCCCGGTTCAGGGGGTTGATGCCGAACTGCAGGCGGTACGTGGGGCGGAAGAAACTGCCTGCCGACACGGTCTCGATGTCCGCCAACAGCTGCCGTCCGGCAGAGGCGGTGACCGTGAGTGCCGGTTCGTTCAGCCGTTCGCGCAAGAAGGCTTCCAGTGCCTGAGGGGAGGCAAGCCCGCGTTCGCTTGCTACGTAGCGTGTCGCCAAGGTACTCCAGTTGTTGTAGGAGACGGAAGCAGGCAGGTAGAACGTGTCGGTCTGCAGCGTCAGGCGTGTGTTCCACCGCACGATGCCGTTTTCAACGTACGAGCCGGGCACCGAAGTGTAGGTGTCCAGCAGCTCATGGGTTTCGGCGGTAAAGAGGTAGACCACGAAGCCTTTGTCGGACGGAATCTGCATCTGTTGCCGGAAGAAGTCGCCGCAGCATTGTCCTACCAGCCGTTTCTGTTCGTCGACCGCCTGCTCCAGCGCGTGCCGGCACTGCAGGCGGAAGCCGATTGCCTGCGCTATCAGAATGGACAGCGAGGCGACTATGGTGACGAGGTTTATCCAAGGGACTGATTTCTTCATAAGCGTATGTTTGATTGCGCACGACAAAGATAGCGGAAAAACCCGGAACTGTGGCGCGGAGTAATAAAATAGTAATATAGGCGTAACCCACGGGTAAGGATTATTTTTCGCCGCCGGGAAGTTTTGCCGTTACTTTGCAGCGAGTTCCAGCCGGATAAGCATTGTCGGAGGCTCGGACGATGCCAATCCTGCAGGATTCGTGCTGTCGGAGGCTCGGATGATGCCAATCCTGTAGGATAAGTGTTGCCGACTGCGGACGGAATGATAAATCTTAACGAAAACAAAAATATACGATGATGAAAAGAATGATTTTTACAGCGATGTTGCTGCACTGCGTCTGTGCAGGCATCGGGGCGGACAGGCTGACGGGAAAAGTGACGGATGAGGCGCATCGGGGAGTGGCGTACGCCAATGTGGTGCTGCTCGCGCTGCCCGATTCGGTTTTTGTGGCTGGCACGGTGAGCGATGCCGACGGATGTTTCATGCTGGAGGCTTCGGCTCCGGGCGAAGGCTTGCTGCGGTTCTCGTGCTTGGGCTACCGCTCGTGCACGGTTCCGGCAAGCGGCTTTACGGGTGAAGTGACGCTGCGCGAAGAGAGCGTTCGGCTGCAGGGCGTGGAGGTGGTGGCGGAACGTCCCGTTCATCAGCAGAAAGACGGTGCGCTGCTGACCCGCGTGGAGGGCACGACGTTGAGCCAATACCACCGCATCAACGATATGCTGGCGGTGTTGCCGGGGATGACGTTCACCGTGTCGGGCGGGGTGGAAGTGTTTGGCTTGGGCACTCCGGTGATTTACATCAACAACCGCAAGGCGCGTGCCGATGAGCTGCAGCAGCTCACGCCGCAAGACATCCGTTCGGTGGAGCTGATTACCAATCCGGGCGCACGCTACGACGCCGAGGGGAAAGCGGTGCTGAAGGTCTATACCTTGCGCTGTGACGACGGGCATGCCTTGCTGGCGGAGCACGTGTCGGAGCAGGGCAGGCGGTATTCCGACTACGAGACGCTGCGCTACGACTACTGGAACCGGAAGCTCCACGTGTCGGCGTATTACCAGTATGCCGATTACCGTTCGGTGGTGAACCAGCCGCAATCGCACGAGCTGGCGTTGGGCGACAGCCTGTATCTGTACCGGAATCCCGACCAGGGCGACCGCCGCGACACGAAGCAACATACGTGGTACGCTAATGCAGATTATGAGCTTACCGCCCGTCACGTGATAGGGGCGAAGGTGGAAGGCACACATACACGTGACTATACGTTCCGTACCGGGAGCCTGGCATACGGGTGGAGCCATGCACCCTTGGCGGAAAAAGACATCGACAACGATTACCTGAACCGCACCGACGTGTATCACGCCAACCTGTTCCATAACGCCGACTGGAGCGACCGGCTTTCGTCCGCCCTCAACCTCGACTTTGTGTACAACCGGAACCGCTACCGGCAGGCGACGGCGGAAACAAGTTCGGGCGAATGGCTGGAAACAGAAAGCCGTGGGAAGGGGAATTTGTCGATTGCCTCGGGTCAGTTGGCGTTCGATTACCGCCCTGCCTCCGGTGTGCAGGTAGGCTTTGGAAGCGACGTGAGCCGGGTGCATACGCACAACGAACTGCAGAGCACGGCAGACAATGTGGCGGCTTCGCTTTACGATGAAGACGAAGTGCGTGCGGCGGCGTTTGCAGACGTGTCGGCAGAGGCGGGCGACTTTTCTTTCCGGGCAGGCGTGCGTTACGAATATATGCAGATGAAGTTCCGCGACCGGCTGGACGCTTCGGGCAACCTGACCCGCCGCTTTCACAACGTCTATCCTTCGGCAAGCGTCAGCTACAAGCGTAACGGCTGGAGCCAGACGCTGTCTTTCTCGTCGCGCACCACACGCCCTTCGTTCCGCCAGCTGAGCAACGCCGTCTATTACAGCAACGAGTTTATGTACCAGCGGGGCAATCCGCTGCTGCTGCCTGCCACGGCGTACAAGCTGGAGTGGAGCATCAGCCACAAACCTTTTTATTTTAGCGCGAGCTATACGTACGAGAAGAACCACCTGTCCACCTGCCATGAGGAAGAAGCGGGAAACCGCATCATCAGCACCTTTTGCAATTACCGCCGCATTCAGTACCTGAAGGCGACGCTGAACATTCAGAAGACGTTCGGCATCTGGCATCCTTCCCTTACGTTGGGCATCAGCCAGCCCTTTTTCGAAGTGATGTACCGGGGCGAGCCGCTTGCCTACCATTCGCCCAACTGTACCGCTGCGCTCAACCAGCAGTTCACATTCCCGAAAGACTATCTGCTAAGTGTGTATTACGCCTTCTATTCCGGCGGCGATTTGGGGAGCGTATCCATTCGTCCTTACCAAATGCTGAATCTGGAATTGCAGAAAGATTTCTTCGAGAAGCGTTTCAGCGTCAGCCTGAAGGCTTACGACCTGCTGCGCACCATGAAATTCCGTGAAGAGCAGCGTGAGGGAAACCTCCGTTTCACCCAGACCGAAGACTACCAGCTGTGGAATTTCTCCGTCAGCCTGGTCTTCCGTTTCAATCAGTTGAAGAACAGGTACCGCGGCAAGAACTCTTCGGCAAGCGATATGGAGCGGATGTGACGAAAGGTATTAGGTGACAAGGTACTAGGTACTAGGCACTAGGTTCTGAATAGCTTGGTTTACATCAGCAGGACTATTTGAAACCTAGTCCCTGGTCACCTGGTTACCTAGTTACCTGATTTCAGTTTTGCCGTGAATGCCTTGGCTTTTTCCAGTGTGGCAGCTTCCTCTTCAGGAGAGGCATAGGCATGCTTGTATCCTTTTATCACGTTCCATTCACCGCGGGTGAAGTCGGGGAAAGCTACCGGTGCGCAGCCATTGTCCATCGACAGTTCGCCCAATTCGGCAAGGCAGCACCATTCGGCAAGGTCGTACACGTCCATGTCCAGCGGCAATCCGTTCTGCAGGCAATATACTAAACGGCTGTCCATAATGAAGTCCATACCTCCATGTCCGCCTACTTCTTTTGCCATCTCGCCATATTTCTTCAGGATCGGGTGCTGGTATTTGGCTACCAAGGCTTCTTGTTCAGCTTTCGGAAGGAAGCCGTGTGCGCTGAGGTCGTCCACTTTCGGCTGTACGCCCGAAGCCGAAAGCTGTTCGCTGTCGAGCGCATAGCCTTCTACCGGATATTTGTTGGCGAATCCTTTCGTGCCGGTCAGCTGGTACAGGCGGCTGTAAGGCTGGGGTGTCATTACGTCGTGCTGGATTTCAATCACCTTGCCGTTTGCTGTGCGGATAAGGGTGGTGGTATGGTCGCCGTTGCGGAAATTCGTGCAGGCGGAATCGGTGCGTGCTTCTACCAGTGCCTTGCCTACTACCGACTTGGTGTCCATCGCTACCAGCGTCTCCATGCGGTCGCCCCGGTGGATGTTCAAGGCTTGTGCCACGGGACCTAAGCCATGGGTAGCATATACGTCACCGCGGTGTCGCATGTTGTAGTCCAGCCGCCAGCCCAGCTTGTCGTCCTCGCCGTTCTTCCAGTAGTGGTCCCAAAATTCGTTCAAGTTGTGGATGTAAGCTCCTTGTGCACGGATAATTTCGCCGAACACGCCTTGTTGCGCCATGTTCAACGTGTTCATCTCGAACCAGTCGTAGCAGCAGTTCTCCAGAATCATGCAGTGCTTGCGGTTCTTTTCGCTCAGGTCAATCAGTTCCCAGCATTCTTTCAGGTTCATAGCCGAAGGTACTTCGATAGCTACGTTCTTGCCGTTCTCCAGTGCGCATTTGGCGATGGGGAAGTGGTGTAGCCAGTCGGCGGCGATGTACACTAAGTCGATGTCATCGCGTTTGCACAACTCTTCATATCCTTTCTCGCCGGAGTAGATGGCGGCTTTGGGCAGCGAAGCTTTCTGCAACAATTTCTGGCAGGCTTCGGCACGCTCCTGTTCATAGTCGCACAAGGCTACAATCTGTGTACCCGGAATGTAGGTGAAGCGTTCCACGGCTCCCGGACCTCGCATGCCTAACCCTACGAATCCTACACGTACCACTTCCATTTTGGGAAGGGCAAGCCCCAATACACTTTTCTGTCCCGCTGGGCGTTCGGGCGTTTTTACTACGATGGTTCCTTGTTTCCATTCCCACTGTGTGCCTTTATCGTTTGTCTGCACTGTCGAGTCGGGTTGTGTAGTACAAGCTCCAAGGGCTAAACACAGCCCTAAAGCCAATGTTTGGATGGTTTTCATACTTCTTTTGTTTATGGTTTTTATAATGGATATTTTTGTTTGAAGCGCAGATTTTCGCGGATTGACGCAGATTTGAATGCTTTGCAATCAGTCGATTTGAGAAGCTGTTTTGAATTTCTCCAAAAAGTTTTTCTTGGCTTGATGTATCCGTTTTCGTGTGTGCTTTGGGCGATTTTTTGGTCCTTTTCGCTCCTGTTCTTCGTCAGATAGCCCGCTATCTTCCTCATCACAGAAGCGAAAATGTCTCAAAAACTCATCCCAAATCATCGCACGATAAATTCAAAACAGCTTCTGAGAAATGCGGCTGAAATCAAATCGTAAGTCTGATAATAGTCTGTAAAAATAATCTGCGGAAATCCGTGTTAATCTGCGTTTCCTCTTAAAGGGTTTTTCATTTGCTGTGAGATGTATTGTTGCATATCGGGAACAGCCTTGCATGTTTCTTGGTATAGCTTGTATTGCGCCCGTGTGCGGACGTAATTGTGTTCAGGACAGGCAGTTTGGTAATACGTGTCCCCGTTGAGGTAATCGGTCAGGAACCGTACCGCCTGCATATAGGGGAAGAGGCGGACGGCATAGGGCAGCATTTCTATTTCGAGCGGTGTGAGGAATGCGCTTGCCGATTCAAGATATCCGCGGGTGAAAGTCCGGAAAATATTCATGTTGAAATGTATTTTCTCCGTGTCTGGTTCATCTTCGGCAGCCGTGCTGGCGGCAGTGCGCAGGAAGTCGCCGAAGTCGGAAAACACGAATGAGGGCATCACCGTGTCCAGGTCGATGATGCAGAGCACCTTGCCTTCCGCATCGAACAGCATATTGCTTACCTTCGTATCGCAATGGCAAATCTGTTTAGGCAATTTGCCGGCACGGTACAGCCGTTCGGCAGCACACATGTCATCGGCATCCCGTTCCAGTGTGTCTATCAAATCCTGCACTTTTCCCTTTCGTCCTGCCTGGTCCGTTCTTATGGCTTCTCTTAACTGCTGCATCCGGAATTCCATATTGTGGAAGTCGGGGATGGTTTCTTCCAGCTTCTCGGGCAGGTCGGCAAGCATCGCTTCGAACTCTCCGAATTTCAACCCTACCAGATAGGCAGTATCCGGTGTCACCTTGGTTTGTGTGTACGAATCGCGGATATACACACAGGTTCGCCAGTAGTGCGTTCCGTCGAAGTGATAGGTCTTTCCTTCTGTGGTAGGCAGGAAATGCAATACTTTCCGTTCGATGTCCGGTTCTCCGCGTGCTATCAGTTTGGCTCGGATATGCCGGGTCACACATTCGATGTTGTGTTGCAGCAATTCCACATTGGTGAATACGTGGTGATTGATCTGCTGAAGTATATAGTTGTCCGGACCATTTGTCTCGACAAGGTAAGTCCGGTTAATCAGTCCGGAGTGTAAAGCCTGGATGCCCTTTATCTCTTTTATCTGAGGAAATCGGGAGGTAACATTTTGCAGTTCGGTCATGTTCATTGTCGCACGTTTTTTTGCAAAGATAGACATTCCCGTGGATTTGTAGCAGGCTCTAGTCAGAAATCTTTCATTATCTGGTCATCAGCCGGTTATTTGAACAAATAGATTGTTTTCGGATAAAACTGTCTGCTTTTTCTAGTGATGTTCATATAAACCAGAATGAAGAAAGGATACAACACGCTTGCAGCGGTGTAGAAACATACGATGGGTGCCAGCCAGACATAATCGGGCTTATTCCCGCTTGCCATCATATTGATGAAGCTCGTCCAGGCAATGATGGCATAAACGAAAACGAGACATCCGCACAGGAATTGGAAATTCAATGCCCTGCATGCTTGTCCTGATATTTCTCTGTTCTTTCTGCCGCCTTTATACAGCCAGTAGAACCAGGGAAGTAAGATGTTGCCGAACGGGATAGGCAATAGGGCACCTATCAGTATGCACAGATGAAAGCAGAATAAAATGTTATGAATGTTATGATTTTCCATAATAGATAAGTTTTATTGGTGATTGATACCGCAAATATATAACAAATACGTAAATACACTGAAGGAAACCAAGTACATTTAGTACACAAGGAAGCATAATGTATGCATTTGTTACATGGGGTTTATTGGATGTAACATAGAGAAAAAGAATTGAAACATCATGCTTGGGTTATTCTATAAAAGCAAGTATTTCTGTTGATATTTCCTTTCCTTCCTGAAATGGCTTATAAGCAACCGAGTATATGCTGCAGGATGCTTTCCCCTTCCCCGTAGGGATAAGGTATGCAGCATACTGCCGCAATCAGAACGGACAGAATGACAATCAATACAGTGATGTTCCAGCGTACCAATGCCGGAGGGATGGTGCCGATGATGCGGCGTACTTTTTCCGAGCGGAGTTCAATGCGTTTGTCGGTCATGTTTGGAGTTTTTAAGTTTTTGAGTTTTTAAGTTTTTTAGGTGACTAGGGACTAGGGGACTAGTTGACTAGGTTTCAAATACTAAGGTTTCCGCTGACAAAGCTATTTAAAACCTAGTCCCTAGTACCTAGTCCCTAAAATTAACTTGATATCTTGGCGCTTGATGCCCAAGTCCACGATCGCTTGCGTAAGGAAAGGCAGGATAAGCTGCAGCAGGCTCCCTACCAGCAGTCCCAAGGCAATCTGCACGAAGTACTGGCGGTATTGCTTCAGGTATCCCATCAGGAAGCGGAACGAGTGTATGCCTTCCGCCTCTTCCCCTTTTAGTCTGCCGAACTCCGGGGTAGGCTCCAAAAACATGTCTACCCCTTTTTCCTCCCCTTGCGAGGAAGTGCTCACCCAATGCTGTTTAAATTCTTCCCGGCTGTATCTGATTTTCCCTTTGCCCGGGTCGGCGATGTAGAAGGTTTTCCCTCTCCTTATTTTATAGAGCACCACGAAATGGTTCTGGTTCCAGTGGAGGATGCAGGGGAGTGATGAGGCATTCAACTGATTCACAGTAATACGTCCACAAACAGTACGTAACCCTAATTTCTTGGCAGCATCACTGATACCCAATAAAGATACGCCTTCATTGGTCGCAAAACAATATTGATGCAATGTATCAGTTGAATATATCTTTTTATAATACCTACAAATCATTTGGAGGCATGCTACTCCACATTGCATAGCATCATGTTGTTTTATAAAGTGAAACCGAGCCATTACTCTATCTAATAACGTCCTTTATTTCCTTAAAGTTCTGCGAACCGCTTTCTATCGCATTTACATTCACCTGCTTGCCTCCTGAAAATCTCCATATAAGCGAAACGCCTACATACTGCACAGGCGTAGTAAAATCGTAGGTCACCTTATTGCCGTTGGCATTGCGGTCATATTTGCGGCGGTCGCCAAGAGCATTGAACATGAAAGTCAATTGCAGCTTATCTTTACACATCGTTTTATAAACCTGCCCGCCGATATTATAGATAGTATGGTAAGTACGGTCGTATGTCTTGAAAGTCGGCTCGCATATCAGGTTCAACATGCCGCCCCAGCCGTGATTGAAGGCAAAGGTGTTGTATATGGCATAATACTGGCGAAGTCTTGTTTTCCCATAGTAGACGCCGTCTAATGTAACATCTTCCGGATGGATTTCCAGACGACCGGAGGCTTTCATCCTCCACGGCTTGACCGGATTCAGATTCAGTTCCACTCCTATGCCATAGAAATCTGCCGATGGAAGATTTACCGGAATTGTATAAAACACATCAGATGCGCCCGGATTTTGTCTGGTTTCCCAATAAATGTTGTCCTTCGTATGCGAATACACCGCTGTCAGGTTCAGCAAATTGCGGAACAAAGAGGCACCGGCGATAAGCATATCCGCCGTAGGGGCTTTCAAGTCGGGATTGCCAACCGTATAATTGTATGGGTCACTCCAACGGACCGTAGATGAAATCGCCGCATACGGGATGTCGTCAAGGGTACGCTTATAATTCAGCATCAGCATATACTCGCCTTTCTTATCCAACGGCATCATCAGTTGTACGGTCGGATTAATCCCCCATTGTGTATCCGATGACTCTATTCCATCATCCAAGGTTTTATATTTGATTTCATTCAATTGCCAGTTCACGCCTACACTGTAATTGATTTTCCAGATTTGCCCCATAGCGGACACATACGCCAACGGAGTCAGCCCTTTTGTCGTTGTTGCGGTTTGGCTTGTCTGGAAACGGTCTGTTTGATTAGAAACACCGATAGCAGGATGATAATCAGAGACAATATAGTGCACGGACGCACCATATTTCCATACCAGCTTCTGGCTGCGAGGGTCGGTCACGTCAACCGAAAGTTTATACATATCCAGTGAAGATTCATCCTCCGACACATCTGATGTGTTGTCGCCATACGAATAGCCTGTACGGTTATCCGACTGGCGGTTAAAATAGTCGCCTGTTATATCCAGTGTTGTTCCTCTCCGGCTAAGTTTGGCAGTATATTTTAAGGTCGCTTCCTGATCAAGGTAATTGTCTTTACTTTCGATAGCCGGGCGGATGGCGTTTTCCTGGCTGCCAATGGTAAGTGAAGATGCCTTAAGCCGGTTTGTCGCCACATAGTAGCTGGCGCCAAGAGAATGGTTCCCGTTTATCTGTTGGGTAAGGCTTAAACGGTTGTTGATGTTGTGTCCCCGGTATTTTGTTTCCTCATTGATTTGCGTACGCAAACCGGTTGACTGGTTCCATACAGCTTGGTCGGCAGTCTCTTCCGGCTGGTTGAAATTCAAGGAAAGGTTATCATAAACATTCAGATTCTTATAACGGTAACGGATGACACCGCCTACGTTCTCATTACTGAATCCGTAGTCGGGATAAAATGTGGCTCCTCCGCTCAGAGAGCCGTAATATCCTCCTTGTGGCGGCTGGCGGAGGGAAATATCAATCGTTCCTCCTGTCAAAGCCGCATTCTGATTGCTCCCTGCCAGATAGTTCACTTTCACCCGCTCAATCATATCCGCCGGGAGATTTTTCAGTTCATCCATATTGGCAAGTTTTATACCGTCCACATAAATCTCACTTACAGGAAGCCCGTTGATTTTATAACTGTTATCTTCTTTGGTTATCCCTGGAAGAAATGCCAAAGCATCGGCAGACTGCTTGCCTTTCACTATATCCGAAGAACGGAGATTGACGGTATAGCCATTCGCATTGTGGCGGATTCTTGAAGCGATGACATTCACTTCCTCCAGCATCGTAACGTCTTTTTTCATAACGATTGTCCCGACATTACCCACCTTGCAGGTTTTACGGACTGTGGTATAACCGATATACGACACCAATAACGCATATTCCCTGTCTGGCTGAACCGGTAAACGGAACACCCCTTCCGTATCCGAGGTGACTCCACAGACATACGACGAATCTTGTACATGTTGAAGGACAACGCTCACATAAGGCAACGGACTCCTATTTTCATCTACCACTTTCCCTGAAATTATATCTTGCGCCATTATCCGGCATATCGAATAAACACATAATAAAATTAGTAATAAATACCGCTTCATGAACAAATTATTTTCAGGTGTTTTTTATCTGCAAATTTAATCTTTTTCTTAATTTTACGCGTTCTTTTGTTAGAGAAAAACGACTATATACTTCCGTTTTGTAAAAATGGTTATGTTGCTGCTTGATGCTTCAATGCAATCACGTCATAAAAGTATTTACGGATATTGGTTGTAGCATTTTTGGCGGATTCGATTGAAAAGCCGCCACGCAGTTTGCCTGCTTCATCCTTTGACAATTTTGGGATTTTAGTTTCTTTATCCATAATATGATAATTCACAAAATGTACCTACTCTATAAGCTTTTCGGTTTCCGCTCCTTTTGACCAGTCTGGTCTGGATATAATAAGTCGACTGTATTATATTCGCTTTTACAAATCAATATACCCCCAATAAACCACATTCTCAAACACGAATCGCATAAGATAACGTCCTTTCAGCGTAGAAGGCAACAGGCAAGATGTACCTCCGGCAGGGATAACCTGGTTGTAAACGGTTTCATTCGTTTCAGTATCTACCAATTCTAACGTACAAGCACTGCTGAAAGCATCAAACGTTACAAAGTAATCCTTTAAATATACATCAGGAACTTCAGCAGGTGTTCTCATGATATGATCTTTAGCTGAATGTGGTCCCGTAAAACTAACATAAATATCTATCGGCATCCCACCTGATGTGCTACCAGCGTTTATGCCTTGTGAAGAAAGCAGCAGAATCAATAACAAAAAGAAAGAAAATCTATTCATATTCTTTACGTTTTTAAAATTATACCGCAAACGTAAGAATAAAACAGAAACCTACCAAAGGAAACGAGTACACTTAGTACACACTTGACGATAGTATAGAAATAAACAATTGAATATAAACCAATTAAACGTATGTACATTTAGTACATCTTCACACTATAGTTTATGTAGATTGGAATCGAAAGTCCGGCTTCCGCTTTCGCCGAACAACTTTTGGTTCAGATGCGTGCGGATATTGGTGACACGTTGTTTGCTGAGATTAAGCAAAACCGTGAGTTCGGAAGGGATAAAGTTCAGCTTTACCAACAGGCAGACTTTCCACTCTTGGTCGGTCAGTTGAGCTTCGTTAGCACTCAGCTTGGCATAAAACTCCGGCAAGGATTTTTCCACCACGCCTTGCAAGTCATTCCATTCGGCATCCGAAGGTACTACCAGCTTGTAAGCATGTTGGTGCATCCGCTTGACAATGTCGTGTTGCAAAAGACTTTGCTCCAATTCCCATTGGTCGGCATGCGTATTCGTTTGATAAGCATCAAGCATTTGCCGGAGCTTTTCGATTTCCTCCTCTTTCTGTTGCTGGAATTGTTGCTTATTGGAACGGATGCTTTGCAATTCTTCCGTAGCCTGATGGTATTGCATCATCAGGTCGGTATACTTCCGGTTTGCAAGCATACGGCTCGTTTTTTGTTTTCGCTCATACAAATAAATCCACATGCCTGCAAACATTAACATCACAAAACAAACGCAAAGCCCCATCCATAACCTTTGGTTTTCTTCCGATTTCTCTACCGCTATTCGCTGGCTTTCGGAATAATCGTACAAGGCTTGCGTGCGGCTGATTTCATTAGCAGAGTTCCGAAGATTTGCCGTATCGTTGGCATTGGCATAAAGCCGGGCATACTTGGCTACAGAATCGGCTATGTGCATGCGTTGGTAAACAGACATCAAGCCTTTATAGCCATTCTCCAGATTCATGATGTCATCGGGATAGTTTAACAATTTTCGATAATAGAATAAGGCGGAATCCAACCGATGTGTCTTTTCATGGTATTCTCCCATATAGTAATAAAAGATTTCACCACCGGGTACAATATCACCTTTTGTGTCGAAGTAACCGGAATAATTTTTATATTCATCTAAAGCTTGTTTGGCTTTGCGGATGCTATCATGCTTTAAAAAATAGTTTGCTACAACAATTCGGGTTGATGCTGCTTGATTTCTCTTCTTGTATTTAAGATAATTAACATAACCTTTTTGAGCACAAAGCATGGCAGAGTCTTCCTTATTCATAAGATAATAAGCACTTCCCATGCATTCTTGACATTGAATATATAGAAGCGTATCCTTTGCTAAGGCTGCATAGCGCATGGCTTGTTTCCATTGTTCCAGTTCCATCTGCGGAAAACGTTGCAAATTAAACAACGATGCCATTTGGGCATAGATGCGGCTTACCTGCGCATAGTCGCAATCGGTTGCGGTAGTATCCGCTTCGCTGATGGCATCGCGGAAATAGTGCAAGGCAAGCGGGCTGTTTCCCCGGTCGCGCCAGACGCTTCCCATCAGGTAGCAGGCACGCATCCGCTCGTCCCGATTGCCATGCGAGAGGTAATAGTCGAGCACTTCATCCATATACGTAATGCTATCCAACGGAAGGTAAGCCTTGTTCATCGCCTCGGCTCGAAGCAGCAGGTAGCGCATGCGGTTGCGGTGCGGATAGGTTGCGGTTTCTTTTTCCGCCTGTTCCAATACAAGCAAAGCCGAGTCGGGAGATGCCTGCACCAGCCTTTCGGCTTCCGCCAGCACCTCCTTGCCTTTGGGATTCACGCAGGCGGTGATTCCTATCAGCCATATCGCCCAATAAAGCAATTTCTTCATGCCGCTTTGTTTCCTTACGGGAGGCAAAGATACGCATTTCGATGGACAATCGAAAGGGTTCTATATTTTGCGCGGTCATAAACCTGTCATTTTTTGATTAATGAATGTCCGCAAAATGCCAATGGTATGAAAAGGTTCCTGAAATAACTTCTTATTGGTGAAATGCGTACATTCATATTTGATTATACCATGCACGGCATAAGTTTGTGCATTTTTCCCGGAACAATTGTTTCCGCATTTGGATTACATTATCGTTTCAAGCGGCTTCCTTTTATGGTTTTCATATGAAAACCGTACGGTTTCCATATCAAGAACGTACGGTTTCCATATCGAGAACGTACGGTTTCCATATCGAGAACGTAAAAGTATGCCGTCTGAAACAAAGATATAGGCTACATGCAAAGCCAAATGTTCCTTACCGATATGCCATCAAATGCAAGGATGATGTGCGCACCGTCTCTATGGAAATGGCATGGTACGAGGAGCAGGCAAATCTTGCCCCTACATGGCAATTGGGTAAAATGCGGATATTCGTTTATTTTAATCTGTGTGGTGAGAAAATGCACAAATGAAGGACCGGAAGCTTTTTGATACGATTTGAGCAGATTTGGATAAGATTCTATTAGCGTGTGTGGATAATCTTCGCTATCTTTGCAAAAATACATGAAAGATGAAAACACACAGACGAATGATTTATGCTTTAGGCTGGATGATTCCGGCTTTCTTTTCCGGCTTGTCCGCTTTTGCCGGTATACCCAAGGAGGATGAGGCTTTTGTGTCTGCCGATGACGCACGCATTGTCTATATGGGACGTGTCAGCCACCGCATTCCGCAGGCGGTCACGTTCACTTATCCGGGTGTAAGCATCTATGCTGATTTCGAGGGCACTTCGTTGCAGATGAAGGCAAAGCCGGGCAGTGGGGACTTTATGGTGGAGATAGACGACGGGTTGCCTTACCGCATCGGTTTTACGAAGAACGATTCTATTGTGACCCTTGTCGAGGGTTTGCCCGAAGGGACGCACCGGGCACGCATCATGTATGTTTTGGAAGGGTACGAGCTGAAGCCGGTCTTCAAGGGCTTTTACCTGGACAAGGGATGTACGCTGGCTGAGGCTCCCGCCTTGCCTGAACGGCGCATTGAGTTTATCGGTAATTCCATTACGTGCGGCTATGGCGTAGAGTCGGACGACCGGAACGACCCTTTCACCTACGAGACGGAAAACCATTTCTATACGTATGCGGCACGCACGGCGCGTGCATTGAATGCACAGCACTTGGTAGTGGCACGTTCGGGTATTGGCATTTACCGTAATTTCGGAGCACCTGCGTCGGGAAGCAAGGATTGCCTGCCGGCGATGTACGAACAGGTGATGTTTACCGACCCGACAGAGTTATGGGACCATAGCCTGTACACGCCCGATGTGGTCTGCATCAATTTGGGAACCAATGATGCCGGTGACGGGAAGTATGATTTCGCATTGCTGACCGATGGATACCGGAAATTCGTGGCTCATCTGCGAGATATCTATCCGGAGGCGAAGCTCGTGCTGCTGAGTGGCTCGATGCTGAGCGGAAAACCGTTAGCAGACGTGAAGCGGGCGATGGACAAGGTTGTGGCAGAGCGCAAAGAAGCTGGCGATACGGAGGTGTACCGTTTCGACATGTCTCCGCAGACCGGTTCGTTGGGATATGGAGCCAACTGGCATCCGTCGATGCGCCAGCAACAGAAAATGGCGAACGAGCTTACGGCTTACCTGAAGGAACTAATGAATTGGTAATAAATATGAGAAAAAGGATTGTAATGGCTTGTCTGCTGGCAGCTATGCAGGCAAGCACGTGGGCAAAAGTTACGTTGCCCGACATAATGAGTGACAACATGGTGCTTCAGCAACAGACTGAAGTGAAGTTATGGGGAAAGGCGAATCCGAATACGGAGGTAAGCGTGCGGGTATCGTGGAGTGACCGGGTATATAAGGTAAAGAGCGATGCAGCCGGCAAATGGCTTGCCAAGGTGCAGACGCCTGCCGCTACGTATGAGGCGCAGACCATTACTTTTTCGGATGGCGAAGAAACGAAGCTGGACAATGTGCTGATAGGTGAGGTGTGGTTCTGTTCGGGGCAATCGAATATGGAGATGCCGCTGAACGGCTTCTGGAACTGCCCTATAGAAGGTGCGAACGAGACTATTGCCACTGCGGCACAATGGAAGGGCATACGGGTGGCAACCGTTGAAAAGAACGGACAACTGGAACCTGTAGAGACCTGTCCGGGCAAATGGAAGGTGAGCAACCCGGAGAATGCTCCTTTTTTCAGTGCTACGGCATTCCACTTTGCAATGATGATGAACAGGGTACTTGACGTACCTGTCGGTATCATCAATTGCAGTTGGGGAGGCTCGACGGTGGAGGGGTGGCTTCCGGCAAGTATCGTGAAGAATTATTCCGACATAGACCTGAAGCGGGACATCCGCAAGGAGGAGCCGCACGACTGGTGGCATTATATGAGCCCGACTATTATGTACAACGGGATGTTGAAGCCCTTGCAGAACTATACCATCAAGGGATTCTTATGGTACCAAGGCGAATCGAACGTCGGTCATCCCGACTATGCAGAGCGTTTGAAGACGATGGTGGACTTGTGGCGCAGCGAGTGGGGACTGGGCGAATTGCCGTTTTATTTCGTGGAGATTGCCCCGTTTGGCTCGTATGAAGGTACAGGCAGTGCGCTCCTGCGTGAACAGCAGTTTAAGGCGCAATCCATTATCCCGAACAGTGCATTGATTTCGACCAATGACCTGGTGGAACCTTATGAGGCAAAAAATATTCATCCGAAAAACAAGATCGATGTGGGAAAACGTCTTGCCTATATGGCTTTGGCAAAGACGTATGGTGTAAAAGGTATTGTGTCGGCAGGTCCTTCGTATAAGTCGATGGAGGTGAAGGACGGCAGTGTGATTCTTTCGTTCAATGATGCGCCCGACGGGTTCAGCCGGCTGAGTGATATGGAAGGTTTTGAAGTGGCAGGCAGCGACAAGGTGTTTTATCCTGCCAAGGCGGAAGTATACAACAACCTTCAGATAAAAGTAACTTGCGACAAGGTGGCTAATCCGGTAGCCGTACGTTATTGTTTCCGTGATTTCCAACCGGGAAATGTGGCAGGTACCCGTGAATTGCCTTTGTTCCCGTTCCGTACGGATAACTGGTGATAACAATAATTCACCACAGATTACACGGATTGATAAAATAATTTTCTTTAATCTGTGTAATCTGTGGTGAACTACAAATATATTACGCTTCTTTCAGCTTTTCGTCAATGGCTTCGATTTTCTTCAGCACCAGTTCCATGTCTCCTTTGAGGCGTTCAATCTTTCGGGTTACCTCGGCTACCAGTGTATTGCCCTTCTTTGATGCAGAAGAGAGGGAGCCCAGGTTGTTCTCGTAGGTTTGAATGTCGCTTTTCAATCCTTCGTAGGTACGTACCAGCTTTTCACGGTCGCGGTAGAGGTTATCCCCTTTGCCTAATCCCGACTTGAAGTCGCTCAGTTTCCGTTCGGATGCCGAGATGTTCAGCTTGTCAAACAGTTTATCAGCCAGCTTGTGGAATTCGTTGTACAGGCGGTCTTTTTCCTTGAAAGGTACATGACCGATGGAGTTCCATTCTTTCACCAGGCTGCGTGTCTGTTCAGCCGTATTGTCATCGGTAGTACCCGAAGCATCAAGAGCAGCCAGCTGCTTGATGATTTCTTCTTTCTTTGCCATGTTTTCTATCTCTACCGAGCGTTGCGAAGAAGTTGCTTTGTTCTTCTGTGCAAAGAAATAGTCGCAGGCACCGATGAAGCGTTTCCATACTGCATCCGAATGTTTTTTTGCCACCGGACCGATGGTTTTCCATTCCTTTTGCAATTGAGTGAGGATTTCGGCGGTCTGTTTCCAGTCGGTACTGTCTTTCAAGGCTTCCGCCTTTTCGCACAGTGCTTTTTTCTTTTCCAGATTTTCTGCCATGTTTTCCTTAATCTGTTTGAAGAAGGCGGCTTTCCGTTTGAAGAACTCATCGCATGCAGCGCGGAAACGTTCGAATATTTTGACGTTCATTTTCTGCGGTGCATAGCCGATGGTTTTCCATTTTGCCTGCAAGGCAAGAATCTCTTGTGTTTTGTTCTCCCAGTCGGCAAAAGTCTTCAGCTTGTCGTATTCCATCGCTTCAGCGATTTCGCAGATGACCGTCTTCTGGTCGAGGTTGTTCTGCTCCTTTTCTTTCAGCATTTCGAAGTGTTGCTGATGACGGCGGTTTACGGCAGTAGAAGCAGCTTTGAAGCGTGCCCAGATGCTTTCGCGCAAGTCTTTTGCCACGGGACCGATGTTGCGGAACTCCTGATGCAACTTCTGAAGCTGATGGAAAGCAGATACTACATCGGGCTCTTCTGCCAGTTTCTCAGCAGCTTCGCACAAGTGGGTTTTCTGTTCCAGGTTTTTCTTGAAGTCGTATTCACGGAATTCGTTATTCAGCTTCACCATGTCGTAGAACTTTTCGGTATAGAGTTGGTATGATTTCCATAGTTCGTTCACCTTGCCGACGGGTACTTGCTTGATGTCATTCCATTCCTGCTGAAGCTGCTTGAACTCGTTGTATATCTTGCTGGTGTCTTCTGTTGTTTCAATCAGTGCTTTCATCTTATCGAGGATGGCAAGCTTTTTCTGCAAGTTTTCTTCTTTTTCCTGTTCCAGTTCGGCTGCCATAACACTTCGCTTTTCTTTGATGGAGCTCATGATTTCCTTGAACCTTGTTTCCCACGGGTCGGGGGCAGGGACAAAGTCATCCGCATTACCGCCTTCATCAATAAAGGCTTTACGCGCTGCGTCTTGTTCAGCTTTGTGCAGTTTGTAAAAAGTTTGTTTTAAAAAATCGATTTCTTGTTTGTCTGCATTGCAGGCGTCTTTGTTGATTTCTGTCAGACGTTCTACCACTTCTTCCTGTGTTTGCTTAGGTGCATACACCGGTTTGTCGGTTGATTCAACAGATTCAACAGTGGGAACCGAAGTTTCAGGTACGTTGTTTTCCTGAACTTCAGTTAGTGGGCGGTTTGTTTCGTTTACTTCCATCGTATGTAGATTTTAGAGAATATCTGGTTTTAATTCTTCACCAATTACAAATTAAAAGAATAAAATCTGATTTTCATATTTTTTTGATAATTATTTTTAAGTGTACCCTCACTTTTTTCTTTTTTCTTATGCCAGAAGCACGGTGATACCCATATACATCAGCATTCCGATGATGTCGTTGGTAATGGAAATAAACGGTCCGGTAGCAATGGCAGGGTCGATTTTCAGCTTTTCCAGAGTCATGGGAACCAGAGTGCCGAAGATGGAAGCAAACATCACAACGGCAAACAGGCTGATGGATACCGAATAGCTGACCGTGGCACTGGCACCGAAACGGATGAAGTTGTAGATATATACCAGCATGGAGATGATGGTGGCGTTGATGAGTGCCACTACCGATTCTTTAAGTACTTGCTTGAAGGTATTGCCTGCATCTAAAGAGCTGTTTGCCAGTCCTTGCACGACCAGTGCGGACGATTGGGTACCGACATTTCCGCCTGTACCACCTATCAATGGAATGTAGAGTGCCATTTCGGGATGGGCGGCAAAGGTCGTGTCGAAGTTGCCGAGAATCATTGAGTTTCCGATTCCTCCCAACATTCCAATCAGCAGCCAGGGCAGGCGTGCTGTGGTTTGGCGAAATACATTGTCGTGTGACTCGACATCTTGTGACAGACCGGAAGCCAACTGGTAGTCACGTTCGGCTTGTTCGCGTACCTCGTCCATTACGTCATCGACCGTGATGCGTCCTACCAGTCTGCCGATGCTGTCGACTACCGGAAGAGCTACCAGGTCGTATTTTTCAATGACTTGTACCACTTCTTCCAAGGGGGTGTCTACATGTACCGAAATGGGATCTTTTTTCATCACATGTTTTACTTTCGACACCGAAGGGCTGGTAATCATTTTCTTCAGCGGGAATACGCCGCGCAGGCGCTCATCGTCGTCTACTACATATACATAATAGATTTCGTCCATGTCTTCTGCCTGAATGCGCATTTCGCGCAGGCATTCGGGCATACTCAGGTTTTCGTTTACGATGACCATTTCGGTACCCATCAGACCACCGGCAGTATCTTCATCGTATTTCAGCAAATCGACAATGTCGCCTGCCTGTTCGATGTCTTCGATATGCGAAAGGACTTCTTCCTGTTTGTCTTCGTCCATATCACGGATGATGTCTACTGCATCATCCGAGTCCATATAGTCGACAAACCTTTTGGCAATGGTTTCTGAAGGCAGGATTTCGAGGAAACGTTTACGGGCGTCCTCGTCCATTTCAATCAATACGTCGGCTGCCTTTTCATTGTCTAATAACAAGTATATGGAACGTGCCTCTTCTGCATCCAGTTCGTCACACAATTCGGCAATATCGGCAGGGTGCAAATCGTTCAGGAGCTCTTTCAGCTTGTCTGATTCTTTGTTTTCAATCAGTTCGGATACTTTTTTTATTTCTTCGTTTTCCATACCTTATATATATTAGAGGTGGTTCTTAAGTTTTTGAGTTCTTAAGTTTTTTGAGTTCTTAAGTTTTTGGGGTTACCACAGATTCTTTCAATTGCCAATTATTAATTGTTAATTGTTAATTGTTAATTATTAATTGTTGATTGTTGATTGTCAATTGAAACCAGTGCTTCTTCCACCCGGTTGGTCAGACTGATAAAATCTTGTACCGAAAGTTGTTCGGGACGTTTGTTGAATATTGTATCGGCACTGAGCGGATGACTTTTGTCTAAAATGGTAGAGATGGAATTGCGCAATGTCTTTCTCCGCTGATTGAATGTCGTCTTAACGATTTGTTTGAACAGCTTTTCATTGCATCCCAGGTGTGTCGTGTCATTACGTGTCATGCGTATGACGGCGCTTTTCACTTTGGGGGGCGGATTGAACACATGTTCGTGGACCGTGAACAGGTATTCTACCTTGTACCATGCCTGAATCAGGACACTCAAGATGCCATATGTCTTGTTGCCTGGTGATGCAGCGATGCGTTCTGCCACTTCTTTTTGTATCATTCCGGTGCAGCAGGGGATGAGGTCTTTGTTGTCCAGCATCTTAAAGAATATCTGGCTGGATATGTTGTAAGGGTAATTGCCCGTCAGGACAAAGGGTTTCCCGTCGAACAGTTTAGACAAGTCCATCTGTAAAAAATCCTGTTCGATGATATTGTCGCCCAACTCTGCGAAGTTGTTGTGTAAATAGGCGACCGATTCGAAATCAAGTTCTACTACTTTCAGCGGTCTGCCTTTCCTGACAAGGAACTGGGTTAATACGCCCATGCCGGGTCCTACCTCCAGGATTGGCAATTCTGGACAGGTGTCCACCGTGTCGGCAATATCGCTGGCAATCTGTAAATCTTTTAAAAAATGCTGCCCTAAAAATTTTTTTGGCCTGACTGACTTCATTCTGTATGTATTTTCTTTATAAATAACGATTTTATTCGAGCAAGATATTATCTTTGCATATTGCAAAGTTAAGCATTAATCTTAAATACATGAGTAAAATTGAACAGAGTGGTATAAAAAAACTTATAAATAAGGTCTTGCAAATTGTTTTGCCTTTGGTTCTGGGTGCGGCTATCTTGGTATGGACGTATCATGGGTTCGACTTCCGGAAGGTGTCTTATGTGTTGGGGCATGGTATGAATTATGGTTGGATGTTGTTTTCGCTGGTGTTTGGAGTGCTGTCGCATGTGTTTCGCGGATGGAGATGGAACTTGGCTTTGGCACCTTTGGGCGAATATCCGAAAGCATCAAACAGTGTGTATGCCATATTCGTGTCGTATGCTGCCAATCTGGTGATTCCCCGTGTGGGAGAAGTGTCCCGTTGTGGTATCTTGTCGAAATTCGACCAGGTGTCTTTCTCTAAATCTTTGGGTACAGTCGTATCCGAACGTCTTATCGACTCGGTGTGTGTGGTGTTGATAACGGTGGTGACTTTGATTTTACAGTCAGGTATCTTTGCCCGTTTTTTCCGGATAACTGGGACCGACGGGGCTTTTTTTCTCCATCTGTTTACTTCGACCAACTTTTATATTACCTTGCTCTGCATAGCGGCTGCTCTTGTGTTGGCATATTGGCTGGTGCGTAACTTGGCTGTGTTTGCCCGGATGAAAGGATTGATACAGAATGTATGGGTGGGATGTCTTTCTATCCGCAACGTACATCGTCCGTGGCTTTATATTCTGTATACAGTTGCCATTTGGGCGTGTTATTTCCTGCATTTTTACTTGACTTTTTATTGTTTCGGCTTTTCGGCACATTTGGGTTGGATGGCAGGACTGGTATTGTTTGTAGTGGGGAGTATTGCCGTGATTGTCCCTACGCCCAACGGTGCCGGTCCGTGGCATTTTGCTGTGATAACAATGATGATGATGTATGGCGTCAGTAAGGAAGATGCCGGAATATTTGCTTTGCTGGTACACGGAATTCAAACCTTTTTATTAATTTTGTTAGGTATTTACGGATTGGTGGCTTTGCCGCTTACAAATAAACATAAAACTTAAAATCTATGAGTGACATTCTTTCGCTTGCTCCACAGAATGTGTGGAAGCACTTCTATTCGTTGACACAAGTTCCTCGTCCGTCAGGACATTTGGAGAAAATTCAGGCATTCTTGTTGGAATTTGGCAAGAGTGTGGGTGTGGAATCTTTTCAGGATGAGGCTGGAAATATCATATATCGCAAGCCTGCCACTCCAGGTATGGAAAACCGGAAGACCGTAATTTTGCAGGCACACATGGATATGGTTCCTCAAAAGAACAAGGACACCGAACACGATTTCGAGAAAGACCTGATTCAGGCATACGTGGAAGACGGTTGGGTGCGTGCCAAAGGTACGACGCTGGGTGCTGATGACGGTATGGGGGTGGCTGCTATCATGGCGGTTATGGAAGACAAAACCTTGAAGCACGGTCCGCTGGTTGCCTTGATTACGGCAGATGAAGAAACGGGCATGTATGGTGCTTTCGGCTTGAAGCCGGGAACTATTGAAGGGGATATCTTGCTGAATCTGGACTCGGAAGAAGAAGGTGAATTGTATATCGGATGCGCCGGAGGGGAGGACCTGACCGCAACCTTGGAATATAAGGAAGAAAAGACCGATCCTGCAGATGTGGCTCTGAAAGTGACATTGAAAGGATTGCGCGGAGGACATTCGGGCATTCAGATAGGTTGGGGACATGCCAATGCCAATAAACTGATGGCTCGTTTCCTGAATCAGGTCATAGCCTATGATGAGGCTTGCCTTGTGTCGTGGGAAGGTGGAAATATGCGTAATGCCATTCCGCGTGAGTGTGAGGTGGTGATTACGGTGCCTGAAGAGGAGGTAGATGATGTGATGGCATATGTGGGCGAGTGTGAACAGGTGTGGCGTGATGAATATGCCACCATCGAGGATGGCTTGTCGTTTAAGGCAGAACGTGTGGATTTGCCCGAATACATGGTTCCCGAAGAAATCCGCGATAATCTGGTTGATGCTATTTATGCTTGCCCTAACGGTGTGGAACGATATATCCCGACCATTCCCGATACGGTAGAGACTTCATCCAATCTGGCTATCGTAGACGTTAAAGGCGGGAAGGCTTCTGTCAAGATATTGACCCGCAGTGCACGTGAGTCGATGAAAGATTACCGCAATACGGCACTCGAAAGCTGCTTCTCGATGGCAGGTATGCGGGTGGAACGTTCTGGCGGCTATTCGGGTTGGGAACCGAATGTCAATTCACCCATTCTTCACGCGATGAAAGAGGCTTATCAGGCTCAGTTTGGTGCAGCTCCCGAAGTGAAGGTCATCCATGCAGGGCTGGAATGTGGCATTATAGGTGCGGTGATCCCAGGTTTGGACATGATTTCTTTCGGTCCCACACTGGTAGGTCCGCATACGCCCGATGAGAAGTGTGAAATTGCATCCGTATCTAAATTCTACGACTTCCTGACGGCTACGCTTGCCAATACACCGGAGAAGTGACGTGTACGATAAGCATAGAAAAAAGAGGTGTGCCGTAATTGGCACATTTCTTTTTAATACTTCCTGCGGCATTAAATTGTGTATTTTGTATATGTCACATGATAAAGACGATGTGCACATCATCTCTACGGAAATGGTGCAAAAGGTTCAGAAAAATGCACAAATCCATATCGTGGTATGGTATAATATGAGAAAAGAATTCTGTATGCTTTTTTAATGTTTTATGGATATTCGCATTCGGGCATATTGCATATACCCGAATGTAGCAACTTATCCACACGGGCATTTTCAAGGCGTATGCGATACGCCCTTACGAACAATTGGGCAAAATGCGGATATTCCTATTTTTATATTTGATTTAAGGGGCATGTGATACCGACCCTCGTAGGTGATAGTACGGCTTATGCCTTGATTATCCGCAGGAATTTTTCTACGTCCCGCCGTATCATCTGGTAAGTGGGCGACTCTTTATAGTTGGTGTTTTTATGTATGACTAATGCCACATCGACCTGGCTGCGCTGGTAGGCGGTCAGTTCGTTGCGCCGTTGGGTTTCATGCAGGGCGAGGTCGTTGATTTGTTGCTCGCGTTCGCGCCGCAGATAAGTGCATACCGGTGTCAGGAGGCGCATCACTACATTGTCGAGGATGTGATGTCCTTGGATAAACATGTAGGTGTTTTCGGGATATACTCCTAAGTGCTTAAACTCTTCCTTCATCGCTTCCACTTCGGGAATGCCTTCGGGATGGCGGTGCTCCAAGTCACGCAGTTTGCGGTTAACTTTTTTGGCCATAACTGCAAGGCTGTATTCGGGATGATGTATGCCTACTTGGTCTATTTTGACATACGAACAGAAATCCATCAGAGAGAACTCTGACAAATTGTGCCGGCGGTAGAACCATACCGACCATACGAAAAGTGGATAGGCTATCTGTGAGTAGAGTTTCAGGTATGCCGGAAAGTCTATCAGGACATGGTCGTTCAGTGTTGCCGTGACGCATACTTCGTGCAGCCCTTCGGCATAGCAATGGTAGTTTTCGATGGCGTAGGCATAGGTTTGCAGCACGTAGGGGTTTTCTATCATATAACGTGAGGTCTGGGTGCGTCCTTGCAGCAGGTAGTCGTAATCGCTGTCTACACAGGCTATCATATTTTCTCCTAATTGCTTTCCCAACTGGTTCATCAATACGCTTTTCTTTCCTTTTGCCAGCGAAGTTCGTGAAGGAAGCATCACTTCGAAATAACGGTTTTCGTTTTCGTACTCAGCCAATAGGGAGCGCCAAAAAGACACATCGTCATAGCTCTCTACATAAGCTACGATTTTTCTCCGCGCGTGTTTAGGCTTCAGGCTGTTGGCTGCGCCCAGATACATCGAGGACAAGTTGTCGGTCAGTCTTTTTCCCATGGTGTTTGTTTTTTAATGAGTGGTAATGTCGCTCACTTCGGTTACGGCATCTATCCAGCCGTTCATGATGACAGCTGGCGAGTGGGTGGTCAGGATGATTTGTGCGTTCGGGTTCAGTTGACGGATGAGGGTGATGAGGCGTTGTTGCCATTCTACATGCAGTGATATTTCAGGTTCGTCCATAAACAAGGCATAGGGCTGTTTGTCCTGTACTAATACGGTGAGTAGGATAACCAGCATCTGCTTTTCGCCTGATGAGAGCTGATAAGGGGTGAGCTCATCGCCGTCTTGTTCGAACAGGATTTCGTTGCTTTTGCGGTTGATTTTCTTGCCCGTGTCGCTGAACAGGTCATCTATCAGATCCTGGAACAGTGTTTTTGCTTTCGACATTTCAGGTGCCTGGGCTTGTTGGGCGGGGTCGCCACTGGTCAGCATTTCGATGATGCGGTTGCCGATGTTTACCTGATAGTCCAAGTAGCGGCGTTGTAATTGGTAGAGTTGCCAGTCGAGTTCGGTTTTTACGTTTTGGTTGCCTATTTTTTCAAGTAAGCCCGAGCTGATGAGTGGGCGGTCGAAGCTGCGGATGACATCGAAATTGATGTATGTGGCATCTTCGGGCGAGAAACTGAATGATACCCCTTCTTGAAATCCGTTAGTCAAGGCTCCTCCTTCCAGTGCGGTCAGACTTCGGACGGAGTTGTTCAGAATAGTACTCTTGCCGATGCCGTTCACACCGCTTAGGATATTGACATCGGGGCGCAGGTTCCATGAAATGTCTTTGCGTCCCCACATCCTTTTAATATCAATGCGTTTGATGTAATCTGCCTGCTTTTTCATAACTTCTATGTTTTTTGGTTGGCAGGTAAAAATACAGATAATAATGGAATTTATCAACAATTCAGCCTTTCTTTTTCAGAGAACTCGTACCTTTGTATCTTGAAATCATTTACGGATATGAAAGAACAATCTACGATACACTCTCCAGTATTGTATCTGCAGCATCAATACGACTTGTTGCGGATGGAGTACGAATACGAGAAAGAACAGTTTCGCCAACAGACTGAATTGATGGGCGTAGGCAGGAAGGTGAAACGCGGGATGTGTTGGTATCCCGTCAGCATCGGACGAAATTATTACAATGCCTTGAATCAGTTGGTAGTGGAAGTGGAACGGAAGGAAGATAAGGAGATAGAACACTTGTTCGAGTATGGGCGTCCAGTGTGCTTTTTTACGCAGGACATGACGGGGAAACTTGCGTACCTCAACTTTGTGGCGACGGTGAGTTATGTTGACGAGGACCGAATGGTAGTGGCACTTCCTAATGCCGATGCTTGGGTTGCATTGCAGGGCAAAGATGTGCTGGGTGTACAGCTTTATTTCGATGAAACCAGTTACCGCCTGATGTTCGAAACTTTGAAGCAAGTGATAGGTGCGAAGAACAACCGTTTGGCGGAGTTGCGCGACATCTTCCACGGTTCTGTTCCTGTTTCTGCTTTTACCTTCCAGCCTGTGCGCTTCCCGTGGCTGAATCGTACGCAGGAAGAAGCCGTCAATAAGGTGCTGCATGCCAAGGATGTTGCTATCGTGCACGGCCCTCCAGGGACGGGAAAGACCACTACGCTGGTTGAGGCAATTTACGAAACTCTGCACCGCGAAAATCAGGTGCTGGTGTGTGCACAGAGCAATATGGCGGTGGATTGGATTAGCGAAAAGCTGGTAGACCGGGGCGTGAACGTGTTGCGCATCGGAAACCCGACCCGCGTAAACGACAAAATGCTTTCATTCACTTATGAACGCCGTTTTGAGTCACATCCTGACTATCCGCAACTGTGGGGTATCCGTCGTGCTATTCGCGATCTCTATGCCCGGATACGTAAGACAAGCAATCGTGAAGATGTCCGTACGAAAATTAATTCGTTGAAAGACCGTGCTACTGAACTGGAGGTGCGTATCAATACCGCTCTTTTTTCTGAGGCACGGGTGATAGCTTGTACGCTTGTAGGTAGTGCTAATCGTTTGCTGATGGGGCAGAAATTTGGTACTTTGTTCATCGATGAGGCAGCGCAGGCACTGGAGGCTGCCTGCTGGATAGCTATCCGTAAGGCAGACCGCGTCATTCTGGCAGGCGACCATTGTCAACTTCCGCCTACAGTGAAATGTTTGGACGCTTTGCGTGGAGGTTTGGGTGACACGCTGATGCAATGTATCGTGCGTCAAAAACCTGAAACGGTTTCGCTCCTGAAAGTGCAGTACCGGATGAATGACGAGATTATGCGTTTCTCGTCCGAATGGTTCTACGGAGGCATGCTCCAGTCGGCTCCCGAAGTGAAATACCGCAGCATACTCGATTTCGACACCCCTATCGAATGGATAAACACAGAAGGAATGGATGCCGGCGAAGAGTTTGTAGGCGAAAGCTACGGGCGCATCAACAAAGCCGAAGCCGAACTCTCCATCGGCCAGCTGAAATCTTACATCACCCGCATCGGCAGGGAACGGTTCCTCGAAGAACGCATCGATGTCGGATTGATTTCCCCTTACAAGGCACAAGTGCAATACCTCCGCCAGCTGCTCCGGCGCGACGCGTTCTTCAAGCCCTTCCGTTCCTCGATAACGGTCAATACGGTCGACGGTTTCCAGGGACAGGAGCGTGATGTAATCCTCATCAGCCTGGTGCGTGCCAACGAGGACGGCCAGATCGGGTTTCTCAACGACTTGCGCCGGATGAACGTAGCCATCACCCGTGCCCGCATGAAGCTCATCATCTTGGGCGATGCCTCCACCCTGACGCGCCACGCCTTCTACCGGAAGCTGTATGAGTATATCAAGGGGCTGCATGAAGCATGACAAGTGGTCATTCCACTTCGGTATGGTCTGCATCATTTTGCCTTTTCACCCGTTTTACCGTATGCTTGATTTTGCCTATCAGGAAATTGAGTTCAAGGCTTGATTCTGTTTCGGATGTTTCCAGGTCAGGCATGACTATGCTTGAAAGCATTTCTCCAATGTGTTGCATCTTGGATTGCTGCGACTTGCCATCCGTTTCACCGTGTAAGGCGTGCAATTCACGCTTGAGCTGGCGCACAGAGGCAAATGTCTCTATGATAGCAAGGGTGGCTTGCGTAGCTTGCGGACTTTTCAGGATAGTGGCAAGCATATACAATCCTTTCTCCGTGAACGCTTTGGGAAGGACACGGGTCTTGGGTGATAGATTTGCGGTCAAAATATTTGACCGCAAATCTGTAAATTCCTGTTTGTCAAGCTCAAGTACGTATCCACTCGGAAACTTCTCCGGATTGTTACGCACAGCTTGATTGACTTCTTTTGTCCTCACCCCATATAATTCTGCAACATCCACATCTAATATCACCTGACAATCTCTAATCAGGATGATTTTTTGCCGTACCTGTTCAAATAGATTGACTGTACGTTGAGGGATGCGTTCTGCCCTTTCGTTTAAACCGTTGTTTTTATCCATGATAAAGTTTATGTCATTTATTGAAGTTCTTTATAGACAATAACGCAAACCGTATCATAAGTACATCACAAAACACAAACGGAATAAATAAAAAAATCTGTGCCCCATTAAAATAGGATAAACCTTACCGCAACACCGCCTGCCGCTTCTTCCGGAACTCATGCAAGCGTTTTAAGGCATGTTTCCGGCTCAACAGGATTTCCCTCCGGTAGAGGAAGAATGTAAGAAGGAAATAAATGCCTGCCTGCATCCATAATGCCCGGTATTCGGGCAAGACATCGTTCAGTGTGGCTCCCATCGTCTGTATGCGGATATATCCGTTGATGCCGAAAGTAGAAGGGAATATCCACGACACCGCTTTCCAGAAATCCGGGATTGCCGCTCCAGGCCATGAAATGCCTGAGATGAACAGCAAAGGCAACGATGTGAACACGAATATCATCATGCAGTCTTCACGCCTCCGGATGAGACACGAACATGCCATGGCAAAGAAAATGCATGCCAGCAGGTAGGGCAGGACAAAGGCTGCCAATGTATCCGGCGAAGCAAGAAAGACCAGCCGGAACATCTTGGGCACCGCACAAAGGATATATGCCGCCACGGCAAGATAGACCAAAAGATAAGCCAAGGACTTCCCGAAAATAATGCGGATGGCACCCTGATAATGGCGTACCATGGGCACCAAATCCCGGAAACGGTTGTTCTCGCGCGCCGTACCCGCCGACAGACCTATCCCGAGCAATAAGGTCTGCTGGATAATCAGGATAAGCACGGCAGGGATAAGAAAGCTGGCGAATCCGTCCTGCGGATTATAGAGCGATACCGCTTCGTAATCTATCGGGCGGACCGTAATCTCATCCTGCCGCCCGGTGGTATTGCCCGCACGCCGGATTTGGATATCCTTGTTCATCTCCAGCGAAGTCTCGGTATTGGCAAGCAAAAGCGCCTTATAATAAAGCATGCCGCTCATGTCGGCAAAGATGGAAACATGCGCCTGCTCTCCCGAAGCCAAGTCGCGGCTAAAACCTTCGGGAACATAAACCACGCCGTATATTTTTTGCTTTTTCAGCAAAAGCCGGGCTTCTTCCATATCGGAACAATAAGACACGATACGGACATCCGGACCTCCGTCTACCCGGCGGAGGTATTCGCGGCTCACGGAAGAACGGTCGGCATCGACCACAGCCACGGGCACTTCACGCACCACTTCATTGGTATAGATGAATGCATAGACCAGCGGATACGCCAAAGGCACAAGGAGGAAAAAAATCAGTACGCCCTGGTCTTTGACGGTCATCTTCAGCTCTTCCTTACAGATATGGAACAATCCGGCGATGCCCTGCTTTATAGTATGTCTGAACGAATATTTTTTCATAATCCATCGGTTTTAGGGGATATATACATAGTGCAACATTTCCGTGCGCAACTTCTTCAGCACAAAGAACGGAAGAAGCAAGAAAAGCAAAAGCGCCACTATGGGTTGCCATACGTAGACGAGCGGATAACCGTTTAAGGCAAGGTTTACATATATCAGGAAATAATGCCGTAAGGGGAATAAAACCGCCAGCCCTTGCAAGACGGGATGCATCGCCATGACCGGAAAGGTAAAGCCGGAGATGGAAAATGAAATGACTCCCCATAACGAAGCCGCACTCAAGGCAAGGCGGAGGGTGCCGAACATGCCAAAGAAGAAGATGCCGACCGCCTGCGAAGCCAGCACCAGCAACAATCCCGCAAGAAGCATCGGGAAAATGCCGCTATTGCAAGGATAATGCAAGAACCCGTACAGATAGACATTATAGAATACGGTCACGATAAAGAAGATAACCGTATGCGGCAAGAGTTTCCCTACCAATGCCGTGCTGATGGAATTGTCTGCCAGACGCATCAGGACGTGTGCCGTGTTTTCCTTCAGTTCCATGCCTAACGCATACGAGGTGGTCAGGAAAATGAGCAACATCAGGATGCCCGGCAATAAGGTATTGCACAAATACACCGAATAATTCAGCCACGGATTGTTCAACGCATGGGTGTCAATAACGACGGGCTGGAGAAACGCCATTGCCTGCTCTTCGGTAGCCCCCTTGGCTAAAAGCGTGCTCTGCCCGATGGCACCCGAAGCAAGTTCCGACATCGTGCGCTGGTCGCGGTACAGCAACGACCCTGCGATGAGGTACGCGTAATTGATATAAAACGACACGCGGGGCTGCCTTCCGGAGATAGCTTCCTCGGTGGTGCCTTCGGGTATGTAATAAAAAGCATAAATCTCGCCACGCTGGACCGCCTTGCGTGCTTCGTGGAAATTTGCATAACGAGCCGTGACATGCGTTTGCTGGAATGCATCCAAATTGCGGATGATGCTTCGCGTAGTCGCCGTATTGTCCATATCCACAACACCTGCGGGCATGTTTGTAGGCAAGCCGTTTGCCATCAGCGTGGTAAAGAACACGTAGCAGAATACCGGTGCTATTACCATGCAGAAGAGGTAAATCGGCCGGGTCGCGATGTGCCGCAGTTCGCGTACGGCTATACGGTACAGGCGTTTATGAATGGTTGTGTGCATAAGTTTTTGAGTTCTTAAGTTTTTAAGTTTTTGAGTTTTTGGGTTCTTAAGTTTGTTGGTTTGTAAGTTTTTTCTATTATCAACTCAAAAACTTAAGAACTCAAAAACTTAAAAACTCACTTTTTAACTATCGCCGACATGCCCGGCCGCAGGTTCTCCACCGGCTGTACGGGCTTGGCTTTAATTTCGAATGTCTTCAGGTCGAAACCGCCGGTGGTCTTGGTCGCCTTCCATGCGGCATAAGTGCCTAAGTCTTTCATATAGGTCACTTTAAATGTGGCGTCTTTTTCCAATGCCGGGATAAATGCCGAAATCTCGCCCCCTACGTGGAAATCTTTCAGATAGTCTTCACGCACGTTAAACGTCACCCACATGTCATCCAGTTGGGCTACATTCATGATGGGTGCTCCGGTGCCCACCAGTTCGCCTACCTTAGGGAATATCTCCGTCACTTCTCCATCGGCAGATGCCGTGAGATACGTTTCGCTGACATATGAATTTACTTCAGCCACAGCACCTTCCGCTTGGCGCACCTTGGCGGCAGTCATCAACTTGTCTTCCCGTTGTGCTCCGTTTTTTGCCATTGTATATTGAGCTTTGGCAGCACGTTCGGTGGCCACCATTGCGTCATATTGTGCTTTAGTTTCATCGCGCTTTTGTGCCGACATCACTCCTTCTTCGTACAGGCGGTTTACCCGTTGGTATGATTTTTCGGCGATTTCCAGGCCTGCTTTGGCTTTTTGCCACATTTCGTAGGCGGCTTGCAATTGTTCGGCACGGGTGCCACGTTCGGCTTTTTCATTCAGCGCTTGGGCAGCCTGTTCCAAGGCTTCCGCTTGCGAGAGTTTCGCCATTACATCGGGCGCTTCGAGGATAGCAAGGGTATCACCGGCTTTCACTGCATCTCCCTCGTCTACGAAAATTTTCAGGATACGTCCGGGTACTTTGCTCGATACACGATATTCGTTGGCTTCGGCTTGTCCTTGTATGATTTCAGTACCTTTCCGGAAAGTGATGAAGCCGATAATGCTTACAATCAATACCACTGCTACGAGTGTAATGAATGCCAGCATGATGTTGTTGCGTTGCGTTCTTTCTGCCATATTGTTTGTCTTATTTTAGTGTTCCCATTGATTTGTTCAAATAGATTTCGCTCATTTTCAGGTCGATTTGTGCGTCAATCTTTCCCGATTGTGCCGAGAGCCAGGCGGTCTGTGCTTCCAGTACGTTGCTGGTGGGGATGACTCCTTCACGGAAACCCAAATTGGCGTAGCGCAGGTTCTCTTCTGCCTTTTCCATATTCTTTTCTGCCATAACCAGTTTCTTGGTGGCTTCGTTTACCTTGTATGAACTTTGAGTGACCTGTAATTCGATTTTTTCTTTTGCATCGTCCAGCCGGTAGCGGGCAATGTTGGCTTCAGCTTTGGCGGCACGTACTTTGTAAATACCTTCTCCCCAATGGAATACCGGTATACTGACCACTACACCTATGCCCCACATGCCGCGAAAGCGGTTCTCGAATCCATTTACTAATGAAGGGTTGGTAAACAGGTAGTTGGCGGTTAGTCCTATGGAGGGTAGAAATTCGGCTCGTGCCACGTTTACCTTTTGCCGGTAGATTTTCTCGGCAAGTTCCAGACTTTTCAATTCTTCGCGGTTGGCAAGTGCTGTACCCACGTTGCTTTCGGTATAGGTGGTTGGTAAGGCAAGGTCTTTCATATCCTCGTCCGCCAGACGGATATCGGTGTCGAGCGGAACTCCGCACAATTGGCAAAGTACCATTTTTGCCAGGGCAAGTCCGTCTTCTACTTGAGTCAGTGTCATTTCCGCTTCGTTCACTTTTACTCTGACGCTTAAAGCATCAGCAGTAGTGGCAACGCCTTGCTCTACCATTTTTGTTACATCCGAGTCGAGCCTTTGAACCAGTTTCACAAAACTTTCAGCGAGATGCTTTTTATTTGCCAGCGAGACTACTTGCCAGTAAGCTTGGTCAGTATTCAGGATGACGTCTTGCATTCCTGTGGCGTGTTGCGAGGCGGCAAGCTGTTCGGCATAGCGGGTGATTTTGTTGTATGCAATGATTTTTCCGCCCATGAAGAGGGGTTGGGTCAGGGTGGCAGCACCAGCATAGAGGTTACGTGTGTCTGTGCGGAACGCGTCTACGATGCTTCCACCTACGCCATTCAGTGCATCGGGTATCTGCCCCATTACGCCCGAAAGGGGGGTGAGCAAGGGGAGCAGTTCGGGATGTGTGGCTGCTATCTGTTGCATCTGTGCACCCAGTTGTTGGAGTTGAGGGGCAAGAGCTGTTCCCATGTTTCCGATGGCTTGCTGTTGTTCATTGCTGAGCAGGGAGATTTCCTTTTGCGTGCGCATATAAGTGCCCGTCACGTTTATTTTGGGCAGGAAATTGGTGAAAGCGGCTTTTTGTTGATAATGTGCCGCGTTTATTTTTTCCTGTGCGATGCGCAGCTCCTTGTTGTTTGCTAGGGCAAGGTTTCTGCAGCTGTCCAGTGTGAGTATGCGTTGGGCTTGTGCCACTGTGACAAGTGTGCCCAGCAGGATGATGGTCAGAATTTTTTTCATTGCCAATTTGTTTAGGTTTTCTGCTTACTTGTGCAAGCAGAACAAATGTACTGACAATAAAACAAACAGGCAAACGATTTGGTTTAAAAAAGCCTTAGCTTTTTTTGTTTGGTCTTGTAAAATGTTCTCATTTGGTCAGGAGGCTTATTCTCAAAACGAAGGTATATTCACCGGCCGTTGCATATATTTGCAATGACCGATGAATATATGATATGCAGGCAAAGGAAGTGCCTTTCATTTTGATTCTGCTCGGGCAGACAAATGGTGGACATTGTATTTTGTAATAGGGACAATTGGTTTATATGTAAAACCTGTGTCAGAGTCCCATCAGGGCAGCAAGTCCTTTGTCGACACCCGAAAAACCCATAAATGCCATTGCCAGCAGGCCGGCAGTAATCAGCGCAATAGACATTCCTTGCATTCCTTTCGGGATATTGACCAGACTAAGCTGTTCGCGGATGCCGGCAAAAACTATCAGGGCAAGGGCAAATCCCAAGGCTGTAGAGAAAGCATAGACCACGCCTGTCAGCAGGTCGAAATCTTTTTGGATGACCAGAATGGCTACACCCAGGATGCAACAGTTGGTGGTGATAAGCGGCAGAAACACGCCCAATGCCTGATAGAGTGCCGGTGACACTTTTTTCAAGATGATTTCGACCATCTGTACCAGCGCGGCGATGACAAGGATAAAAGCAATGGTTTGCAGATAAGCTAGTCCGAATGGGTCGAGTACGAATTTCTGGATGACGTAAGTGACGATGGTGGAAAGCGTGAGCACAAAGGCTACGGCAGCTCCCATACCCATTGCTGTTTCTACTTTCTTCGATACACCCAGGAAAGGACAAATTCCGAGGAATTGCGACAACACGATGTTGTTCACAAAGATAGCGGTGATAAATATAAGGATATATTCCATGGTTTGTTGTTTTTTATTTTAGAGTTTAAGAAGTTAATGCCGATGGTCGAGCTGCATCTGCGGAGTATGGGCTCTCTGAACTCTTTAATTATTCTTTTTTTAATCTGTTTACAATCGCAATGAGATATCCCAAGGCGATGAAAGCACCCGGAGCCAGAACGAAGACCAGCATGCCATATTGTTCGGGCAGGATGGAAATGCCGAACAGTTTGCCTGTGCCTAAAAATTCACGCACACCGCCTAGTAAGGTAAGTGCAATGGTGAAGCCCAGGCCGATGCCCAGTCCATCGAAAAGAGAGGCTATCGGAGTATGCTTGCAGGCAAAAGCTTCGGCGCGTCCCAGCAGGATACAGTTGACTACGATAAGGGGGATGAACAGTCCCAGTGTGGCGTAGAGTGCGGGTACATAAGCCTGCATCAGCATTTGCAAGATGGTAACGAAGGAAGCAATAACCACGACAAAGATGGGAATGCGTACCATGTCGGGCACAAGGTTTTTGATGCCGGAGATAGCAAAGTTGGAACAGATGAGCACGAACATTGTGGCGAGTCCCATACCCATTCCATTGAGGGCGGATGAGGTTGTTCCCAGCGTAGGACACATGCCTAGCAGGAGCACGAACGTGGGGTTTTCCTTGACGATTCCGTTTATCAGTATCTTAAAATTGTTCATAATGTTCTCCTTTCTTGTTAATGTTGTTGGGAAGCTCCACTGGTGGCATCTACTTGGCCGTTCATATAGGCAGACCAGGCATTGTTTACTGCCTGCAGGAAGGCACGTGAAGTGATGGTGGAAGCGGTAATGGCATCTATTTCGCCTCCATCCTTGCTTACTGTGAGGGATTGGGTGCCGGGGTTTTTACCGGTAATGTCTCCTTTGGCTCCTTTCTTAAACCAGTCGGAGGCTTTCGAACCTAGTCCCGGAGTTTCTGCATGGCTGAGCAGGGAATAGTCGATGATGTTGCCTTCGGTATCGAAACCTACCAGTACGGTGAGGGTACCGCCGAATCCATTTGCCGAAGCTTCTACGGCTGCTCCGATGGGCTTGCCCCCTTGCGTGGCAGGATATATCTTGTAGGTGGTGCCTTCTACTTCTACTGTTTCCGCTTCTTCGGCAGGATTGTTGTCAAATCTCGGTATCACCACGGCTATGGCATCGCTCAGAGCTTTGGCATTGGCCTGGGCAATAGGCTCGGCAGTAGCTGCATTGACCCAGCCCAGCAATCCACCGGCTACAATAGAAAATCCAGTCAGCGACAGGATCATATTTTTCAATGACGATTCCAGTTTTTTCATTTTTTTGCTACCTCCCCATAGCGTTTGGGTTTACAATAAGTGTTGATTAACGGAGTGAATGCATTCATAATCAGGATGGCGAATGACATGCCTTCGGGATATGCTCCGAAGGTGCGGATGACTACCGTAAGGAAACCGATGCACACGCCGTAGACGAGCATTCCTTTATGGCTCATCGGCGAGGTTACGTAATCGGTTGCCATAAAAATGGCTCCCAACATCAATCCTCCGGTGAGCAGATGTTGTACGGGCGAGGCATAGACGGGATTCGCCAGGTGCATCAGTCCCGAAAAAACGAATACGGTAGCAAGGATGGATATCGGTATGTGCCACGAGATGATTTTTTTCCACAACATATAAGCCAGTCCGAGAAGCAGGGCAAGGGCACAGATTTCTCCCAGACATCCGGCTCCTGCCTGACAATTTTCAGGAAAACCTATTAACAGGAGCAGGCTGCTGGGCAGGTCGTTCAATACGGAAGGGTCGCCCGACTTGATGGCTTGCTTCATCAGGGCAAGCGGAGTTGCTCCGGTTTCGGCATCAAGGTAAGCTCCCCATTGTCCGGCTTGAGGCCACGAGGTCATTTGTACGGGGAAAGAGATGAGCAGGAATACACGGCCGATGAGTGCCGGATTGAACGGATTGCACCCTAGTCCGCCAAAAGTCATCTTGCCGATACCGATAGCCACGAGGGCACCGATGACGACAATCCATACAGGCAGGTTGGAAGGTAGATTGAATGCCAGTAAGATGCCGGTGATGGCGGCGGAACCATCCCAAAGGGTGTTTCCATCGCGCTTCAGGATGTATTTTGTGATGGCCCATTCGAAGAAGAGGCAGGCTGCTACCGAAGTGAGCGTGACAATGATAGCCCCTAGTCCGAACACGAAGAACGATACGAGCAAGGCGGGGATGAGCGCTATCAGCACGCCATACATATTGCGTTGGATGCTGTCGCCGCTATGCACGTGAGGCGATAAAGATACGATGAGTTTATTTTCCATTTATATTTTACAATTTATCATTTTCAACTTATAATTCACTTTTTGGTGTTGCGTGCGCGGATGATGGCGCCGACTTTGCCTTTTCCCAACCGGATATTATCGAGTATCGGGCGGTGTGAGGGACAGGTGAACTGGCACGATCCGCATTCGATGCACGACATAATCTGTTCGTGTTCCACGTGGTCCCAATCGCCATGTGCCGAACAGGTGGCAAGCAGGTAAGGTTCCAGTCCCATTGGGCATACACTTACACATTTGGCGCAACGGATACAAGGTTGAGGAGTTGCACGGCGTGCTTCATGTTCGTTCATCAGCAGTACGCCCGAACTTCCTTTGCATATAGGTATGTCGGTGCTCATCAGTGCTTTTCCCATCATCGGACCTCCTCCGATTACCTTGCCGGTATCTTCGGGCATACCTCCGGCTGCTTCTATCAACTGGCTCATCGGAGTGCCCAGTCGGGTAAGAAAATTGGAAGGAGTCTTGAGCGACTTACCTGTGACGGTTACAATGCGTTCGAAGAGGGGCTTATGTTTTTGTACTGCTTCGTAGATGGCAAATACCGTGCCTACGTTTTGCACGATGGCACCTACATGGATGGGCAATGCAGGAGGAGCTGGCACTTGCCGGCGGATAACAGCGTCAATCAATTGCTTTTCGCCCCCTTGGGGATATTTTACTTGCAGAGGAACCACTTCGATACCTGCATAAGCCTTGGCTTTTTCGGAAAGCAGGCGGATGGCATCTGGCTTGTTGTTTTCGATGGCGATGTAAGCACGATTAACCTTGGCGGCCTTCATCAGGATGCAGATGCCTACCAATATTTCATCGGGCTTTTCCAGCATCAGCCGGTGGTCGGCGGTCAGATAAGGTTCACATTCCACGCCGTTGATAATGACGCACGTTGCCTTGCATCCTGCCGGAGGGCTGAGCTTGACGTGTGTGGGAAAACAGGCACCGCCCATGCCTACGATGCCGGCTTCTTTAATACGTGACACGATTTCCTCGGGGCTGAGGTCGCATGTTTTTAGGAGAGTGGTGCTGCGGTCGATGTCCGGCTCCCATTCATCACCTTCCACATCGATATAGATGGCGGGCTTACGATAGCCGCTGGCATCAATGACGCTATCTATCTTGTTCACCTTGCCAGATACGGACGAGAAGATGGGGGCTGAGACAAATCCTCCTGCTTCTGCTATCCGGGTGCCCACCTTTACCGTATCACCTTTTTTTACGAGGGGGGTAGCAGGTGCGCCGATGTGTTGTGACAAAGGGAACACCGCCTGCCGGGGGAGGGCAAGGGGTTCGATGGCTTTGCCCGCCGACAATTTATTAGCTGCTGGATGTACTCCACCAATTCTGAATGTCTTCACTTTATCTGTTGTTTTTAAGGTTTTACTTCGGGTTGTTCTATTTCGGCTGAAACGGTTTCCCGTTGCTTACGGGGAGGGAAGTTGACCGCCACGATGGCTCCTTGCGGACATTCCATTTCGCACTTGCGGCACGCCTTGCATTTGGCAGGGTCGATGTAGGCAAGGTTGTTTTCGAGTGTAATGGCTTCGAATGGACAAGTTTTCACGCATTTGCCACATCCGATGCAGGCGGCATCGCACACCTTACGGGCAAGGGCACCTTTGTCTTTGTTGACGCATTGCACATACACACGGCGGTTGTTCTTTCCACGTGGGCGGATTTCGATGATGTTTCGTGGGCAGGCTTTCGCACAGGCTCCACACGCGATACATTTTGTCTCGTCCACTTCGGGCAGTCCAGTTTGAGGATTGATGCGGATGGTCCCGAACTGGCAGGCATTGGCGCAATCACCATAACCCAGGCATCCGAAGAAACATCCCGTTTCTCCACCTCCGGTGGCGTTTGCCACTACGCACGAGCGCACACCGTCGTATTGCGTGAGCCGGGGACGATTGTCGCATGTGCCGTTGCATCTTACTACAGCCACTTTAGGCTCGGAGGCTTCTGCCTTCAGCCCCAAGATGGCAGCTACCTTCTCCATCGTGGGTTGTCCACCTACGGGACAGAGTTTCCCTTCGAGCGAGCCTGCCTTGACACATGCTGCGGCAAAGCCCGAACATCCCGGAAATCCGCATCCACCGCAATTTGCCTGTGGAAGCACTTCGGCTACCTGGGCAATACGTGGATCTTCGTACACGGCAAATTTCTTCGAAGCCACATACAAGACGATGGCAGATACCAGTCCGATGGCTCCCAATGAAACGACCGCAATTAAAATCATATTCATACGTATAAAGTTAGTTTATTTGATTAGACTACATTTTCCAGCCGGAAGATAAACGAACGGTTCAGTCGCTTACGGCATATATATATAATAAGGTAATAAGGAACCAGTGCACCTAGTGCGGCAAGGGCGGAAACCAACTCATTGTGCGTAAGGTGAAGGACGGAAGCAAGTGCCAAGAGTAAAACCAAAAAAGGAAAGACAAAAGCCAGCAGGACGGCTTTCATGCCCATCGCGGTGGTGCCCGAAATCAATACCTTTTGTCCGACGGCACACACCACTCCTTGTGGGTTACACACATCGATTATCTTTTCTTTTGATTCAGGCACGTGGCAATGTTGCTTGACGCTACATGCCGCGCAAGCTGATGTTTGTTCGATTCTCACCTTCAGGCGAGTTCCGTTGATGCTTTCCACAATACCTAGATGTTTAATGTTACTTGGCATATTTGTAATCTGTACTTTGCAATACGAGGCAAAAATACTATAAATTTTCAGTCGCTGGTAACGTTAACGGTGAATTTATCTGCTAAAAAAAGCAAAATCCAACGGATATGTGTCTTTCTCCCTCTGATTGCATCAGAATGCATAGACGATTAGGGGATGACCTCGGTGGATAAGTAGTGCCGGTGTATCTGTATCTCTCCGCCATATGCTGCATCGTTTGTAAGATTATTAATCTTACAGCGTGAAGATTAATAATCTTTCGGCTTGAAGATTAATAATCTTACAAGCAATGCAGTCATGTGGACTGTCTTATTGACAGTATGTCTGTGGCAATAGAAGCCGATGGAATGTTGAGCTATAAAAAGCCTTATTCTTTTATATTGTAATTAAAACAATTTGTTTTGCTTATGATATGTTTGATTGGCAAGGGTTATTCGAGCAGATTGAAAGTACAGCGGCGGGCACTTGATATTTCTTGAAACAAAAACGGCCTGTAGGTGTACACGATGAACGTAGTATCTGTATCTTTGCGAGCAAAGAGATAGATACAAACGACTAAACAGTAGTAAAAAGAAAGCAAACACCAATGAAAGAGGAAACTTTTATCAGAATGGAGAGCAGCGCAGCTACAGACGTACAACAAACGGGATTATACGATGCTGCATACGAGCACGATGCTTGCGGTGTGGGAATGATTGTAGACATTCATGGCAACAAGTCGCACGAACTGGTGGACTCGGCACTGAAAGTGCTGGAGAATATGAAACACCGCGGGGCGGAAGGTGCCGACAACAAGACCGGAGACGGTGCCGGCATCATGGTACAGATTCCTCATGAGTTTATCTTGTTGCAAGGCATACCGGTGCCTGAAAAAGGAAAGTACGGCACAGGGTTGGTCTTCCTGCCCAAGGACGAGCAGGAACAGGCACGCATCCTGAGCATCATGATAGAGGAAATAGAGCGTGAAGGGCTTACCCTGATGCACCTGCGGAGCGTACCGGTCAACTCTTCCATCCTGGGGCAAAGCGCACAGGAGACGGAGCCGGCTATCAAGCAAGTGTTCATCACCGGTGCCACGGACGTGGAAAACCTGGAACGTACCTTGTATATCATACGCAAGAAAATCGAGAAGCGGATACAACACAAAGACTTCTACATAGTGTCATTGTCCAGCAAGAACATTATTTATAAAGGTATGCTCTCGTCGGTGCAAGTACGCGAGTATTTCCAGGACCTGACACAACCTTACTTCACCAGCGGGCTTGCCATCGTGCATTCCCGCTTCAGCACCAACACCTTCCCCACGTGGAGCCTTGCCCAGCCTTTCCGCCTCTTGGCGCATAACGGCGAAATCAATACCATCCGGGGAAACCGTGCATGGATGGAAGCCCGGGAAAGTGTGCTTTCTACGCCTACTCTGGGCAATGTAAAGGATATCCGTCCCATCATCCAGCCGGGCATGAGCGATAGCGCCTCGCTGGACAATGTATTGGAGTTTTTCGTGATGTCAGGCTTGAGCCTGCCTCATGCCATGGCGATGCTGGTGCCCGAATCGTTCAACGACAAAAATCCTATCAGCGAAGACCTGAAAGCATTCTACGAATACCATTCCATCCTGATGGAACCGTGGGACGGACCTGCCGCCCTGCTTTTCAGCGACGGAAGGTATGCCGGAGGTATGTTGGACCGTAACGGCTTGCGTCCGGCACGCTACCTCATTACGAAAAATGATATGATGGTGGTGGCAAGCGAGGCTGGTGTCATCAGCTTTGAGCCGGAGACCATCAAGGAAAAAGGACGCCTCCAGCCGGGAAAGATATTGCTTATCGATACCCAGGAAGGCAAAATCTATTACGACGGGGAATTGAAAGAACAGCTTGCATCGGCACGCCCGTACCGCCAATGGCTTTCTGCCAACCGCATCGAGCTGAACACCCTGAAGAGCGGGCGGAAGGTGGAAAATACCGTGCCCGACTTCGAGCGTAAGCTCCGTGCCTTCGGTTTCACGCGCGAGGACATCGAACGCACGCTGACACCGATGTGCACCAACGGTGCCGAACCTACGGCATCCATGGGAAACGATACCCCGCTGGCGGTGCTGAGCGACATGCCTCAGTTGCTATTCAACTATTTCCGCCAGCAGTTCGCACAAGTGACCAACCCTGCTATCGACCCGATACGCGAGGAACTGGTGATGTCGCTCACCGAATACATCGGGGCGGTGGGCACCAACATCCTCTTGCCCAGCGAAAGCCATTGCAAGATGGTGCGCCTTCCGCATCCCATCCTTACCAATACCGAACTGGACATTCTCTGCAACATCCGCTATAAGGGCTTCAATACCGTGAAGCTTCCTGCGCTCTTCGAAGTCAGCAAAGGGAAGGCAGGATTGCAGGAAGCCCTGACCCAGTTGTGCAAGAAAGCCGAACAATCGGTAGATGATGGCGTAAACTATATCATCCTGTCGGATAGAGGCATCGATACGGAACACGCCGCCATCCCGTCCCTGCTTGCCGTAAGTGCCGTGCACCATCACCTCATCAGCGTGCAGAAACGTGTACAGACCGCGCTGATTGTAGAAAGCGGAGAGGTGCGCGAGGTGATGCATGCCGCCCTGCTTCTGGGATACGGGGCAAGTGCCTTCAATCCGTACATGGCATTTGCGGTATTGGACGAACTGGTGAAACGCAACGAAATCCAAATGAACTATGAAACCGCGGAAAAGAACTACATCAAGGCTATTTGCAAGGGATTGTATAAGGTGATGAGCAAGATGGGCATCAGTACCATCCGTTCGTACCGCGGCGCCAAGATATTCGAAGCCGTCGGGCTGAGTGAAGAATTGCTGAAGGCTTATTTCGGCACCGGAACGTCTTCGGTGGGAGGCATCCGGCTGGAAGAGATAGCCAAAGACTATATCACGTTCCACGACAACGGGTTCATGCCGGATGAAGTAGAGCCTTTATTGCCGCATATCGGACAGTTCTCTTACCGGAAAGACGGAGAGAAACATGCCTGGAACCCTGAAACCATCAGTGCCCTTCAGCTCGCCACACGTACGGGAAGCTATGCCAAGTTCAAGGAATACACCCGCAAGGCGGACGAGAAAGAGCATCCCATTTTCTTGCGCGACTTCTTCTCCTTCAAGCGCAACCCCATTCCGGTAGAAGAAGTGGAGCCGGTAGAGGATATAGTGAAACATTTCGTGACGGGAGCCATGTCGTTCGGCGCCATCAGCAAGGAAGCCCACGAGGCAATGACGCTTGCGATGAACAAGCTGGGCACACGGAGCAATACGGGGGAAGGAGGCGAGGATTCGGACCGCTTTCACGACACGTTCGACGGCATCTCGCTCTGTAGCAAGACCAAGCAGGTGGCATCGGGGCGTTTCGGAGTGACCGCCGAATACCTGGTGAATGCCGAAGAGATACAAATCAAGGTGGCACAGGGAGCCAAGCCCGGTGAAGGCGGACAGCTTCCGGGCTTCAAGGTGAACGAGGTCATCGCCCGTACGCGCCATTCCATTCCGGGCATCTCATTGATTTCACCTCCGCCCCATCACGATATCTACTCCATCGAGGATTTGGCTCAGCTCATCTTTGACTTGAAGAACGTGAATCCGAAAGCCCAAATCAGCGTGAAACTGGTGGCAGAGAGCGGTATCGGAACCATAGCCGCCGGCGTAGCGAAGGCGAAAGCCGACCTGATTGTGATTTCGGGAGCCGAAGGAGGCACAGGGGCTTCGCCCGCCTCATCAATGCGCTATGCGGGCATCCCGCCCGAAATAGGGTTGAGCGAGACTCAGCAGACATTGGTGCTGAACGGTTTGCGCGGACAGGTACGCCTGCAGACCGACGGACAACTGAAGACCGGACGGGATGTTATCAGCATGGCATTGCTGGGAGCCGAAGAGTTCGGTTTCGGTACGGCGGCACTGATTGTCTTGGGATGTGTGATGATGCGTAAGTGCCATGCCAACACGTGCCCCGTGGGCGTAGCTACCCAGAATCCGGAGTTACGCGACCATTTCCGCGGGAAATACGAATATGTAGTCAATTTCTTCCGCTTCCTGGCACAGGAGGTGCGCGAGTATCTTGCCGAAATGGGCTTCAAGCACCTCGATGACATTGTAGGACGTACCGACCTCATCGAAATCAAGCCCCGCCAAATGGGAAGCAAGGCAGCCCTGCTCGACTTCGGCCGCATCCTGCATCAGGTGAACAACGGGTCGGCACTGCACAATGTCACTACACAAAAGCACGATATAGATAATGTGAAAGACGTAGCGATGCTTGCCGCTGCCCGTGAGGCGTTGGAGAGCAAGAAAGAAGTATCGCTGGAATATGCCATTGCCAATACCGACCGTGCAGTAGGCACGATGCTCTCGGGAGCCGTAGCGTTGAAGTATGGTGAGGCAGGCTTGCCCGACCAGACCATCAATGTGAAGTTCAAAGGCTCGGCAGGACAGAGTTTCGGCGCTTTCCTGACCCACGGCATCAGCTTCAAGCTGGAAGGGGAAGCCAACGATTATTTGGGCAAGGGCTTGAGTGGAGGCCACATTTCAGTACAGCCTCCTGTACGGAGCAATTTCGATGCCGAGAAGAATACCATCGTGGGCAACACCCTGCTCTACGGTGCCACAAGCGGCGAAGTGTATATTAACGGACGTGCCGGAGAACGGTTTGCAGTGCGCAATTCGGGTGCCATAGCCGTAGTAGAAGGCGTAGGCGACCATTGTTGCGAATACATGACCGGCGGACGGGTAGTCGTATTGGGAGAAACCGGACGTAACTTTGCCGCCGGTATGAGCGGAGGCGTGGCTTACGTGTGGGACAAGAACCACAACTTCGACTATTTCTGCAACATGGAAATGGTGGAACTCTCCTTGCTGGAAGACTCCACCGCCCGCAAGGAACTGCACGAACTGGTACGCCAGCATTACCTCTACACGGGGTCGCAATTGGCACGCACCATGCTCGACAACTGGAGCCGTTACGTAGACGAGTTCATTCAGGTGACGCCGATTGAATACAAGAAGGTGCTTGCCGAAGAGCAGATGCGCAAACTCCAGCAAAAGATTGCCGAAGTGCAAAGAGACTACTAAATATAAATTAAGAATGAAGAATTAAGAATGAAGAATGGGCAGATGTCACTCTTCATTCCTCGTTCCTGATTCTTCATTCCTCATTCTTAATTCTTCATTTAATATATTATGGGAAATCCTAAAGCATTCTTAACCATACCCCGTCAGGAAGCCGGCTACCGGCCGATACACGAACGGATTACTGACTTCAGTGAAGTAGAACAGACACTCAATACCAGCGACCGCAAATTGCAAGCCTCGCGCTGTATGGATTGCGGCGTACCCTTCTGCCATTGGGCATGCCCGCTGGGCAACCGCCCGCCCGAATTTCAGGATGCAATGTATAAAGGAAAGTGGGAAGAAGCCTTCCAGATACTGAGCCGCACCAATGACTTTCCGGAGTTTACCGGACGCATCTGCCCCGCCTTGTGCGAGAAGAGCTGCGTGCTGCAACTGAGTATTCATGCGCCGGTCACCATCCGCGAAGATGAAGCCGCCATCATCGAAGCGGCGTTCCGCGAAGGCTACATCAAGCCGAAACACTATCCGCGCAACGGGAAGAAAGTGGCGGTTATCGGGTCGGGACCTGCCGGGCTTGCCGCTGCCAACCAGCTGAACAAGAAAGGATATGAAGTAACCGTATTCGAGAAGTTGGAATACATCGGCGGATTGCTCCGCTTCGGCATCCCCAACTTCAAACTGGGAAAGAACATCATCGACCGGCGCATCAGGCTGATGGAAGCAGAAGGGGTGACGTTCAAGCCCAATACCGAAATCGACGTGCAGAAGCTGCCCGAAGGCTTCGACGCTTATTGCGTATGCACCGGCACGCCCCAGGCACGCGACCTCGCCATCCCCGGACGAGACCTGAAAGGCATCCACTTTGCAATGGAGATGCTGGCACAACAAAACCGGGTACTTGCCGGACAGACCTTCACGAAAGAAGAGCGCATCGATGCCCGAGGCAAACACGTGCTGGTGATAGGCGGAGGCGATACCGGAAGTGATTGCATCGGCACAAGCAACCGCCAAGGAGCAGCAAGCGTGACACAAATCGAGATTATGCCCAAGCCGCCCGTAGGAGATAATCCAGCCACGCCTTGGCCCCAATGGCCCGTAGTGCTGAAAACCAGCAGCAGCCATGAAGAAGGATGCACACGCCGCTGGAGTTTGTCGTCCACTAAATTCATCGGGAAGAACGGACACGTGTGTGGTGTGGAAGTGGAAGAAGTGGAATGGGTGCCTGCGGAAGGCGGAGGACGCCCTGTAATGAAACCCACCGGCAAGAAAGAAGTCATCAAGGCAGACTTGGTATTGCTCGCCATGGGATTCCTGAAGCCGGAAGCTCCCCAGCTTCCCCCGAATGCTTTCCTGGCAGGGGATGCCGCTACCGGCGCCAGCCTCGTAGTGAAATGCATCGCCGGAGGACGGAAAGCCGCCGAAAGCATCGACCGTTTCCTTTCACCTAAAAATTAAGGATGCATTGAAACGCAGATTATTTTAATTTACGATTTGACAATTTACTATCTACTATTGGGCATTAAATCGTACTTCGTAAATCGAAAAATAGTAAATCAAAATAATCTGTGTTAATCTGCGAAAATCTGCGTTTCAACCTCAACCCCCAAAAACTCACAAACTTAAAAACTCACAAACTTATGTGTGGAATAGTCAGCATATTCAATATCAAGGAACAAACCAAACCGCTCCGCGACAAGGCACTTGCCATGGCAAAGAAAATACGTCACCGCGGACCCGACTGGAGCGGAATCTATTGCGGGCGGACCGCTATCCTTGCCCACGAGCGTTTGTCCATTGTCGACCCCCAAAGCGGAAAGCAACCCCTTTTCTCGCCCGACCATAAACAAATACTTGCCGTAAACGGCGAAATCTATAACCACCTGGACATCCGCAAGCGGTATGCGGGCAAGTACCAGTTCCAGACGGGAAGTGATTGCGAGGTGATTCTCGCCCTCTACCGCGACAAGGGCATCCATTTTCTGGACGAACTGAACGGCATTTTCGCCTTCGCCCTCTACGACGAAGAGCAGGACACCTTCCTTATTGCCCGTGACCCCATCGGCGTCATTCCCCTTTACATCGGCTATGATGCCGACGGCAAGGTGTATTGTGCCAGCGAACTGAAGGCACTCGAAGGTTTTTGCGACCGCTACGAACCTTTCCTGCCCGGACACTATTACGATAGCAAGGAGGGAAAGATGACCCGTTGGTACACCCGCGACTGGATGTCGTACGATGCCGTAAAGGATAATCCGGCATCCGTGGAAGAACTGCGTGAGGCACTCGAAGCCGCCGTACGCCGCCAGCTGATGAGCGACGTGCCCTACGGTGTGCTGCTTTCGGGAGGGCTGGACAGCTCGGTCATTTCCGCCGTTGCCAAGAAATACGCTTCCCGCCGTGTGGAAAGCAACGGGAAACAGGAGGCATGGTGGCCTCAGCTGCACTCGTTCGCCGTGGGGCTGAAAGGTGCGCCCGACCTGGCGAAGGCACGCGAGGTGGCAGACCACATCGGCACCGTGCACCACGAAATCAACTACACCATTCAGGAGGGGCTGGACGCCGTGCGCGATGTGATTTATTTCATCGAGACCTACGACGTAACCACCGTGCGCGCCTCTACGCCGATGTATCTTCTGGCACGCGTCATCAAGAGCATGGGCATCAAGATGGTGCTGAGCGGCGAAGGAGCCGATGAAGTGTTCGGCGGATACCTTTACTTCCACAAGGCGCCCGATGCGCGTGCGTTCCACGAAGAAACCCTCCGCAAGCTCTCCAAGCTCTACCTTTACGATTGCCTGCGTGCCAACAAGTCGCTTGCGGCATGGGGCGTGGAAGGGCGCGTGCCTTTCCTCGACAAGGAGTTCCTCGACGTGGCGATGCGGCTCAACCCTGCCGCCAAGATGTGTCCCGGAAAGACCATCGAAAAGAAAATCGTGCGCGAGGCATTTCAGGATATGCTCCCGGCAGGAGTGGCATGGCGCCAGAAAGAGCAGTTCAGCGACGGGGTGGGCTACAGCTGGATAGATACGCTGAAAGCCGTCACTTCGCAAGCCGTAAGCGACGAACAGATGGCACATGCCGCCGAGCGTTTCCCCGTCAACACCCCGATGAACAAGGAAGAGTATTATTACCGCAGCATCTTCGAGGAATATTTCCCCAGCGAGAGTGCCGCCCGAAGCGTGCCCAGCGTGCCCAGCGTGGCTTGCTCCACCGCCGAGGCGCTTGCCTGGGACGAGGCTTTCAAGAACATGAACGAGCCGAGCGGACGCGCCGTAGCAGGGGTGCACGAGGAGGCATACGCCAAAGTTTCACAGGAGTTAAGGAGTTAAGAAGTTAAGGAGTTAAGAAGCTGTTTTGAATTTATCGTGCGATGATTTGGGATGAGTTTTTGAGGCATTTTCGCTTCTGTGATGAGGAAGATAGCGGGCTATCTGACGAAGAACAGGAGCGAAAAAGACCAAAAAATCGCCCAAAGCACACACGAAAACGGATACATCAAGACAAGAAAAACTTTTTGGAGAAATTTAAAACAGCTTCTAAGTCAATACTTTTACTAATGCTTCCACCAACAAAACTATTGGCTTAACTCCTAACGGAGCGTAGCGGAGTGATAACTCCCTTTTAACTCCTGATTGGCATTATTAATTATTAACTATTAACTATTAATTAATGAAGATAGAATTTACCAAAATGCAAGGGGCAGGCAACGACTACATCTACGTCAACACCCTGATATATCCCCTGCCGAATCCCGAAGAGCTGGCGGTGGCGTGGAGCCGCCCCCATACGGGCATCGGAAGCGACGGGCTGGTGCTGATAGGCTCGTCCGGCAAGGCGGATTTCAGCATGCGCATCTTCAACGCCGACGGTTCGGAAGCCAAGATGTGCGGCAACGCCAGCCGCTGCATCGGAAAGTATGTGTACGAGTACGGTCTGACCCGTAAGACCGAAGTGACTCTCGACACGCTTTCGGGCATCAAGACTCTCCGCCTGCATGTGGAAGACGGCAAGGTGGACGCCGTGACGGTGGATATGGGCATCCCGGCGGATATTCATCCCGTCGATTTGGGCGAGGGGTATCCTTATCGCGAAGGCATTGCCGTATCGATGGGCAACCCGCATCTGGTGATTTTCGTGGACGATATGGAGCAGGTGGATTTGCCTCGTGTGGGACCGGTGCTGGAACATCATCCGCTCTTCCCCGACCGTGTGAACGTGGAGTTCGCGCAGGTATTGGCTCCCGGCCGTGTCCGCATGCGTGTATGGGAACGCGGTTCGGGTATCACGATGGCATGCGGCACCGGAGCGTGCGCCACCGCCGTGGCATCGGCATACACCCACCGTTGCCCCGGAGAATCGAACATCATCATGGACGGGGGCACGCTCCGCATCCGCTGGGCAGGCGAAGGCACCCGCCTCTTCATGACCGGTCCCGCCGAGAAAGTATTCGACGGTGTGATAACCGTGTGAATCTGCTTCACCACAGATTACACAGATTTTTATTGAACACAGAACCACAGAAACACAGAAGAATTTATTTTAATAATCTGTGTAATCTGTGGTGAGAAAACTCAAGAACTCAATATGGCATTACTCAACGAACATTTCCTGAAACTGAAGGGGAGCTACCTCTTCTCCGATATAGCGAAAAAAGTAAAGGCTTATCAAGTAACCCATCCGGGTGAACAAATCATCCGCCTGGGCATCGGCGACGTGACCCGTCCCCTGCCGCAGGCATCCATCGAGGCAATGCACCGCGCCGTGGACGAAATGGCATCATCCGCGACCTTCCACGGCTACGGTCCCGAGCAGGGATACGATTTCCTGATAGAAACCATCATCAAGCACGACTTCGCGCCGCGCGGCATCCAGCTCAGCCCCTCCGAAGTATTCATCAGCGACGGGGCGAAGAGCGACACGGGCAATATCGGCGAACTCTTGCGTTGGGATAACAGTATGGGCATCACCGATCCGGTCTATCCTGCCTATATCGACAGCAACGTGATGTGCGGGCGTGCCGGTACGCTGGGCGAAGACGGACGCTGGAGCAACATTACTTACCTGCCCTGCACCGCCGCAAACGGCTTTGTCCCAGCCATCCCCGACCACCGCATCGACCTGCTCTACCTGTGCTATCCCAATAACCCTACAGGCACCACGCTCACGCGCGACCAGCTGAAGCAATGGGTCGACTATGCGCTGGCTAACGATACGCTCATCATCTTCGATGCCGCCTACGAGGCTTACATCCACGATGACGATGTTCCCCATTCCATCTACGAAATACGCGGGGCGAAAAAAGTAGCCATCGAGATACGCAGCTTCTCGAAAACCGCCGGCTTTACGGGCGTGCGTTGCGGCTATACCGTGGTGCCCAAGGAAGTGACCGCCGCTACCCTCGATGACGAGCGCGTCCCGCTCAATCCCTTGTGGAACCGGCGCCAGTGCACCAAGTTCAACGGCACCAGCTACATCACCCAGCGTGGTGCCGAGGCGGTCTATTCGCCCGAAGGCAGGGCACAGGTGAAGGAAACCATCGCCTACTATATGGAAAACGCCCGTACGATGCGCGAAGGCCTGACCCGTGCCGGCTACCGGGTGTTCGGAGGCATAAACGCGCCTTATCTGTGGGTGCAGGCTCCCGAAGGAATGACCTCGTGGAAGTTCTTCGACGAGCTGCTTTACCGTGCCCACATCGTCAGCACGCCCGGCGTAGGCTTCGGTCCCAGCGGCGAAGGCTACCTGCGCCTCACCGCTTTCGGCAAGCGCGAGGATTGCGAGGAAGCCATCCGGCGTATCGGCAAGCTCTGATATTTCACCACAGAGGCACACAGAGTTTTTATTTATTGAATATCCGCAAACATCCCATGTAGGGGCGTATCGCGTACGCCCTGAAGACATCCACGTGGATTAGTTGACGTATTCGGGCGTATGCGATAC
>OIWN01000087.1_pt1 | contig 81750 bp, 93 predicted proteins | sample 1587591 | NCBI WGS metagenome assembly OIWN01 (sample SAMEA3888901, study PRJEB22519) | human gut metagenome | biome: human gut; feature: human-associated habitat; material: faeces | place: Denmark | collected 2010 | reverse complement strand
TTCAGCGTTGCGAGATTCTCGACATTGAAGGAGGAAGGGCTTACTCAGTCAAGGCCTATTCAAAGGCGATGAAACGCAACATCAAAGTCGTGGTTCATTATCCCGAATCGGGAGGACATAAAATCTATTTCTCCACCGACCTTGACATGGCGGCCAGAGACATCATCGAATACTACCGTACACGATTCCAGATCGAGTTTTGCTTTCGGGATTCCAAGCAGTTTACCGGACTCAATGATTGTCAGGCAAGGGACTTGAGGAAACTCGACTTCGCTTTCAATGCTTCACTGGCCTCGGTAAACGCCGCAAAGGTCATGCGCCAACGATACTATCCCTCGCTTTCCATCGGACTGCTAAAGGCCTATCTGAGTAATATTTACATGCTCAAAAGAATTTTTAGCAAGTCCGGTCTGAAACCGAACAGAACTTTTAATGCTAAACTTATCAAAGAACTATTTGGCATAGTGGCAGAAGCCGCCTAGCCGATATGTTGAATTCTTAACGGACTATTATGGAATAAACAATGAAAATATGAAGAATATGCAAGACAAATATAAAGAAGAGATAAAAGATCTGGTCAGGTTGCTTCTCGCTGAGAAGAATCTTATCCTTCAAGGGGCTCCCGGTACGGGAAAGACATATAACTCGGCTGTTATTGCCGTGGCTTTGATTGACGGTTCGCCTAATGGCGAAGACATAGAATTACCTATAGATATATCAGACCATAAACAAGTCATGGAGCGGTATCAGAAGCTTATTAACATTGGCCAGATTGCCTTTTCGACATTTCACCAGTCAATGGATTACGAGGATTTTATAGAAGGTTTGCGTCCGAAAGTAGAAAACGGACAAATAGTCTATGATATAAAGAAAGGCATTTTTAAGAAAATCTGTGAAGCTGCCGAAAAAGAGCCCGAAAAGAATTTTGTTTTAATCATTGACGAAATCAACCGTGGTAATGTGTCAAAAATATTTGGAGAATTGATAAGTCTGATAGAAAAAGACAAACGTAAAAACGAAGAAAGCATACATAGTCTTATGGCTAATCTCACCTATACGGGTGAACTTTTCGGTGTACCTGCTAATTTGTATATTCTTGGTACGATGAACACCACCGACCGAAGTACCGGTACTCTCGACTATGCATTGCGTCGTCGTTTCGTATTCAAAACAATGAAAGCCGATGAACAGATAGTGAATGCTCAAGAAGAGGAAATAGCAGACATTGCCCTGCCGCTTTTCCACCAGGTTAAAGAGTTTATTATAAAGTATAACAGTGGAGACATGGATATTGAGGATTTGATGATTGGCCATAGTTATTTTCTCGCGTCTAATGTAGGGCAATTGCAGAATAACTTAGAATATAAAATTAAGCCGCTTATTAAGGAATACATCAACGATGGCATATTGCGCATGCCGTCGACAAACACGCTGAATGACATTTTTGCATCATGGTCAAACTTTGAGAAAAAAGAAAATGAAGGCTAGAACAATTACAGAACATGAATGCGTCAATTTTCCCGATTCGGAGCCTTCGGTCTATGACGAAAAACTGAAAGAGGGGTTGTGCCTTAATCCCACGGCAGAACCATTCAACCGCAGGTATTTTCTACAATGGAATCCGTTAAGCCCTATATCAGGCTATACGGCATCATATATAATTGGTGCTCAATGGGTAGAAACATCATCTTGTGGTAAATTTCCATTAGCCGTTTTGCCCAAAATACCGAATATTGATTATCTTGAAATGTTTATGCAGTGTTTTACTAATCCCGATGAGTATGAATCATTTCATAAGATATATGGAATAGACTTTGACTCAGAGCCTATAGAGTGTGAAACACTCGAAAGCATTCTGTCTCCGTTACTAATCGTGCAATATGTCCACGTTGTTCGGAAACTCCTACAAAAAGACCTAAGGAAAAGCTATGTGAGTAAATCGGAAAACCTTAATAAAATAAGAGGCCGCATGGCCATGAGTGTGAACCTGAGAACTAATATAATGAATGGCAGGCAGCATAAGGTTTTCTGTAATTATCAGGAATATACAAGCAACACAATAGAAAACCGTATCATCAAGAAAGCACTGAATGTCTCGAAAAGCATGATTGGCAGGCTGCATAGTTCATCGGCCTCCCAACTTAACACCATAGCCAATGTTTGCCTGTCCAAAATGTCGGATGTTTCTGATAGCGTAAGTCTTAGCGAACTGAAACTAGTAAAATTTAATGCTATATATAAAGGTTATAAAAAAGCTGTGAATTTGGCGAAATATATTATAAAACGCTACGACTATAGTATAGATGGTGAGAAGTGTGGCATAACTGCTAAAGTACCGCCATTTTGGGTTGATATGCCACTGCTTTTTGAACATTATATAGGCGGAATACTTGCCAAATCATATCCAGATGACATAATTTATCAAGCAAAAGGGAAAACGGGTTTCCCAGATTTTCTCAGTAAAACAGCACAAGCAATACTTGACACAAAATATAAACCGCAATTGGATAAAAATACCCCGGAGACAGACATCATACGTCAATTGGCCGGTTATAGCAGAGATTGTGATATATTGGATTTGCTCGGTGTCAATTATAAGACCATTATACCCTGTGCTTTCATTTACCCCGATGAGAACGCTCCTGAAAATGGTGATATTGTATTTTCGCGCCCTTTAAACGAATTATTGTCGCCCGAATCTGGATATGCAGTTAATAAAATCACTGATTTTTACTGCATCGGAGTAGGTATTCCTAAAATTCGTAAGACATATTGATTATCAAGATTGTAATTAAATGAACTGGATAAAAGGCATAGAAGCCATACTTGGCCACGTTTCCGTGTATGAAGCCCCTTGTTCCGTCATACAGGAAGATGACCGCACAGGCAAGCAGCGCACCGATTATGCCGTAGTGCATCATCAACGGAAAGACAAACAGCAGTTGCATCATCCTGCGCAGGATAATTGGTGTATTCATGCTTCTTATTATTCCAAAAAGATAGGACACCACAATTAGCAATACACCCCTCCATTCGTAGTCCGTTCCCAACCATGTTGCCAACCATGCTGTCAGCAGTATGAAAAAACAGCATAAGATGCGATGTTCCCGAAGCCTCTCGAAAACGGCCAATGCCGACACTCCCAGGGCCAGCGTGAACATCACGTTGTGCGTGCCGTCCGCACCGTTCAACAGATACCACGGCACTTCGCTGACGGCTGCGAACAACAGGAGGGAAATGAAGTAACGCATCCTGTTCCGCGTATTGGCGAAGCCTTCCGCAACCAGGAAAGCGAATACGGGAAAGGCGATACGGCCGAAGCACCGCATCACATCATAAGCCATTGTATTGCCATCCATAAGATAATATGCGCAATGGTCAATAACCATGGAAACCACGGCAATGATTTTCAATGCGCTGCCGCTCAATAGCGGAAACATCTTTAACGGATATGAAGTTGAACTGGCATTCATATATTATTATCATTCAATATATTATCAAGAACAGTTAGACAATTCCTTAGCTCATTCCAAGCAGTTCCTTGACCATATCCTCCACCTCCTGGTTGACTCTCTTGAAGTTGCGGTTGAGCAGGATTTCCTTCTCCCGGTCATTCTTGAACTCGTAGATTTTCGGCAGCGGCACATAGTGTTCCTCCTCGTCCTTAATCTTCTTCATGTCGAAGTGCGTCTTGCAGAAATACTTGGTGGTCTTGAACTCCTCCGACTGCTCGATGTCGAACCTGTCCAGCATCCTCTCGTCCGTGGCGGTGAAGTCGCGCGCTGCCTGTCCGGCCAGCCAGCCGGTGGCCATGTCCGCAATCTTCGCCGCCGGAACGAGGTAGTCCATCTTCTCCGATATGGTGGTGGACACCTTCTGGTCGTTGATGGAGATGGAGCGCGAGGTCTGCTTGGCCTTGCCGAACACGTCGTTCTGCGCCCATTCCAGCGTTTCCTTGTTGCGTGCAGCACCCATGAAGATGTTGCCGCACGTGGTGATAATCTTCTGCATCCCGACCTTGCCGTAGTCGGCCTCCAGCTGCGGCAGCTCCTGAAAGCCGAGCGTCACGGCCACCTTGTTGGAGCGTGCCGTGCCGATAAGGCGGTCTATCTTGTGGAAGTACAGCGTGGGCAGCTCGTCCACGATGATGCTCACCGGGATGTTCCCCTTGGAGTTCACACGGGTTATCAGTCGGTTCAGCACGAGGGCGTTGAGCGAGCCGATGACCTGCTCCTTTTCCGGGTCGTTGGCTATCACGAGATAACTCGGATGCTCCCTGTCGGAAATCTTCAGGTCGAAGTCGTCCCCGGTGAACACCCAATAGGCTTCCGGCGACACGAGCCTTGCGGCGTTGACGCGGAGCGTGCCCACCATTCCTTCCAGCTGGTCGTTGGCCTTGTTCTCGTAGGCACTCTTGAACGGCGCCATGAGCGAAGCTATCTTATCGTCCTGCATGAGGATGTTGAACACCTGGTCGTATGGCCTGCCCAGAAAAGAGAGCACGTGCGGCATATCCGAATATTCCCCCGTAATGGTGTCCGGTTCCACCTCGTTGCCGTCCTTGTCCTCATACCAGCAGCGATCGATACGTATCAGCTTCCCTGTGCGGTCTTTGTAGCTGTAACCATTCAAGTCTACGAACATCCTGTCCTCGTCAGTGGAAACATCATTACCTTTTTCGTCCACAAAATCCAGCACTACGTTGCCGTCCTTGTCAATGGCATTGAAGTCGTCCCAATTTCTGATGACGATTTCCAGCTTCTTTCCCTCGTGTAGGATGAAGCGCCTGAGCTTCCTGCCGTCCTTGAAGCCTACGGGGTGGAAGTTCACGAAGAAGTAGATGATGGCCGCGAGGAAGTTCTCCGCCGAGTTGGTGAAGAACGCCTCTGAGCCTCCCTTCTTCTCGCCGCCGCCCTTGTTGAGCGACGCCAGCAGGGTGGCCGCCGTTTCCGACGCCGCCGCGAGGTCGGGGATGTATTTCCGCTGTATGGGATTGATGCGGTCGGAATACTCCACATCGGTAAAGTTGATGGTGCGGAAACCGCAGTTGGCAGGCAGCCTGCCGGCCTTCCGATTCTTGCAGAACTGGTAGAAGAGCGTCTTTGCAAGCGTGGGGTACTTGAAGTCATAGACCATCATGGCGAACCCCTTGGCGGCGTGCTGCCGGATGAACGGGTCAATGACACCGAAGGACTTGCCCGAACCGGGCGTTCCCAACACGATTGTCCCACGGAAGGGGTTGATGATGTTTATCCATCCCCTGTGCATCTTCCGCTTCCAATAATATATCATAGGGATGTTCACCGAGTAGTCGTTGGCGACCAACACCTCCGACTGCTGGAACGACTCGTTCTCGAAGTTGAAGCGGTCTTCGCCGACCTTGTTGTTGTAATACTTGGCGATGCCGTCCAGCCCCTGGTGTACCAGCATGGTGCCCACCACCGAACAGAGAGCGTACAGGATGCGGTTGGCAGGGAAACCGAACCAGCTGATGCCGAAATACATCCCGTGGAACACGAAGCACAGCCCGACAAGGGTCAACCCGGCCAGCACGGGATAGACCACCATCGTGCGCACATTGAACTTCAACGCCTTCTTCGCCTTGGTGCCGATACAGACGATGCAGATGCACACCAGCTCCGCCACCTTGCAGCCCGATACGGTGTTGAATACCTTGAAACGCCCCAACAGATCGAGAATGAACTGCGTGATGCGGTTGTCCGCCGTGACAGGCAGGTTCATCACAATCTCTATAATCAGGAAGATGTAAATGCAACTGCGGAAATAGTTGTACATCTGCTGCTGTTCCCTTGTCTCTTCAAATGCCATGCCTTCTGTTTTGTTTACAAGTGGTTAAAAAGGAATTCTCATTCCAAGCAACAACCCGTTGCGGAACGTGTCGCCGTGCAGGAAGTTCACGTTGTTCTTCTGTATCAGGGCGAACTCCCAGCCGTTACGGAATACATAGCTGTATTCAAACCCTCCCTCCAATCCGATGAAGAACCGTTTTTGCACCGCACCGAACTGCGGGCCGAAGCGGAAACGCAGCATACCGTTCTTATAGCGCACCAGCCGATGCTTGTAGACGATGCCGCCGTCCCAATAGTAGCCTTTCCAGAAATCCTTTTCCTGCCAATGGGTGCCGGCCTCGCCGTACAGTTCCACGGCATTCCCGTATGACAACGGACGCTCGTAGCCGATTGTTGCGTTCAGGGTGGACGGGAACAGGAAGCCGGCGTTTACCGCCAGCTTGCCGTCCTGTGCGGATGCGCCAATGGAAACGGCCGCACAGCATAAGGTAATCAGAAACTTCTTCATCATTTGTCAGAATAAGAGATGTAGTAATAAGGATAGTAGGCAGCGTCCTTCAGGATGTCGGCATCGAAGCCGTCCGCATGGAGGATGTCCTCGTATTCGAGGGTCAGCACGATGACCCGTCCGCTGATCTGGTTCTCGGATATTTCAATGCGCAACACCTTCTCGTCGGGGAAGGTCAGCTTGGGCAGCACCATCACGTTGCGGTAGTCCTTTTTGAACTTCCTCGTGGAGTTGAGCGTGAACACGGGCGACAGCTCAATGGTCTGCGAGTTGGTCGCCTTGGTTTCCTTCTTGTCCGTGAGCTTCACGCGGATTTCCTCGATGTCGTAGGGAATCTTCGTTTTGTTGCGCAGCGAAAAGTCGATGAAGAAGTAATCCCCGACGGCGTAGATGTTGTTGACCGTGGCCTTCATCCCGTGCGCCCTCGTCACGATCTGGTTGTACTTGCGCCTGCTGCCGTACACCGCCCACGCATAGCGTGCCATCTCGGACATGGGCATGGTGACTTCAGGGTTGATGTAGGACTGCGTGTGGGTGTACGGCACCTCGAAGATGGCGGCCGCCTGTCCCGGCTCTTCGGTATAAAGGACGTCGTATTGCGCGATGTGTCTTTCCCCGATGAGCGTGATGGTGCCCAGCAGCTCGTTCTCCGTGTAGCCGCCGGACCGTATGGAATCGCCCTCATCGTGGTACGGCTTGATGCGGACGATGTTGTCCGTGCATTGGTTGCCTGCAATCTTTGGGGTGGAGATGTCCACCAGCTTGATGGGTTCGGGCATGACGATGTGCGTGGTCACGTCCCGGTTGACATAGATTTTCTCGTTGGCGTAGGCGGTCATGCCCACGGCGCAGAGCAAAGTCAGTAAGATGGTTCTTGCTTTCATATAAGTAAGTATGTATTTGTTTTTCAAATCATGTTCACCTTGCATCGTCCGAGTTGATGAGGTAGACGATGGTGTTGTACTTGATTTTCGCCTTGTTCTTCCGTATGTTGGACGACAGGGCGGAAGTGGCGGAGTTGTACATGTTCTGCAGGGCCTGCAAGGCAATGGCCTCGCCGGATATGCCGGAGCCGTAGCCGCCGTCGGACTCGATGTTGATGTCCTGCTGCACCACGTTGGAGCTAGCGTCCTTCACGAAATCGCGGAACGAGGATTCGGGCACGTAGAAACCTTCCATGCCGTCGTTGTCGAATACGGACAGCTTGACCTTGATGAACTTGTCCCCGGCAAGTATGCTGGTGATGGTAGCCTTCACTCGCTGGCTGGAGAATCCCGTCACCGTGCCGTAGAGGTAAGTGCCTTTCCTCAACTTGGTGCCGCTCACCGTCACGTCGTCAAGCAGCTTGAAGCGCAGGCGCGTGCCTTCCTTGGCCTTGGTGGTCTGGTCTATCATGGCGCGTATCAGCCTGGCTTCCGCCGTACCGTCGGGAGCGGCCACCGTATGGAACTTGTCTGCATTGGTGTCGGCAGACTTGATGACAAGGTTCGGGCGGTTTCGTTCCGCCTCTTCCTTGCGGATTCTCGCCAGCGAGTCGGCACGCTGCCTTTTGGCCGCCTCTTCCGCTTCCGGGTTGCCGAACCCAAGGCCGCGCCCGATGGCCTTCTGCCTCTCGTAGCTGCGGCGCTGGATTTCCTCAAGGTCACGGGCGAAGTCGTCCTGCGAAGTGTAGCCCATGCCACTGCTTCCATCAGACGGACGGTCCGAAGGTGTATTGTTGCCATAGGCGTATGAATTGATGTGCCGCCTGGACTCCGCCAACGAGCGTTCCAGTTCCTCCATTTCCTGCTGCTGCCGGATGCGCTCCGCTTCCGCTGCGTCCAGTCCGTCCAGTTCCTCCTCGCTGTAGCCGTGTCCCGGTTCTTCCTTTTCTTCCGTCTCCTCGCCGATGCCTCCCACGGCGGTAAAGGCGTCCTCGTCGCCGAAGCGGCGCGACATCTCGTACATCTTGTCCCCTGCTTCCTCTGCGTGTGCTTCGGGCAGTTCCGTGTTGATGCGGTCGGTGGCCACGGCCTGTTCCGGCTCTCCACCGCTCCCGAAAGTCTGCATCACGAAATACACCAGGGCGCACAGCGGTATGAAGATGACCGCTGGGAAGATGTACTTGGGTTGTTTGAAATTGACTTTAATCATGTTCTCCGTTGTTGTTGATGAATTTTACAATGTTCTCCAGCCGCCTGTACTGCCTGACAATGCGCAGGGAGTCACCGTGCGACTTCCGCCTGATGGCTATCAGGGAGTCGAGTTCCCGGCGGATGGCCCGTCCGCTGTCCGCCAGCTCCAGCATCGTGACACGGTGCAGCCCCTTGTTCGACTGTATGGCGCGGAAGCCTTGGAACAGGGGTTCCATGCTGGCGATGCCGTTGATGTCCGGTTTTACCATACTGTTTCCGTTTGAACTGCCCCTGCCCGTGACAAGGGAACACACCAGCAGAAGGGACAATATCCCCGTGACACAGGCGAAAGTCCTTTTCGGATGCTTCCTTGCCCAAATGTTCGCCAGGCGGATGCGCCCGGCCAGGCGGAGCCTTTCCCCGGCCTTGCCCAGTTTGGGCTGGAGCCATGCGCGGATCTGCATGTGCGTTCTCAGACGGCTTTCCCTAAGTTTCTTTCTGATTCTCATATTATATAGGGTTATATGGTTTTAAGGTTTTGAGGTTGTAAGGCCGTTTAAGAGATTAGGGGTATCGGATACCGAAAAACCTTATGACCGGACAACCGCAAAACCCGATTTTAATAGTCCAAATCCTTGTTTTCAAGCGTCCTCCAGTTGGTAATCAGCAATCCGTGGGGATTGTTTCGCGTCCTCGGCACGGACTCGACATATCCGGTCGTGACCAAAGAACGCTTCAGGTCACGGGTGCGCCGCTTGATGAGCTGCGTACCGTAGTAGGTGAACTTCCGTTCCTGTTCGTCGAAGTCGATGGAGTCGCACATGACGGTGCAGACCGCCGACGAGGAGATGATGTCGGAGTAAAAGCCGTTCTCGTCCATCGCCTGCTTCTGTTTCAACGCCGTGCCGTCCGCCATGTACATGGCCTTGCCGAGTGTCCACTTGATGTAGTCGTTGTCGGGCGGCAGGTTGAAGAAATACTGATGGAAGAGCTGGATGTGCGCCTGGGCCTCCATCGTGAAATTGGCCTCCAGCTGCGCGCGCTCGGCGAGGAACGGGATGTCGCCGTCCAATATGTATATCTGCTCCCTTTCCTTGTTTACGAGGGAGATGCAGCACCATACGGTGAAGCCGCAGATGACGGCGCATCCGCCTATGGTGGCCAGCACCGTCACCATGGCGAGCCTTGTTTTCTGTGCCAGTGATTCTATGAGCATATTTCTTTATTTTTATGATTTTATCTTCCAGATTTGGGCTTGACCATGGAAACCGCTCCACCGGCCACCGAACCGGCCGCGCCTCCAGCCATGGAAGCGATGCCCGTAGCCGTGGAGCCTGCCGCCGTGGCCGCGCCCGAACTTACGCCGCCGGGGATGAGCCACGAGGCCACTTCCGGAACGAAACGTATGATGTACGCGCCGACCAGCATCCCCATGGCGTACATGCAGTTGGAGCCGATGCCCTGCAGCCCCAATGCGCCGATCTGCGACCATGAGTTGACCGAACCGTGCAGCAGGTGGTCGTAGGCCACGAGGTCTTGCTGGAGGTTGTAAAGCAGGATGAAGTCAACGTAGTAGAGGCACATGTAGGTCACGAAGCCCCACAGCGAGAGGGAAAGGAACTTGGACATCCACTGGCTCCACGCCGAGTTCCACGGCGGGGCGAGGGACAGGGCGAACATGATGGGGCAGAATATCATCATGATGGCCATGAAGATGCGCTGCGCCACGAGGATGCCGTAGTAGGACATCTGGAAAATCAGCTCTCCCACGAAGCGGATGACATCGTTTATCCATTCGCTGACCTTGGTCTCCGTGGCCACCACCGCCCGTTGGGCGTAGTTGTTGATGGTGTTGCCAAGGTTCTCCACGTTGTAGATGAGTTTGTCCCACCAGGCGGCGTCCTGTCCGATGGCGGCCACCTGCTGCGCGGTCGCGATGGAATCCTGTACGGTGCGCAGCCGGTCAAGGTACTCGCTTTGTTTTTGAGCCACCTTCAGCTCGAAGGCGGCCACCTCCTTGTTCTTGGCCTGCGCCATCGCCTTGCTCGCGCTTTCAAGTCCCTTGCCGGGCACCTGCAGGGCGTCACATATCCACGAGGAGGAAGAGATGCAGATGGAGATGCCGACGATGCGGAGGAGCTTCATTACGTCCATGCCGCGCCGTCCGAGCATCATCATCCAGCACTCGTAGGAACCCACGCAGAGGGCGAGCAGCAGCCCGATGATACGGGCCAGTCCCACCGCGTCGCCCAGCACGGCCACGTTGGGGAACGTCTCCATGGCGACAAGGAGCTTGTCCAGGCTCTCGTCGATGGCCGGAAGGCCTATGGTCAATAAAACAGCAGACAGTTGCATAATCGTATTCTTATCTTCATGTAATACATTTTAATTCTAATAATGTGTGGCGGCCACGGCGCAGAGGTTGGCGGTCTGTTTCACGAGTGCCTCCATCTTTCCTTTGGCTTCTTCGTAGGCTTGCTGCCGCTTGGCGTTCTCCAGTCCGTAGCCCACGCCCGTCTTGCGGATATAGGCAATATCTGAGCAAAGGATTTCATTCTGCCTGCCCAGTTCGTCTACCTGCGGCTTCAACTTTCCGCCGCTTTTCGTCATGCAATAGAGCAGGCCGTCGGTGATGCAGTCCTGCATCCGGTTGAACTCGTCCTTGTAGGCCGGATAGACCAGGTCAACGGCGCGGTCGGCCTCCCGGACAAGCTCCTCCTTGTACAGCTCTTCCACATATTTGCGTTCTTCCTCCACCTTCTCCAGCTTCTGCCGCTGGGTCTCCTCGGATATGACCCGTGTGGGCATGATGCGTTTGATGTTCGACTTGGATTCCTTGAAGCGGACACGGAAGCCGGACTTGAAGCCCGCCCATTTCCAATACATTTCCGCGCCGGAGTAACCCTTGTGCAGGAAATAATAGTACCAGTCGGGCGCGAAGTCCCACGGCCCGTTCTCCATGGACTGCCATTGTTTCTTCTTCTCGTCATCACGGACGGGTACTTGTGCCTGCATGCCGGAGGCTGCCAACAGGCTGAACAGGCAAAGTGTTATTACTCTATATCTCATATCCTTGGTTCCATTTGTTGATAATTGTTTTTGCTATCTCGTCCTTGACTTCGGAGTTCAGTATCTCCCAGATGTAGTCCGGCTTCCATCCGCAATCGGTAACAAGATAGCAGTAAAGGTTCGCGTTGTCGATGATGTACCTCGCCCTGTCAATGGTGCTTTTCAGCGTCATCACCAGGTTCAGTTTCTCGTCCATGGAAGCCTTCATCAGGTTGATGCCGGAAGCGGCCACCGACGCATAGAGCTTGTAGCAGTGCTTCACCTCCCTCGATATGGCCAGGTTGGCGTCGGCATAGTACCACGCCACGAAGGGCTTCTTGCTGACATGGCCGAACGTGTTTGAAGTGAAGTCCTTGTATTCCTTCACCAACTGGTACAGGGCATTGGCCGTGGAAGAGATGGCACCTGCCAGCACCAGGTTGGAATGGGCGTTGTCCAGCTTTGTGTTCAGGGTGGTGCGCACGTCGTTGAACTTGCCGGCCCCCTTAGTGAGGAGCGACTGCTCGCCGAAGCTGGCGGCCACACGCTGCATGGCCTTGTCCTCGTCCTTCTTCACCGCCTTGTGCAGGGCTATCAGGGCCTCGATAGTCGGGAGGTCTTTGGGTATGACTCCGGCCGATACCCTGACGGGAAGCGACAGTACGGCGATTGTCATAAAGGCAGCAACAAAAACCGCCTTGCAATTTCCTATACCTTCTATATTATAGTCCATAGCTCTTGTTGTCAGGTTCAGTAATTGGAAGCCACCAGCCCGTTCCATGACCGGACGAGGTTGCCGACACGGTTCTTCATGGTCACCACGTTTGCCCAGCCCTCCGGGTCGATGGCAAAGAAGAGGTCGTCCGCCGTGGCATACTGTGCCATGAGCATCATGCCCTCCACCTTGTAGCGTATCTTTGTAAGGTCAGTATATATGCGGTTGGCCAGGGTCAGCCGCTCGTAACGGTCGAGCAGGTTGTAGCCGTCGCTTTTCCTCTCCGCTGTGGCTTCCCCTTTGAGGGGATTCTGCACCTTGGCGTTGTTCACGATGTTCACGAAGTCGCCCACCAGCTGTTGGGTCTCGGCCACGAGGTTGCCGAGTTCATTGAGGCAAAGCAGCTTGTTAGAAAACTTCGCCTTGCCCACTGTACTGACAAGCTCCGGCACGTCTTTGAGGATGTCAAAGGCGCAGGTACCTATCTCCTTGTAGTAAAGGCTCTCCGTGCCGAAGCCGGAGATGTTCTCCATCGAGAGCTTGTACAGCTCTTTGATGGTGGCCATGCTCACGGTGTAGAGTTCCACCTTCTGCTTCTTGGAGGCGATGGAGTCCAGCCGCCGGTTGTGCTGTCCCTCGATGAGCTTTTGCGAGGCCATGTTGGCGCCCACCGTTGCGATGCAGTTACGGTCTATGACGATGCGCCATCCGGCAAACGTGGGGACAGAGGCGGCAAATAGGAATGTTCCTAACAATATGGCTTTCAGCTTTTCCATAATGACATTACTTTTTGATGTTGGTTGACTTCTCTGGCGAACTCTAGGTACTTGGGGCTGCCTGCTTTCTTCCGGTCGGCCTCGATGCGCGTGATGGCCTCCTGCACCGTACCGTAGTGCCGCAGGTATGTTTTCAACGCCTCTTTTTCCGTGCGCTCGGTGGTGTAGGCCCAGTAACATTCGGGGGCTTCCTCCACGCCGTACACATCGGAATGCTGTCCCCGGCATATCCACACCTCCTTGAAGTAGCTGCGCCCCTCGTGGTTGTCGAGCGCGTTGATGGTGAATATCTGCTGCCGCTGCACGGGGGTCAGCCCCAGTATGGCGGCTATCTGTTCGTACCTGTCCTTGAATTTGGACTGGTCGAGCAGTATCTTCACGTCGGAGTTGTTGATGATGGCTTCCTTCACGATGGGCGAGTCTATCACGTCGTTCAGCTCCTGCGTGACCACCCCGGCGATGCCGTGGAACTTGCGGACGGTCTTGTACAGGTACTTGATGTACTCAGCCATCGTGGGCGAGGCGATGGCCTTCCACGCCTCTTCGATTATCAGGGCCTTGCGCCCCTTCTTGATGCGCATTTTCTGGAGGAACACGTCCATGATGATGAGCACCACGATGGGAAAAAGCACGGGGTCATCTTTTATCTTGTCGATTTCGAAGACGATGAAACGCTCGTTGAAGAGGTCAACGTCCAGGTCGGCGTTCAGCGTCATTTCCAGCTCGCCGCCCCGGTAGAACTGCTTGAGGATGGCGGCGAAGTTGTGTATGTCGAATGTTATTTTCTCCAGGGAAGTGATTTGCGGGATGCGCTCCACGGCGAACTCGTAGTAAGAGTTGAAGGAAAGTTCCCTGACCTTCAACCGCCGTTTCTGCTCCTCCATGCGGTCTATCTGCTTGTCTATCTTGACAAGCATGGTATTCTCGTACAGCTCCCTGCGGTATTTCTCCACGATATGTGCGGCGTGTTCCCTTTCGGACTCCGAGGCGGCCTTGTCTCGTATGAGTGCCATGAGCGAACGGCACTGGCGGACGAGTTTCATGCGCCTGACTTCCGAGGGGAGCAGCAGGGCGCGGCTTTCCGGCACTTCCGGCTGGTCATTGGCGTTTATCAGGCGGTCGATGTCCTCCATCTCGTGGTTGTATTTCTCGTAGTCATCCTCCATCTTGGCGTCTACAAGTAGCTTTTGCCGCAACTCTGCACGCTGCTTTTCCGTGAATTTCTCGAAAGGATGGAAATAGGCATCGTAATATTCTACGAGGGTCTGGTTGACTATCATGTCCTCTATCTTGCTGGGGAATGTGCTGCCCTTGAAGATGAGGAACACCAGCGATTTGAGGAAATTCTTCTTCTCGCCGAAGTTCAGCCCGTATTCCTCCGCCGTGACCTTGAAGGGGTTCATGGAGATGGGCTTCTCTTTGGAATAGGAGATGTACGTGCCGCCGTAGTAGCCACAGATGCCCTCGTAGGAGTCGCCCGTGTCCACCATGACCACATCCGTCTGCTGTTCCAACAACTGGCGGACGACTGAGTTCATATGAAACGACTTGCCGCTTCCGCTTGGCCCGATACAGAAGAAGTTGGCGTTGTCGGTCATCTTCACCTTGCCCTCCTTGCCCGTGATGTCGATGCAGACGGGCAGCCCCTGCCGGTCGGTGTAGTACGTGGTCAGGGGCGTGTCCTCCGATTCCTTCAGGTGCTCCTTGAAGAAGAAGCACAGGGCGGCGTCCGACAGGGTGAGGAACAGGTCGTAGTCGGGATTGAAGGCGTAGGCGTTGCCGGGGAAGCTGTCGGTGAACAGCTCCAGCTGGTTGTAGGCCGTGCGCGAGGGCATGATGCCACACCCGTACAGCTTGGTCTCCAGGTAGGAGGTGACGGGGGTGACCTTGTCCGCCGGGCAGCTTACCAGGATATTGAAGTTGGCGTAGACCAGCAGGGAGCTGTCCACGGCAAGCTTTTCCAGCACCTCCTCGATGTCGGCCTTGGCTATCCGGTTGCTTGGGTCGGGCATGGAGCCGTGACGCTTGGCCTTGGCCTGGAGCTTGCGGAGCAGCTTGCGCTGGCCGGGTATCTGCACCACCTGGTTGTACACCACGCAGTCCGCATGGGGGACGCTTGTCAGGAACGAGAAAAGGTCGGTGGCGATGCCGTAGCCGTTGACGCTGGCCTGCGTGTAGGGCCTGATGCGTGAGGGCAGGTTTATCTCGTCGATGTCCACCAGCGGATAGGAGCGCACCACGCGGCCGCCCACCTTCAGGTACTCGTCCGAAGCCTTGAAGTTGGTCATGGAGAACGGGCCGTGGCGGAAGCGGAAGGCCATGAAGCGGTGGCAGTATTCGTCCACCTCATCCCTTGTCAGCCGCCTGTGGCGGATATGCTTCTCGCTCAGGATGTCCTCCGCCTTGGCCACCTTGGAATGGAACTCCGCCCATTTCTTCGGGTCGTACTGCACGAACTGGCCGCGCTGCGCCTCTTGCGTGATGACAAGGTAGGTGCGTATCTCGGTGAACTCCCTTCCCTCGAAGTAGCGGAAATAGCTCCGCGTCAGGAACTCCGCATCCTCCGGCACGTCGTGGTGGTAGGCCTGTTTGCAGAATATGTCCTGCTTCTGTAGGGCGTAGCCTTCGCCGAGTGTCTGCACGAGGTTGGAGAGTACGTCCTGGAAGCGCAGGTACTGCTCCGCGTCCGTGCATAGCTGCTGCACGGGGTTGGCCGTCTCGAATATGACCGAAGGCTCGCCCCTGGCGGAAAAGAGGACGGTATGCCCGTTCGTCTCTTCCAGCTGGGCGTAAAGCCCCTCGAATACCCGTTTCCTGTTCTGTGCCATCAGATGTTGTCTTTATTGGTTCTTCAATTCTCTTTTCAATCCGTTTTCCGGATATTCTTATAGACGTAGATGCCTTTCGCCCGTTTCTTGTTGTGCAGTCCGCCGCGCTGCTTGACGAAGATGGTAGCCAGCCCTGCGGCGGCCATCACCAGCATGGCGACGAACCCGGCGAGTTTCCCCATGACGATGGAGAAGGCGATGAATCCCACGAAGGACACGCCTATGGCCACCGCCGCCAGTGTGAGGAAACGGCCCCGGATGCCCATGAACTCCAGCGGTTTCTGGAGTCCCTTGAACACGGGGAAGCCGTCCTGACTGTTCTTGTCCTCTTCCATGGCCTTACGTGAAGAAAAGCGGCAAAGCCTCTGACAATGCGATGAATGCGATGCATCCGCCGATGGTCAGCATGATGGTCTTCTTGACGTCCTGGTCGCCGTTCTGCATCTTGAAATAAACGTTAAAAGCACCTACCAGCACGATGACCGCTGCGATGGCCTTCATGAGGTTGGAGACGGGTGTCTGGTAGGAGCTTACTTCCTGGGTGGCCTTGGTGAAGCCCGCCGCCCCCTTGCTGCCTGCCATGACGTCGCCGGCGGCGAGGGTGAGAGCAACGAGGGCGAGCGTGCCCTTCCGGGCGAACGCGGACTGCTTGAAACGGATGAATGCGCGTAGGCATCTTTTCTTTAATTCCTGCATTTTTTTAATTCGTTAAATGGTTGTTTCATCGCCGAAGGAACAGGGGTCGCTAAAGGAACGTTTCGATTAAGCGAGAGCAATGAGAACTTGTTCGCTTTGCCGAGCGTGAGAAAGGTCGCATGAAATGCAACGTGTATTTGCTCACCTTGCGTTCTCGCAGGTGTATATGACCAGGCCGAGGTCGCTGGTGCCGGTTTCCGCCAGCCTGTCGATTTCATGGATGAGGTCGTCCACAAGGATGCCGTCGGTCATGATGGCCTCACGGTAGCCGGGGCGGCAGAAGCCGGAAGCCGCATCCGGCGGTGTTTCTTCCTGCTTTTCATTGGCTGTTTCTTCCTTCTTCTCCTCGTCACGGCTGATCTTGGTGGGGTGGAAACTCCTTGCCTCGTCCGATATGTCTATCTCTTCTTCCGTATGGTTCTCCTTCTCCGCGTTCCGGGCCGCCTGAGCTTTCCTGATGTCCGTGAAGATGAGGAAGGCGTAATAGCAGGCCATCGCCACGAAAAGGATGAAAACGATCTGTCCGTACTGCATGGCTGTGGTTATATGGCGTTTGTTAATGGCATATCTTCTTCATCCGGGAACGGCCGGAAGGCCAGACCGAGTCTGGCGGCTCTGGCTTCCAGCCGGGCTTTCCGGCATGTGGCTTCGGTGAAGTACAGTATGTTCCGGTGTACGCCAGTGATGTAGCCCTTGGCTTTCAGCCGGGAGCGTATCCTGACCTTGGCGCGGTGGGAGATGACCTTGAGTTGTGTGAGGGGGTCAAGCCCGAAGATGGCCCTGCGCCGTTCGCGGCGTACCATCTCGCGGCGTACACGGGACGAAATTTCATAACCCTGTGCCTTGCTCCGGCTCAGCCCCAGCTTGCGTGCCATGCGGCTGACCGTGGTGCGGCTGACGCCCAGGTCGTCGGCCATCTCGGCGTATGAGCGGTTGTCGAAGTGGCGGCTGATGTGCCCGGCACGCTCCAGCCACCGGCTCTTGGCCAGCTTCTCCAGTCCGAGTTCGCGGGCTTTCGCCTTCACGGCCGTCACGCCGACTTGCAGCATACAGGCGGTATGTGCGGTGGTCTCCACGGGGTAAAGCTCGGCAAGCCGGGTGAGCATGGCTTCTGTCCAGTTGATTTTACGCATGGTTTTCGGGGTTGTAGTTGTTGAACAATGATTTCTTCTCGCGGCGGTACTGCGCCAGCCGGGAAAGGTGGTTCTCGAAGAACGAGCGGACGATGGCGTTCACGAGGTCGGAACGGCAGCGGCCCCGGATGTCGCAGTCATCGAGCGAGTCGGCCAGGTCGCGGTCCAGCTTGCAGACCAGGCGGCCGGCCTTATCGTCCCCGTCTGCCGGTGCTTCGAGGTAGGCCATGAAGTCCTGCCAGCACTTGTCGCCGGGATGTACGGTATTATGCTCCCGTGCTTCCGGTGCCGGGGCTTCCTGTTCACGCCGTTCCGTTTCATTGAATATGGGTTCGTCGTCGTTGATGCCTCTGGTGAGGTCGTCTATCTGTAGTTCCTTATTCATTGCGCTATGGTTGTTGATGGTTCATGTCTTTGGGGCTTCCGTCGCCGAAGATTCCGGCGTATATCCTGTCGAACACCGGGCTGACGATTGCGGCCTGCATGTCCAGTTCCGCTACCGTACTGAAACGCTCCATGTCGGCCCGCTTGGGAATCTTGTCCGTCACCTGTCCGTAGTTGGCGAAGGTCTTTCCCGTGTTCTCCCACAGTTCCAACTCGGAGCGTTTGCCCACCCGTCCGTCGTGGAGGTTGGGGACGATGAAGAGCCAGGCTTTCATCCGTCCGCCCACGGCCTTTCGCAGACGGTCAATGAACATGAGGAAACTCGCGGTGGAGGGGACGGTCACCAGGTCGTAGTGGAACGGCACGATGATGATGTCCGAGTTGACGAACATGGGTATCAGTCCCTCCGCCTTCAGGCTGCCGGGGGAGTCCATGAGCGCCACGTCTATGCTGGGGTCGTTGTGCAGCTTCTCCATGAGCACGGTCATGGCCTGCTTGTCGTTAGCCTCGTAGGCCAGCACGTCGTAGGGTACGGCATCCGCGCCGTATTTCTTGATGTCGGCCTTGCGGCACTTCAGGATGGAGTGCTGGAAATCGCAGTCCACGACCACGACACGCACGCCCTTCGTCACAAGGTAGTTGGCGAAGGTGACGCAGAGGGTCGTCTTGCCGACTCCCCCTTTCTGGTTGGCGAAGGTCACGATGACGGGTGTCTGTATCATTTTGTCCACGGTCGTTTGGTTCGGTGCAAAAGTATGCACCGGATAGGACGGTAACGAAATGCACAACACTTTTGTGCTTCAGGTCAGCCTGACCGAAGTATTTTATGCAGCGGATTAAAAGGTATGACGGCTTATGCGGCCAGACAGGTGACAAAAGGGAGTCTCCGTTTTTTCCTCATGGTCTACCGTTTAAGGTTGCGTCCGTCGTCAATGTCATCGTAGCCTCCCTTGCCGCCGACTTCCCACTCACGCTTTTCGGCATGGCTTCCGGCACCGGAATCCTTCAGTCCGTGCAGGCGGATAGGCTTGATGTGTCTCCCGTATGAATCTGGTTGTCTGGACTGCTGTTTCCGTGGCCGGGGTTTCAGCCGTTCCGTATCAAGCCCTTCCGCCGCAAGGTCTATCACGATGTGCCGGTTAAAGTTGACGGCGTATGCCGCACCCGCTTCCTCGCGGATGATGAAGCCTTCCTCATGGAGGGCGCTTCGCACGGAATAGACGTTCTCGTCATTGAAGATTTCATGCAGGCGGCTGACGGCATCCGTATGGGACTGCGGCCTTTCGCCTGACAGGTCCACCAGATCAGGACGGTTCACCTTGAATATCTTGCAGAGCAGGTCGCGTTCGGCTTCTGTGGCCGGGCAGAACATCTCGATGAAACGGATGCGGTTGTTCCGGTCGATGGCTTCCGCCATGAACGGCTTTAACGGGCGTGTCTGCCCGTCAAAGTGAATGACTCCTTTCTTGATATAGGCACGCTGCTTCCTCAGCTTCTGGAAAATCTCGCCTTGCGTGATTTTCGGGTTGAGGGTGAGCAGCCGGTCTATGTAGTCCTCTATGCGTGCGAAGCGTTGTTCTGGGGTGGCGAAGTCCAGAAGCTGTTCCGTGGCCAGCACCCTTGCCCCGTTGATGACGGTACGGTAGGCGTGGTCGACAATCATGTAGCCGTAGGGCGCATCCTTCCTGCCGAAGAACACGAGGTCGATGCCGAACTTTTCCTTCAGCTCTTTCTGCAGCTCTTCCTTGCCGCCGCTCACGTCCCGGTATTTTTTGAGGATGCTCCGCAGCTGGCGGCAACGGGCGCGTTCCCTATAACCGCTTTTGAAAAGCTGTTCGACTTCGGCCAACGGAATTTGCCGCTGCACCTTGCCGCCATGCTTGATAAATACTTTCCCTTCTTTCTGATATACCTCATATCCCATAGAAACTATGATTGCCTTGAACTGGGCGAAAGAGGAGAAGGTATATTGTCTGGCCGCGTCCATGTCGTCAGCAGTCTTCTTTTGCCTGTCCGTGCCGAGAATCCTGTCTATGACTTCCTGGGAACGCCTGCGCTCGTGGCTGTGGGCTATCTTCCTGCCGTCGGGGGCGACACGCGAGGTGATGATGTGCAGGTGGGTGTTGTCGGTGTCATGGTGGGCGTAGATGAGCCATGGTTGTCCGGGTTCGGCATATCCCATCTCCTTGAGGTAACGGTGCGCGAACTCCAGCAACTCGGATTCCGTCATCTCACGGCCTTTGCAGCTGACGGCCACATGGAACTGCGGTTTTCGGATGCGGCTGTTGGTGGAACTGTATTTTTTGAGATAGCCGGTAAGTTCCTCCGTGGTGGGTCTGCCTGCCAGACCGACCGTCCCGAAGTTCCGCATCTCGATGAGCCGGGCAAGCCCTTTCGATACCTTGTGTTCGTTGTAACCTACGGCATGGAAGTCCGCGCTTCCGGGTAATATGGTCGCTATCATCTTGGAGTGGTGTTATCAGGGTTAATGTATATGCAGTTCTAAGGTTTGCCAGTTCTCTGTGTGAGGATGTCAAGCTGCCTCTTTATCCAATTAACAGCATCCTGCGTGTCACGGATGACCGGCAGCAGGACTTCCCGGATATAGCTTGGCGGCAGCAACCCTGCAACCGCCAGCTCGTTGGCACGCTTCATCGCCTGGTTGAGGTTTCCGCCGATATGGGACAGTTCGCTCTGGTATCTGCGGTAGAACGAACCGAGTTCCTGCATGAGTTCAAGCTGCCGCCTGATGCTTACGTTTGAATACTCTTCGAGTGCCTTGCGCACGTAATGGCTTACGGTCTTGTATTCAGCCGATTTCTCCTTGAACGCCCGGACTTCCTCCGGGGTCATCCTTACCTTGATGTACTTGTTCCTTTGTTCCTTCATACTTCGGTTTTTGATAATAGGGATTGTCTGACCTCATTTCGCGGGGCGAAACAGCGGCGGTGCCGCTCCGGTGCAGGGCATCCGGCAAGTCACTTTTGGGGAAACAAACGGAGTTTTGTGGCCACAAAAGTACAACTTGCTTGGAAAATCCTGCAACGCAGGGCAATGTCGTACCAGGTTCGTTTTTGCGCCAAAATTACCGTGGAAAGGGGCTTCCGTACAAAATGCACAACACTATTCTTCAAGGAACATATCATTTTGACCGGGATATCGAGAGCATCCGATTGCCGGGTGTATCGAATAGGATTTTCCTCGGTCTATGTGTATCGGGGCATCCAGTTATCTTGTAATCCAAGGTGCGGAATAGGGCTGACCTTGGTTTCAAGTGGTCGGTTATGTCGGTTCATCCATCCATTAACTATCGGAAACATTATCCGCCTGATTGACAACAGGAGGGAAAAGGGAAACACGGATATATGATTTTCAAGTTAGTAATGATTTTGATGTATCAGCATGATGAGATAATGTAGTAATGTAATGGCCGACCAAGGCTAAGACGACCTTGACATTACTTTATAGTCACTCATCAGACCTGAGAAAACGAGTTATTTGCACCTGACGACTTCGGATTTTAGAAATACAGGCACTTTTACCCGTATCTCCCAAGCTATGGATATAAAGCTATCTTGATATGGAAGCACAATGGGCAATCGTCTGTCAATCAATGGTTTTATCAGAAAATAGTTGCCGGAATATTTCCATATCTCGCTGATTTTTAGTATATTTAAGGTGGAAAATAGCCTCGTATGGCTTATGGTTTCACTTAAATTTGAGTATATGTTTGAACTGTTACTGATAATATACCTGGTGCCTGTCATCATCGTGTTTTCGCTGTTGCTGCGGTTGGTGTTATGGCTGGCAAGGAACGTGCTGCGGCTTGCCGGATGGATGGTGAAGAAAGTATGCGTCCTTTTATGGAAGGGGCTATTGCTGTTGGTCGGCATCTTCCTTGGAAGGTGTTGTGTCAACCGTCCGCCGGATTCAAGATGAGAGCAAAACAGCAAAGCCGCACCTGTCTCGGACGGGCAGGTACGGCTTCGTGCTGTGTTCGGGTGCAAAGGTGTTTTTCCCTCATGTCAAGTGTTTTGCCTAACTGACAAACAGGCTAAAATCCTTTGCCTTTGCTTCTCTCATAGACAACCTCTTTCTGGGTGTCGCAGTTGGTGATGCGAAACTGTACGGTGCATCCGGTCGGTATGTCACTCGGAAGTTCTTTTGCCAGCCTGGCAATCACCTGGTCAACATTGCTGAAACCGATGTCTGTAAATTCGGAAAGCACCTTCCCTTTGAAATAGGCCCGTCCGCGAATCATCATCTTCTTGGATATGCGGAACAGCTTGTCTGCCGGGGCTTCAATGTCACGCGCTTTGCCTTGCTTGCTCTTCTCGTCACTGAAAAAGATGAAGTCGATGACCTTGGCGTTCAGCCTCCATGCCGGGGTGAAGTCTATCTTGACATAGCCACGGGTGACATTCAGGCCGTGGCTGTGGTTCATGCCGAACGCCACTTCATAGAGGTTGGCGTCACAGTCGTTCTGGGCGATGGTCGCCCACGTGTGCCTGAACGTGTAATAGCAGTAGTAATCCTCTTTTTTCATGCCCATGTCGGCGCATATCTTGCGTATGCCGATATTCACGTTAGCATTGAAACTGTCGGAGTTGCTGTAACGGCTATGGAACACGAACAGGTATTCATCATCCTCGCCGGACAAATACTTCTCGAAAGTGGACTTTATAAATGGTTCGATACGCATTTCCATATATGCCTCGTCCTTGCGGCTGTGGCGTGTCTTGGCTCTTTTATAGCCGATAATGCCATTGTTGTAGTCCTTCTTTTTGAGTTCGTAAAGGTCAATGGTGTTGATGCCGCCTATGCACAACGAAAGAAGTGCCACATCGCGGCCAAGCTCCGGAAGGGGAGACAGCATCTTCGTTTTGGGAAGCGGACGGTTGAAAAACTCACGGCAGGCTTCTGCGCTGATAGCCCTTTGCACTGTACCGTCTGATTTGGGAATCTTTATTTTCAACCAAGGATTGAATTTTATACGTATGATTCCGCGTTCTTCATCGTTTAATTCGATAATGGCCTTTTTGAAAATCTGTCTCACACAAGTAGGGTACATTTCTTTGGCACGATTCGTTTTAGATAGGCTATCTATCCATTTTTTCAGAACAACAGAAGTAAGTGTGCTGAACATAATTTGCGTCGTTCCCAAATATCGTTCAAGATGGTTGACGGCAAGCTGGTAATTTTTAGCATTTCGAGCATGACCACCATTTATCATTTGAGAAATGAAATTAGCTGCGAACTCACTAAAGTTTGCATCTCCATCTGAGTGCTGAAGAAATTCTATCAACTCAGATACTGAATAGTTTGATACCTCATGACGATTGATCATGTCAGAGTAGCGTAATATTTCACGCGAACAAAATTCATTCACTACCGCATCCTTAATTTCGCCAGCTTTGGTAAGTTGCTTGTCGGTGATAAACTTGTCTGTCTTTATATATCCCATCTTTGAGCGGTGAACGACACGGATATAGACTTGGTAAAAGCCATCGGCTCTCTTGTACCTTACGATTGCTTTAAATGTTGCCATAAATTATTGGTTTGTAATGAGTTACTTTTGTATGTCCTTTTGTATGCGCAGCATCAGAATTTCGTATGTAATTTGTATGCGAGAGCCGTTTATTTGGCTCAATTTATGCGGTCAAATGAACGAACCGTATAAAAATAGTTTAGGCTGTAACGCCTGTCATACAGGACATTACAGCCTAAATCAATGCCTAAGATATTTTTAGAGAGTATCCTCTACCGCTGCCTGCGCCGCAGCCAAACGTGCGATAGGCACGCGGAATGGAGAACAGCTGACATAGTTCAATCCTACTTTATCGCAGAACTTCACAGACGAAGGCTCGCCTCCATGTTCGCCACAGATACCGCATTTCAAATCAGGACGTACTGAACGGCCTTTCTCTACTGCCATTTGGATAAGCTGGCCTACACCGTTCTGGTCAAGTACCTGGAACGGGTCTACTTTCAGAATCTTCTTCTCTAAATAAACCGGTAAGAAGGAAGCGATATCATCGCGCGAATAGCCAAATGTCATCTGCGTCAAGTCATTCGTTCCAAATGAGAAATATTCAGCATGCGAAGCGATGCGGTTAGCGGTCAGAGCCGCACGTGGAATTTCAATCATCGTACCTACCTTGAACGGAACTTCTATACCTTCTTGTTCGAAAACTCTCTTAGCCGTAGCGCGGATGATGTTTTCCTGTGCTTCGAATTCGTACAAGATACCAATCAACGGAACCATGATTTCAGGATGCGGGTCGTAACCTTCTTTCTTCAGCTCACAAGCGGCACCCAAAATAGCCTCCGTCTGCATTTCGGTAATTTCGGGATAAGTATTTCCCAAGCGGCATCCGCGATGACCTAACATCGGGTTGTGCTCGCACAGGCTTTCTACACGCTGGTGGATATAATCTACCGTAACACCCATCGCTTTCGCCATTTCCTCCTGGCCTTTCTGGTCGTGCGGAACGAATTCATGCAAAGGCGGGTCGAGCAAACGTACATTTACAGGATAACCGTCCATTGCTTTGAATATGCCCTTGAAGTCATTCTTCTGGTAAGGCAACAACTTAGCAAGTGCCTTCTTGCGTCCTTCTTCATCCGGTGCCAGAATCATTTCACGCATAGCGATAATCTTCTGATTGTCAAAGAACATGTGTTCCGTACGGCAAAGTCCGATACCTACGGCACCAAACTTACGGGCTACTTCCGCATCGTGGGGAGTATCGGCATTGGTACGTACCTGCAAGCGGGTATATTTGTTACACAAGTCCATCAGTTTTGCAAAGTTTCCTGATACTTCAGCTGCCTTGGTAGGCACTTCGCCCTGATAAACTTCGCCTGTACTACCGTTCAAGGAAATATAGTCACCTTCTTTCAGCACGACGCCATCGATTTCTACCGTGCGGGCTTTATAGTCTACATTGATAGCTCCTGCACCCGACACACAGCATTTACCCATACCGCGAGCCACTACGGCAGCATGTGAAGTCATACCGCCGCGTGCGGTCAAGATACCTTCAGCAACGGTCATTCCAGCCAAGTCTTCGGGAGAAGTTTCGATACGTACCATAACCACCCGATGACCATCGGCACGCCATTTAGCCGCATCTTCTGCAAAGAATACAATTTGACCTGTAGCAGCACCCGGAGAAGCGGGAAGTCCGCGAGTCAAGACCTTAGCGTTACGGAGTTCTTCTTTATCGAATACAGGGTGAAGCAGTTCATCCAACTTATTCGGTTCGCAACGCAAGACAGCTGTCTTTTCATCGATTAAACCCTGTTCCAGCATCTCCATGGCGATACGCACCATGGCAGCACCTGTACGCTTTCCGTTACGGGTCTGCAAGAACCAAAGTTTTCCTTCCTGTACTGTGAATTCCATATCCTGCATGTCATGATAGTGGTTTTCCAGTTTGGTCTGCAGCTCGTCAAGTTCTTTATAGATTTCCGGCATGGCCTCTTCCATCGAAGGATATTTGCTGGCACGTTCTTCTTCTGAAATGCCTTGCAGTTGCGCCCAGCGTTGAGAACCGATTTTAGTAATCTGTTGCGGCGTGCGGATACCTGCCACTACGTCTTCGCCTTGGGCGTTAATCAGGTATTCACCGTTGAAGAGGTCTTCGCCTGTAGCGGCATCACGAGAGAAGCAAACGCCGGTAGCAGACGTGTCGCCCATGTTTCCGAATACCATTGCCTGTACGTTTACGGCAGTACCCCATTCAGCCGGTATGCCTTCCATTTTCCGGTAAAGGATAGCACGTTCGTTCATCCACGAATCAAATACGGCACAGATAGCTCCCCACAATTGTTCGTAAGCATTGGCAGGGAATTCTTTACCAGTTTGAGTCTTAACAGCTTCCTTGAAGCGTCTTACCAGCTCTTTAAGGTCGTCCACTTCCAGTTCATTGTCCAAGCGGACCCCTTTCTTCTTCTTCACGTCTTCGATAATCGCCTCGAACGGGTCGATATCATCTTTATTGGCAGGCTTCATGCCCAATACAACATCGCCATACATCTGCACGAAACGGCGGTATGAATCCCATGCGAAACGTTCGTTGCCTGTCTTGCGTGCCAATCCGGCAACCACTTCGTCATTCAGCCCCAAGTTCAGGATAGTGTCCATCATGCCTGGCATAGACGCGCGTGCACCCGAACGTACAGATACGAGCAACGGATTTTCTACATCACCGAACTTTGATTTCATGAGTGTTTCGACTCCCGCAATAGACTTTTCGACGTCATCTTTCAACAGAGCTACTACATCGTCTTTGCCTTTTTCGAAATATTCGTTACAAACTTCTGTAGTAATGGTGAAACCGGGAGGAACAGGTACGCCAATCAGGTTCATTTCAGCAAGGTTAGCGCCTTTACCGCCCAGCAGGTTTCTCATGTCTGCTTTTCCTTCGGCATGTCCGTTTCCGAAGGTGTAAACTCTTTTTGTTTCCATTTCTTTTGGTAAGATTTATTAGGTTATTATGTTTCTCATAAGTAGAGTGTCTGCAAAGCTATGGAAAATTTGCAACATATCAAATACAAATAAGGTGTTTTTGGGCATGTTTTGACAAACAGACTTGCCAAAAGCGGCTCTCAGGCTTTTTCATACCATTATGATTGGCTGGCCATATAGATAGCTTCGTCTGGTGTAAGATTAATAATCTTGCAACGTATGCACCTATATGTGCTTCCCTCCGCACCTGTATCCGCGGGCTTCCGCAACCGGCTGCGTCTCGCAATGATACCATCCGGGAAGGCGGTTGTCAAGAGTTTGGGGGAAATTATGCAGGGATGTGAAAAATAAATGCGGATAAATTCGGACTTCCTTTAAAATCTTTCCGGAATATGAAGGAAAATGCTTACCTTTGCACGCAAACTTGATTTATTAGAAAAACGACGTGACAAGAAAGAAGAAAGAACTTCCTTTACTGGAAAAGGTAACGATAACGGATGTGGCGGCAGAGGGAAAAGCTGTTGCCAAGGTGAATGATTTGGTCATCTTTGTGCCATACGTAGTGCCGGGCGATGTTGTCGATTTGCAAGTCAAGCGGAAGAAAAACCATTATGCGGAAGCTGTAGCCATAAAGTTGCACGAAAAGTCTCCGATGCGTGTAGAGCCGTTTTGCGAGCATTACGGTGTGTGTGGCGGATGCAAGTGGCAATGTCTGGCGTATGCCGACCAGATTCGGTACAAGCAAAAACAAGTGTATGACAATCTGACCCGCATCGGGAAAATCGAATTGCCGGAAATCAGCCCCATCATCGGTTCGGAAAAGACGATGTATTATCGCAATAAGCTGGAATTCACATTCTCGAACAAGCGTTGGCTGACCGAAGAAGAAGTGAAGCAGGATGTGAAATACGAGCAGATGAATGCAGTGGGTTTTCATATCCCCGGTGCGTTCGACAAAGTACTTGCCATCGAGAAATGCTGGCTCCAGGATGATATTTCCAATCAAATCCGCAACGCTATCCGCGACTATGCATACGAACATCAGTATGCTTTTTTCAACCTGCGCACGCAAGAAGGCATGTTGCGCAATATGATGGTACGCACTTCTTCTACCGGAGAGTTGATGGTCTTGTTGCAATGCAAGATTGTGAATGACGAGGAATTGGAGAAAATGAAGGAACTCCTTCAATTTGTGGCGGACAAGTTCCCTCAAATCACCTCCTTATTATATGTGGTCAATAACAAATGCAACGATACAATCGGCGATTTGGATGTATGCGTATTCAAAGGGAAAGACCATATTTTCGAAGAGATGGAAGGGCTTCGGTTCAAGGTAGGTCCCAAGTCATTCTATCAGACCAATTCAGAACAAGCTTATAATTTATATAAGGTAGCCCGTGACTTTGCCGGATTAACGGGCAATGAGCTGGTATATGATTTGTATACCGGAACCGGAACCATCGCTAATTTCGTTTCCCGTCAGGCTAAAAAGGTAATAGGAATCGAATATGTGCCCGAAGCGATAGAGGATGCCAAAGTCAATTCAGAATTGAACGGCATAAAGAATACCTTGTTTTATGCAGGCGATATGAAAGATATCCTGACCGAAGATTTTATCCGCACGCATGGACGGCCCGATGTGATCATTACCGACCCGCCTCGGGCAGGCATGCATGGCGATGTCATTCAGGTGATATTGGCGGCAGAACCGGAACGCATCGTTTATGTGAGTTGCAATCCGGCTACACAAGCCCGCGATTTGCAGTTACTCGATGTGAAATATAAAGTAAAGGCAGTCCAGCCGGTAGATATGTTTCCACATACGCATCATGTGGAAAATGTGGTATTGTTAGAAAAGAAAATTCATTAAAAAATAATAGACGTGGCAATAAAAGACTTTAAGACAAACAAGCCTATTAAGGCGCATGCTACTTCGAAATATACAATTTACCGGGTAACCGAACCTGCCGGATTGATGGAATTCCTGATGAAGAAAATGGCAGGAATAAGCCGCACACGGGTTAAAGCTTTATTGACTAACCGGGTGGTATTGGTGGACAATACGATTCAGACGCTTTACAATTATCCGTTGCAACCGGGCATGTGTGTGCAAATCAGCCGGGAAAAGCACAAACACGAATTCCATCATCCGATGCTGAAGATTTTGTATGAAGATGCATACATCATCGTTGTCGAAAAAAAAGAAGGATTACTCTCGGTTGCTACAGAACGTCAAAAAGAGCGGACGGCACAACATATATTAAATGAATATGTAAAACGGATTCATAAAGGGAACCGGATTTATGTCGTCCACCGCCTGGATAGGGAAACATCAGGTATTATGATGTATGCCAAAGATGAAAAAACGCAGCATACATTACGTGATAACTGGCACGACCTTGTGCGCGACCGCCGCTATGTAGCAATTGTACAAGGAGAGATGGAACAAGATGAAGGCACGGTATGTTCTTGGCTTACCGACCGTAAGCTATACGTAAGTTCCTCTCCGGTAGATGACGGAGGCAAATATTCGGTGACTCATTATCACACCATCAAGCGTGCCAATGGCTTTTCGTTATTGGAATTGCAACTGGAAACGGGGCGGAAAAATCAGATTCGCGTACACATGCAATCATTAGGGCATCCCGTTGTAGGAGACGAACGTTATGGATGCGAAATGAATCCGTTGGAAAGATTGGCCCTTCATGCCTTTAAATTGTGTTTTTACCATCCAGTAACACACGAATGGATGGAGTTTGAGACCCCATACCCCACTCCTTTCAAGACATTGATGCTAAGAAGATAAGAAAGAACTGTTTTCGAGGATGTTTTCTCGATTTTATGAGAATGATAGCGGGCTATCCGACGAATAAAATTTGCAAAATAAACCTAAGCAAAGTTTAAACAGACTCTAAGAAGCTGTTTTGAATTTCTCCAAAAAGTTTTTCTTGGCTTGATGTATCCGTTTTCGTGTGTGCTTTGGGCGATTTTTTGGTCTTTTTCGCTCCTGTTCTTCGTCAGATAGCCCGCTATCTTCCTCATCACAGAAGCGAAAATGCCTCAAAAACTCATCCCAAATCATCGCACGATAAATTCAAAACAGCTTCTAAAAACAGTTTCTCAGGAGGAATGATATTCCACCAACTTTTTGATAGGGTTTTGTAGAAATGTGCCGGTGCACAAGCCGCAACAGGCAGCTGCTTCCTCTATCTCAGCACGGAAATGCCAGGCTATAGAGCCTACAAACGAAACAGGCAGGCGTCTGGAGTAAAGCAGAACGTTACGCCGGAAGAACTCTCCGAAATGTTGAAGTAGGAAAGTATGCACCTCCGGGTCGTTTTTGTGCGCATGGATAAACGGTGCAAGACTTGCCAGAAAACGATTGGCCTGAGGATGACGATACACGCGTTCAATGATACCTTGCGGGTCGAGGCGCAACGTGTCCAACAAGGCATCGCGAAGCTTCAGGGGAAGTTGGCTCTTAAGGCAATCTGCTACAAAATGCTTGCCCAAGTAAGCCCCGCTTCCTTCATCGCCCAGAATATAACCTAAAGGGGAAATATTTTGGGTGATACGCTCTCCATCGTACAAGCACGAGTTAGAGCCGGTACCCAAAATACAAGCAATGCCCGGACGGTGTTGACACAAAGCGCGTGCAGCTCCCAACAAATCCGTTTCTACCTCAATGTGCGCCTTAGGGAAAAGGTCTTGCAGCGCTTCGGTGACAGGATCCGATACGGATGGCAGACATCCGGCACCATAGAAGAAAATACCCGTACATATATCTGCAGGTACTGTGCATCGGGGTACCAACTGGTCTTCGAGAATATGGCGGATATATTCAGCAGACTGATGGAACGGATTGATACCTTCGGTCTGCACTTGCATGTAAGCCCCACCGATGGTATCATAACACCAGTCAGTCTTCGTTGCTCCACTGTCGGCTATCAGAATCATTTGAGTTTTTAAGTTTTTGAGTTTTTAAGTTTTTTGAGTTTGTCAGCACACAGGCACTCACAGATTTTCATTTTCTCCTTTTGTCATGCTGAGCATCGGCAAAGAATCTCGTGGACATCATGTGTATGCATCCGGAATGCTTCACTTCGTCCAGCATGACAAATTAATTTGTGGTGAAACTCAAAAACTATTAATGACAATGTCCGCATCCGCCTCCACAACACCCATCTTCATCGTGGTGATGATGCCCTTCTTCACCGCATCCTCCGCCACAACCTTCGCAATGTCCTCCGCATCCTCCGCTCATGGCGTTCACGATTTCTTCGATTTCTTTATTCGTGGCAGGACGCATCTCAATAATCTTACCCTCGAACATCAGGTCTTTACCGGCGTGAGGATGGTTCAAGTCGATTACTACCTTATCATCGGTAATTTCACCCACGTTGGCATAGAAGCGATGCCCTTCGTTGTCGTTCAGCATGATGATATTGCCCGGATAAATATTCTCGCTATCAAAATTCCCATCGGGATCGCAGAACATCGCCTTCGATACCTGGCGCACATTGTCCTCATCACGCTCGCCGTATGCTTCGGCACAAGGGATAGTGAAACTGAAGTCGGCCCCCTTTTCCAAGGCAGTGATTTCTTTTTCGAAACGGTCAAGCGTATATCCGATTCCAGAAATAAACTGGAACGGATGTGCGGCAGGTGCTTCTTCGATAAGTTCTTTTTCTCCGCCGTTCATTGCGTAAAGGCGGTATGATACAGTGATGTATTTATTTTCCATGTCTAATATAAATATATTTATTGCGGCACAAAGATAATACAAAAAAGTGAGATACAGAGAAACCGTTCTGAATTTCTCAATGGCATCGCTGCAACCTTCTATGAAGATTGTGATGAAATTCTGATTCAGAAACTCTAAATCTACATGAAGTTACAGAGAAAAACATTTATGAACAAATATTCAATTTTTCTACAGACATTTACCAAATAAAAAAGTCCTGATTTCCAACGAAATCAGGACTCAAGTCGGGGTAGCGGGATTAAAATTCCATCATAAAAGTCCTGATTTTTGAAAAAATAGGACTCTATTTTTTGTTTACTGCCTGTTTCTGTCGGTTTTTGCCTGCTATTTTTTGACGGTTTATATCTCATTTATTTATGGCTCTTCGCATCATTCTTTTGAAATTCCGATGCGATATCATATAAGACTTTTGCTATACAATTTGACCGGTATTCGTATACAGCCACTTTCATGTATTGCCCTACTAATTCAGGGTGGGCTTTTGCATATCCTTTTCCAAATTTGGCATCTATCGCGTCGGCAGCTTCACTCATGTAATAGCGTGAAGCTCCAGAGGCGTCTTCCATTAGTTTTTTCCAGCTTGCTTTGATTTCTTCCATAACTTACATTGCTCTTTTCAGGTTACATAAAATTTTTAATTTTCCTTGATACATATCCCATAGTTCTGCATCCAGTTTTTCCTCGGACGGATTCGTTGCATCGCCATAAAACCAGACACGTACAATCTCATTCTTCTCATTACGGGTAATCGAAGAAGAATCTGCCGCCAAATCTTCCAGCAGCTTATCCGTTATCCCTTCATAGTGGCAATAAAAAGGAGAATCCTCTTCTATCGTTACACGCTCTTTACTTCCTAAATAAGTATATTCACGATTGAAAAAGCACCATTCGCCTTTATCGTTCCGCTGCATTCCATAAGGCAAATTGATTCTGAAGAAATCTGTCATATAAGTTAATCTTTAGGTATTATAATTCTATCTGCGTCCGTTGGCTTTTATTTTATATCCAACAATTTCAGGTTCTTGTCGCCGAACACCGCGCGCAGGACTTTCTCTTTCTTTTCTCCCCGGAGCTGGATGGTGAGCATTGCCGTTACGTTTTCGTCCTGCTTCTCTGCCGGGACGTACTTCTCGGGGTAGGTGAACAGGTCGATAAGCTCCATGCCCAATCCGGTGGCAATGTTTGAAAGCTGCCATAGACTGATTTGCACTTCGCCTTTCATCACCTTGCTCATCTGCGAGGGGTCGATGCCCGCATACGAGGCTACGGCTTCTTGCTTCAATTCTTTGTCATTCATGATTTTGCGAAGGTTCTGAATGACAGGGTGCTGCGGATAATCTTTCTTCGTTCTCATACTTGAAAGTTATACAATGATTTTCAAACGGTTATGGAATAGTTTTACATTAAGGTGAAAAATATTCCATAATAAGTTTTATTATATGAAATATATTACTTATGTTTGTACCGTAAAATTGATAACAATCATGATAACAATGAAAGAAATGAGCGAGAAACCGGGAAAAATGGTACTCAGATACCATTACGACAAACTGCCTGACAAGGAAAAGCTGCGCCGGAGGGACGAATACCTGCGCCGGAGCGGCATGTCTATCATCACGTTTTACTACAAGTTGCGGACGGAGACCTTCCGGCCGCTGGAGCGGGAACTGTTTGACGAACTCTTTGTAAACTGACCGGAAGATGTGCAGCGTGCCCTTTGCCAACCTGGAGTTCTACAACACCCCCGACGGCGACATCATGCTGAAGGAGGTGGGAAAGCCCGCCCGGCCGTTCCGCGAGGCGGACAGGGATATCATTTCGGAGCTGCTTGCCATCATCCGCGACCGCTACCCGAAAGCACATGCCGCACTGATGGAATTGTACAGCAAAAGCACGATGAACCGGACATACTACGAATACCGTGTAGTACACCGGTTTATCCGATGCAACTTCGGTGAATATGACCAATACCGATTGGACATCAACTATCGGGGACAACTGCAGTTTGAAGAGGTTCGCTGCCCGCTTCGGGGCGAATGCCGGTACGAGGGGGTAATCTGCAAGCCCGAGCTGGACACACGGCTGACGGAGCGCGAAATGGAAGTGTTCCGCCTGATCGCAGCCAATCTGCAAACGGACGCCATTGCCGATGAGCTGCACATCTCGCCCTGCACGGTGAACCGCCACCGAGAAAACATCAAGGCGAAGACGCGAACCGGCAGCGTGGCGGAAATGATAACCTACTGGCACGAAAACGGACTGAAATAGCACGAAAACCGGGCTTTCCGTACTGCCCCGGAAAACGCATAGCGGTACGCCTGCCAACACACCGCGCTTCGTGAGCGGTTTCACCGCGCTGAAACTGCCATCGTACCGCTATGTATCGGGCTACGCACCGCGGTGTGTTTTCGGGCATAGCCAACGGGCTGAAAAACAAGGAGGTTTAGGCACGACTTGGGTAGCGTGTAAACTTCGACCCGATGGAGTTCGATTCTCCAAACCTCCCCGACGATTTACCAACCTATTAATAACATCGCATTTATGGAAACAAAGACCATTGTAAGAGTGAACAACGTGGACATCATTGCCACCAGTGACGAACAGATGATTGCCATACGCCCCATTTGCGAGGCGTTGGGATTGACGCAGACAGCCAAAGGAAGCGTATCGAACGGGACGAAATCCTTAGTCCAACTGCGGTCATGATGACCGTGGTTGCCGCCCTGAAGGAGGCAACTGAAAACGATTTACCAACCTATCAATAACAAAACAGCATTATGGAAACAAAGACCATTGTAAGAGTGAACAACGTGGACATCACAGCCACCAGTGACGAACAGATGATTGCTATACGCCCCATTTGCGAGGCGTTGGGGATAGACTATTCACGGCAGTTGAAGAAGATAAAAGATGATGCGGATTTGGGTTCAGTTGTGGGCGTCACGCCCACAACTGGAGCCGACGGCAAGACGTATGAAATGTGCGTCCTCCCTGTAGAGTTCATCTTCGGCTGGCTATTTACTATCAATCCGGCCAACGTGAACGAAGAAGCGAGAGAGGCCGTCCGCCGTTACCGCATAGAGTGCTACCGTGCCCTCTACCGCCATTTCACCGGTACGCAAAAACGCCAGCTGGAGCAGAACCGTCAAGAGATAGAACTGCTGGAACGGTTGGCAGACTATAACCAGCAGAAGGAAGCCATCACCAAAGGCATCGCCGACACCAAACGGAAGCTGGAGCAGCTTCGCAACGAACGCCTGAAGAACGAACCGCAACTCTTCGACTAACCTATCAATAACAAAACAGCATTTATGGAAACAAAGACCATTGTAAGAGTGAACAACGTGGACATCATTGCCACCAGTGACGAACAGATGATTGCCATACGCCCCATTTGCGAGGCGTTGGGGATTGACGCAAAAGTGCAGCGCCAGAAAATACAAGAAGACGAAGACCTAAATTCAGTTGGGGTGCTCAGCACCTCAACTGGATCCGACGGCAAGAAGTACGAAATGCTGTGCCTGCCCGTCCGCTACATCTTCGGCTGGCTGTTTACCATTAATCCGAAGAATGTGAAGCCAGAGGCGCAGGAAGCGGTACGGGTCTACCGGCGCAGCTGTTACGATGCCCTCTACCAGCATTTCTTCGGCACGCAGAAACGCCAGCTGGAGCAGAACCGTGCCGAAATCGCCCTGCTGGAAGAGCTGGCAGACCTGAACCAGCAGCAACAGCAGCTGAAACAGACCATTGCCGACAAGCGCAAGAAGCTGGAGCAGCTTCGCAACGAACGCCTGAAGAACGAACCGCAACTGTTCGACTGAATGAATAAACTGAACCGGTCATGGAAACTAAAGAGTTTGAATATAATGGAAAGAAGGTCGGATTTGAAATCAACGACAGAAATGTAATGGTAAATGCCACCCAAATGGCGAATGTCTTTAATCGTGACTTATATCAATTCACCAAGAGTGAAGATACAAAACGGTTTATAGAAACATGCTTAAAACCTGCAAATGCAGGTTTATTAGGAATCGTTAACAGGACGGATCTAATCGTGTCAAGGCAGAAATCAGGCACATATATGCACCGAGTGCTTGCCATTAAGTTTGCGGCTTGGTTAAATCCGGACTTTGAATTGTGGGTATATACCACTATCGACAAGATCCTTTTCGGTTCATATGTTGAAGACGAAAAGAGCTTGAAAAATATAGCCCGGATACAGACACAAATATCGCAAAAGGAGCAGTTCATGGCTGAACATCCTGTACAGAAGGAAATTGAGGAGCTTAAGAAAGCAGAGAAAAAGGAAAGGAGGTTGATGGATTTGCGAAAGAAAGAGAGAATCAGCAATTTCAAGTCTATGTTCTCTGCGGAAGATATGACTGGAGAATCCGAAAATATAATCGAAGAATAAAAATCCACCCAAACCCTTTGCACATTCAAAAATTATCACTATGTTTGCAGTGCTCATCATAAATATAACACAGAATGCAGGACGTGAGCTTGCATTTCAACGTGCAGGCATTTTTAATGTCCGCATACATATTGGTACAACCTTATACAGGTATCCGTGTACCCCCGTGTACAGGCTTAATGGCCGTACAGCATTCTGTGGTAATGTGATGAGCAACGGGACAGGCACGGATACCTTTTTTATTTATTATGTTATACATTACCACAGATTCCAACGCTGCAATGCTCAGCAGCCACGGAACGTCCGCCCACGAAACGGGCACCGGATCCTCATTCCCTCTTACCGGAAATCCTTACACCGACTTCGCACGCCTGGGCATGGACCTGCAGGGCTGCCACGTCCGCTACCGCCGCACGCCCAACGCGCAGGGGAACACCCTTACCGGCACGTTCAACATCTGCGGCACGGGCTACACCATGGGAGCCGCCTCGTATGCGCAGCTGGTGGAGCGCGTGCACGCCAAATGGCTGGAGAAGCAGGCGTACCGCCGCCGCTGCCGTGCCGAGAAGCGGATGCGCAACACCCTCGCCTTCATCGCCCGGCATCCCGACGCTACCATATTGCCGGCCTACCTCTCGTAACGGGCGCAACCTCTTACTATTGTTTTCCCCCCCCAAACGGCTTTCCACGGAGAGCCGCCCGGGACGGGTACACCCTGAACCGAACGAATTACCAACACCGGATAAGCAATCATTAAAACAATAAAGACATGAAAAAAGAACAAATTGAAGAAGCAGCAGAAAAGCATTCCGAGCAATGGCTTGACAATTCGGACGAATATTTCCGCAGCCACCACAGAGACGTTTACGAGTATGGATTCACAGATGGTGTGTACTGGCTGGCCGACCGCTTGTGCCGGATCCCATGGAATGAAATACTGAAAGAACTGCATGAGTATTGTGTGGAAGAACAAGAAAAACAACAATCAAACAACGCATAGTATGGAAACAAAAACAATCAAAACACAACAGCGGGGCTTTGCCTGCATCGCCTCCCCCGATGAACGATACCGAATCTGGATTCCGCGCCCCACACCGACAGGCATCCTGGTGTGCACCTGCGGATTTGCCCTGAGCGGGCACATGGACTTCGTGGACGCCGTAGACCGCCTGTTCTACGTGCGTGTAGACCGCGCGCAGACCATCGACGACGACCTGAGCAACCTCTACCTCACTTGCCTGCAAGCCCCCATGGGCTGCATGGAACAGCTGCTGGAAGACTTGCCCGAACTGATGGAGGAACACCTTGGGTAATTAATAATTAACAATTAATAATTGGATGATGAAGTATGAATTGGAAATCGAGACGGGGCTGCTGCAGGCGCTCATCGATGAATGCCGTGCCGGGCGGCTGCCCGTACACATCCAGCGGGGCGTGCCTTACGATGATGCGAACGGCACCATGCTGGAGACCGTCATCATCGAATGTCCGGACACGGATTTCGACTTCAACGCGGTGATGAGCCGCGTCATCAACCGGCACTATAACTTAAAAAAAACGGAACAATGAAAAAAGACAAGAACACGAAACAACAACGCGTCAGGGTGCTGCAGACCGGAGAGCTGGGCACCGTGACCGACCAGGTATTGATGAAACGCGGCAACAAGCCGATGGTGTACAAACAGGTAAGGCTCGACAGCAAGCCTCACCTGGACCGCTGGTACTGGGCAGATCAGCTGGGCGACACGCGGGAGACATGCCGCATCACGCTGGCGGGCGGCGACGGGACGGAACTGTACATCAAGGTGACGAATGACTACGAAGGGCAAGGCTCCTCCAATATCGACGTTACGGGCAAACCTGCCAACCTGAAGGAGCATGCCCCCCGGGGACTTCCCTTACTGCTCACGGCAGCCTTGCTGAAGGGATTAGGCATCGATGAAGCCGATGTGTATGCCGATGCGAACGGCGGTCCTGTGATACCCGCCAAGAATTGACCACCTTTGCGGCCTGCCGACAGGCAGACGACCGCAACCACTTACAGCTATACCTATGATAGACGATAGAACCATCGAACAAATCCTCGACCGTGCCGACCTGGTGGACATCATCGGGCAATGCGTCGAGCTGAAGAAGCGCGGTGCGGCATATTGGGCTTGCTGCCCGCTGCACCACGAAAAGACACCCTCGTTTTGCGTCAACCCCGCACGCGGCACGTGGCACTGCTTCGGCTGTGGCAAGGGGGGCAACGCTATCGGATTCCTCATGGAGCACGAAGCCATGAATTTCCCCGAAGCCGTGCAGACGCTGGGCAAACGCTACGGCATCGAAGTGGAAGAACGGAAGCTGACTCCCGAACAGGAGCGCGAGCAGGCGAAGCGCGAGAGCATGTTTGCCATCAACGAACGCTGTGCCGAACATTTCCGCCAGAACATGCTCCTGCCCGAGCACAAGGCAGCCATGGACTACATCGTGAGCCGCTGGGGGAAGGAATACGTAGAAGAGACCGGCATCGGCTATGCCCCCGACACGTGGGACGACCTGCTGCGGTTCTCCCGCTCGGCAGGCCTGTCTGCCGACCTGATGAAAGAAATGGGGCTGCTGAAGACGAACGAGAAGGGAGCGATGTACGACGGCTACCGCGGGCGTGCCGTTATCCCGATACGCGACCGCTTCCGCCGCATCATCGGATTCACCGCCCGCGACATGACCGGCAACGAACATGCCGCCAAATACCTGAACCCGCCCGAAAACGAGATTTACCACAAGCGGCAAAGCATCTTCGGCATCGACCTCGCCGTGCGCCAGGCTGCCAAGGAAGGCAAGTTCTACCTGGTGGAAGGGGCGCCCGACGCCATGCAGCTGCAGCGCATCCGTGTGAACAACGCGGTGGCTCCGCTGGGAGGGGCGTGGACCGGGGAGCAGCTGGAGCTGCTGAAGCGGTATGCCCCGCGCGTGTGTTTCCTTCCGGACGCCGACCCTCCCAACCTGGAGCGGGGCGAGAAGACGGGCGCGGGCACCCGCAACGCCCTGAAGAACGGCGAGCTGGCGATGCGCTGCGGGCTTTCCGTGTCGGTGAAGGAAATCCCCCTGGGCGAAGACCGGAGCAAGCAGGACCCCGACAGCTACTGCACCACCCGCCAGAAGTTCGACGGGCTGAAGGAAGAGGACTTCATCACCTGGTTTGCCCGCTACACGTTTCAGGAAGTGGAGACCACCGAAGAGCGGGGCGAGGCGGTGAACCGCGTCTGCGCCCTGCTGGCACTGGTAGACGACGAGGTGAAGGAAGGCATGTACGTCAAGGAGCTGCTTTCCGTTTATCCGGACAAACCCGCATGGACATCGGCTTTGCGGCGAGCGAAGAAACTGGACAAGGCGAAAAAGGTCATCGATGCCAGCAAGAAAATCGACCGCGAGAGCTACGAGCAGTACGGCTTCTACGAGAACCACAACTGCTACTACGCGCAGGGCGACAAGGGCATGATACAGTGGAGCAACTTCACCATGCGCCCGATGTTCCACATCAAGGACAGCCTGCTGCCCAAACGCCTGTACCGCATCAAGAACGAGCGCGGGCAGGAGGAAATCATCGAGATGAAACAGGAAGACCTTGTGTCGCTCGCCAAGTTCAAGATGCGCGTGGAAGGGCTGGGCAACTATATATGGATGGTGACCGAGAAGGAACTGACCCGCCTGAAGAGCTACCTCTACGAGCAGACCGAGACCGCCGTCGAGGTGACCCAGCTGGGCTGGCAGCGTCAGGGCTTCTTCGCCTTCGGCAACGGATGCTATGACGGCGAGTGGCACGCCGCCGACGAATACGGTATCGTGCGCCTGAAGGCGGGCAACTTCTACCTGCCCGGATGCAGCGTGATATACCGCGACGATGCCAAGCTCTTCCAGTTCGAACGGCGTTTCGTCTATACCAATTACAACAACGTGTCGCTCCGCAGCTTTGCGGACAAGCTCATCACCGTGTTCGGCGACAATGCCAAGGTGGGACTGTGCTTCCTGCTGGCGGCTTTGTTCCGCGACCTCATAGCCGGCCAGACCAAGAGCTTCCCCATCCTGAACCTGTTCGGTCCGAAGGGAAGCGGCAAGAGCGAGCTGGGCCATTCGCTCATGTCGTTCTTCATCATCAAGAACACGCCTCCCAACATACAGAACGCCACCATTGCGGCGCTGGGCGATGCCGTGGCGCAATGCGCGAACGCCCTGGTGCACATCGACGAGTACAAGAACAGCATCGACCTCGACAAGCGCGAGTTCCTGAAAGGGCTTTGGGACGGAACCGGACGGAGCCGGATGAACATGGACCGCGACAAGAAGCGTGAAATCACTTCGGTAGACTGCGGCGTCATCCTCTCCGGGCAGGAGATGCCGACCATCGACATCGCCCTCTTCAGCCGCCTCGTTTACCTCACCTTTACCAAGACCGAGTTCACTACCGCAGAGAAACGGGCATTCGACGAACTGAAGAGCCTGCGCGACCTCGGCTTGTCGCACCTCACGCTGCAACTGCTTTCCCACCGCGCACGGATGGAGGCAGGCTTCCCGGACAATTACCGCAGCTGCATGGAAGACCTGAACGAACGGCTGAAGGGCGAAACCGTAGAAGACCGCATCCAGCGCAACTGGGTAATCCCATTGGCGGCTTTCCGCACGCTGGAAGCAGCCATCGACCTGCCTTTCTCTTATACCGAACTGCTCCGGATATGCACGGAGGGCATCCTGCGCCAGAACCGGGAGACAAAGAGCAACAACGAGCTGGCGAACTTCTGGAACGTGGTGAGCTACCTGCAGCAAGACGGCGAGATATTCCTGGAGTCCGACTTCCGCATCGACTACCTCGACCGGTTGAAGACGAACAAAAGCCGTGAAATCCAATACAAGACCCCGCACCCTGTGTTGAGAATGCGCACCGACCGCATCTTCCCCTTGTATAAGAAATACAGCAAGCAGGTGGGCGACAGCGCGCTGCCTACCGAATCGCTCAACTTCTATCTGGAGAACAGCCACGAGTATTTAGGCGTCCAGAACAGCGTGCGGTTCAAAGTCATACAGAAAGGCATCGAGGTGGTCAAAGAGATAGAGACAGGAGGAATGAAACGTTATTACAAACAAAGCACCACCAAACAGGCCCTTTGTTTCGACTATGCCGCACTGATGGAGGCATACAACATCAACCTGAACATCGAGACCCTAAACGGTTCCGAAGATGCGGACAACGGCGATGTTCCGTTCTAAGCATCTGTCTATCATAGCTATAACAGAGTGCCCTGGCATGCGAATGTCGGGGTTTCTTTTTGCCTTTTTGCGCTCTTCCGGATGGGGCAAAAAACGCTTCTACACTTTCTACAACTTCTACAATGCTATATATCAGCACATTAAGACCTAAAAAGAGCTTCTACAAGCTTCTACAAATTTCTACAAAACCCGGCTTTTGCCCGATTCTTCTACAAATCGTCTACAATGCAGACGGTTTTTTGTCTCCCTTTTTTACTTGCCGGATAAGCATGCTATTGATTATCAGTAATATACGGATTTGTAGAAAATGTAGAAGTTGTAGAAGCGGAAATATGCCCTCACGGGAAGCGGATAATCGTTTGTCCGCACCTCCATTCTTCACTCTTCATTCTTCATTCTTCACGTATTATTTTGTATATTTGCAACATAATCAAAACCTTAACGCATGAAACCTCAAGTTATCATAGAACTTCCGCCACATTTGCATGACTACCTGTACCACGAGTTCGGCACGCCGCGTAGCGAAGAAGCCATAACCGTTACCGCCGCAAACGACCTGGGCAAGCTCATCCAGTCGATGATTACCGTGAGCGACCGGCCGCCCAAACAGGCAATCAAGGAGCATCCCGTCACGCTTGTCTTGCCGGTACAGGAGTGGAACCATTTCATCTTTCAGGAGAACTTCATCTACATCCCCGAATGGAAGCAGCGGATGCTGCGCGAATACATCGAGGCATCCTACCGCATCCGTATCCGCGAATACTTCATTGCCGGCTACGAAAAGGGCTACAAGCAGGACCGCATCATCCGCGCCTTCCTCTACGCCTACAACATCAAGAACAACGCCATCAACTACGATGCGGTGAAGAAGTACGACTACCGCAACCGCCAGCGCATGGTGAAGGAGGTAGACAGGGATATCCAGCTTTCGTTATTCCCTTAACACTGTTTAACCTATTAAATTCTAAGTGGAAACCGCCGAAACCCATATTTTAACTCTTAAACTTTAAGTAAAAATGAACCGAAACGACAAACGCGCGTCCGTCTGCGGGCTGGCGTTCCTTCCGCTGAGCCAAGCCACGGTACGCAACTTTCCGGGCAGTCCGGACATCGGAGTGCACGGTACCTTCACGCCGGTGCCTGTTTCGTCAGCCGAATACGGCGAGACCGGAGAAGCGGGTTATCCCATAGAACAGGAACTCGAAGCCGTAGTAACCGACACAAGTTCGGCGGAATTGAACGGACTCCGCACGCTTTTCGCCGAAGCCGGGCTGGTGCTGCTCGACTTCACCAACGGCGAGCGCCGGGTGGTGGGGAGCGATGAGTTCCCGGTACAGGTCAACACCGAACTGAGCGGCACTCCTGCAACACTTTCACTCACTTTCAAGCGCGACAGCCCCGAACCCGCCAAGGTTTATTCGTCCTTTTGACGGGTTGATACCGTTGTACCTTTGTATCCGGTTATTAATAGGTATTAGTTTTCAAAGGTGTAACAATGGTTTTCTCATTTCTATACAGTGCGGTGTGCCGGGGCAAGTGGTTCATCTCCTTCCGCGAGGCGGAAGCCAACTTGCTTCTGGTGCAGCGGCTGTTGTCGCGCGACGCTTCGCTGGCAGACGGCAAGCCGCTGTCTGAAAGCCAGCCCGTTCCGGTGATGCTGGAGCACGAAGGGCGGCTGATGAAGCGTGGCAATTCGTTTGCCGATGCGCCCGAGGGCAGCACGGCAGTCATCCCTCTGCGCGGCACCATGCTGAAGTACGGCACGATGTGCAACTACGGCACTACCGAAATCGCCTCCGTCATCCGTGAGGCGGCAGCATCCAAAAACATTTCCTCTATCGTTCTCGACATCGATTCGGGCGGCGGCAGCGTGGATGCCATCGCCCCGCTGGCAGATGCCATCCGCCAGGCGCAGTCGGCGCGCAAGGCGGTGGTGGCAAGCTGCAGCCTGTGCGCTTCCGCCGCCTACTACGTGGCAAGCTACTGCAACGAGATACTGGCAGACAACGACATCGATGCCGAATTCGGCAGCATCGGCGTGATGATGAGTTTTGCCGACTATGCCAAGTATTACGAGAACGAGGGCATCAAGGTGCACACCATCTACAGCAACCTGTCGGATTACAAGAATGCCCCGTTCGAGGCGGCAAAGAAGGGCGAGTATGCCAAGATACGCGACGAAGAGCTTGACCCTCTGGCGCGCGACTTCCAAGAGAACGTGAAGCGCAACCGGGGTGCACGCTTGAAGGCGGACACCGAAGGCGTGCTGCGTGGGCGCATGTTTTACGCCCGTGATGCCGTCGGCACGGGGCTTGCAGATGCGGTAGGAACGCTGGCGCAGGCTGCCGAACGGAGCCGCGAGCTGTCGGCGCAGATGTGCATCGATGACTATATGCACAAATTGTAAATAGTAAATTGTCTAATCGTAAATAAGTAAGACGTATGTTTGGAAAAGTAATGAGTGTGGTTCTCGCCTTTCTGGGCATCTCGGCTTTCGCCAAAGACAAGAACGGAAAGTCCGTTCTGCTTTCGGTGCAAGAAGAGCAGCTGAAGCAGAAGTACGGCGAGAAGTTTGTCGAGTCGTTCAAGAAAGACTTGGCGGAGTTTGAGAAAGACGGTGCGGCTGCCGAAAGTGCCGTGACCGGCGAAGTGCAGGCACAGCTGGAAGACGAACGCGAGAGCAACGTCCGGCTGATGGAGCGCATCAAGGCGCTTCAGGAATCCGAAAAGCAGATGAAAGCCCTGCTCGAAGAGCGGGACAAGACCATCGAACGCCTGAGTAAAGAGCCTGCAGCCGATGCCGGCGAACAGGTGACAGAAGATAATAATAAAGGTATGGCAAAGAAATTCAAGCCCGACATGAGCCTGGCGCACAACCAGTGGCTCGATGCGGCATTCAAGGGGGCTGCCTACAGCGGCAACACCACCATCGACACCACCGAGCTGCAGAAAGAGTTCGGCAAGTACGTGAGCAGCGAACGCCTGCAGATCATCAAGGACCTGATGGGCACTACCGAATCCATCCGCTACATGAGCACCATCATGACGGACAAGACCGAGGTGCGCGCCATGCAGTCTGCCATCGACAGCGTGCTGCAGCAGTTCGTGCCCTACTGGACGCCCAAGTCGAAGAGCACATTCACGCCACTCACCATCCGCAACTACAAGTGCAAGATCAACGTACCAGTCAAACCGTCCGACATCATGGAGGACATCCTGGGCTACCTCTACGACGAGAACCTCGACCCGCAAGACATGCCCATCGTGCGCTACATCCTCTACCAGCTCATCTTCCCCAAACTGGACGAAGAGCGTGAGCAGGCTTTGGCTGTAGGCGTATATAAGGAGAACTCCGCCAGTCAGGACGGAGGCGCGGCAAGCGATGCCCTCGACTGCATGGACGGCTACGTGACCCAGCTGAAGGCACTCAAGACGGCATCGAACGAGAAGGTGACGTGGCTGCTCGACGGTGAAACCTTGAGCACGGACGGTGAAGCCTTGTTGGCACAGATAGACAAGGCGGTAGACCAGGTGAAGCCCCTCTACCGCAAGAAGTCGATGTTCGTGCACGCAGACCCCGATTTGGTTATCAAGTATAGCCGTGCCTACCGTGAGAAGTATCCGTGGCTGAAGAACCAGGACGGCGAACAGGTCAAGATTGATTTCACCAACTTCACCTTCGCACCGCTCGAAGGCATGCGCGGTACCGGCGTGTTCTTCATCACCCCGAAGGAGAACTTCAAGCACCTGATGTCCAAAGATCCGCAGCGTACTAATATCCGCATGCAAACCGACCATTACGACGTGCACATCATGGCGGAATGGTGGGAGGCTACCGGTTTCTGGCTCGCCGAAGCCATCTTCGCCTACATCCCGCCCGAAGAGGAAGAAGAACCGGAATCTTCGCAGGGAGGCGGCGTGTAAACAATTGACAATTGCGATGCCGCATGGTTCATTGTCAATTCTTCATTCTTTATTCTTAATTATTAATTCTTAATTATTAATCATTATGTCAGGAGAATATGCATTCATATCCGTACCCCGCAAGAGCAACAACGCCGGACGGGCAACGGGCAAAAAGAACTACATCTACCTTTTTCGCTGGGACGATGTAAAGACCTTTACCAAAGACGAGAAGGGTGTGCGCGTCACGGCATTTGCCTTTCAGGCAGAAAAGAAGCCCATCGGCGTCTATGCCACGCAGAGCACCATCAACATCTACGACACCGCAGAGGGAGACCCCGATGCACGCGGATTTATCCACCACGTGGACTTCGAGCATCCGGGTTCGGAAGTCGAGTTCAAAGAGTTCCTCAACAACAACGTCAACGAAAACCTCGGAGCGATTGTCATCAACTGCGCGGGCGAAGACTGCAAGATTGCCGGAACGCCCTGCACCCCGCTGAGCATCAGCACCGCCGAAGGGCAGGACAACAACGAGGCGAACAAGACCACCATCAACCTGGCCAGCTCGTTGCGCGGCGACACGCTGGGCGTCATCGCCAAGTCGCTCATCCCGCTGACAGACGACGACACGATTAACACCGTGCTGGCCCTGACCGGTGCCGAAAGCTCGCAAGGAGGAGGAGTATGACAGGAAAGAAGAAACCTGTAGAGAACCCTGCACCCCTGCCAGCCGCACCGGTGCAGGATGCCGACAATAAGAAGACCGCCGGGACCGCATGCGTCTCGGTGGTCATTCCGTATTGCAAGGAATATGCGCAGGGCAACGAGCTGCTCTTCGCCTTGCGCTCCTGGTACAAGAACGCGCGCTTTCCCTTCCGCATCGTCATTATCGGCGATGCCGAAGAATGGATGGACGGCGAGAACCTGACCCTCATCGAGTGCCCCCGCTGCTCGGACATCCCCAGCGTGGACACCCTGCACAAGCTGTGGACGGCACAGGAGAGCCCGGAAGTGACCGGCGGCTTCATCTGGACCAACGACGACATCTACCTGATGAACCCCGTCGGGCTGGAGCACATCCGTATTCCCAAGGTACTGGGATCGCTCCGCCCCGAATCCTACAGCGGGCACTACCGCGCCGCAATGCGCCACACGATGGAACTGCTCGCCGAATCGGGCTTGCCTGCGCTGAACTACGGCACCCATACGCCCCTGTGGTTTGAGAAGGAACGGCTGGCAGCGTACTTGCCTGCCGATGACCCCAAAGCCACGGAAGGCACGCTCTTCACCTCGCTTTACTTCAACCAGTGCAACACGGTGCACCCCGTCCGTCTGGACTGGAAGACCGATCCCTTCCTGCTGCCGGTGGTAAGCAAGGCGCCCGATGAGAAGTACGTGGAGCGGCTGTTACAGAACAAGGTGTTCATGAACAATGCCCGAAGCGGTTACAGCCCGTGGCTGGAGAAGTTCCTGGAGAAACGCTTTCCCGACAAGTCGCCCTGCGAGCTATGAAGAGCGGATGCCGGAGAAAAAAGCCTGAGCTTCCGCGACGAGTTCCCGTTTCTCGACAAGCCCGGATGCCCCATGGAGCTGGAAGCCCTTGCCAGCCGCAAGTTCACCAAGTACCGGGCTTACGTCCGCCTGCATCAGAAGCTGCGCGGATGTACCGGACTGGCGGAATGCGCCGAGACGGCAGGCGAGCTGGTAGACAACTACATCGACAACCGCCTTATCTGGCAAGAGCTAACGTGGTACCAAGAACACGGCTCGCTGTTGGGCAAGCATCCCGCCTTCGCCGAGTTCCGCCGCCGCAAAAAGCTGGTGAACATGCCGGTCAAGAAGCTGATGACACGGCTGCGGCAGGTGGAGATGAACATCTGGCGCGTGAAAAGCGAACTGGCAAAGGGTGACAAGCCCCACCTCGACGCCGTGCGCCGCGAACGGCTGGCAGGCTACGAGAAAGAACGGGCAGACATCCTGAGATTATTAGAGTAATAAAAGAAACGCAGATTGACACAGATTCACGCAGACTAAAATCTTTATCCGCGAAAATCTGCGTCAGTCTGCGTTTTAAATAAAACCAATCACCATGAATTCAGAAGTGACCGGATACGACCGCTGGCATGACAGCCCCGAATGGATGTCGCGCATCGACATTGACGAATACGAACGTCTTGCCGGCATCGGCTACCGCCCCGAACAGATTGCCATGTACTACAAGATACCGCAGAAAGACTTCCTGTGGTACTTCCACCTCATAGGCAGTCCGCTGAAGTACCACTACGACCGGGGGCAGCTGCTCCAGCAGGCAAAAGAGGGGCTGTCAATGTCTGCCGCCGCACAGACCGGTGAGAACGTGACACAGGCACAGCGGTTTGACAAGTTCCGCAAATCGATAGGTTATAAAAACAGCATCAACAAGATATTCTTTGATGATATAGGCTGACTTTAATTCTTCCTTTCTAAGTATGTTCGAAAAATCCCACTACGAAACCCTACAAGACTACCTTGCCAGCGGCTGCACCCTGGAGCTGACCGCCGAAGAACTGGACTACTACAATGCCCTTTACGCCTTGGTAGGCATCCACCGCAAGTACGGCAAGGACAACGCCATCGCCTTCCTGATGCACAAGCCGTTCTGCGTGGAGCGGGGCAGGGCACGGCAGATGTACGCCGAAGCCCTCAACCTGTTCTACCTGAACGACACGGTGGAAAACGATGCTTACCGCAGCATCCTCTTCGACAACCTGCAGAAGGCAGCCCTCGCCGTGCTGCAGAACGCCACCTCGGCAAAAGACATGGAGGTGTACGGCAACCTGCTGGTGCAGGCTGCCAAGGTGAAGCAGCTCGACAAGCCCGACCCCGTGAAACTGAAGCAGGTGGACGAGAAGCCTATCAAGTGGTACGACCTCAGCCCCGAATCGGTAGGGCTTCCGGCGGCAAACCGCCAGAACCTGGCACGGCAGATCGACCAGATGCAGGACCTGCCCGAAGGCGAGAAGGTGCGCCTGCGCCGGGATGCCAACATAGAAGACATTAACTTTGAAGAAATGCTCGATGACACGCAAGAGAAAACTAAAGATTACGAATGACGTAGAGGTGCGCTATGCCAACTGGATGGCGCAGCTCATCGCCGTGATGCAGCCCTGGAGCCTGTACTGGATTGCCGGGCGTGCCAGTGCCAAGACGGTGCAGGTATTGGCGGAACGGGTGCAGGAGGTGGCGCACGACTGCCCCGGAGCACCCTTCGCATGGGTGGCGGACACCTACAGCGACCTGCACAAGAACGTCATCCCCTCGCTCATCGACGGGCTTTCGCTGCTGGGATGGATGCCCGACGTGCACTTCGTCATCAACCGCGAGCCGCCGCGCGAGTGGAAGCAGCGCATGTACAACGTCTGCACCGACTGGCGCAACACCATGGTGTTCTATACCGGGTTCAACTTCACCTTCATCTCGCTCGACCGTGCGGCCATCGGAGCGGGACGCTCCTACGTGGGCGTGTTCGGCGACGAGGTGAAGTATTTCCCCGAAGAGAAGTTCACCAACCTGCTGAAGGCGGTGCGCGGCTTCCGGGTGAAGTACGGCGACTCGGTGTGGTACCGCAGCCGCACGCTCACCACCGACATGCCCAACCCCAACCACCTGGGCGAGTACGACTGGATTCTGAAGCTCGCCAGGCAGAACGACAAACAGCGCATCCTGCTCGCCCTCCGTGCCGGATTCGTCTACAACGACACCAAGCGCGAATACCTGTCACGGCTTCAGGAATACAACAGCCTGAAGGCGGACGCGCGCACCGACCCTGCCGTGCGCCCCGCCCTGGCGGATGCCGAACGCCAGATGATGCTGGCACGGCGCACCATGGAGCGGTGGGAACGGCGATGGGTGAAGACCCGCCGCGGCGTGTCGTTCTTCTTCATCTCGTCCTCGTATGTCAACGTCGACATCCTGGGTGAGGACTGGTTCAACGACGAGTTTGCCGAAGGGCTGGAGGGCGCGGCATGCAACATCCTCTCGGTCATCCCCAAGCTCGAAGCCTCGCAGATGTTCTACTGCAACCTCTCGATGAAGAACTTCTACGCCGACGGTTTCCTGAACGAGGTCATCGAGCAGCACCCCTTCGGCTGGGAGCAGGACTGCACCGTGCTGCGCTACCTCGACCCGGGGCGTCCGCTGGAGGCAGGCATGGACGCCGGCAACATGCTCAGCATGGTGTTCGGGCAGCAGGCGGGACGCGTGATGCGCATCCTCAAGGAGCTGTACACCCTGCCCCCGCAGAACGTGCGCGACCTTGCCGACAAGTTCCTCGCCTACTTCAAGCCCCACCGCCGCAAGCTGCTCAAGCTCTACTACGACCGCTCGATGAACAACTACAAGCGCGTCAGCACCGACATGGCGAGCCAGATAAAGAAAGCCATCGAGACCGATGCCGAAGGGAGGCGCACGGGCTGGACGGTGCAGCTCATGTCGTTGGGGCAGGGCAACATATCGAGCAACCTCGAGTACCGGTTCTTCATGGACCTGCTGCCGGGCAACCTCGCCCGCCAGCTCTACACCCTGCTCATCGACCAGCACAACTGCCCCAACCTGAAGAGCGAGATGGAGGTGACCCGCACCAAGGCGAAGGTGAACGAGCGCGACAACACCACGCAGATAGTCAAGGAGAAGACCGGCGACAAGCTGCCCGTACACCGCCTGCCCCGTGAGAGCACCAACCTGACCGACGCGCTGAAGTACTTCGTGCTGCGTCCCGAAGTGGTGCGTATGTGGCAAAGCCGCAGCAAGGTGAGCGGGGCAGCCTACTTGTAATAGCACAGCTTTCTTTCCATGTTTTTGTTCAGCCCGGCTGTCCGTGATGGATGGTCGGGCTTTCTTCGTACCCTAACGGAGATGCCACGCAAGGTGGGACGGCTTGCTCCAGCTGGTGGGCTTTTGGCTGTTTGTAACGATATTTCGTCATATTTCCGAACTGGTCGACGGCTTGCAATCGCAATCCCCCGACGGTGCGGCTCGGGCTTCGGAGATGCTTGTTGCCGCTTTTAAAGCGACAACAGAAGGTTTTCTTTCTGATATTCATCGGTTTCTTGCTTCCCGTTGTGCCGTTTTGCCCGGAAAACCGCCCTGTTCCGCAGGCGCACTCCGCCTGGCAGACGGGGAGGAAGCGCGGAATGCCGCCGCACGCAGCGCGCTGGTCAGCCCGATACATAGCGGTACATCCGCAGTTTCACCGCTATGAAACTGCCTTCGCAGCGCGCTGCGTTTCTGCCCGTAAGGGCATAAAAAAAGCCCGTCCCCATAAAGGGACGAGCCTCTTTCCGGTTGTCGTCAATCGCCTACGCGCCCGTCTGCGTTTGTGCTTTCCGTTTTGCCGCTTCCAGGTCTACCGTCGCCTCGCCCGCCTTTTCGGCTTTCAGCGTGGCGGCTTGGGCAGCACGGCTGCTCACGGGGTTGAACACGGCTTGCGAGGCGAGGTTCTCAAAGTCGGCTCCCGGCGTGAAACGGATGTTCACCGCCTTGATGTTCTGGGCGGTGAAGGCTTCCAGCGTTTCCGCGCCCTCCGACGAGAGCGTAATCCAGAAGTCGCCCAGGTCGCCCAGCTGCACCTTCTTTCCTTCGAGGAGCATCTCCACGAGGCATTCGCACATGTCCGAGATGACACCCTTCACGGTGCCGCGCGAGTACACGCCGTTGTGGTTCGCGATGTGGCGCACGAACTTGTTGAACGTCATCAATTCACTCATCTGGGGTTTTGCATACGCCTTTTCGGGCGCCGACTCGTTGGCAGGGTTCGCCTGCAAGGATACAGAATAGTTGATCATAGATTGTAAGGTTTTAAAGGTTGCGCCGCAGCACCATTGCTCCGGCCGGGTGCAAAGGTAAGGCTAAGGGGCGGAATCCGTACACCGGCGTGCGCTCATTCCGCTGCACGGCGCGTGCAGTCGGCGGCGAAGCGTTTCAGCAGGGCGTACACCTTGCGCTCGGAGATGCGGTATTTCACGGCAAGTACGGTCACGGCGTAGGTCACCTTCTCGCCCCGCCGGCGCATGGACGTGTATTCGATGTAAAGGTCGATGTATTTGCAGTCGTCCGCCTTTACGCCGGCGGCAACGAGCTTGGCGATGAGTTCGCGGTTGAACTCCAGTATTTCGAAAAGGGTCATGAAAAAAAAGCGGGAGCTTCTTGTTTCCTCCCGCCACGGGCAAAGATAGCATAAAGTTTTGTAACAGAAAGGAAAAACGCCCGGAAATTGCGCGTTTGCCGGATTTTGCTTACATTTGCGGTGCCGAATAAAAACAAAGACATGTCCCCCTTGCAGCAGTGTAACCCGTGAAGCCGGGTTCAGGTTTGTGTTTACCTGTCGGCGCACTGTGGCGAGGGGGACGCCCTTTTATGTACAATGAATGATGAATATTTATTTAACTATATATTAGACTACATTTTCGAAACCGGAGGATGTGACGATATTGGCGTAATGCTGAAAGAGAACTGCAATGTCTCATTGGAAAGTGAACGGGTACATCGGTTACGCCGCATGTTGGTTGCTTCCGGATATGTTGAAGAAGACAATTATGCCTACGGAAACCATCCCCATTTATCGATAACTGAAGCGGGCACGAAGTTCGTGATGGAAAAAAGAAGGCAGGAATCGTCATCCCCGCAACGTAAAGCAGGAAAGAATACGGTTTTTTTCCGGCAGAACTGGAAATGGATTGTGGAAATCACTGTAGCAACTGTAGCAGCTCTTGCAGCTGTCGCTTCATGCTGACTATCTGTAGAGACAACAGGATGACTGCCAATGATAAAAGAAAAATGGCCAATGTGCGCAAATCATCGATGGTGAACGGGTTCTTGAATTTCATAAGACAGTATGGTTTTTATTTTGTATCTGTTTCTCCGTTGGAGATATATCTGTACAGTGTGTCCGCACGGCGTACGGTTTCGTTTATGTCATGGCTAAGGAGGCCGGTACTGATGATTTTTTCTACGCAGTATTTGCGCAAGCTAACTTCGTTCGGGTCTGTTATGGTGAAACCTCCGATTGTCAATCCATCGCCTAAGCCTTCTATTTCTTCGGCAAGTTGTTCTCTTTCTGTCATAATCGTAATCTTTTCCGCAAATTTACGCATTTTTCTCTTTGCCGTTCCAAAAACTATTCCTATATTTGCAGTGCCAAATCATAATATGTTCAACATATCCGCTGAGTGTCCGGTTAGATGCTCAATACGAAATTGGGCTTTTTTTATGTCCATCGGTTTGCTCGCTTCATTTATGAGGTGACCAGATTCATATACGAAACTTACGGCTGTCTTTTCCCTACATTGGTACTCTTCGGATACTACATGTTATGGTTTGGCGACTTATACGGGAAACAGGCAGCCGTTCGTGTATCCGTAAACTTGCCTGTAACAGCCAAACCATAACATGTAGTATGAAAAAAGAACTGACCGCCGGAACGAAGAGCATTCCGGCTGCTCACGAAATGAATTTCGCGGGCAAAATTCGTGAACTCGTTAACCGGACGCTTCCGTCCGAATGCCAAATCCAGACAGCGCAAGACGCATGGTACGTGGGCGCCATCGGCGCGCTCTGCGTCACCTTCCTGTTTCCGCCAGCCGTGGCGGTAGCGGCTTATTGCGTGTACCGTGCCAAGAAGGAAGGAGGTGAGCGATGAAAACAATCGTTATCTGCGGAAAGGCAGGAACCGGAAAGACCCGTCTATGGCGAAAACTTTGTTCCGGAAGCGATTTCGAAGCACCGTCCTCTATTCTTATTTATACATCCTTCAGGCCTTGTGACTATGTGATAGTGGAGGAAGCCGGACGTTACAGCATAGGGGCGCTGGAAGATTTTCACACGAAAGTGTCATCATCTGGGTACGTGAAAACGGTAATATACATCTTCCAGAAGATGCCTGCCGATGTGTCTTGGCTCGGCCGATTCCTGAAAATCGGACTTGAAGAGGAAGGAGGCGCGCGATGAAAAAGAAGAAATTCGGCGACATAAACCACAACAACGAGGAGATGTACGTGTATTGCGAGATGAAAGCAACCGGAAACGCCGTGAGCGATTACATCTATTACCTGTATTGTGACGGCGAAAGCGTACTGATGGACAAAGAACTGGATGCCGATGACGTGCGCCGCCTGATAAGCTGCCTTACCGCCGCACTGAAAGCCACCGGCGAATGGAAAGAGGAAGGAGGTGAGCGATGAAAGAAGTGGTTATCAAAATCAAGAAGCAAAGCAAAGTGAATGAAAACGGGGAAACCGTTTCCGAGTACCTGATTATGGCGCAAGATAACGAAGGCAAAATTACCCCCCTCATCAGGATGGACAAGGAAGTGTTGCAGGCATACGCCCGGTTGATCAGCGAATATGCGGAAAACGAACGGAAGGAAGGAGGCGAGCGATGAATGACGCACGCGAAGAATGCTCCGAACTGCATTATTACATCAACGGGCTGGAGAACCTGACACAGTTCCTGCAGGTGGTAGAAGAGATCTCTGCCGAAACCGGCATGAGCGACTGGGTGATGACCCACCGCGGCATCCGCATGGCGTACTGCTGGCAGGATGCCAAGGCGGTCATCAAAGGAGCGATGAGCGAAGAGATGTACATCTGGCGCAACCGGCTGCCGGAAGGCTGAATAAAAAGATATATTTCTTTGGTCGCCGGACACTTCCACACAAGTGTCCGGCTTTTTTTGTGTCCTTTCCGCCCGGTATGCTATCGTTTACCTTTGCCGAAAAAACAAGCTATGGGAGCAAATGCAGAACGAATGGCAGGGTATTACCGGCGCAACCGGCGGAAGAAACGGGGCGAAGGGTATCCCATCGAACTCTACGTGGAAGGGGATACAGGCATCACGCAGCAGTGGGAACGGCAGCAAGACAAGGAAGCCGTAGCCCGCTTCAACAGCAACGTGCGCCGCTGGGGAGACACGGTGAACGCAGCCTTGCGGAGCAGCATAAGCCATTGGATAACGGAAGACACCCGCCTGTCCGCCTCGCTCGTGCAGAACTACCGCCACTGGGGCAAGGCTCCGCAGGCGGGGCAGGAAATCACCAGCATCGGGTTCGGGTTCGAGGAGGCGGGCTTGTACGTCCATCTGGGCGTAGGGCGCGGATACAACCGCGAAGGAGGTACGGTGGTGGTGACCAAGAAGCACAACCGCGACAAGATGGAGCGCAGTCCCAAGCCGTGGTTCGACCCTGTCGTCGAACAGCATATTCCTGCGTTGCAGAAAATCGTGCAGGACTATTGCGGCACGCTTTTCATCAACACCACCCGCATCCTGATAAACCGTTGACTCCTTAACTTCTTAATTCCTTAACTCCTGAACAATGAAACATATCGGAAAATTCTCATTCGTAGACACCGCCGCCGGGCAGTATGCCATCCACATGGACTGGAGCGGCGCCATGAGCCAGTTTTTCGACCTTGGCGGCGAGAACTGGGACGGCGACCCCGTCAGCGTGGCGGGCGAACGGGTGGTGCCCTGGGGCAAAGACAACAACCTGCCCAACGCCATCCGCAACCTGCTGGAGCGCAACAACCTGGGCCCGGGCATCCTCGACCGCAAGACGGGGCTGCTGTACGGGCAGGGACCGGCACTCTACCGCATCGCCATAGAGAACAACGAGCGTGTCCAGCGATGGGTGGAAGACGCGGAGATACAAGACTGGCTGGAGTCGTGGGACTACCGTGCCTTTGTGCGTGCCGCCCTGGTAGAATACACCCACCTGAACGGCGTGTTCGTCAAGTACCGCATGGGGCGCGGCGTGCGCATCGGCCGCCCGTGGGTGGCGGGGCTGGACTGCCTGCACTCGCAGGAATGCCGGCTGGTATGGCCGGCAAACGACAGCCGGAGGCTGGAAGACGTGACCCACGTGCTGACCGGCGACTTCGACGCATTCCGCAGCCGGACGTTCCGCCGCTATCCCGTGTTCGACAAATGGAATCCCTCGCGCCACGAGACCGCCATCCGCTACCACTCGATGCGTTCGTTCGGGCGCAACCTGTACGCCATTTCCTGCTTCTACGGCTCGGTGCCCTGGCTGGAGAACGCCAACGACCTGCCCCGCATCATCCGCCACCTGAACGAGAACATGATTGCGGCGGCGTACATCGTGCACGCCCCGGGTGAGTATTGGAATGAGAAAAAAGACCTGGTGAGGGAACTGCATCCCGACTGGACCGAAGAGCAGGTGCAGCGTGAGATCTTGAAGCTGAAAGACGAACTGACGCAGACCATTGCCGACGTGATGGCAGGAAAGGCGAACGCGGGCAAGTTCTTTTCGTGTGTGGACTTCACCGACCCGCAAGGCAACCTGCAGAGCTGGAAGATAGAGCCTATCGAGATGAACATCGACAAGTACATCGACGCGCAGGCGAAGATAAGCCGTATCGCCGACAGCTCGACTACCAGCGGCTTCGGGCTTTCGCCCGCCCTTGCCAACATCATCATCGACGGCAAGAGCGACAGCGGCAGCCAGATGCTCTACGCCCTGAAGATATTCTACGGTGCCGATACGCAGATAGCCGAAGACATCGCCCTCGAAGCCGTAAATGACGCCATCCGCATCAATTTTCCGGACAAAAAAGGCATCTTCCTCGGGCTGTACCGCAAGGTCATCAACAAAGAAGACAACGTGAGCGCAGGCGACCGGGCTTCGAACCAGGTATAAGGTTTATTCATCACGGAGGGATAATGTGGAATTCAAGTAAATTGTAAATACTCAAATGGCAAATGAATTAAGTTTCCCCGACTGCTGGGAAGAGGTGACACCCGAAGAGTGGGTGTACCTCCTGAAGTTAAGGCACGCACTGAGGGTACGGCGGGGCGTATCGCTGCAGGATATCCGCCGTGCGTGGTGTGCCTTTGTGCTGAAGCGGCGCGGCTACAGGTTCCGCCGCAAGCACGAGACAGACGACATGAACCTGGTAGACAGGCTGGCAGGCACGCTGGGCTGGATGTGGGTGGTGGATGACGAAGAAGGCTGCGTTTCCATGGACTTCCACACCACGAAGAACCTGCTGCCGGAGTGGCAAAAGCTGCGCGGTCCGGCAAGCCACGGTGCCGACCTCACTTTCGGCGAGTTCCGCTGCGCCACTGCCGCCATGAACCTGTACACCACCGACCATTACGAGAGCGACCTGCTTGCCCTCACCGCCACCCTGTACCGCACACCCGGTACCGGCGGACGGCGCATCCCCTTCTGCCAGGACAACATGCCCGGCTACATGCGCGATGCCGTGAAGATGCCCGGCTGGATGCAGTGGGGCGTATACGTGTGGTTCGCTTATTTCTGCGAATACCTGCTGTCAGGCAGTTTCGTCATCGACGGTCAGGAAGTGACCTTTGCCCCCGTTTTCGGCCGCCGTGAGCCGGATGCACCCCGTTCGTCCGCACAAGACCTGGGACTGAACAGCATCCTCTATACCGTGGCGGAGAGCGGCGTGTTCGGCACGGCAGACGATACCGACCGCACACCGCTGCTCCGTGTCCTCCTCAAACTGCTCGACGACAAGCAGCGGGCAGACGAAATGATGAAGCGGATGAAGAGATGAAAAAAATCCCCGCAGCGGCTCGACTGCGGGGACGGATGTTCAAACAAGATTGTTCTTAACCGAGTTTCAACGATGTCTGGTTCAGCATCGCTCCAATGTCATCCAGTGCATGCCTGAATGTTTGGAGTTCACTTTCGGTAAAATGAGCCTTTTTCCCGTTCACGACATAACCGTTAATGCGTTGGTATAACCAGTTACGGCTTTTGCCAAAGTATTTCTTTGCAATGTAGCTGAGCGATATGGCTTCCGGCAGCTCGCCGAGCTTATCCCGTAGGATAGCTTCGTCTGCCCGGTTGATAAAATCGTTGCAGGCATCCACTGTCGCTTGGAATCCGGCTTCAGCCTTTTCCCTGTAAAGTGCTTTCTCTTCATCAGACATACGTGCGTAGTTGGCTTCCATTTCTTTTTTGAAAGCATCCCTTTCCTCCTGGGTGCGCAAGGTCTTAAAACGTTCGAACGCTGCTTTCATTTCCGGAGTAGGCAGGCAATTATCCCAATTTATCATATTTTTGTAGTTTTAAGCCCTCCCAGTGAAGGGAGGGCGGTTAATCATTCATGTTCCAATTTCTCTTTAATCTCGAGCATCCGGTCCAAGATATCGTCTATCAACTGCTTCCGCTCTTTTACGTCTTCGGGTATTCCGTAAGATTCATGAAAGGAAATCAGAAGTTTCAGGTTCTCGTACTCTTGCTCTAACTGTTTTTTTTCTTCTTCTTTCATCGATTTAAACATTAAATTAAGAACTCTTGTTTGACACTACAAAGATAATACGCTTTTGCTTATTATGCAAATGATTATTGGTTTATTTACTTGCATCCTCTCTTTTTTTATGTCCTTTCCTTTGTTTCCTCCATGGTTTACATTTGCCTGAAATAATCATTGGTAAATCGTAAATTGCTAAATCGTAAATGACATGTTGCTAATCGAACGAACCGAACAACTCCGGGCACTGACCGGCAACTACTACGCCAACAACGACTTCACGAAGGTGGAAGGCGACATTGAGCAGGCCACCGAAGAACTGGCACGGCTGGTGGGCGAAGGGGTCATTGCCCTGGCAGAAAAAGCAGACGACAGCGACCCGCTGCGACGGCTGGTGCAGCGCCCCATCGCCATCCTTGCCACGCTGCGCATGTACCAGAAAAACGACCTGAGTCACGAAGACGACGGGCGCAAGTTCAAGGTGTCGACCGACGGCGGCGACAAGCTGCCGTGGGAGTGGCAGCTGGACCGCGACGATGCCATGCAGATGGAAGCGTACTACCGTGCCGTAGATTCGCTCATCACCTACCTGAACAAGACCAAGCCCGAAGAGTGGACCTCTACAAGCCTGTACCGTGCCACCCGGCAGCTTATCGTGCGCAGCGGGGCGCAATTCGACCTGTATTTCCCCATCAACCGCAGCGAGCGGACATACCTGCTGCTGGTGCCTTTCATCCGAGAAGCGCAGCTGATGACCGTGGCGGATGCCTACGGAGCAGACTGGCAGAAGCTCTTGGACGAAGACTTGGACACGGACGCGTCCAAGTCCGAGAGTGCGGCACACTATGCCGCCGCCATGGCGGTGTGCCTGCTGGCAATGGGCACTGCCCTCTGCCGGTTGCCGCTCAAACTGCTGCCCTGTGGCGTGGTGCGCGGTTACCTTGCCGAGAGCGGGATGCGCGACAGCGAACCGGCAAGCCTCGATGACGTGCGCCGTGCCTCCGACTGGATGCGTGCCGACGCCGCCCGCTGGATAGACAAGATGAAGCGTGCCCGCGACGGCAGCGAACCCGACTACGAACTGCTGCCCCGGAACCACCCGCGCAACAAGTATTGCCGGTTATAGACCCTCCATTATTAACTATTCACTATTAACTAAAAATGACTGTTACCCAACGCCCCAGAACCCGAGAGTTCTGCGCCACCATGCAGGACTACATCATCGATACCGACTCGACCATCACCTTCAGCATCCACTACGGAGGCAAGAAGATACTGGACGAAGAATACGTGCCCGACGCGCAGAACCAGGTGCGCATCCGCCGCCTTGGCAAGTTCTGCGAACTGGCATTGTGGGGAGAATGGTGCGAAGATGCGCTGTGTTGGCAAACAAGTGCCTCCGGTACGTTTTCTTTCTACATCAACAATACGAAAGATGCCGACTCGCTGGTCATCTATTCCTGCCTTCAGACCCGGAAGTCTGCCGGTTCGCCGGGAGCCTTGAGCGAGGTGACGCAAAAAGTGACCCGTCCCGGTGTGCCCGAATACGTGAGCGGTTTCCCAAATGCGAACAGCTGTGCCGTGCACGGCATCCTGCCGGACGGTACGGAGAAAAGCTACTCCTTGCCTCTTCCTAACGCGCAGACGATTGTCACCCTGAAGGCGGATTACGAATACGCCTGTTCCCTGCTCGGAGCGGAAAGCCTGCGGAGCTATTCATTCAGCCTGAGCGGCGGAAGCCTGGAATTTGTGGTAGACACCACGCCCTACGCCGAGCGGTGGGTGTTCCGCTTCAAGAACGTGTACGACATGCCCGAAACCCTGTGCTGCACGGGTGGGCTTTCCGTAGCCGGGAGCAGCGAAGACGACACGGCATCGATGTACGGCGTAGAACGCAAGTTCGGGCTGAAGGTGACCGACGAATACACGGCACGAAGCGGCATCATCCACCTGCGGTCGGAATACAAGCTGTGGCACAACCTGCTGAACGCCCGTGAGGTGGAGATACAGACCTCCACCGGATGGATTCCCATCATCATCACCAAGCAGAAGCTGGAGCGTGACTTCCGCCGCTCTATACTGGCCACCGTAGAGTTCTCGTTCCGCATGGCAGACCCGACACAGAACAACCTTATCGAGTGAATAATTAATAATGAACAATTAATAATTAATAATGGATAACGGACAGTTATGGTTGACATCAAACGATTCAGAGAATGGCTTATTGAATTAAAGGAGAACGTTAACGAACAAGCTAAAGACGTTCAGATAGAAGGCATTGCGCTCGCCGTGCGCGAAGGGCACATCATCCGCAAGCTGCGTGACCGGCGCGGCGTTATCCTGTGTGCCAAATATCCCGATGCCACAGTGGATGGGGATGCCGATAACTTCAGCAGCGGCAACGACATGGTGCTGTTCCTCTTGGAGAAAGTGCCGTCGGGCAGTCAGAGTGACGAAGACGAACTGGCGCATTATGCCTCCCTGCAGCAGCTGATGCTGGCTCTTCGCAACCGCCTGATGGATTCCCCTTTTGTCTGCGACAACGAAATGCAGGTTGTGTCAGGACTTACCATCGAGTGGGAATACGACATCTTCGGAGGCTGGAACGGGCTGAGCATTGGATTCAAGCTGCAAGACTATGGGTAATTAATAGTTAATAATGAATAGTTAATAATTGGATCTGCCCGATGACGTCAATTATTAATTATCACTCGCCAACTATTAATTATTAACTGTTAATTATTCACTATCAACATGACCGAACTATACATTGACGGCGTTTCCGCCGTTTTGCCCAAAGACTTCAGCGTGCAGGTGAAGCGTGAGAATCCGCTTTTCACCAAAAACGGCGAATATACCTACGACATCACCCTGCCGCTCGGCAACCCGACCAATGCGGCACTTTATGAGCACCTGAACCGCCTGAACTCGGTAACAGAAGTGGCAAGCAAAAGGACTGCCATTCTGATAGCCGACAACCGGGTGTACTGTGACGGCACCGAAATCATCACAGGATGGACAGATGAGAGCGTGAGCATACAGATAGCCAGCGGAAACTCGGAACTGAATTATATCATCGGCAACGACCTGCAGATTTCTTCGCTTTCCGGCATGCCGGTGACAGCGGCCATTACCAAGGAGGCAGCGGTTGAACATATCGAGAAGCGTTATCCGGATGTAGACTATTGCCTGACTATGGTGTACGACCGCGACGGAGAAGAGATTCTTAATCCATGGGTCAATCTCTCTACGGGATCTCCGGATCTGACCCCTGGGAATGTAAGCTCTTTGGGGTCCGTATCTCCCGACCTTGACCGTTTCATCCCGCAGCCTTACCTGTGTGTTTATATCAACAGCCTGTTCGAAGCGCTTGGATACAAACTGACCGACAACCTGCTGGCCGGCACCGCCTACGAAGACCTGTTTATCTGCCATGCAGTACGTACGATGAAATGGTGCGAGATGCTGCCCGGCTGGAGCGTGGGAGACTTTCTGGAACAGCTGGAACTGATGTTCGACGGTGTGTTTGTAGTAGACAACCGGAGCCGGAACGTGCGTTTCCTTGCCAAACAAAAATATTACCACGCTTCCACCACAAGCCATGTCCGCTGGGTAGAAGATGTGTACGAAGTAGAGACTGCCGATGAAGATGATGAGCCCGAAACCGTAAACATCCTGCAGAGCGATGTGCGGTATGCGTTTCCGGACAATGCGTATTGGCGTGGGAGGTGTCTGCCCGATACGGTGAAGGCTGCAGCCCGTAAAAGCACCATCGACATAGGGGCTATCCCGCCGCAGCAAGGCGGTTTTGTCGGGCGGATGGATTACTGGTTCGGCTCTTCCCAGCACCAACAGACAGACACGGTATGGACTGACGGGGAGACCCGGAGGAAAGCATACTACGGAACGATGTCGGGCGAAGACCATGCAGGTGACAGAAACCGATGGATTCTGACAGACGAGTTTGCCGCCATTGAGCGTGCAGACCCCGAACAGGAGGTAGAACTGGAGATAATGCCGGCGGAAATCAGGCAGACAGGCAAAGATTTCTTCCGGGGTGACGGAGCAGGTCTGACTGTTCCTATATATATTCCTATGCCTGTCGTTGACGGAGGTTCGGGAAGTAGCGGTGACGAAGACGATGGCTCCGAAGGGCGTACCCCTGTGTCCGACTTGATCAACAACAGCAGTACCGGAGAAAGTGACGGGACTCCTTCAAAGAACAACATCTTCGTGGCATTTTACGGAGGGGCAGCCTTGCCTGTGGAAAACACCGAGCACTACGTGGTCTTAGACATTCCTTTCGCTTATACAGACGAATATCTCTATGTGTGGGACAGCAATACCTATATACAGACCAACACCGAGGGCAAGACGCTCCGGCTGACGGACCTGCAAACCTGCTTTTGGGAAGGCACTTTAGACGTAGACCAGCGCAACGAAATCAAGCTGACCAGCCACGACCCCAACTTGTACGACCCGCGGGGCGTTTTCGAAATCCGCAACAAACGATACGTGTGCAAGGAGATAGAGTACACCCTCGACGCCAACGGACGCAAGGGCGCATGGACCGGCACGTTCTATCCCGCCAAAATCAGCGACACCGAAGCCGACGCACGCTGGATTCTGGCAGACGGCAAGTGGCGGGACGGCGGCGTGTGGCTTGATAACGGGCGCTGGCTGGACAGTTAAACCGTAAATAGTAAATCGTAAATGGCTAAATAGTAAACAAGATGGCTATCAGTATAAGAGATTTCCGCATGGCTATCCGTATCGACAACTCGGAAGCCAAAGCCAAATTCGACGAGACCAAACGCCAGCTGGAGCAAGTAACCGCAGAAATGCAGAAACTTGCCGATGCAGGCAAAAAGAACTCGGCTGAATACAAGGCACTCAAAAAGAGTCAGGACGAACTGAACCGCTCGCTCTACAGCCAGCGGCTGGAAGCGGGGCGCACCGCATTGACCTATAACGAACTGCGCAAGGGAGCTTCGCAATTGCGCCGCGCGATGAACAACGTCAAGCCCGGCACGAAAGAATGGAAGCAGTATCAGGCCGAACTCCTGCTGACCGAGCAACGGATGAAAGAACTTCGGAACGCATCCACCCAGACCGGACTCTCCATCAGCAAGCTGGCTGACGGTTTCAACCGCTATGCGGGCATGGCAGCCGGCGCCATCGCCACCCTGACCGGCATGACCCTCACCATGCGCCAGTGTGTGGATGAATATGCCAAGATGGAAGAAGCCGAGAGCCAGGCCATCAAGTACACCGGCATGACACGGGAAGAAGTGAAGCAGCTGAACGAACAGTTCAAGCAGATGGACACCCGTACCCCACGCGAGGAGCTGAACCGGCTGGCTGGCGAGGCAGGCAAGCTGGGCATTACGGGGGTGGACAACGTGCGGGAGTTCGTCGAAGCGGCGAACCAGATAAACGTGGCGCTGGGAGAAGACTTGGGCGAGGAAGCCGTGAACCAGATAGGCAAGCTCAGCCAGATGTTCGGCGACGAGAGCCGGAGCCTGCGCGACAACATGCTTGCCATCGGTTCGGCAGTGAACCAGGTGGCACAGAGCACCAGCGCGTCCGAACCTTACTTGGTGGAGTTCACGGCACGCATGGGCGGCGTGGGCAAGCAGGCAGGCATGTCCGTCACCGACATCATGGGTTTCGCTTCGGCACTCGACCAGAACATGCTCCGCTCGGAGATGGCGAGCACGGCACTGTCCGGTCTCATCATGCGCATCTACCAGGAGCCGGCAAAGTATGCCCGGCTGGCACAGATGGATGTGGAGGAGTTCACCCGGCTGATGCAGACCGATGTCAACGCAGCGGTCATCTCGTTCCTGGAGGCCCTCAACAAGATGGGCGGCATGGCGCAAATCGCCCCGGTGCTGAAAGAAATGCAGCTGAGCGGAGCCGAAGCGGCAAGCGTCATCAGCACCTTGGCAGGCAATGTAGACCTGGTGCGCCGTGAGCAGGAGAACGCCAACAAGGCTTTTGCCGAAGGCACGAGCATCACTAACGAATACAACGTGCAGAACAACACCGTGCAAGCCGGACTGGAGAAGGCACGCAAAAGCTTCCAGGAAGTGCGGATAGAACTGGGCGAACGGCTGGAGCCGGTGATGAAGAACCTCATCAGCTTCGGCAGCCTGACCGTAAAGGGGCTGCTTTCGCTCATCAAGGCTTTCGACGACTACCGGGGCGTCATCGTCACGACCACTACGGCGGTGGGGCTGTACACGGCAGCGGTAAACGCTTCCGTCATTGCCGACAAGGCGAAAGTGCTGTGGACGGGACGCATCGTCACGGGCATGAAGTCGCTCTTCACCCTTCTGCGTGCCAACCCGTGGGGCATCGCCGCTGCGGCGGTAGGAGTGCTGGTAGGCGCACTGATTGACTGGAACCGAAACCAGATTGCCGTCAGCGATTCAATGAAGAAGATGAACGGCGAACTGGCGAACGAACAAAAAGCCGTCGGCCGTTTGTTCACATCTTTGCAACAAGCCGGCGATGGTACCGAACGGCGTAAAGAACTAATCGATGAAATCAACAAACGCTACGGAACTTACTTGCCTAACCTGCTGACAGAAAAAAGCAGTTTGGACGAAATCAAGGCAGCATACGACCGTATCAATACTTCGCTGACACAACAGATTGCCCTGAAATACAAAAACGAAGAAGCAAGCCAAGTGACCGAAAAGGCCGCTTCCAAGCAAATGGACTATTTAGAAAGCCTGCGCCAATCGGTGACCAAACTGACAGGAAGCGACCAAGAGGCAGCCAGTTTCATCCAAGACCTGCGCAGCATGGCGGATGCAGCCGTACAGGGCGGAGACTACCGGAAAGGAGTAGGAAATACTATGGCAACGCTTGAAAAAGAATACCTTGCCGGACGAAAGCTGACCGCCAGCATGAAAGATGACATCATGGACTACATGAACAGTGTCTATCAACTGGATATTGCCCTTGATGACATCAACAAGAAGTACGAAGGTTGGATGCCGAAGCAAACCAATGAAGTGCCGTTGGGCGAATTGCCGGAAGTTACCGTAACAGGAACGAAACCGATAACCATAGGTACAACCGGAACGCCTGCCGCTTCCGCTTCCGGAAACGATGCACTGGAAGCCGCCTACCGCGAGCGGCTGAACATCATCAAGCAGAACTACCTGGACCAGAAGATTACCGAAGAGCAGTACCGCCAAGAAATGTACAACGAAGAAATGGGCTACCTCGCCGCACGCCGGGACCTGCTGGAGAAAAACGGCGAAGACACCTCCCAGATACAGGGGCAGATATACGACAAGCTGATAGCCGAAGCCAACCGCGCATACGAAGCGCAGAAGAACGCCGACTTCGGCAAGGCGGAAGCGGATGCGAACGAACAACGCCGTGCCGCCAAGCAGGCATTCATCAGCGGCGACATCGCCGACGAAGAAGCCTACCGCCAGCGGTTGCTCGACATCGAACGGGAGTATCTGGAGGAGCGCAAGCGGCTGCTGGAGAAGTACGGCATGGATACCACCGAAGTGGACGGGCAACTGCTGGATAGGAGAGTGGAGCAGAAGCAAGGCGATAACCGGCAGCAGAAACGCGACCGGCGCACGCAACGGGAAGAAGGGTTCAGAGCCATAGACAGCACAGACGACTTCGGGCAGAAGAACGATATCTTGAATCAGATGTACGCCGATGATTTGGTCAGCTTCGAAGAATACCAGGAAGAGAAATCCCGCATCGCCGAAGAACAGGAAGAACGTCGCAACGAGATAGCCCAAACGGCAATGCAAGTGGTCGGTCAGGCGGCTTCATCCGCCAGCCAGCTGATAAGTGCCTTGCAAGACCGTGAGCTGAGCCAGGTGGAAGCCAAGTATGACAAGGAGATTGCCGCCGCCCGGAAGGCAGGCAAAGACACCACCAAGCTGGAAGAAGAAAAAGAGGCGGCAATGAAAGAGGTCAAGAAGAAATACGCCGACACACAATTCGCCATGAGCGTATTGCAGGTGACGGCAAGCACCGCCGTAGCAGCTATGGAGGCATACAAGGCAATGGCAGGTATTCCTGTTGTCGGTCCTGCTTTGGGTGCTGCCGCTGCGGCAGCAGCTGTTGTTGCCGGAGCCGCCCAAATCGCCGTCGCCAAGCAGCAGCGCGATGAAGCCAAAGGTCTGTACTCGGGCGGTTTCTCTAATGACTACATCGAAGGCTACACCGCCCCAGGCAATCCGCACGATACCGCCGGAGTCATCCCCGTACACAAGAACGAGTTTGTGGCGAACCACGAGGCGGTGGCAAACCCCGCCGTCAAACAGTTCCTCGATGTGTTCGACGTGGCGCAGAAGCGGGGCACCATCCGGATGCTCAACACCACGCAGATCCTGGAACAGGTGCGCACCCGTGGCGGGCGTTACGAAGGCGGATACACCGATACCGGCACGGGTGATGCCCGCTCATCAGCGTCACCCTTTTCCGGAATGACGGCAGAACAACGCTCGCAGGTGGTGGTACTGCTACAGGAAAACAACCGCCTGCTGACCATCCTGACAGAAAAAGAACTGGTGGTAGACCCCCGCAAAGTGCGTGACGCCATCAACCGGGTGAACCGCCTGGAGAAGAACGTGAGCCGCTGATCGCTGTCCTTTTCCCAACATATTTGCCCTCTTACCTTTGCCGTAAATAGTAAATCGCTAAATAGTAAATAGAAGTGGACGTATACGAAGCTATAGACCGGATGCGGGAATTAAGCCGCTTGCGCATTCCCTTCTCTTTCTCCTTCATGAGCTACAGCATAGCGCGCAGGAAAAGCGAAGGCATCATCTGCATACGCCGTGCCCGGCTTTGCAAACAGAACCGCAAGGAGCGCAACCGCTACTCCAGCTATATGCTGAACTACATCGACCTCGATACAGGCAAACAGGCATCGTGCTGGCAACCCTTATTGCTTACCTTTAACGACAACGAACTGCAACTGAAGTAATGGATACCAATTATGAACAGATAATCCCCTGGAACGGAGCACAAGACACCGGCTACGACGTGCGCATGAAATGGATGCGCAACTTTGCCAAGATTGCAGCTGCCTTTGCCGAACTGTCCGGCAAGGATGAAGAGTGTAATGACAAAATCGAAGGCATCCTGCAAGAACTGAAGAACTTTCTCCGCAAGGATAAAGAGGACAGTACGCAATACCTTCTCAAATTGCTGGGCGGCACCGAGGTGGGCGAAGCTATCGATTCGTTCCTTGCGGGCAAAGGCATTATCGCGGACACGAACGGGCGCATACAGGCAGACCGCATCGAGGTGCGCGGGTCGATGTCCGTCATGGAGCTGATCATCAACGAAATTATTGCGATGGCAGGCGATTACTCGTTCACCGACGCAGGGCACATCGAGACGGTGGTAGCCGTAGACGATGGCACGTACAAACTATTCATCCGCAAGGATACCGAACACGACATCACTTCTCTGGACACAGAAGATGTGGTGTACAGCATCGTGAACAACCTGCTCACGGGTGGTACGGATTACTACACGTCCTGGATGAGGGTGGTGGCGAAAAACGTGAACGACAATACCCTGACCGTAGTGCTGTACCCCGATGGCGAAGTTCCGGGCGGCAAGAACTATCCTCCGGCGGCGGGATACAACCTCACCCGCAGGGGCAACGCCGTCGTGCCGGCAGAAGGCGATCCGCAGAACCAGCGGGCGCAGTCGTGGCTCATTTCGTCACGAGAGGGGCGCATGATGTTCCTGGCCAACGTGTACAAGCCCATCCTGGAGGATTACAACTACGCGCTCACCGTCGGCAAGCTGCCCAACCTGGCCGCGCTGGGCAGGCTGCCCGTGTCCACCGAAGACGTGGGCATAGTGGCGCAGACCATCATAGCGGAGAACTTTTACCAGTTCGACTACAACGGTGACGTGGTTCCCAAACGGGTGAGCCGTGGCGAATGGTCGCTGGCGACGGCACAGGGAGACAGCCCTTACCGGTTCGTCACCCATACGTCGGCACAACCAAACGGGAGCACGGTGACCCTGCTGGAACAGCACACGGTGACCCATTATGGATGCCTGTGGGGCTGCCTGATAGACAAGACCACCGAGGAACCGCAGTGGAACGCGGCGGGATGGGTGATGCTGGAGGGCGACCCGAACTATTACTTGTACTTCAACCTGCCGACCGATTATGTATGCCGTGTCGGGCAGGTCAGCGTCCGGCTGGAGGCGTGGGTGAAGCACGGCAACCGTGACATAACAGACGTGCTGATGGCAACGGCTGGTACCGAAGTGGAGTGGCTGCGTGACACGGGTGACACCCCTTCCGACAACGCATGGTCACCGCAGTACGTAGACGGCAAGAAGAACGTGATACTGATCGACAACAGCGACGCACACGGAGTCGGCAGCGGATTCGGATACACATACCGGCAGCTGGCGTTCATCTGCAGGGTGTTCGTTCCTGTAGGTGGAGACTTACAACTGCTTGCAGAGAATACATTTTCAATCAATTAATTAAAGGAATGACAATATGTTAAAATCGATTCAACAGACCATTATTTCGATGTCGGATGGGCATTCCGGCATGGGTGGGATAAGGGTACTCTCCGGGAACCCCGTGCAGACTTATAACAAGGACACGGACGAATACGAGCCTGACCGTTCCATCCTTCCATGCGTGCTGATGCCATGGTTCTCGGCAGCGGACACCGAAGGTGTGATGACGGGCGAACAGACAGTGACGGGGGCAGAATGGTACGAGGGCGCACCGAAAGAAGGTGGAAGCAACCGTATATCGGGCGAGACGGCAGGTTACGAAATATCAGCATCCGGCATGCCCGAATGGAGCTTGAAGGTAAAGAAAAACATTCCTGCTGACGACCCGGTCGAACTGTACTGCACGTATTACATCACCAACAAGAAGACGGGCGTGACCGAACGCTACGAGGCGAGCGTCGCGTTGCGCACTTCCGTGTTCGACAGTGCCAACTTCTCCCTGAAGACCGACATGCCGAACTCGTATGCCGTGGACCCCCTGCAGGCCGTGGCCGACAGCGAGGGCAGGTGGCTGGTGACGTACAACGCCCAGCTATATAACGGCACGGACAAGGTGCCCGATGCGAACGCCGTCTACTGGTGGCAGAAGAAGGAGAACGGAACGTGGCGCAGCTTCACACAAGACGAACTCGACCTGTATGCTACCGTCAGCGGAAGGAAACTCACCATCGACGCGCGGCTGGCTGAAGGCATGGAGAGCTACCGGGTGATGGCAGCCTATTACGCCACGGGGACACAGAAGCCCTCCTCCCCTCCTACCGGTGCATGGCAATGCACGGCAACCCTGAAGCTGGAGATGCCGAAGACGCTCAAGCCGGTAGTGGTTCAGAAAGCAGGGGCGAAGATGAACTCGACGTTCACCAGCACCGTGACCTACGAGTGCCGCATGATGTACAACCGGCAGGAGATTACCGGCAAAGACGACTTCTTCCGGTTCACATGGAAGGGCAAGTCGGGCAAGACAGGCTCGTCTGTCAAGGTGATAGGCACGGGCAAACAGGTATCCTTCGCACCGGCATCACAAGGTTTCGACAAGGGATATCCCGTGGAGGTGTGGTGCGAGGTGGAGACGTTTACAAATTATGCCATTGTCACCCAATCGGGCAAGGTCGTCACGAGCGGAGGCAAGGCGGTAATAAGCAAGGTGTTTAACTAAAAAAAGGCAGCATATCATGAGGTATCTATTGATCAGAGAAGAAGAGATTACCGGGCAGATGGATACGGCGTACAAGCCGCGCGTGCCCGACGGCAGAATTATCCTTGCCGAGAACGAAGCGAAGGGACTGGACAATTTCAGCGCGCAGTTCCTGTCGGCAGAGGCATTGAAAGTGCTGATGGAGCAGGCTGTGCCCGATACGGGAGGTGAAGAAGCCCCTTCTGAAGAACAACCGTCCGGAAACCTTCCGGGAGAAGATGAGGATGTTTTGGAGCCGGAACCAGTACAGGAGACTCCGGAAGAACCGGAATCGGAAATGACGGAAGAACCGGAAAAGGAACCGGTACAGGAAGAAACAATAACTTTAATCGAATAAGGCAATGGCAAACACGATTTCATCAGCTTTCAGAATCATCGCATCAATGGACGGCAGCACCATCAGCGGTTCGCTGCGCGTTGACGGTTATCCGCTCATCCAACGGTATACGGAGGGCACGGAGAAGTACATTCCCGATTTCTCCTCGCTGGCCGAATCCGACAGACCGACCATCTATCCGGTGCTGAGAGACCAGTCGAACGCACAGGTGCTGGTGCCCAACCAGTACGTGTGGAAGTATAATGATGTGGCACTTACCTTCGGCTCGAACGGGTTAAGTACCAATTCGGGAATGGCGGGCAAGTTCAAGCGCATAGACGCGTACAGGGTGAACATCAGCGGGCAGCAGTATTCGCTGCAGGCACTCAGGGTCATGGGCAACCTGGCATCCTCCACAAACCACGACAACGACAGCATCTCGCTCGACGGTTCGATTGAGATATCCGGCTCGTCCGTGTCGTTCAAGGGCATCAGCAAGGACGTCATCATCCAGCAGAGCACGGGCAACCAGTATTCCGCCGTCATAGTCAACAACAACGAGTCGGCGTTGACCGACGACGTATCGTCAATCACCGAGCAACTGCAGATATACAAAGACGGCGTGCTGCTGTCCGACCGAACGGGCATCACGTACAGATGGTACATCATCAAGCCGACAGGCAACACCAGCCTGGGTACGGCGGCGACGCAGAAAATCACCCGTGACGACATCGACAGCTACGGCGTGGTGGCCTGCGACATCTCCGCCGGAGGCTCGGTCGTAGCGACCGCCTACGACCCGGTGACCGACTACGGCGACCCCTACGACGTGCGCTGGGACGTGACCGGGATGACGGGAGACCGCTGCCAGCCGGGCGAGACGCCGACCATCAAGCCCGTGCCCGTCAAGCGGAGCACGCAGCAGGACAACGAGAGCCTCGTGTCGACCTGGAACTGGGCGGTGTGGGACAACAAAGGGGCGGGTTTCACCCTAAGCGGTAAGAGTGGGAGCACATTCACAGCCAAAAGCGTAACGACCTCCTACAACGAGATCATTTCCGCGTCGGGTGGGCTGAGCTTCATCGTGTCGGCATCGTATGACATTTAAAAATGGTAAGCCATGCGAATCAGTTCATCTTACAGAATCACGGCTACCACACCCGACTACTACATCGAGGTGACCCCGGAAGCCTTGTCGCTTTCGGCGTACAACGTTGCTTCTACCCCGCTGCGGATACGTTTCTGGGCTAACGATGGCGAGAACCGCAACCCTTACTCTGCCTGGCTTACCCTGCAGGTGCGTAGCGGTGAGAGCGTGCTCTACACTTACCGACCCTCTGTTGCTGTGACCGGATACGAGTACACTTGGCCATCCTCGCAGTACGCCGAGGCGGACAATATCCTGGTCGTGTGCCACAGCAATAGCGCGCGCACGGTGGAGGTGGGACGCAAGACGGTCTCGCTCGTGTGCGAGAACCCCATCGTCTTCCCACGCCCCGAGACAGCATGGAGCAGTTCACTTACCTTCAAGAACGGCGAGGTCATCATGTTGGACGACACGGTGTATATGTGGTGCAGCCGTGTCGCTGGCAATACCAGCGTCAACCCCAAGACCTACATTGCCAACGGCACGCTGCCCCGCGTATGGGCGGCGTACCAGAACTGGCCGCTGCTGTGTACGCAGATGTTCCTCGCCCAGTTCGCCAAGATAGGCTCGGCAGTCTTCATGGGCGACTACATGCTCTCGCAGTACGGCAAGAATTCAGGTGGCTCCACCATTACAGACTACCGGCAATTCGACCCTTCGAAGCTCGGGAAGGCTGGCTGTCCTTTCACGCCGAGGGTGTATGTGGACTGGAAGACGGGCAAAGTCTACATGGACTTAGCCGAAGTGGCTGGCACGATCAAGGCCGAAGACGGCACGATTGGCGGGTTCGAGATACACGACGGCTACATCGGTGCAGCGGGTAACCTCACTTCCTATGGGTTTGGGCTGCTGAAGGAGTTTATCAAATTCTCCACCTCAGACGGTATATGGTCCGGCATCGGAACGAACGTGCTCGGCATGGGGCAGAGTGCGGTAGCACGGTTCGAAGATTACAGGACGGAAAATCTTGACAAGATAGCCATGATTGTCGGTTCTACCGGTGCACAGGGAGCCGCCAGAGACATAGCGGTTAATATCACCGGTGGGTATGTGAGCGGGTTCGCGTTGAAGCCGGAAATAGTCAGCACCAGTAAGACACTGGACAGGAGCGTAAACGTGGTCTGCACAATCAACGGATCTGCAATAACGATAACGCTTCCGAAGATGAAGAAATATGATAACGGGCACCTGATCCGGTTCAAACGTCTGGGAGGTGGGGATGTGAACATCAAGGTGGGTGTTAACCAACCGTTGGAATACGACCAGGGCAATATTATGGATTCCAACGCATCGGTCAAACTTTTGTCGGCAGACGGGGATGCGTTCGACTTGGTGTTCATATGGGGTCTCAGACGGTCAGGATACAGCAGCGATGAGGGACGCTGGATCCAATTCAAGCATCCAAGAGACTGGTAACATCCAATCCGGACGAGATTAATGAAAACGGTATTAAACGATTAAAAAATAAAAAAATTATGCAAACAATAGACATAGCACAAGCAATCAAGGAGAACTCGACAAGCGTATCACAGAACCTCGATTCATCAGTTCTGGAAGAACTGTTACCGGAAGCTACTTCGGAAAAGAAAGGTCTGATGAGTATTGATAGTTTTAAAGATGTTGAAATATCTGTTGATATTAGAGGGTATTCAATGATAAGAGTTATTAAAACCAACATGATTTGGAATCCAATCAGACCTTTTTTTGTTTTCTTACATTACAAAGGACTTATTCATATAGGAGGGATTCTTCGTGGTAGTTCCGAAGATTCTGATGTCATTGTATCAAAAATATCAGGTTCTGTAGGAAATTTCAAGTTTTATAAAAAGATTGAAGATGGATATCTTAATGTATATATTTATTCTTCAGATAACGAAAAATCTCCATCTATGGTTTATCTTAAAAGAAGATATTTAATAGGGAGTATCATTAAAAATGTGACTGATTTATCAGGATATGAAGAGATTATTCCTAAATGAAAATTAGGAGGCACGCAGGTGCCTCCTAATCAATTATTATGTATTAAAGTCTGCAACCTATATTTTCATTCATAATTAGTACCTGAAATTTTCTTCCAATCTGACCATCCACCTGTAGATTGTTGAAACCTAATAAAAATGTCACCGCGAATTGAAATCATTGTTTGAAGTAGTAAATCAGTATATGTTCTTATCACTAAAAGAGCTCCATGGTCATTGGGACCTGTATATTCCGCAGATCTCTGACCTAACATATATATACCAACTTCAGTTGCATTGGATAAATTTTCATCCGTGGCAATAAGACGATTCCTTATTTTAAAAGGGCTAATAAGTCCTTCCAGTGCTCGGTAACGAATCTATACACTTCAATATAAATTACTCCGAACTGGAAGGACTGCTGCCTGTGGCCTCCTATAATACTTCAGGATTTGCGGATGAATTATTCAATGTACAAACTGTAGATGCAAGTTTAAACATTATATATAAGTTCATGCAAATCAATAAAATATTTTTCACTCAGGTAATAAACATTAGGAATACTAACGAATTGGAGACAAAAGGTCTTTCCATACATTACATAGCAACATCTATAAATAATGACGATAAATTAGTGTCAGCAAAAAGGATAGACAAAGGCGACAATCCCTACGGTGTGATGATATATACAGATAATGATTACGTGTATTTCAAAACGACGAAATTAGGAGGCTCGATTTATTTCATCGGGTGTAATGTCAAGGTTGAATCTGTAGAAAGCCTTCCGCAAGAAGCCAGAGAGGTGCAAGTGTTCTGAATACATGAATAAGTTTACTCACTACTGATTGGTGAATGAGGCACTCCATACCGTTTGAAATGTATTGGCGTGCCTCCTATTTACTGTTATGATACTTCAACTTTCGTAAACGTATCATCTAATTTATTTTTTGAAAGTTCAATATTCTCACTCGAAAAACCAATAACAGAAATATTATTCCTTTCATCTGTATTATAATACATGTATAGTTCAGAATCCTTTTGATAAAACTCAATTCTTGAATCATCACCGTAAACTCTTGATACTTTAAATAACGGTTGTTTACCAGCAATTTCTACAACACAAAAAGCATATAAGCTGGATTTTGCTTCATCAGAAAAAGAAACTAGACCTCCTTTACGAGTCCAGCTTGAATTTGTTTTATTGTATAATTTAGCCATTCCAGTTCCTTGAACAAGAAAATATTTCACGGAATATTTATATAAATCAGCACTCATCAGACCTTTATTAGAAGTAGTGACCACAGGCAGCAGTCCTTCCAGTTCGTATAAAAACAACAACTCATGTCAACGCCTATTACCTTTGTATTCTAATTTGCAAAAGGAAATAACATGGATAAGATTCGCTACAGATTGGTTTATAACCGCAAGAAGAAACTGAACAAGCAAGGAACGGCATTAGTGCAAGTGGAATGCTCACTGAACGGGCGGAAGATATACCTCACAACGAATGTGTATATAAAGCCGGAATGTTGGGATAAGGAGGTGTCGCAAGTGTGCAACCATCCGCAGGCTCTGGACTTGAACGCCATGCTATACGAGTATATACTGAAGCTTCAGTCGATTGAGATAGCTTACTGGAAACGTGCCGTTCCTGTTACGCTATCCTTATTGAAGGAATCGGTGAAGAAAAGGGAGAATCCGAATATTACATTCCTTGCCTTCGCCAAGAGGGAGATTGACACCTCCGACAAGAAGGAGAGCACGAAAGAGAACCTGAAGACCACCGTCACTTTGCTTTCGGAATTCCGGCAAGGGCTTGACTTCAAGGACATCACCTATTCATTCCTGAAGGAGTTCGAATCGTTCTTACGGGAGAGAGGGAACAGCGTGAACACCATCGCCAAGCATCTGCGGCAGCTCCGTACCTTGGTCAACGAAGCCATCAACCAAGGTTATATTCATGCCGATGCTTATCCGTTCCGAAAGTATAAGATAAAGCAGGAGAAGGGCAGGCATGAGTACCTTACTCCCGGCGAGCTGAAGAAGCTGGAGAGGCTGGACGTGGGAGACAAGCGGCTCCGCCATGTGCTCGACGCTTTCCTGTTTTGCTGCTATGCCGGTCTCCGGTTCTCCGACTTCTGCCGGTTGAAGCCGGAGAGCTTCATTCGCCTGCACGGCAAGCTGTGGCTGTGCTTCAAGTCGCAGAAGACAGGCGTAGAGACACGGATACCGCTGTACCTGCTGTTCGGTGGCAAGGCTCTTGCTATCCTTGACCGATATGGCGTCTGTGAGTTCACACGGCTTGGAAGCAATGCCGATGTCAACAGGTCATTGGCACGGATTGCATCCTTGGCAGGGTTGAAGAAGCACATCACCTACCATTCCAGCCGCCATACCTGTGCCACGTTGCTGGTTCACCAGGGAGTGCCGATAACCACCGTCCAGAAGCTACTGGGTCATACATCCGTGAAGACTACGGAGATTTATTCGGAGGTATTGCCGGGCACGATTGTAAGGGACTTGAAAACAGCATGTAGAAGTAAGAATCTTTTATCGAGAAGTCAAAATAACACATTAATGGGTATATATTAGGTATTTCCTTAAAGAATATACCTGTATTCTACCTTTATCTTGTCCTTTCCGTTATTTAGGCACATATTTATTTTTGCATTTGTATATGACACGCTGTGTCAGTCGATTTGCGTGATCATTGATAAATAGAATGCAAATTTATTAATAGATTTGAACAAAACATCATTTTATGGACTTTCAGCAAATAGTATCAATCATCAGCTCGCTGGTGTCTTCCGTAGCGCTTCCGCTACTTGGGGTGTTCCTTTTCTACGACAGCAAGAAACGCAAGGCGAACGCCGAGGCACGCCGGGCAGAACTGGACAACCTGACCGTGTATGCCGATGAATGGAAAGCACTTTACGAGCAGCGTGACAAGCGGGTGGACGAACTGAATGCCAAGATAGACCAACTCTATAAGGAGAAGGAGGATGACCGGCAACGCATACGTGAGCTACAGGAGAAGAACACAACGCTTGCCCTCGAGAACACTTCGCTCCGCATCAAGGAGTGTCAGGTGAAAGGCTGCAAAAGCCGTGTTCCACCAAGTGATTATTAATTAAAGATTTACCAATATGAGAAAGATTGAACGCATATTCGTACATTGCACGGCAAGCCATCAGACCGCCAGTGTGAATGACATCAAGAATGAGTTTAAGAGAAAGGGCTGGAAGAACCCCGGATACCATTACATCGTAGACCCGGGCGGAGCCATCCACCAGCTGCTCGATGACGGGAAGGTGAGCAACGGCGTGAGGGGCTACAACCAGACCGCCATCAACGTGGCGTACATCGGCGGCATCGATTCGGAGGGCAAAGCCACGGACAACCGCACCGAGCCGCAGAAAAAGGCATTGGCAAAACTCTTGCGGCTGCTTCGTTCCCGATATCCGGACGCAGTGATTCTCGGACACCGTGATATCAGCCCCGACACGAACGGAAACGGCACAGTCGACCCGTGGGAGCGCATCAAGGAGTGCCCGTGTTTCGACGCCAAAACCGAATACGCTGGTTTATGAAAGCCCTACCTTATATAATAATAGGCATAGCCTGCTTCGCCTTAGGCTGGCTGGTACGTCCGGCTGGCAGGCATCCGGCGGTGAAGACCGATACGGTACAGGCACCGCCCATTGTGGTGACGAAGACAAAGGTCGATACGCTGCTGTTGGTTTCTCCCCTACCCTACATTGCATGGCTGACAGGTGACACGATAGAGGTCGACGGGTGCAGGCACGCGAAGGAGCAGAAGATGTACACCGACGATTCCACCTACACGGCATGGGTGAGCGGCGTGCGTCCTTCGCTCGACAGCATCCGCATGTACCGGCAGACTCAATACGTTGACCGCTACATCTACCGTGATGTCATTCATCAGACGAAGCCCAAGCGGTTCGGCATCGGTCTGAGTGCCGGATATGGTGTGGGCAAGGGCGGTTTGTCGCCTGTGGTGGCACTGACGTTGAACTGGAATCTGTGGCAGTGGTAAAAAATCCCCGAAGCGTTCCGGCTCCGGGGATTGGATTGTCAGTCTATATCGGGAAATTCATTCTTCAGCTTGTCGCTCTTCACGGCGAAATTCCGTTGGATATAGTGTTCGGTCGTATCGATACTCTTGTGACGCATGTGCCGCTGCAGTTCCCATGTGTCGATACCGGCGTTAACCAAAGCCGATGCACCGGTGTACTTAAAACTGTACAGCTTGTATTCCGGCGGCAGCCCCAGCTTGTTGCGGATGCGGTCGAACCGGTAGCGGAGCGTGTTCTTCCCTAACATAGCAGGTCCCGGCTTCCCCCCGGTAGAGAAAAGGTAATCAGTGTAGTCATACCTGTCCAGTCCCATCGACTTCAACAGCCGGTGCAGCTGGTTCGGGATGTTAACCAATTCCGTCTTCCCGTTCTTGCTGATGGTGCAAGGTATCCGGACTACCCCGTTTTCAAGGTCCAGATGGCCGATGCGCAGCTGGCGCAGTTCGTTCGGTCGGATGGCGCAGTAATACTCCATCAGGCACACCAGCCAAAGCTGCGGGTCATTCCGCTTCATGAAATCGAGCAGCCGCTTCCGTTCCTTGTCCGGTATAGGGCGGGCGGCTTCATCCGTCTTCCTGCCCATTCTCGGCACATCGCACACCGGATTTTCCGTTATCAGCTTCCGGCTGATAAGATAATCGAAGAAGCCGTGCAGGATTTGCTTGTACTTCTTCACCGAACGGACGCTCAGGTCGTTCACCTTCACAATGTAGCGGAAGAACTCCAGGATGCGCTCCTGCGTGAAGCAGCCCACGTGCACCTTGTCCAGCCCCTCGTGTTCCGCCCATTCGTTGAAAATCCGAAGCTTCGAGCGGTACGTCTGGTACGAATGCGGGATTACCGTCTCTTTCTTCAGTTGCAAGAAGCCCGACAGGTACATCCGGAGCGAAGGCACGCTTTCCTTCATCTTGCCCCACCGTTCCGCATACTTCTGCATGGCAAGCTCGTCCTCATACGAAACCCTCCTCCTTTCAAACGGCGTCCAGCCCGATACCAACTTGTCCCTGATTTCGGCTATCAGCTTGTCCGCATGGGCGTACCGCTCCTTTGCCGTTTTAAGCTTCGCAAATCCGCCGTATTCCCGGAACCGTTTCATCTGGTCCGTATTCGGGTTCCGGCAGGAGTATTCCACATACCATTGTTTTTCCAAGTCACCGCCTGCATCTACCAGATGCGGCGGTATAAGAAATGTCTTTTTCCTTCCCATGAATCTCTTGTTTTTTACGGTTAATACTTGACGATTTACCAACCGACAAAAACAGACATTTATGTACACTTTACCAGACATTTATTTAAACATAAAGCCTTGATTCTCAGCAGAATCAAGGCTTAAGTCGGGGTAGCGGGATTCGAACCCACGACCCCCTGCTCCCAAAGCAGGTGCGCTAACCGGACTGCGCTACACCCCGAATGGTCATTTTTTCAAAACCGATGCAAAGGTAATGGTTTATTTTGTAACCTGCAAATTTTTGGCAATCTTTTTTTTCCAAAGCAAACACATCTATTTTTTAAGGCATCTAACTTTTGATGGACTTTATCTGCCTTTCCGCTTCTGTTATTTGCCCAACAATCCGCTATCTTCCTCATCACAGCCTCTCCCAGCCTCCTCATAAAGGAAGGTCGGGAGAGACTCTCAAAAGTCAACCCAAATCAGCGTACGATAAATCCAAAACAGTTCCTTTAATCTTCACCCCCGTACATTCTTGCCCGCATCGCCTTAATATGGTCGGACGCAATATATTCGTCATACTCCATCATCTTGTCAATGATACCGTTTGGCGTAAGTTCAATGATACGGTTCGCCACGGTCTCGATAAACTCATGGTCGTGCGAGGCAAAGAGGATATTTCCTTTATAAATCTTCAGGTTATTGTTAAATGCCTGAATCGACTCCAAGTCAAGATGGTTAGTAGGCGTATCTAATATCAGGCAATTGGCGTTGCGAAGTTGCATACGCGCAATCATGCAACGCATTTTCTCGCCTCCCGAAAGTACATTGACTTTTTTCAACACTTCTTCTCCAGAAAAGAGCATGCGGCCTAAGAAACTTTTCATATACACTTCGTTTCCTTCGCCATATTGGCTTAACCAATCCACCAGATTCAGATCGCTATTAAAATAACTGGTATTATCCAATGGAAGATAGGCTGTGGTAATCGTCACCCCCCAGTTATAATGTCCTGCCTGAGGCTTGCGATTGCCGTTGATAATTTCGAATAAAGCCGTCATTGCACGTGGGTCCCGGCTCAAAAACACAATCTTGTCCCCCTTCTCCACCGTAAAGTTTACGTCGTTAAACAACACTGTGCCGTCTTCAGTGGTAGCACGCAACCCTGACACTTCCAGTATCTGGTTTCCCGGTTCACGATCCATAGTAAAGATGATGCCCGGATATTTACGCGAAGAAGGCTTGATTTCGTCCACATTCAGTTTTTCCAGCATTTTCTTACGGCTGGTGGTCTGTTTTGATTTTGCCACATTGGCAGAAAAACGGCGTATAAATTCCTCCAGTTCCTTACGTTTCTCTTCCGCTTTTGCCTTCTGATTCTGCTGTTGGCGTAAAGCAAGCTGACTGGATTCATACCAAAAACTGTAGTTCCCTGCAAAAAGGTTCACTTTCCCGAAATCAATATCTACCGTATGTGTACATACCGAATCAAGAAAGTGGCGGTCGTGACTCACCACCAAAACCGTATGCTCGAAATCGGCCAAATAATTCTCCAGCCATGTCACTGTATCCATATCCAAATCGTTGGTCGGCTCATCAAGCAATAAGTTATCCGGATTACCGAACAAAGCCTGTGCCAGCATCACACGTACCTTTTCTTTTCCACTCAAGTCACCCATCAGAACATAATGCTTGTCTTCCTTAATGCCCAATCCGCTCAATAAAATCGCCGCATCGCTTTCAGCATTCCATCCTTCCAACTCTGCAAATTTCTCCTCCAGTTCAGCTGCCTTCAGCCCATCTTCGTCCGAAAAATCAGCCTTGGCATATAATGCTTCACGCTGCTTCATGATATCCCACAATACCGTATGCCCCATCAGTACCGTGTCGAGTACGGTATGCGTGTCATACTTAAAATGGTCTTGGCTCAATACTGAAAGACGCTCGCCAGGCCCTAAAGTTACACTTCCCTTCGTAGGGTCCAGTTCTCCTGAAATGACTTTCAAAAATGTGGATTTTCCAGCGCCATTGGCACCAATGACACCATAAATATTTCCATTGGTAAACTTGATATTCACATCGTTGTACAACACTCTTTTACCAAATTGAACGGCTACGTTTGAAACTGTTATCATCTTTTTACTATACCTATATTAAACTTATGTGGGCACAAAGATAAGAAAAAAAGGCAAATGAAATACAGAAAGCCTGCCAGTATGGCAAAAATTCATTACTTTTGCACCTGTTTTTCGCATGCCAGCCATTCAGGCACGGATTTTGTAGCGCCATTTTTCAGAACAAACAAAACATTATATAATTATGAGTACAAATAATCATAACGAAGAAGAAATCAAACAAGGCCAGGCCGAACAGCCTTCAGGCGAACAAACTGAGACAACATCTGAAAACAAGCAAGAACCCAATAAGAAAGAAGACGAACAAGAATTGACCGGTGAAGCAAAATTGCAAAAAGAACTGGAAACAGCCACAAAAACCATCGAGGAGCAAAAAGACAAATACTTGCGTCTGTCTGCCGAATTCGACAACTATCGGAAACGCACGATGAAAGAGAAAGCTGAATTAATCAAGAATGGAGGAGAAAAAACCATCAGTGCCATACTCCCGATTCTTGATGACATGGAGCGTGCCTTGCAAAATGCAGCAAAGACAGAAGATTTGGATGCCATCCGCCAAGGTATCGAATTGATTTCGCAAAAGTTCCACAAAGTACTGGAGCAAGAAGGACTTCAGAAAATGGAACCAATAGGCGAAGCTTTTGACACAGACTATCACGAGGCTGTCGCATTGGTCCCTGCCCCCAATGAAGAGCAGAAAGGAAAAGTGCTGGACTGTGTACAAACCGGATATAAACTGAACGACAAAGTAATCCGCCACGCGAAAGTTGTTGTTGCACAATAATATAAAAAAGATTTGTTGATATGGCAAAAAGAGACTACTATGAAGTATTAGGGGTCGACAAGTCGGCCTCGGCAGATGAAATAAAGAAAGCCTACCGGAAGAAAGCAATCCAATATCATCCGGACAGAAACCCCGGCGACAAGGAAGCCGAAGAAAAATTTAAAGAAGCAGCAGAAGCGTATGAAGTCCTAAGCAATCCGGACAAACGTGCACGCTATGACCAATACGGCTTTGCAGGCGTAGACGGAGCTGCCGGCGGAGGAGGATTCGGAGGATTCGGCGCAGGCGGAATGTCAATGGATGATATATTCTCTATGTTCGGTGATATCTTCGGCGGACGAGGAGGATTCGGAGGATTCGGTGGTGGAAGTGCCCAGCCACGCCAACGCCGATACAGAGGTTCCGACTTGCGAGTAAAAGTAAAACTCAGTTTGAAAGAAATTTCTACAGGAGTAGAAAAAAAATTCAAACTGAAAAAATACGTTCAATGTAGTCATTGCCACGGAACTGGAGCTGAAGGCACAGGAGGCGTGGAAACTTGTCCTACCTGTCGCGGAACAGGCAGTGTCACCCGTACCCAGCAAAGCATTTTCGGCATGATGCAGACCCAGTCTGTGTGCCCACAATGTGGAGGTGAAGGCAAAATTATCAAGAACAAATGCAAAGAATGTGACGGAGAAGGCATTGTCTACGGCGAAGAAATCGTAACGGTAAAGATACCGGCAGGCGTAGCCGAAGGTATGCAGGTCACTATCAACGGTAAAGGAAATGCCGGGAAACATAACGGTGTACCGGGTGATTTGCTGGTCTTGATCGAAGAAGAAAAACATCCCGAACTAATCCGTGATGAAAGCGACCTCATCTACAACCTCTTGCTAAGCGTGCCTACAGCGGCATTGGGAGGCACGGTAGAAATCCCCACTATCGATGGCAAGGCAAAAATCAAAATAGAGCCAGGCACTCAACCGGGTAAAGTTTTACGCCTGCGAGGCAAAGGGCTCCCTACAATTAACAGTTACGGATACAATACAGGTACGGGAGACTTACTGGTAAATGTCAGTGTATATATTCCTGAAAAGCTGAACAAAGAAGAACGCCAAGCGTTGGAAAAATGGCAGGAATCGGAAAGTTTCAAGCCCAACATGACCTTGAAAGAAAAAATATTCAAGAAATTCAGAAGCTTATTCGAATAAATACGCTTTTGCTGATACCATCACAGCACCCACAGACGACACAGTCTTTTCAATTGAGAAACTGTTTTGAATTTATCGTGCGATGATTTGGGATGAGTTTTTGAGGCATTT
>OIWN01000068.1_pt1 | contig 91085 bp, 105 predicted proteins | sample 1587591 | NCBI WGS metagenome assembly OIWN01 (sample SAMEA3888901, study PRJEB22519) | human gut metagenome | biome: human gut; feature: human-associated habitat; material: faeces | place: Denmark | collected 2010 | reverse complement strand
CGGATAGGAACGGCAAAATTTTTTACACTTCTATTACTTCTTTATCACACATAAGAAAAATGGTACGGCATGAATCACTGTAGCCTATAAGTGGAGAACTGTTTGATAAAGGCGTTATCTCCTCATGTTCTTAAAGCCGCAAGCATGAACCAGATCTGGTAACTGGGACAGATCCCGGACAACAAAATGGGCACCAGCCCTCCGGAATCGCTCCTCCACCTTCTGGCAGGCCGTCTCCCGCTCCTGGGGAGACATGGCCTCGTACTCCTGCTGGCTCAGCCCTAGCTCGGAGCTGCCCTCGATAACGCCTGCCGTCCACACACCGGCATTGACGCCCTCCTTGATGTCCGAGATGGTATCCCCCACCTTGACCACATTTCCTACCGCAGTAAGTCCCAGGGCCTGCATGTTGGCAAAGATCATGTAGGGGTAGGGGCGGCCCCTGCCCCCCACTCCGTCAGGGCTGATCCAGAAGTCGGGGGCATAGCCCTGCTGGGCCGCCTTGGGCGCCACAATATTCATCATGGCATCGGTGTAGCCGGTGGTGGAGCCGATCTTCACCCCCATCTCCCGCAGCTTGGCTGCCGTCTCCACAGCAAAGGGCTTGGGGGCGGCGTACTGGTCCAGAATGGAGAACAGCTTTGGCTCAAACTGAGCGTACACCGCATCCACGGCCTCCTCCGTGGCCTCATGGCCGTGGACCCGCTTCCACTCAGCGGCGATGCGCTCCATGTGCAGCATGGTGCGGATGTGGTCCCGCTTCAGCATTCCCATGGGCTTGCGGGTCTCCTCCATGGTAACGGGCACTCCGTGGTGGGCAAAAGCCTCCATGAAGGCCTTCACCGGAGCAAAGCAGCCGTAATCCACCGTAGTACCTGCCCAGTCAAAAATCACCGCTTCAATCATCCGATCTGCTCCTTTCTCTCCTTCAGGAAGGCTGCAATGATGCCGGTCAGCTTGTCAATATCCTCGGGGTAAATTTCCCCGATGTTGCCGATGCGGAAGGTATCCATCTCGGTGAGCTTACCCGGGTAGATGGCGTATCCCCGCTCCTTGATGTAGCGGTAAAACTCTTCAAACCGGAAGGATACCCCGGCAGGATAGAAGAAAGTGGTGATAATGGGGCCTTGATGGCTGCCGTCAATGTAGGTAGCAAAGCCCATGGCCCGCATCTTCTCAATGAGCAGGCGGTTATTTTCCGTGTAGCGGCGGCTTCGGGCGGGGATGCCACCCTCCTGGGCCAGCTCATCCAGAGCCTTGGAGAAGGCCAGCACCACATGGGTGGGAGAGGTAAAGCGCCACTTGCCATCCTTTTCCATTCCCTTCCACTGGTCCAGCAGGTCCAGAGACAGGGAGCGGGCCTTGCCCTCGCTTGCCAGCAGTTTGTCCCGGCGGCACAGAATGAAAGAGAAGCCGGGCACGCCCTGGATGCACTTGTTGGCGCTGGACACCAGGAAGTCAATGCCCCAGTCGGCCACAGGGATATCCACCCCGCCGAAGGAGGACATGGCGTCCACAATGAATGTCCTGCCCGCGTCCCGGACCACTTTGCCCACCGACTGGATATCGTTAAGGATCCCGCTGGTGGTCTCACTGTGGACCATGGCCACATGGGTGATAGAGGAGTCCTGGGCCAGCAATTGGGCCATATGGGCGGCGTCAGGCACCTTGTCGTAGTCCTGAGCATAGTGGACAAAGGGGATGCGGCTGTGGGTGCAGATGTCGGTCATACGCTTTCCGTAAGCGCCGTTGGAACAGATGAGCACCTTGTCTTGGTCGCCCACCACGCTGGTGAGCACGCTCTCCACGCCGAAGGTGCCGCTGCCCTGCATCAGCACGGCAGTGTAGTCATCCTCGGAGACATGGGCCAGCTCCAGCAGCTGGCGGCGGATCTTCTGGGTGACGGCCTTGTAGTCGTCATCCCAGGTGCAGCGGTCCACCAACATCTCCTGCTTTACGGTATCCGTGGTGGTCAGAGGGCCGGGGGTCAGCAGTTTATAGGTATTCATGGTATGAAAGCTCCTTTCGATCAGCCCTTAGCAGACTCGGACAGCTGCTGGTGGGCCTGGAACAGTTCAAAGGTCAGAGGCTCGTCAAAGACGGAAGGGTTGGCGGACTGGTTGGCAGGATCGGCGGTCTCACCCTCATAGAGGGGGTTAGGGTAGGTCTGGAGGAGCTCCTCCCGGCCATTCTCAATGATACACTGGGCCATCTCCATGGCTAGGGGATTGGTGCTCTCCCCCTTGTCCAACACGGCCGCGGACTCGGTGAGGGAGAAGTTGCCCTCGGCAGGGTCCACATAGTCGATGGGCAGGCCCTCCGCCTTGTCGGCCACCGCCTGGTGGCGCAGGCCGAAGCCAATGGCTACCTCACCAGCCCGGCACAGCTTCAGGGGACCGGAACCGGAGGTTTCGATGTGAGCTCCGCAGTTGTCATAAATTCCGGACAGAACCTCCTGAGCTCCGTCGTCCCCGTAGGCATCCACCAGGGCCTGGATGAGCAGCCATGCGGTGGAAGAGGACTGGATGTCCGTGACCGCCACCTGACCCGCGTAGATCGGGTCAGCCAGGTCCTTCAGGCTGGTGGGAGTGGGCAGGCCCTCGGAGGCCATCAGCTCAGTGTTGAGGATGATGGCGCCCTCCTGAGAGGTGATGGGGGCGGTGTAGTCGGGAACCTCAGTGAGGGTATTCACTTCAAAGTCCAGAGGCAGGAACATGCTGTTCTGCTCCTGGGCGCTCTGGAGGTAGAAGGTGCTCATGGTCACCAGGTCGGCCTCCAGATTTGTCCCTTCCGCCAGCAGCTTGCCCCCCAGCTCGGAGGTGCCGTAGGTCTGGAAAATGTACTTGCCCTCATAACCGTTGCCGTCCAAGGCGTTCTTCATGGCGGTGACCGCCTCCTCATCGGCATTGGAGTAGATCACCACCTGCTTTTCTCTGCTGTTTCCGGCGCTGTTGTTTCCTCCGCAGGCGGTCAGCAGGGAGAGGCTCAGGGCGGCAGACAGACCAATGGACATCATTTTTTTGTAATTCATCACAGAATCCCTTCCTTTTTTGTCGTTTTAGAACTGTGTTTGGATCGATACCCGGCCAGCCAGGAGAACAGCGCCTTGGCCGCCAGATTGGTGGCTAAAATCAACAGGGACAGTACAAACACCTCATTGAAGCGGTTGACATACTGCAGCTGTTTGATCATGGTGGTAAGGACCATGGTCCTGGCCCCGGCTATGAAGATAAGGGCGCTGATGGTGACCATGGAGTTGATGAAGTAGTAGCTGAACACCTCGATGAGACTGGACAGGGCGTTTGGCGTGACCACCCGCAAAATGGTCTTCAGCCAGCTGTCCCCCATGAGCATGGCGGTGGTCTCCCACCCGGCGTTCATTTTGGACAGGGCGTTCTTCATCATCAGGTAGGGGGTGGAGAAATAGTGCACAATGTTGCACAAAACCATCAACAGCAGGGTGTTCTGCAAACTGGTGCCGGAGAAGAGGAACAGGTAGGACACGCCCAGCACCATACCAGGGATGGCGTTGGTCACCAGGGCAATGCTCTCAATGGTCCGCTTATATCTCCGGCCCAGGCTGCTTCGGGCGGTGATGAGGGCCGCTCCGTAGGCAATCAGCGTACCGGCGGCAGCGGTCAGCAGTGCCATGAGCAGGGAATGCCCATAGGCGGCCAGCAGGCTGCTGTCTGAGAGGACCGTCTGGAAGTGCTCCAAGGAGAATTCGGTCTGGTAGGGCCACTCCTCCACCGTGGGAACCACAAAGATTACGGCAAAAATGGCCAGAATTCCCGCGGAAATTACGGTACCGGACAGGCCCCATCCCACATCCCGCAGAGAATTTTTCCGCAGATCCGCATTGGAAATCCGGCTATACCGGATGTTGAACCGCTCCAGGATCTGCAGAATGCAGATGCTGCCGATGGAGGGGATCAGCATTACCATGGCGATGACAGCGCCCCGGTTGAAGTCGGGGATCCCGCCCAGCATCTGGTTATAGAGCAGGGTGGCAATGACCTCATAGCCTCCGCCCACCGAGGCAGGAATACCAAAGTCGGTAAAGCACAGGAAGAAGGCCTGGATAAAGGCTCCGGCAAAGGTCCCCAGAAGGGGGCGCAGCACCGCGATCCAGAAAGTGGACAGAGCCTTGTCACCCATTACCTTGGAGACGGTAAGGGTCTTTTTGTCCACAAATCCCATGGTATTGTGGATGAGCAAAAAGGCTACGGGAATGGTGTAGATCACATAGCCCACCATCAGGCCGAAAAAGCTGTAAATATCAAACAGCTGCCGCCCCAGAAGGCGGGTGATGAGGCCCTGCTTGCCAAAGGAATAGATGATGGCAAAGCCATAGGTAATGGTGGGCAAAAACATAGGCAGGGTAGCCACAGAGGTGATAAGCCGCTTGCTCCACTTGGGCAGACTGGTGTAGTGCACCCCATAGGCCAGCAGAAAGGCCAGCAGCGTGGCCGCTGCCGCCGAGGCCCCGGCCACCGCGAAGCTGTTGCCCAGGGCCGGGAGAAATCCCTTCTGCGACAGTACCGAGGCATAAAATTCTCCGGTCAGTCCCCCGTCCCACAGGGACTTCCCCAACAAGATCAGAATTGGGCCGGCCAGGAACACAGCAAACAGGGCAACAATGACCGCGAAAATCAGCTTCAGTTCACGATTGGTCCGTGTCATGGCTTCCCCTTATCCTGCCTGGACGGCCCATGTGGGACAGTCGCCAAACAGGGCATAGATGTTGTTGCGCTTGATCTCCAACTGGTTGAGGATGAACTTACGCACGAAGTCGTTTTTAGGCTGGTGAACAATTTCCTCCGGCTTGGCGTATTGGGAGATGGTGCCCTGCTCGATGATCAGTACCCGATCAGAGAGGGTCAGGGCCTCCTCCGGGTCGTGGGTGACGATGATGGTGGTCAGGTGATACTCCCGAGCGATGGTCTTGATCCGGTCCTTGATGGACTCCTTGATCACTCCATCCAGAGCGGACAGCGGCTCATCCAGAAGCAGGATTTTGGGCTTCATGACCATAGTCCGGGCCAGGGCCACCCGCTGCTTCTGACCGCCGGAGAGCTGGTCAATGCGCTTGCTCAAGTGCTCCCGCAGGCCCAGCAGGTCGATGAGCTCCTCCACCTCTTCTTTGGTAGAGATCCCCGGCTTGTTGCGCAGACCGTAAGTGATGTTCTGGAGGACGTTCAGATTGGGAAACAGAGCATAGTCCTGAAAGACAATGTTGAAGCCCCGCTTCTCCATGGGGGTATGGGTTAGGTCCTGACCGTCGTAACAAATCCGGCCGCTGTCAGCATCCACAATGCCAAGGATCAAATTCAGCAGCGTGGTCTTGCCGCAGCCGGAGGGGCCCAGAATGGAAACGATCTCTCCGTCTGCCACCTGCAGGGAGATATCCTTCAGCACCGGCACACCGTCAAAGGATTTCTGGATGTGTTCCAGTTCCAGCATAAAATATTGCTCCTCTCTCGGAAAAGTATTCTGTTGTTCCGTGCCGCCGTATCCTTCCGGCGGCGGCATCATACTACCAGTTTTATTGCGGAACAAACAAGCACTTCAAATTTAAGCTTTTGTAATAAAAAAGTAAAAAACGCTCAAAAAAACCTCCCTTCTGTGTAAGGAACTTACACGGAAGGGAGAACGATTTGTTATTCGTCTCCGTATCCCCGGTCGGCAATCACCGCACCGCTTTTGTCAAGACTGCGGGAAAATCGCTCATAGTCGCTTTGGATGATCCCCATGTACAGAAGATCTACCACCGCCAGATCCGGGATACGTGAAAAGATGGCACTGCCATAGATGGACAGGGCGCGCCCTCCGGTGCTCAGGCACACATCGGCGTATTTCCCCAGCAGGGGCTCTTTGGGACTGGTGATGGCAATGGTGCCTGCCCCGGCCTTTCGTGCCTGCTTAAGCGCCTTAACAGTATCAATGGAGCACCCGGAATGGGACACTGCAACCGCCACATCTGCTACTCCCAGATGGGCGGCAGAGATCTGCTGGAGATAGGTGTCGGTGTGCATCCGGCAGTTAAGGCCCAGGTAGGTGAGTTTTGTGAGCAGATCGCTGGCGGGTGTGACGGAGTTTTCCACCCCATAGATGTCAATGGTCCGGGCTGTAGCCAGCATTCGAACTGCGCGGCTCAGGGCATCGGCGGAGAGGAATTTCAGCGCGTCCTCCAACAGTCTCCCCGCAATACGCGTCTCCTTGAGGGGAAGGCCCTCCAGGCGGTCCCAGGGCTTGAGGTCAAAGTCACCCAGGTGGTCAAAGTAGGGGCTCTTTGGAGATTTTCCACTCCGATCCCGCAGCAGGCAGTATTTGAAGCTCCGGTAGCCGTCAAAGCCAAGCGCCTGCACAAACCGGACCACCGTTGGCTGGCTTACCTGTACTTGATCTGCCAGTTCTGCGATGGTGCACCGGGTGCACTTCTCCGGATCAGCCAGCACCTGGTCTGCCACCCGCTGCTCCGAGGGGCGCAGGGTAGCATAAGCGCTTTTCACTCGGTCTAAAACCTGTATGTCATGTTGCATTTTCCTGCTCCTCGCTTTGTAATAAATTTACATGGTCCAAGTTTTTTAAGTGCGTGTTATTACAAAATATTAGTGGTCCATTTGTAATAAATACTGAATTTTTTTGATGCGGATCACAGCTGATTACCATGGTCGGCTACTCTGTCAATGATGCGGGCAAGGCGTGCACCTTTTGCAACCGCACCCAATAAAAGGTACACGCTTCCCCGCAGTAATGATGGACAGCAGACCGGAGGAAAGATTGGGTGGCAGATAGATGTACTGTTTGAACCATTTCCTTCCCAGCGCCCTAATCTTTGTATTGTGTTCTGAGGCTCGGCCCAATCTGGGCCGAGCCTCAGAGGGCATTTTCGACAGAATACAGCGGGAGCACACCGCCAGACTTCCAGGAAATTCTGGTTTTGCCAGGCAAGTTTCAACAGCGTGACCATCAGTTGAAACCTGGCTGTGGTGAGGCTGCTGAAATGCAGCATCATGGCGATGGCCTTTCCATCACCCGCAGGCTTTTCGCGCACAAGCTCAGCTTGTTTTTCTCCTTAATGCTTCTTTTATGACCGGGCCAGAAACATATCGTATATCAGCAAAGCTTTTTCAGCTACCGCACTGCGGTAAATTCTTTGTAAAATATATCGAAATATTTAAAGGAAGGCTCTCTTCCTGATATCCATTTGCAATGATGCAGTAAGAACTGTAGCAAAAGGACATTGCGCCTGCCTCAAGGAAGGCAGATACCCGCTGGATGCTCCCTGTGTTCTTTGTGGAACGAATCAGCGGCCTGCGGAAAGGCGAACTGGCCGCCCTGCTCTGGAGCAATCTGGAGGTGGAGCGCAAAGCACTGTTGGTATCCAAGTGGGTCGTCCAGGGCGGAGGGATCAAGGTGACTCGGCCCAAGACAGCGACCTATGCCCGAAAAATCTCCATCCCCCAAGAAGCGGTGAATTTGCTGGTGCAGGAGCAGGCGGCGGAGAAGATGGGCAGTTTTATGACGCATGTCATGTGAGAATAGGAAAAAGCACCGGAGAAAAGGCAAATCCCTTTTCTCCAGTGCTTTCCGCTTCTTTCAGCTTGTGGGCCAAGGCCCTGATGTATCCCGCAAAAGGGCGCAAAAACACCCCGCAAACGAGTATGTTTGCGGGGTGTTTTGGAGCTGGAAACGTGACTTGAACACGCGACCTGCTGATTACGAATGAGAATAATTAACTCATGCGCTCTCACGTATATTCCCGCAAACCCTTGTGCCACAATGTTTACGCAAATTCATACTTTTGCTCATGTACGCCCCAAAATGCCGGTTCAGGTCGGAATAAACCCCACATAAACCCCAGTGAGGCCCCATCAATATAGCACACGATATACGAAAAAGCAATACCCCCCACAATGGGAGGGCATTGCTTTTCTTGTCAGATCGGCGGACTGTCACTGCTGCTTTTTTCTTCAGCAAAATTGGAAGCCTTGGCGCTCTCGAATGTAATACCGCCGGCCTTATGGTCAGACTTTGCCATATTCAGATAGAAGCTGCACACCACGCCGTGGGCCGTCCATGGCAGTCCCACCATGGCAGATACCCAGGGCAGGGACCCTGTGTAGCCCTCCCGGATGCAGTAGGCGGCCAAGGCCAGTCCGCCCACGGTCACCACCCACAGCAGGGCCCGGATGTCGGACACCAGCTGCTTGGAGTACTCCGGCCGCTTACCTTTCGTGATCCTGATGTTCATGCCTTACCCATGAACTGGGCGAACCGGTAGAGCAGCATGACGGCCTGCTCGCGGGTCAGAGTGTCCGCCCACATGTAATTCGGCTGACCGTCCGGGCCGGTCCCGCCGCCGGCAATAATACCATTCTCGATGGCCCACTGCCGGGCTGCTTCACTCCATGCGCCGCAGTCATTGTCCTGGAGCTCCTTCCGGTAGGAAGTCATCGCCTCCCGGAACATCGTGTTGAACTTCCCCTGATCCATGTCGTCTTCCTCCGTATTGAACTCTCTGGCGTCAATCAGCCAGTAATATTTGGCCTGACTCCTGAAGGTGCGGATATCGCCGTTCACCCGTGCTGCCCGGGTGCTGGCCGGATCATTGATCCGAACCTTATCGTCCTGCCACCAGAGGACAACGAAGTGGCCGCTGGAGGTCCAGAGTCCCTTATTCATCAGGGCGATGGCGTAGTAACCTTCCTTCAGCTTCTCCACGACCTTCCCGTGGTTCGGATGGTCCGGCTTGCCGTAGGTGTTCGTCCAGTTGAGCATCTGGCAGTCGATGCCGAACTCAGCAAACTGCGGCGTGAAGTAGGCGTAGTAAGTACCCTGCCTCAGGGCCTTGTAGCCGTGGGCAATTGACCAGGCACAGGCGTCCTCCGGGGTATAGGTCTTGCCGGTGATGGTCTCGATCAGCATGGCAGCAGCCGTGGGGCCACAGCCGGAGTCCCCAATGGTGGAATTCTCCCCGGGGACCCGGTAGGGCTTATTCTTCCAGCGCGGATCGGTCTGAAGGTAAGAAACAGGCCGCTTGTTCATTCCGGCTGAGCCTCCTTGCCCTCCAATTCCTGATGGAGCCGCAGCACCTCAGCTTCGATGGCTGCCTGTACTTCCGGAAGATCCACATCAAAGCCCTTGCTTTTCAGGAAGTTCAGTACATACTTCAGCCGTTCGGCGCCGCTGGACTGGTAGTAGATCTGCTGAGCAGCCGACACTGCGATCTTCACCCAGAAAATCAGGTTCTCCTGATCTTCTTTGGACAGCTTCCGCTTAATCCAAGGGATCACGAAGGCCGTGACCAGAGCGCCCAAAAGGGCAATGATGATGTTGATAATAGGGGTCAGGTCGGTCATCATAACAATTCCTCCTCATCCTTTGTGAAATTCTTCAAGATCCTCAAGCCGGTGGTTGATGACCTTAATTTTCTCCTCAACCACTGGCATCCGCTTCGCGTAGTTATTGTGTTCCCGGACCTCGCGGGCCAGCTCTTCCAGCTTGGTGTCGGTGACAGCCTGTGCCACCCGAATACTTTCCCCGGTTTTTCTGGCGTTGGCCCGGTTGGATACGACAACTCCAATCAGAGACAGACCGCCAGTGATCAGTGCCACAATGATTTCTGTCATCCGGCAGCCTCCTCAAAGTACTGTCCGATCAGCTCGTGGGGGAGATACTGCAATACAATCTTGCCGCCCTCCGCCTCCCCGATCCGCTTGCACAGGTACAGCTTGCTGTCCTCTGGATCGCGATAGTATTTCCCGTACACATATTCCATCCCGCGTGCGGCCGTGATGGGATCCTCCTTCGTGCCGGACTCACCGGGTTTGGAAACCGCCGCCCACAGAGCCGGAACAGTCGGGGGGGTCCATCCGGGGTTACCTGTGGCATCGTGAGGCTGGACCAGTTTGTAGATCATCCCCTCAAACTGATAGGGGGTACCTGCCGGGATATTGCTGAAGTTCCGGGCGCGCCAGGTCGGGACCTTGGCTTTCTGTTCCAGAAGCTCCTGATCCGTAACGCCGCCGGCAACCACCTGGGCCGCCAGCTCCGCAGCATCTGCTTTTCCCCGTTTCCGCAGTTCCTCTTCTGCCATCAATACGATCTCAGCCATTGCTCTCCACTCCTTCCGTATAAGCAGCCTCCAGCTTGGCAGTGATTGCAGCTCCGCCGCCGGAAGCCTCCAGTGTCTTGATCTGCTCCGCCTGACTCTGGATGGTAGCTGCCTGGTCTCCCAGAGTCTTAGTCTGCTCGGTAATGGTAGCAGCCTGTTCTGCAATGGTATCTTCCTTCTGCTGGATCTCAGTATCCTTCTGGCCAATGGCGGCCGCCTGTTGGGTGATGGTATCCTCCTTCTGCTGAAGCTCGGCGTCCTTCTGAGAGATGGTGTCGGCCTGCTCCTGCAGCTGAGAGGCCTGCGCAGAGATGGTCTCATCCTTTTCCGCGGATGCGCTCTCCAGCTGGTCAATCTGGTCCTGATAGCCGGTCACATCACCCAGATACTGGCTATCCGTCTTTACCGTAACGCGGTAAGATCGAGTGGAGCTGCAATATTCGATATCGACTACCTTGAACCCGTATCCTTCCGGAAGTCCATCTTCATTGCCATGGATTCCAATATGCTCAATAGACGGCTTTGCCCAGTTGATCCCCTCGATTTGCTCCAAGGAGGCGTACTCCCGCTCAAAGATCACCGCGTACTGCCCATTGCCGAGATAATTGCGGGTAATGGGTCCCGCGGTCACCCCGTCAATGGTCCAGTGTGTTCCGTAAAATAAGCTCATTTCTTCTGTACCTCCTATTCTTTGGCATGAACGCAGAACATGGATTCAAACTCCGCCCAGGTTGTGGGATTATCCTCGAAATACTTCCATGTCAGCTCCAAACTCTCCAGATCACCCCATGTAATGGCGGAGATCACAAAGCGGAGATGGGCAGGCTTGATCTGTTCCACCACGGCCTTCAATTCTTCCACATCGATGGCCGCCAGCTCCGTCTTTGGTCCCCAGAAGCTAAGGGAGAAGCTATAATCCGGATGGACTTCCACTCGGGCCTCATACCCGGTGATCGTTTCAGCCAGCCCCTTGATCATCTCGGCCGTGGTGTTGCCGCTGGCCACCAGCTTCTGCTGAATGGCAGACCGGCGGGCTTCCACGGACAGCGAGGTATCTGTTTCAATCCCAACCTGCTGCTCCCACAGGGTAAGCCCCCAGGTTGCAGTGTTGATAAAAAACTGGGCCATCACATCTTCCAAAGCAGCCTTGGCCTCCAGACTGGCATCCTCAAGGGCTTCGATCAGGGCCCTGCTCTGAGCAGAAGCGTAGTGGTACTCAGGGACCCGCTCCCGCTGTGGTAGTTTTCCGCTCATATTCAGGCCTCCTCTAAGTAATTGTGACGGTTCCAACCACAGGTGCATCCTCAGCAGCCAGAGAAACTGCAGAGGTCCCGCCGTTTACCGTGAATGCGCTGTAATCCGCAACACCCGGACACTGAAGCAGGCAGGCGAGGAAACGGCTGTATGGCACTGATACGGTTTCTCCAAACTTCTGTTTGGCCAGCAGTTCGCTTACAGCTGCTGTCAGTTGGTTTTTTACCTGCTCCTTGGTATAACCGCCAACCAGTGTAATGGTTGCCGCCAGAGGGATCGTCCGCCGGGCTACGCTGACCACCGTGACCGTGGCACCGATGGGGCGGTTGGCTTCAATATGGTCGGCACAATTTTTTCGAACTGCTTCGTCCACAGGGCCACGATCTGCCCCGGCAATCACTACCTTGACAGTGCCATTTCCGTTCCAGAGAGGGATACAGCTGGCATAGGCCACGCCGCTTACCTCAGTGGCCCATGTGATATAGTGGTTTTTGTTGCCGGAGGTAATCGGCAGCGTCCTGCGCAGATGGTACCGGGCAAAGAAATCCGCATCGCTTTCGATGTCGGTTCCACCGGCGGCCGCATCCGCATTGGTCACGCTGACCACCCCGGCCACGTTCACATACAGGGCGGTAATGCTCCCGGCCGGCAGGTTGTAGTCAGCCCCCACCTCCGCTGCCTCTGCCGGAGCTGTGGCAGTTCCGCTGGCTATGGTGGCAGAGGCGGTTGTCCGGAACTGCAGTCCGCTCTCCGGCGCATACAGCGTTGTTCCCTCGGCAATATAGGTCCCGTCAGTACCGGTGAAGGTCACCTGCACCCGGGCCTTCTTGCCCTGTGTGCGGACCATGCCGACCTGCGCGGCATTTTTATCAATGTACTCTCCGGACGTTTCGTCCGGAAATACCATGTGCAGCAGACTTGGGAACTGCTGGTACATTTTGAACAGCTGATAGGCTGCCACACTGACCAGCATGTTAGAATAGGAGCCCTCCCGGGTGCTGATGTCCACCCCTTTCGCCTGAAGGTCTGCCAGCATACTGGCTTTGATCGCCTCCGGCGTCAGCTCATCATAAGGCGATGTCGCAGTCATCAATGGTCACCTCCCCATAGATCGTAGTTAATTTGAACCCGAGATGAAGAACAGAGCCCTCAAAGCTCACACTCACCTGAGAGACATTCGTGATGTAGGGGTTGATCCGCAAGGTTTCCCGCACAATGCGGATGGCCTCTGACTGCCGGACGTCCTCCGTGTATGCTTGGCCCAGCAGCTGCTCTCCATCAAGCCCGTAATCGGTGCTGAATACATCGTGGGCAAAGCGGGTTGTGTGCAGGGCATTCCATGCCCACACGAGAACTGCCCGGGCTCCGGTCACGATCACCGGGGCCCCGCCGCGCCAGACCGGCTTGTTGGTCTGAAAGTTCCAGTCCACCTCCCGGTAAAGGGGCATGCCGCTTGCAGACAGCAGCTCCCCGGTATCCGGCTGGGCAATCAACGGAAAAAGGCTCACTCGTCCATCACCCCCACCAATTTTTCCACCATGTAATAGGTCTGCCCGTCCTCGCTGGGGATCAGCAGGACCATGTCCCCGACTGCCAGCGGCCGGTCGTGGGTGGCAGTGGCCTCTTTGGCCGTCTTTCCAGCTACCTCTTCCTCCGGCCGAGTGACCTCAGCTGTTCCCTCTATCACACCCGTTCCAAACGGAACCCAGCACTTTCCCTGAAACTTCTTTTCCGGTAATCTGGTTTCTGTCGGCCATTCCAGATTGGTCAAATGCTCCGTCCAGCCGGGGAGGAGATGTTGGGCGATGGACAGATCCTCACGATCCAGATTCATGCCGGCAGCCCGGACACAAAACGGTTTGAGCGACATGATCTTCCCAATGACGTAGTAGGTGGGAATCTGAGACTGCGCCTGCTGCCGGATGTGGTTATTCAGGCCCAGATAAGGGTCTCTTGCATCTCTCTCACTCATGTTTCCTCACTCCCCGCATTGGATGTCGCCATGACATTCCGGCAATTCAGCGTCAGCTTCGTATAGTAGTTCTTATTTTTCCAGGTATGGACATCTGCATCGATCCAGAACACGCCGGTGAGCCCGGTCTTGGCCTCCCGGACAACTACGGTCTCGCCTGTGAGCAGCGCGGTATCGCCCAGCACATTGACCGTGACAGTTTTCTTCAGTCTTCCATCCTCCAGCGCTTTTCTGGCCGCGGCGTCGGCGTCAGCCTCCTTACCGCTGTTTTGAGTCACATGCTGCTCCATCACCCCACAGAGCTTCTGAGCCGTCTGGTCACCGATCCTCCGGAGGAAATTACCGTTGGAATCGTAGATGGCCACACTGTTGACCATCTGGGTGGCGTCTTCCTTCGTGGTGGCATTCATCAGGTTGGATGATGCCTTCAGCACCAGATTGGACTTGTTCACACTCCGCTCTTTTACCAGCAGCCCCTCCGGCGTGTACCGGATGGCATACACCTTTCCGTTCTTCTCGCTGGCCAGCGTCCAGGCTGTGGTGATCAGCTGATTGAGCTTCACCCCGGCAAACTTTCGCCAAAGCCGGATCCCGGTAGATGGCAACTGGCTAACCGGGATCTCACGGTCAGAGCAGGCAAGCCGCGTGATCTCCTCCGGCGTTGCGCCGGTGAATTTATAGGTCCCATCGTTCCGCTGCAGGTAATAGCCAAAATCAAAGGCCGTAAATGCCATTGTACTGTCTTCGGAGCCCAGACTGCGTTGGAGGATCACCCCGACAAACCGCTTCTCCGTTCCCTCCAGCATGGTGACCAGATCGCCAATCTCAGGCACCGGAAGCCGGCTTCCCTCTATATAGGCCACCTCTCCGGAAAGCTCCCGGCTGATGGTCGCTTTATCACCGGACCATGTCCATGTGGTCAGGATCCGGGTGATGTCTCGAGTGGCAGATCCGGATTTGGTCAAAAACAGCGTCATGCGGACACCCCCAGAAGGACAGACTCCGGCGGGATCCGGAGCGTAGTACCTGGATAGATCAGATGTGGATTTTTGATCCCGTTATATTTGGCCAGGGCATTATAGTACTTGGCAGAGGATTTCCCGTAATACCGCCGGCAGATCACTGACAGGGTATCGCCAGCCACAATGGTATAGGACTGCGTTTTCCCACTGGGGGCCGTTGGCTGGCTGCTGTTCTGGGTGCCGCTGTTGGTGGCCACCTCCACCGCCTCCAGATCGCTGTGCTCCCGGACGGACACCGTCACATAACGGTCCCCAGTCCCATCCTGTTCCCCCTGGGTCACATCTTCGATGTAGACCAGCATATTGATCTCCGTTCCGGTGATGACCATACGCACCGTCTTATCATCAATGGCCCATTCGTTGAGATAATCCAGATAATACTGGGGATCTGCTCTGGAGCCGGACTCCATCCATGGATAGTTCTGCGCTGGGAGCAGAAAGGTAAAATTCCCGGCAAAACGTGTCCTGCCTCCGGGGCGGTACACATCGCCCATCTCATTGATGTTGATGGTTTCAACCCGTTTGCCCACCGTCCACTGGTAGGTGCCGGGTGTCACTGGCATGACCAGGGAGATCTGATCCCGAATAAAACAAAATTGCACTGGTTCACCCCCTTGTCGCCGCCAGTTCCACTTTCCGGAGCAGGGCTTCGGCAACACGATCAATATCGGCATCCTCGCGGATGGTGGTCCCGTACATTGAAATCTGGATACCGCTCATTCCGGGCCGCTCGCTCCGGGCCTCCACCGCTGTCTGCACCCGTTCGCCCTGGTGGAGCAGAGCCGGGAAATTATCGTAGGGCACATAGTCAATGCCGACCGCATACCTGTATGGGTTGCGCTGGGGATTGGGCCCCGTTGTGGATCCGTAGCCAGACCAATAATTATCCCGCCGGGCGGCCGCCATCCCCTTTGAGAACTCCTGTCCCTTTTCATAGCCGGCATCCCAGTAATTCTGGTTAAGCACGGTATCGTTCCGGATAGATGTTACCAGCGCCTTCTCGGATTCCAGCGCCAGCTGGGCGCCCTCGCTGGCATTGTACTCGTTCATGCCCTGCACTTTGGCCTGCATGATGAGCTTACCCATCTCTGCAGCGTCGCCCTCGGCTTTGGCGGTCTGGTACTCATCTGAAGCCATCATGGCATCCATTGCATCCCGGACATACTGCTCTTTCTGGTTCTCCAGTTCGGCCTTCCATGCACCGATAGCCCGGTTGGCCTCCTCCACCGCCTCGCCGCTTTCACCGCTCATCCAGTCCATCTGAGCCTGGATACCGGCCTTGCGGCCCTCGTTGTAGCCCTCGCCCATGGCGGCATCCATGTCCGCCTGAAAGTCGGACAGATTGTCCACCATGGCGTCATAGGTTGTAGCCAACTTCTCCGACAGACCGCCGTAGGTATCATTGATGTAAGTGAGGATCGCTTCAGCGGCGTCCTCACCGGATATCTTCCCATCAGTCACCATCTCGGCAATGCTGGACTTATCGGCGCCGGTGGAATTGGCCAGCGCCTGGTAGACATCCACACCCCGCTCAGAGAAGTAATTCAGATATTCCTGCGTGGTTTTCCCGGTTGTCCTCATGCGGGACAGGCCGGAGATGAACATATTGACGTCGGAGGAATTCAGATTCAGGCCGGCAGAGGCATCAGACAGTGTCTTCAGGACGCCCAGAGTCTTCTCCGTGTCATAAGTGTTCAGGAGCAGCTTGGAATATCCGGTGATCTCGTCATAGGTATAGTTCGTGTTCTTGGCCATCTCCTTGACCCGGCCAAGGTATGCGGTCGCTTCCGCATCACCGCCCAGCTTCTGCGCAAAGGCCATCTGGGTCTGTTCCCGGGTACCGGCAATCGCGCTGCCGGAGGAAAGGCTATCCGCCTGCTCCTGAGTAACCGTATCATAGGCTTCCTGAACATAGGACTTGAAGGCGTCGTCCTTCTTCTCGTAGATCTGAAGGCCGCCGGTCGCTGCACCGATTATGCCTCCAGCAGCTGCTCCGATTGCCGCACCCACAGGGCCGAAGAGTGCTCCAGCAGTGGCGCCGGTCGCCATCGAAGACAGCACAGACGATGCCATGGTACCGGCGATATCTCCTCCAAGACTTCCAGCCAGACTGCTGCCCGCACTCAGTGCAAGATCCTTGGCCATATCGCCAATCCCGCCGGCGGCAACCGCTGTTGCAAGCTCGCTCACTTTTTTCGCGCCGCTGGATCCGCCAGGCCGGTTCTCTACCTTGGAGATCGCCTTCTCCGTATCCCGGGCAGCGGTGGTCACGGCCTTCATGTTACGAACAATATTGTCGTAATTGGCCTGGGCCAGTTCTTTTTTCAAACCATCCGCGGCGGAATGTGTCAGATCGAACTGTTTCTCCGCGGCCTTCAGCTCGGCTTTGGCCTTTGAAGCGTCCAGTTTGAGGGAGTATTTATTTTTATTCAGCGCATACAGGGTGTCCTCCAGCTGGTCAACATCCTTGCTGAAGGATTTGGTCACTGTTGCCATCTTCTTGACCGCATCGGAATATCGGTCGGTGGATTTGATTACGATGGAAGCCTCAGGCACAACTTCGCCCCCTCTCTCTTGACAGTTTTTGATAATAGTGATATAAAAAAGTTGAGGTGAATGCCATGAGATGGAGCGAAGTCCCCGGCGGCATCAAATTCCTTCTTGGCATGGTTGCAGTGCTCTGCATTGTGTCTTTTATTTTTCTGATTTGGATGGCCGTCTGAACCGCTTTCCCGTTGAGGGAAGGCGGTTTATTTTTGTGCTTTCTTCACCAGCTGGGCTTTCTGCTCCTTTGGAGCCGCCGGCCGGCGCTGATTTGCCTCATAGGACGACATTGCCAGAATCAGGTCGTGCCACCCGGTATCTCCCTCCCACAGGGACCGGAGATCGTGCAAGCCCCAGTGGTGGGCAGAGAATAGATAGTACAGCAGCCCGAGTTCCTGATCATTGCCGTCCCTCAGCCGTTTTTTACTTCGGTGATGGTCATTCTGCGGTAGCCGCTCAGCTTCTCAATGGCCTGTGAGAGGTCTGTGATCTCACCGGGCAGCAGCATCCGCTTGACAGTTTCCGCCGGCGTCACTCCGCCGAACTTCTCCTTCAGACGCTCATCCTTCAGGTCGGGCTCCACGCAGCCGGCCAGCAGGATGTTGATGTCCACATCCTGAGTAAACCGCTCCAGATCATGGACCTTGCCATAGGGAAGCGCCTTCAGCTTGAACACCACGTCACATCCGGCCGCAGCGCTCAGTCGGTCAACCTTGTACTCCGCGGTGGGCAGCTCCTTTTCCACATTGGGAATTTTGCCGCCCAGCAGCAGATCCAGAACAGATCTCTGCTCCGCCGCTTTCATCATTTCCTTTGCCATATAAACCTCCAAAATACACGAAGGCCCCGCCCTGCCTCCAGGACGGGGCCTTTTCATTACGAATCCAGAATTTCGAAGTCTTCCGCCGTAAAGGGTGCCTCGATCTGCCCCAGCTGGGCGGCCTGCCAGTCGGCAAGCGTCAGATCGTCAAAGGAGACGCCCTTAACCGCAATGCGCTGGTTGTTGGGGTTGTCGGGGTCATCCAGATTGCTGATGATGGTATGGCGAAGATCGCGCCCCTGCTTCAACGCCGCTCCCTCCAGCTTGATCAGCCGGCTGGTGGCGTTGTAGATCCGCACTGTGCCCGTGATGGACACTGCGGTCATCTTCTTTCCATTGATCAGCGTGCGACAGCGGGCCACATCCTCCTTGGTCTTATTGACCTTGATCTGGCAGCCATAAGCCTCGGCTACCTGCTCATTGTCCAGCCAGAGCTGGCCCCAGGTACCGCTGCGCACCTCGGATACATTGAGAATATCAGACATCGCTCACCCTCCTCACTTTGCTTCCAGCGTGATGTGGAAGTCCTCCATCGCATCCAGCACACGGCCATACAGATAGAGGAACACATGGCTTCCGGTATCCTCCTTGCGAAGCTCCTCATCACTCAGTTTCTTCAGCCGGGTCACCTCAGTGGTATTGCCGGCGTCGGTAGCCTGCTTCACCAAAAATTCCCGAATGGCATCCGCGTCCAGCTCTGCGCCATAATTTCCATCCTTGATCACCTGCTGGGCCGCCAGAGAGGCAAAGAAATCGGAGAAGCCCACCAGAAGGATGCACTTGTTGTCGTAGGTATTGGGGCACTTGCCCAGATAGTCGTCTTCCACAGTAGCGATGGCATAATACCGGATCAGATCCAGCGCTGCCACCAGCTTGATCTTCTTCAGCATCTCCGGTTCAGTCTGTCCCACAGTAGTCTTGGAGGTGACCGCGCGGCTGAGCTTGACCCGGCGGCCGTCATCGATCAGGAAAAGCTTTCCGGCATCCACGGCCGCATCCGGGTTTTCAACCGTATCCACTCCGGTCACTTCCTCCAAAGAGGCATAGGTGGCGCTGCACTCCGCGGGAGTGCCGGCCAGAATACCGGCGATCCGGCCGGCATACTGGGCAGGGGTGAAGGTGTCCCCGCCGGCCTTGATCCCAGTAGATACAAAGTTCACGATGCCCTCGTTGTCCGCCTCCACATTGGGAAGAACCGCTTTGCCAACATAACGCTTCAAACGCTGTGCCTTTACCAGATCAGAAAGAGACTTGGCATCTTCCGTCGAAATATCCGTCGGACCGACCAGATAGTCATAGCTGTGGACCGCAAGGGCCTGGAAGCCGGTTGCAATCGGTGTATCAACACCGATCACGCTCAGATAAATGACCGCGGGCTTGGCAATATAGCCCATCATGGCCCGCTTGACTGCCGCCACATTGGCTACGCCCAGCTCGCTGGGGATGTCGCTCTCCCGGTTGATGGTATGTAAGCCATTGGCCTTAGCGTCCCGAAGGATCATGGCCACGATCCCGGAGGACACCCGGGCCGCCACATTATCAGCAGCCTTTTTCAGGGAAAAAGTAAGTTCAGGAAGTCCCATTGTTTCGCTCCTCTCGTGTGATGTCGCCCCGCACCTTCAGCGAATAGCTGTCCGCCACAGGGGCAGATGCACCTGTATCCTGGCCTGGCCGATTGTCCATCCAGGAGGTGTTGATTTGGATATAGGCCCGATCAGGGTCCCGCGGCAGCATCTTCAGCCCGAGCTTCAAATGCCGTTTCCCGACCACCAGCACCTGACTGAGCAGTTCGGCGGCCTCGTCGGTTTCCTTGGACAGCCGGTACCAGGACGCTTCATAATGCTCATCCAGCTGGTCATAGATGGTCAGCTTCAGCTGAAGGTCGTGCTTGATCAGATACCGGTTGGCGTCTGTCATATCGTGCATTTGAACAGCCAGCCAGAAAGAAGGCCGGTCAAAGTCTACAGGGCAGACGTCTACATAGACTGTCCGGTCAGGCCATTTGGTGAGAAGCAGCCGGTTGATCGAATCCAGTACCTCTGTTTTTGTCATAATCATGATTCTCCTTCCAACGCCTGCACAGCTGCCTGTTCAATGCGCTCGGCGGCCGTTTCTGCCAGCCGCTCGGCCTCAAGCTCTCCGGTGTCCCGGTACATGTACTTCCCGGGGACCCGGCTCAGCTTTGCCCGGGAGCGGGCGCCGGCGTTTGCCGGCTTCCGGATCTCATGGCCGCCCTCCAGCGCGTTGGTTACATATCCGGCCGCATACCTTCCCAGATCAGTTTTCGCCTTGGCCCTCACGGCCACATAGCCCTTGCCGCTTCCGACATGGTAGTCCTGCGCTCCGGCTATCCGACCGGTGCCGCCGATACGCTGCTGTACGGCGCCCAGCAGCTCCTCACCCATCTCCTCCATGACCTGTGCTCTGGCCTCCCGGAGGGTGCCGGGCAGATCCTCCAGAGCTTTTACGACCCGATCCAGCCCTTGAATTTCCACTGACTGCATCAGACATCCTCCTGACGCTCCAGAACATATTCGTTCTTATATGACTCCAGATCCATCACCTGCCGCACGGTGTATGGCGAGTCGCTTCCGGATTGGACAAGGTCGCCGGCACGAAGAACCACAGCCTTCGGTGTGACCAGTACTCTGCGCAGCGTTTCCGTTCGGAGTACTTCGTCGGCTTCGTTCTGGTGATACAGCTCTGTGAGGATCCCGGGGAAGGTGTAGGCGGCCTGCTGTGTTATGATGGGACGGTTCAAATCATCCCGGCCGCTTCTGGCCTGCGGCTTGGCCGTCAGTGTCACCGGTACGCAGATGGCGGCTTTGATCTCCTGGCAGTCCCGCTCCGGGCTGAACATGATGTCCGTCAGATGGAGAAATTTTCCCCGCCAGCGGATTGCCTGATGAAGCGTCAGCCGGGGATCCGGCCGGATGGTAACCGTGGCGCCCCGGGTGCCGACGCCCACAACAGAGAAAATATTCCGCCGTGTGTCAAGCTCCACAGCCGCCCAGCGTTTCCGGGCAGGCGCCCATGCGATATTCCCGGCATCGTCATCCTGGATCAGCGTCAGGATCTCGATCTTTTCGGTCAGTCTGGATGAAAGATGGTCCTGCATCCGGTCACACCTCCACGCTGGGAAGCAGGTTGGAGCTGTGCATATCCATGATCTGCATAGCAACCGGGTTCTTTCCGGTATACTGTGCTGTGATCTGATGGCTGTCGATCATTTCCGCTGCCAGAACCTTGACCGCATAGGCAAGATCCTCCTGCTCCGTGGTGGCCATATCAAGTCCGGTGTATCCCTCAACCACCGCTTTGGCGGCCGTAAGGGCAGATTCACACTCCCGCCTCTCCAGATCGGTCAGCGTATCGAACTCGCTGCTGTCCATAATCAGCCGGGAGAACAGGGCGATGTCCGATGCCGTCAGCTCACGCACTTTCATGGATCAGTCCTCCGCTTCCTCTTTTTCCGGCTTTTTGCCTTCCTTGGCCGCCGGCTCAACCGCCTCCAGATACCCGCATTTCAGAAGGGGGGCCGCGACGCTTTTCGGAACGTCGCGGATCTCCCCAGTAGACATGCAGATTGCACCGGCAAAATTCGTGGTAGCTTTTACCTTCATGTCTTATTCCTCCAATCAGGTCCCCATCTTCAGGATGGCGATCTTCTGCTTGTTCTCCACCTTGGAGTCGATCTCCAGCCAGCAGATCACGCCCACGGCGTGCTCATCGGCAAACTTTTCGCGCAGCACCTGAACGCTGGGGTTCTCGGATACCTTCACAGCCAGACCGGAGGGATCCAGATAGGCGATAGCGCGCTTGCCGGAGGCCATCTCGGGCATATTCTGGGAAACATAGACATCCCGGCCCAGCAGCGTATAGCCCCACTTGGCGGTCATGTCCCGGTTCAGCAGATAATTGCCGTCGGAGTCCTTCAGCTTGCGGATGGCTTTGCGGGTGGCGCGGCCCATGACCCAGATGCAGTTGGCCTGCAGCTTGTCGGGGATGCTCTCCTGCAGATCGATCAGCTCGTCGGCCGTGATAGCAGTCGCAGAAGCAGCCGTAACTGCGGGATCCACCTTGGACAGACCATCGATCTTGCTGGCAGTGCCGTTGATCAGCTCATTCTCAATCCACTCAGACGCAGCCTCGGCCATCTTCCGGATGACATAGGACACGATGTCGAACTTGGAATTGTTGATCAGGGATACGGAGATCTTGGTCAGTGCGCCGGCCAAAAAGCCGCCCAGGGTAATGCTGGTGAACTTGCCGGAGCTGGAAGTCAGGGCCGTAAACTCATTGGCGTAGGCCATAGTGATCTTCTGAGAGGACTCATCATAGCTGGGGATGGTCAGGTTTCCGCCTACATCATAGTGCGTGGACAGCTGATACAGAGGAGAGATCTCCTTGACCATCTCAATGATCTTGTTGGCGATGGAGGTGGGGATCACAGCACCGTTATCGCCGGCCGTCATGTTGACTGCGCGGGTCTCCATATCCGGAGCAATACCGCGGATATAGCACTCGAAAGCACGGGTCTCCAGCTCTTCCTGAGTGCGCTCCTCACTGCCGCCGGCAGCGCGGTGCTCTACCTGCTGCAGGGCAAGCCCCTGATCGGCGGCATCCAGAGTGGCATCGATGGCCCGAACCTCGGTCAGGATGCTATTGTACTGCGTCTGCTCCTCCTCGTTGAAGGCACGGGTCTCAGTCTCACAGGTCTTCACCAAGTTCTCCAGCTGAGTCATCAGCTCCACCCGGCGCTCGGACAGTTTCTTCAGATTGAAAGGCATACTCACATTCTCCTTTTCATTTTGTAGACTTCAATGGTCTTCTGGGCACAGAACATCACGCTCTCGTCCCCGGGTGTCATGGTCTTGGTGGTGGTTGTGGTGGTGGTTTCTGACTGGCGGATATAATCCACCCCATCCTCCAACGGCTGGTCGGCCCGGAATTCCACCAGAACCTCGTCATCATCTCTGGTTTCGATACTGGTGGCGATATATGCCGGGGTTTTATCCAGGACGGAGACTTCCCTCAGCTCCAGTTCATCCACATAGCGGTGCCGGGTACCATCTTCATCCGTTTTCCAATGATCTTTCTGCTTGACGAAGCCGAAGGACCAGCCCCGCAGCTCCTTGCGCTCTGCTGCGGCAATCACATCGTCATCGGTCACATCTGCGGTGGCCAGCAGACCAATATTGTCCTCCCGCAGTTTCAGGGTGTCACTGTCCAGGATCTTCCGGTGGTTGAAGCGCAGCTCAACCTTCCCGCCGGCGGCCAGAGATTTCGCAAAGGCGCCGGGCATGATCTGTTCGATGTACGGACCAGTCTTGTCATGTAGCACCCGGGAATCCCGGCCTACCACGTTGACATAGCCCCGGACGCTCATGCTTTTCTTATCCGCTCGGATTTCTACCTGCAATCGGATCACCTCCTCCTTTCTGCTGCACACTTGCCCATTCCTTGGTATTGGGCGTATAAATCATTTTGGATTCGGGATCATAGATGACCGTATCCAAACCAAGGCGAATGAATTTCAGGCCCAGCGGGTTGCGGCCCTCATCATAGCGAACCTCATCCAACTGCATCCAGCCATTCCGGACCGCGATCTCATAGGCCTGATAGCGGGACAGCATATCAGTACCGTCCAGCGCGTCCATGTCAATCTCGAATGTAAGAGCGCCCTTCTCGTTCTCCAAAAGACAAAAGCGGTTGATGGCCAGCTGAAGCGCCTTCACCACAGGCTGAATTGCAAAACGGACGGTGTTCTTCAGATCCTCCGTACTGGCGCCGCCCTCAAGGACGGTCGGAACAATGGAAAAAATCTTGTAGATCTCGTGGTCGTTGGTTTCTTTGTTCTCATTGAGCTGGGTATCCACCGCGGTCTGCCCGGCGTCCTTAAAATCGATGCCGTCATTCAGAACCACCGTAGTTTCCTCGGAATCAGAGCCGTACATCTTCCGCCAGCTGTCCCGCAGCTGATCCAGAACGGGCTGAGTCACCTTTTTCCCGGCTTCGACCTTCAAAAAGCCCTTTTTCGCACCGGTTCTGACCATGCGATTCTCATATTTCAGGGCATTGATCATGGTTTCCAGCTGGGTAGGGCTCTCGGCTACCACACCAACGCCGGTTACGCCGTCTCTGGTGTTCCGAAGCACCCGCATGATCTCATGTTCCCGGTAGGAATTGCCTCCGATAAAGAATCGCGCAGTCTTGAAAATGGGATCTGACCCGATTTCTGCGCTTACCTGCATGGGGTCCACATAGTACAGGCCGTTTATACGGTTCTGGATCCAGTCCACATAGGTATATCCGTTGCCCGGCAGCAAATAATCCCGTATCAGAGTGCATTTCCACTGGAATGCATCCAGCAGATCTCCGGTTTCTTCGTTCAACAGGCGCAGCCGGTAGTCATCTGTGACCTCTTCCGACCGGCCGCCCTCCGTCCGGTAGAGCCGAATGGGGAGAGAGGCCACCGTTCCGGCGATGAAGCTGACGCTGCCGCTCACTGCCGGGATATTCAGGACCGAGCTGACCGTGACCTGGCTCCCGCCAAGGGCACTCCGGAGGGCGGTGTCCATCTGTGCTGCGGTTACAACCTGCTCCTGAGCCCTGTTCTCCGTTTTCCACCAATCAAAAAAGCCGATACCTCTCACCTCGAATCAAATTACCTGAATGCCCCAGTCCAGCTCTGTGTTGGACAGCATGGCCTGCTGCATCAGATATACAGCGATGATTATGGAAATGACCATATCCACCTTGCCGGCGGACCGTTTTTTGTTGACATATTTGTTCAGGTTCGTATCCTCTGTACACCGGGCGTTCTGGAAGTTGATCTCCAACAGCCGGTTCTCGTCGTATGCGAACTCCCGTTTCAGGATGGCCTCCCTGAGCAGCTTGGTGGGGGGGTGCAGCACTGAGGAGTGCTGCTTGACCTCCACGCACTCCATTCCCTCAGCCTCCAGCTTTTGGACCGTGGAGATGGCATTATAACGGTCATAGCCCACCTGCATGACCTCCACGCCGTACTTTTCGGCCATACCCAGAATCCAGCGTTCTACGAAGCCGTAGTCAATGACTTCCTCGCCTTCAGCAAAACAGTTGCCAGCGGCGATCAGCTTCTTATAGTCCACATTCTCCTTCTTGGACTTGACCTCAATGCGCTCCTTCGGCAGGATACCCCATACCTTGGCGTGGATCACGCCATCGGCCTCTGTCACCATGGCCACAGAGGTATTGTCGTCTGTCTGGGAGAGGTCAAAGCCCACCCACACCCGGCGTCCCTTCCAGAACTCCAGATCTTCAGTGACCCGGCACCGCTTAACCTTCTGCACATCGATATAGCCCTCGACGCCGAGGCCTTTATACATGATGTTGCAGTGCTTGCACAGGAAGTTCTCCCGCTTATTCTCATAGAGAATAGCCATGGTGCGGAGGTCTTTGATGGCCTCAAAGACCTCTTTGTTGTTCACCGCAACAGGGTTGGCCTGGTAAATAACCAGGTCATCGGTCTCCCATTTCTTTCGGAGCGCATCGTCCGGCTCATACAGCAGGGCGAAGACATTCTCCTTTTCCAGCACCTCATCCAGAACCTTCTTCGCGATGTCGATCTCGTCGATCATCACGTTGTTGTCATTGGGGTACTGGGTGGAAATGATGATGCCCAGCTTATTGACCAGCGTGATCTGGGAGGAGCGCATGGCTTCCACAGGATAGCTGTCCAGAGCGCCGGCCTCGTCAGCCAGAAAAATGTTGGCCAAACGCCCGTCCATGCCGTCATTGGAATATGCCAACGGCGTGTATTCGATCTCGTTGATCAGACAGGTGATCATATCCCTGTTGATCTTAAAATGCTTTGTCAGTGCCGGCGAGACCTTGATGATCTTCCGGACAGCCAGACGCAGCTCAGAAGACAGTTTGAAATCCGGAGCCACGGAAAAGAAACGGGAGAACTGAGGCTCCGTCAGCATACCCAGAATGAAGATCACCGCGGAGTTGAAGGTCTTGAAGTTCTTTCGGGCAATCTCCAGAATGGCGGTCTGATAGAACCGCCGGTCATCTTCACGGCGCCGGGTGCAGAACACGGCCACGATGAGGAACCAGGCATAATCCTCCATGCCTTCATACATGGAGCAGTGCAGATCAGGATGGACCATCAGCTTGAGCAGCTTGCAGATTTTCCGATAGGCCTTCTCGCTGACGTAGGCGTCCTTGTGCTTGCCGTCGGCGATCTTCAACCACTTCTTGGCCTGGAGCTTAACATACTTCCCGACTTTCCGATTGCTTCGCTGCACGCACCACTTGGCGTACAGGTATGCCCGGCTGTCTTTAATCATCCTCGCTCAGGGCCGCCATTAGGGGGTCCTTTTTCTCCTTCTGCTTTTGCGCGGCCAGATTGCCGATCTTGGCCCGGGCCTGCGGGGAAAGGCACAGCTCGTTGCATCCTCTCCACAGATCGCTCTGATATTTGGCCCGGCTGTTCTGCAGCGCTGTGTTGATGATGAGCTGTGGGTTGGCGTCTATCATGTTGTTGATGGCGTGGAGCCGATCGATGGCCACCGCAGTACTCTCCAGCACGAATACATCCAGCCGCCCCAGAATCTCGCTTTCTGCCAGCCCATCCACGATGAACTGAAATATCTCCCGTTGCTCATCCGTCAAGCAGGCCGGCGGATCTGGAGGCGTATTCTCTCCGCGCAGCTTATTCTCCACATCCTGGCGGATCGCCGCATCATCCCCGGCAATGGCACCGGACTTTACTTTTACCGATTTCGCTGGGCGACCCACAGCTTCTGCCTCCTCCCCAATTTCCCATTTCTAAATTTCATCGTGTCCCGAGGGCCGCTGTTGGTCTTGACATCGACCCGCCGGCAGGGCTCACTCCCACCAGGGGGATGTCTTAGCCAGGTCGTGGAGGTAGTCTCTTGGTATATCCCCGTCCTCCGCCATCTGATGATGCCGACTGCAACAGGTCAACAGGTTCCCATCATCCAGGCGAAGGTCAAATCTCTCCTCCAGCGGCTCAATGTGGTGTACCTGCAGCTCCTGATCCAAACCAGGTGTGCCAAACACCCCATAGCTTCCCTCGTTGCATATCCGGCAGAGATAAAAGTCCCTCCGGACTATGCTGCTCCGTTTCCGCTGCCATGCGTAGGTCTTCCGGAATGAGGCAGTCTTGCTATTCCGGTGCTTCGCTGGCTTAGGTTTCTTTGGACAAACATAATTGCTCGGATGGATCCGACCGCAGTATCTACACGACTTTAACATTTCCATTCCTCCATCTGCAAAAATGCCCAGACCTACCTGCCATAGGCCTGGGCATTTTATGTTTCACCGATACTCATCCCGCCTCGGTGAAACGGCGGGTCAAGAAAGGAGGTAAAACCGTTGCACCGTTTGCCCAATAAAACTGTAGCACAGTTTTCTGAGGCCGTGCCCACCGTGGGTGGGCACTCTAAAAATTTTTTCTTCCAAGCAGATAGTCTGTGGACACCCCAAAAAAATCCGCCAGATTGACAAGCGCCTCGACAGATGGTGCCTTCTCGCCCCGCTCATACAGACTGATCATGTTCTTGCTTAATCCACATAATTCAGCCAAGGTGCGCCGGCTCAGGCTCCGCTTCTCGCGCAAGGCCTGAAGTCTTTGAGGGAAGGCAATCTTCTGTTCCACACTCGCATCCCTCCCTACAGTGGTTTTTTGGGCCTACTGATGACCTGAAATATTGTTATGAGCCATCGTGCGATTGGGTTTTTCCATTGGCCTTTTGCCTTTACACTTTGGTACCGTTCCATCAAAGCCTGAAATAAACGTCCGTGCTGCTCAGGAGACACTTCGCCCCGTCGCGCTTTCCTTCCTGTTAGGATCCGGATTTTTGGCCTGCGGATGGAGTGATTGTCATCGCTGACTTTACGGGGAATCGAATCAGGGTTTATGTATTCAGCAGCAGGTATCAGCTTAATATGTTTCTGGACAGATGGTGGAAGATCGTCATATCGGTCACGGAGATTGCAATAGATCAGATATACCAATTCGTCCAGCTCCTCTACATTCTCCAGAATACCAATACTGTCTCCCAGCACATCACTGATCCGCGCCACTGCACGCTGGACGGTTCGACATATTGTGGAGTTATCAACCTGAAGCAGCTGTCCCACTTCGCGCATTGATAGCTGCTCGGAGTAGTACAGGTAAAAGCATACAGACTGGTGAGGCGTCAAGGCTGATATGAGAAGCTTTCCAACTTCGGGGTCTGATACATCAAGCCTGTTGTCGTGCCGGAGCCGGTCCACGGTCATTCTGGCTTCGGTCAACTGCCGCAGGTTGTACTGCGCACGCTTCAAAGTCCGACATATAGTACTCTTATCGACACCGAGTTTCTCTGCAATGGCAGTTCGGTTCAGGCCCTTACACCAGAGGAGCAAGATTTCCCGCTGCCGATTGCTGATAGAGAAAATACCTGTATGCAGCATATCAAGAACCTTTGCTCTTGCCTCATCTGCTTCCTGATCGGAGTCTTCACGGGTCCAGTCGATGAACTGCTGATGATCGCCAGCATTGAAGCGTGCGCTGAAGTCAGCCGTGATCCTCCGGCCACGCGGGCCGATCTGTTGCCTATTACCGGCCGGCCTTATCGCACGTAGCTGCGCATTTACATCCAGAAGCTCCTCATTCACCATGAACAAGGCGAAGTTGTCACCCTTGCCTTGCTCCTGCAGCTCCATCTCATATTTTTTTCTGGCCAGCAGTTCTTGCTTTCTGGCCCGCAGTTCATCAATGGTCATCGTTTATTCTCCTGGCTTTGAGCCCCAACAGAGTAAGGCCATTTTCTTGTCGCGGAACATCATAGTAACCAGACAGCAGGTGAGCAGCCTCTCGTGTGTCCCGCAAAGACTGACGGAGCGATTTCAATTCATCTGGCGTGAGATCGCCATCTTTCTGGTGCCGCTCGATAGCCATAGCCAATTTTGCAGCGGCCTGCTTATATTCGAATGCCATCTCCTTCAGAGTGCTCATGCAACCTCCATGAATATAATCACCACAAAACGATACCTATTTCTCAAAAAAACAAGCCGCAGAAATGGGTATGAATTTCGCCTCTTTTGAAAACCAGCTCCAGAGGCTCCGTCTTTTGGTATGAAAATCGCCATTCAAAAAAGCGGGGTCTTTTTGTGATGGAGCTGAATTGTCTGCCGACGCCGAAACAGTGCTTCCGCCTATGCAGTCGGAAGACACTATTTCGGCGCGCGTCTGTTGGGTATACATAGTAGGCAAATGGATGTTATGTTCAATCTCTCGTGGCCTTTCTGCCGCAAGGGATAGACCCAACAGATTAACTTGATATAGACAGACACGAAAAATCGTAAAAAATAGGGTGTGACCTGTTGGGCGTCTGGCCTTTGTCAATTTGTTCAAAAAGTTGCAAAATCCGATAGGGCAAAAATCGTTTTTCGCCGTAGGTGTATATACCTTGGGTGAAAAAGTGAGCTGCCAACATTCCTAAAATCCAGCATTCCCAAGGGTTTACACGGTGTCTGAGTAGGTCCTATTTTCACACCTCGAAAATGGGCCAAAATGGGACCTTACAATTTTGGCAAAAAAGTTGTGGATTTCGCATATTGCCCAGGGAGCTGACGGGGCTCGAACCGATGTTGCTTGGCGTCGTCGCCGATTTTTTGAAAGAGCCTGGCCTCTGCCAGCATAGGGGTATCTTCACAAATGCTGAACTGGAAGCAATGACGCTGGCTATTCCAGATCCCCCACTTGACGCCGGGCAGGCCGCGCTGATAAGTATCACGTTTCATTTGTTTCCTCCTTGGCCGGTTTGCTTTCAAAACCTCCGTAACTGGCAGCCTTCAGCTTCCGCTCATAGGCGGCCTTGGCAGCTATCATTTCATGTTCGTACAGATACTCAATCTGAACTCCGGATACCTGCTCTGCCCTTTGGCGAAGCTTTTCATAGGCATATTCAGAGTCAGCTTCCTGCTCCATCCGGATCAGCTCCTCAGTGTTTCTCTGAAATACAGGAAAGAAGTCACGCTTCATTCGTGTAGGTCCTATACCAAATGCGTCGGCGATAGATACGACCATCAGCCACATGGCACGCTGTGTGTGAATATCAGATTGGAGTTGGACTGTGGTATCCGCCGCAGCCTTCTCAACAGCCTTTCTGATAAATGCCTGCTTGGCCAGGATCTGTGAATAGTTCATACCATTTGGTTTACCGGGATGGCATTTCTTTTTCTTCTTTACACTCATATTATTTCCCCTTCATCCTCGACCCCTCGGACACCACGGCGGCGTGGATCCTGTCCAGGAAGCAATAGTCCCAATTTTCTTGATTCGGGGAGTGGCCATGCAATAGAAGCAGTACTGCTGCAGCACCTTTCCACTTGATACCACGGTATCCCCATCTGTGGTGCATTTATAGAAGTCTGGGCATTGCTCACCATTTTTTCTGCATTCAGCCATTGTTGTTCCTCCGTTTCATCCATAGATACCTTTCTTAAAACCCATTCCAAACAGAACGACCACAGTATTCAAAACACTCAGCGTCATTGCAGTCATCCGGTGTCAGATCCTCGATGCGCTTCCGACTCCGGCTAATGAACAAGTCGGAATCCATAGGTGGCTTCGGGTTCTTGTCGCGAAGAAGATGATCAACGTCAAGCACGGCTCCGTATGTACTGGGTTCGTGATCCCGGATGTATTGGAAAAAATAATTGCGATGGAACGGACAGAACGCACAGGCACTTGCCTTGGTATCCAATCCCCAATGCTCCAGGATGTACCTGTAGTTATCTGCCCGGACAAGCTGCATATCGACCAGCGGGTATTTATTGACGAACATCCGATTGGGATTTTCTTTGCACCGGTGCTTTTCTTCAAAGCTGAATCCCATGTGCATCTCGTGAGCCTTGACATCTTCCAAACGCAGCCTCTGGCCCTTGCGATACCCCAGCAGCTCCCAGCGGACATACTTGGAGATCGTCTCCACCTTGTAGTCAAGAGTGCAGTAGCGCGGCATTTTGGATTTGTGTCCATCTTTCCGAAGTGTCCACCATGGAATGCTGATCGTGCGCCGCTCCCCGAAGTTCCCTACGAAGTCCTGATACAAAGGAGTGTCCAGAACTTTGAAGAAGATGCCGGCTGCCTCACAGGCCTTGCGGGTGAACTCCATCTGAGTGTGAACCCACAGTGGCTCCAGACCGAGATCACAGAAAATCACGGCATCATAAACAGGAACCATTGGATACGGTGCAGGGTCGTTCATGGCATTCTCACAAGCCATCAATGCAAGGGCGGTGGATTGCATCCCCGCGCCAAAGGACAGGATCTTCATCGAAGCCCCTCCCTCGGCCTGCCGTGATAGTAGATTTTAGCGGCCGTATATGTCCGGGTACACTCCAATGCCGGTAAATACAGATCCACAGCAGTCTTTCCGCCGCGGCGATAGATCTTTTTGACCTCACCGGTCAGTAGAACGCCGCTCGGCTTTCCCTCATCATCGAGAGTGCAGAAGCGAAACATCTCTCCAAGCAAACCAGTAAAATTGGCTCCACAAAATGTCTTAAACTCTTTCATATGGTTTCTTTCCCTCTTTCGTAGTGGTTAGTGGATAATCAACGCTGGCCTCGGGAACGGAGCACAGCGTACTTTCTTTGGGCCTGCTTCTTTCTCATGGCCCGACATTTGGGGCAGAGCTCCTGCTTTCTACGATCCAGAAACTCTCTGGCACACAGGCGGCAGTACTGTGGCCGGATCCGCTTGAACTGGGAGCAGCTGTCACAGTCTGAGCATTTCATCAGGCAGCCGCGGACATTGTCCCAGTGCTGGCAGCTATCCTTCTGCCAGTATTCGCCCCATTCTTGGGAGTTTCTATAGGCCAGCAGAGCGTTGCACAGGCGAAGGCCCAGCAGTTTCCGCTCAGAAGCTACCTTCTTCTCCTTTCGTGCAGCCCACGGATCCTGCCCGATGTACTTACCGGTGCCCCATACATCCAAGCGGGCCACTCTCCGCTCCACAGCATCTGGACTGCGCCCCAATTCTGCCCCCATCTCAGCGTAGGTGCGATCTCCCCTCCGAAACATGGACACAAGTCTGGAGTCTTCTTCTGGTGTCCATTTCTGTGTTCTGCGGGTGGGGAGTTCAAGGTCTGCCCTGCGTTTTTCCTTCAGCCATTCCGGTTCAGATCCGAGGGCGAACAGTTCCACCCTCCGACTGTCCCAACGCTCCGAGTTCTCTCTCAGCCATTCCAGCAGGTCATCCATGCGGATATAGCGGAACCTCCGTTTGCCCTGCGGCGCCTTCCATGTGAAGCGAAGGCCAGCTGGGATCCACACATTTGTCACGGTATGAATGTCCACCTGCAAAAGGCCTGCCGCTTGATTCGCGGTAATGTACTGGCTGCTGTCCACATAGCGACCCAATCCAAGTCTGCCCGATTTGACCTTTACTGCCAGGACAGACCGATTCAACCGCTTAGCAATCTGTGGGATGGTGTATGTGCCCCAGAGTTCCTGCATGAGTTCGACTTCTTCTCGGGACCAGTTCGGCCCTTTGGAACTCTCCCGGTGCTTCAGGCCAAGTTTCTGCCGGCGTGCATTTACTGATGCAGCCGTGTGGCCAACCATCTCAGCGAGTTCGCTGTCACTTTGGGACTGCCAGTGGTCTATGAGATACTGATCCTGTTCCACTGTCCAGCGATTTTGTCTCATGGCCCCTTTTCTCCCAACTCCTTTCATAGACATGCGTTACATTGCGCCACAAGAAGATCGCTTTCTTTACTCTGCAATTTGGAATCAATTCCACACAGCGCCTTTGGTTACATTGGTGCATATTTGTATCCGATGATAATAAATCGTTCCTCTTCTGCGAGAGCGGTTCCGATGCCCAGGACACCGGTTACATCAGAAAAATGTGAGTGTCCTATGTCACCTTTGGTTACATAACGAAACAATCTGTGTTTGCGGCATGGGTTTTACTCTCTTTGCCGCAAAAATGAGCTCTGCAAATTGTAAAAGCATTGCGGCGCAAGAGCATCAGGCTTCGCTAATATACGTAGCTTTGTGGCCGCATTTGGGACCTCAAAACACGTATCTTTTTTTGGCATTACAGCTCGTCCAGCGCGGGAAGCTGGATCCCGTCCATCACCTGACAGAGCCTCATACCGGCCTCGATGGAAGGATTTTTTCTGAAGGAACACTTAGCGCCTTCGGTGGCTTTGATTACCCGCACATGGTGGGTACAGAGTTTTCTATCAAACTCCATTTGACGTACCGCCCGATCATATTGGCACTTAATTCGGCCCTTCTCGGCCGCAGCTACCTCCCGTGTGATGATCTTGCTGTAATATGCGTGGTACACATGCCGCAAGGCCGTATAGGCCAGCTGATCAGGGAGGGAGAGATCCTCCGGCATCTCTTCTCCTCGCATGGCATCTCTCTCCCAAGGAAACTCAAAAATCTCGCTCATGACGCCACCACGGCCGGCAGAGCCATGTACCACTGGAGAACGGCGATGGCCGCCGCGTAGCCTTTGCAGACAGTCCAGGCATATCCAAGATGCCGCAGCTTCTCACCCCACCATTCCTGATCAGGGCTGGTAGTCCCGTTCTCCTTTTTCATCTCGATGTACAGCCCATGGTACCGACCCCGAGGAACCGGCAGGCAGAGATCCGGCACACCGTTTTTCACTCCCTGCTGCTTCAGGTGCTTTGCCTCTACAGGATCACGAGTGCCCCCGTTGGGAATGTGGTGCAACAGGGCCAGTTCCGGCCACTGGGAGCGAATAGCAGGCTGCTGTGTCCACTTGATGACAGCCGCCTGATGTTGGGCCTCACTCATTCCTCTGGCCATCCTCAATCACCTCCACATAATAGGTAAATGTTTTCTCTCCGGCCCGCTTCTCTTTGCCCTGACGGACGGTATAGCCATTCCGAGCCAGAATCACAATCATGGTGTCCCGATCCTCGGCCTTTGCAACTTTGATTTTCATAGGCGCCGACCTCTCTTCCTCGGATCATTGAACAGGCGGTTCAGAATTTGGTTGGCATCACCCTTGGAAAGCCCAGTAGCATCAAACCCTTTACAGCGGGTCTTGATGATCTGCAGCTGCTTGGCCGTGGCCGGGGCCTTGCCCCATTTCTTTACCAGAGCCAAATCCCACAGGTGACGGCTGTCCAAGTGGTTTCGGATCAGGGAGAGATATACCTGGTCAATGGCATCCTGCATTCCGATCCGGTGGCCGTCCGGGAGATTGACCATGCCCAAAGCGTCCGGGCAGGGAATTACAATGCTTTTGGATTTTTCCAGTGAGCAGACCAAGGATCCATCTGGCATCTTGAAGAAATTGATGTCGTGGGTGTTGTAGCTCTGCTCCTTTGCCCAAAGGTCGACCAGCCTGATGTTCTTGATCCAGCTCTCCGGGCAGTCTCCGGCAGAAAGAATCTTCTCCGGCAGGTCAAAGAGATCTCCCTGAACTTCATCCGCTTTGCGGGGTGGAACATTCTCCATATCCAGCCCGAGAAGCGAGGGTGCCGTACAGAGGTTTGCTTTTCCGGTAACACCAACGCAATCGATCAGGGTCAATTTTTCTTTGCCTGGATACAAGCGCAGCCCTCGCCCAACCATCTGTGCATACAGGCTTTCGGACTGCGTGGGGCGGGCAATGATGACTGTTTCTACCCGGGGAATATCGGTTCCCTCGGTAAAAACCATGCAGTTGACGAGGCAGGGGATCTCGCCGGCAGTGAATGCCTGGATGATAGCAGCCCTGTCCTTTGTTTCTCCAGTGACCACCACAGCTCCGGGGATTTTCCTTGCGATCTCCTCACACTGGTGGACAGATACAGCAAAGATGAGCGTAGCGCCTATGGCCAGCTCCCGGTAGGCCTGAGCAATGGCGTCGGCAGTGCCATCCATCGCTTCCTCCAGCTCCCCGGGTGCATAATCGCCCCGCCTGGTCTTGACTGCGGAGAGGTCGAACCCGATGTCCACCCGCCGGCAGGTAATGTCGCACAGGTACCCATTCTGGATACCCCAGCGCAGGTCGCGCTGGAAGATGATTTTCGAGAAGACATTGTCCAGACGTACCTTATCGCCTCTGTTTGGGGTGGCGGTGAAGCCGATCAGCTTCTCCGGCCGGAAATAGGAGAAGATGTCACGGTAGGTCCTGGCTGCTGCATGATGGGCCTCGTCACAGATAATCAATCCAAAATCCTCGGGTCCAAACCGGCCCAGACGGCGGACCATGGTCTGCACGCTGGCGGACACAACCTCCTCTCCGTTGCTGTGCTGAGAGGCACGCTCAATACCATAGGAACAGTCGAAATACTTTCGAGGCTGCTCCACCAGTTCTTCCCGGTGGGAGAGAATGAGCATCCGCCCCCCGTGTCGTGGGATGTTGGCAAAGGTAACTGTCTTGCCCAGGCCAGTGGCCATCTGGGACAGGTAAGCCCCGGGCGGCTGTGCCTCAATGGTGCTGATGCACTCTTTCTGATATGGTCTTAACTCCATATGTTTCCTCCGTAGTTGTGGGACCGTGGGACACCGTGGGACTTGTGTCCCACGGGCAAAAGCGTTGCGCCGCAAGACTTTGCGTGTGGGTGTGGGACCGTGGGACATAAAAACAAAAATTTCCCACGGTATCTGTATGTGTGTAAAACCTGCATACAAAATAATTCCCTATATAGCGTACATTTCGTGTCCCACAGTCCCACGGTACAAAAATTCTCCTCTGTAACCCTTGTGCCGCAATGGTTCCGAGCCGTGGGACATAAGTCCCACACCTGTACCGCATGTCCCACAGTTAAAGCGGCAAATCGTCGATTTCTTCATCCGTTTCAACCGCAGGGAGCAGCAGGCAGAAACACTCAGTCGGAATACCGTTGATGCGTTTCCCCTTGGTATTGTTACGGCCCCGGGTTTCAATCAGGTGTTCTTGCTTCAGATAGGAGATCATGGCCGCGGTGGAGTAGCCGGCCTCCTGCAGCACCCGCTCAAACACGGAGCGAATGATATAGGCACGGTTATCGTCAAGGGCACCCAAGACATCCACATGATCAGAACGCCCAACCAGCTGATTGCTATGTTGGGTCACCCAATCGCATAGATATCGGTACCCTCGATCGCCAGCAGAGACGGCCGCTCTGGAGGCCAAAAATTCTGAAATCTGCTCCATAGTCAGCGGGTGCTCAGTCCCTTGGAAAATCCATTCACAGGCCAGCTCATCCGCCAGAATGATAGCGGCGGCGGCCATGGCCTGTTTCTCTGTCGTGTCCATGTCGTTGAGTTTCTGGAAGAGCAGACGGTATCGCTCTGTAACCCGCTCAAGAACGCCCGGCCGGTACAGTTCTTCCACGAAGATTCTGCCGGCAAAGCCATAATTCCGCTTGATGATGCCGGAAACTCTCATGCCGTCTCTGATGACAGCCTGAGCACTCCGGCACTCAATATCGATTACACGGTTTACTGCACCAGCGCCGGCGGCCTGACCTGTCAATGGGCTCTCTCCTGTGGTCAGGATGCAGTTTCTCCAGGTTGGCGTGAGATCCACACCACCGGATCGGTTTCCCCGAGTCCGGCCTACGCCCTGGGCAAGCTTGTAGACATCAAAGTTAGTTCGCCCCTTCAGATCCTTGGCCAGCTGCAGCTCATCCAGACAGAGGGGGAGGTTATTCAGGAAAGCGGCCGTCTTCTCCAACCCTACCGTTGTGCCGTCAAAGGTTTTCACATAAGAGCCAATCGCTGGGTCTCCCCATACGCTGGCAGCCACCATCAGAGCAACAGTTTTGCCGGTTCCGGAGTCAACCCCCCATAGGTGGACAAAGAAGGGTAGGCAATTCAGCGGTTCCAGCAGGGGTGAGGCAAAGGCCGATGCCAACAGGATCCGCGCTGTAATGGACATCCCGCGTACCTCTCTCGCAATCTCGATCCACCGCTCAATAGACCCGTGGGAACGGATAGCTTCGAACATAGACTTAAAATTGGCATCACCATCAAAAATCAGGCCCTCTACAAATGGGGAAAATCCCTCCTCTGCGATATAACCGCAGCGGCCGATGGATTTGCGCTCTGGGATAATGTCATAGTTCAGGTTCTCCAGATCAGATATGTAACTGACAAAGGAGCGGGCTGTCTGGCTGGTTACAGCAACGCCGGCTCCTGCCAGTTCCGTTACCTTGTTGGAGTTGGCCAGAACGATTTTGCTCACAATGATTTTCCGCCAGATGGAGCCTTTCCTGAAGGCGAGCTTCAGCTTTTCCTCGCCGGTGTCGATATTCACGAGCCGCTCAACAGGCATGATGGGATGAGGACACGCCATCTCGTCGTTGAACCCGTTTTTCTTATAAATGCCACTGTCCCCGGCTTCCCAGTCCCCAGCGTTGAGCTCCAGAGGTTGTCCAGTGAAGCTGGTCACATTGTCAATGTAAACGGTTCCACTCTGCACCTTCAGACTCTCCACATACCGCTTATACATTGCCTTGAAGCCCTTGAACTTCACGCTGTCGGCATAGGAGGCCAGTTCTGCCATCTTGGTAGCGTGGACGAATGGCTCTTTATGGAATTTGTAGAGGGCCTCGTATGGGGCCGGGGTTAAAAAATCATCTTTTTCAAATGTCCATTCGCCCATACAGTCATTCTCCTAAATGTTCATCCAACCAATATTCCAATATTGGTTGCCGCACCAGAGCCTCCATATACAATGGATGGAGCACTCTGTCTCCGGGCGCTGGTGCAAAATACTTCAAAACTTCCCACCAATAGCGATGCTCTGCCGCCTTTTCGCGGTATTCCTGCTCAAAGGCTTCCCGTCTCTCCGCCTCCCGGCACCGCGCCTCCAGGAGAGCCGACCGTTCGGCGTGAGTCGGCCGCTCTCCTGTAAGGCCAAGGGAAAAATCCATATTGAGCCGCACGCAGGCCTGACGGAAGTCGATGTCGAACAGCTTCATAACGAAGTCGATCACGCTGCCGCCGGCTCCGCAGCCGAAACAGTGCCAGCCGGTCTTGTTCCCGCTGTAGACCTTCAGACTGGCATGCCTGTCCCCTTGATGAAAGGGGCATTGGATAAAGCCAGAGCGGTCTGGATGGAAGCCGTAAAACTCGACTACTTCCAGAGCGGTGAGCCGTTCTTTAATCTGGCTGGCCAGATCAAAGCCAATCATCAGTATTCAAGTCCTTGTAATTCAAAATAGCGTCCAGACGCTTGGTAGCTCTGCAATATGCACAGTGCTCGCAGCGTGTGGGGTGAATGCGTCCTTCCTTGATGGCCTGATACCTCGGAGCCAGATCTTCTACTTCGTGGAGCTTGGCAGCCAGATCTTCATCGGAGATATACAGAGCAGCCAGATCCGGAGAGTCCTCCTTTGTCCCGACGGCCAAAATGAAAGGCAGCATGTGTCCATCTACGGCTTGGTAGATAGCACCTTGAGTGTCATATCCCCATGCCTCCACAAATGGAAGCCGGCGGCGGTCTTCCTCAGACCACACGGCCGCCATATCCCGCATAGCCTTCTGATCCACGATGGCGCCATCGCAAAAGCCAAGAGCGGCCTGAGCTTTGGGGAACCTCTCGGCAATTTTCCTACAGGTGTCACCGTCCAAAAGACTGTCAATCTTGATTTTGAACGGAACCCCTGCAATAAAGCCTGTTCGAATCACCTGCTTCTGTCCGGACATCAACAGGGAATACAGTTCGTCAGACTCCATTCTTGCGATGACATCCTGTGCCTTGAGGTATTCTGCCTTCAGCGTCCCGTCACGCTTGAACAGTTCCGGGTGCTGGGCCTGATAGACTGGCAGCTCCCCAGAGAACCAAGCGTCGATGTAACCGCCCACCAGCAGGGCTGGGGTGGTGGGTGCAACCCACTCACCCCGCAGCTCCGCCAGCGTGGCAGCCTCGCACCTCTGGAAGGATTTGAACTGGCTGGAGCCCATATAGGCCATGTTGATCTCTGGAGCATAATAGTTCTCGCTGGTAACAATAGGCAGACCCATTACAGCACCTCCTCACCATCGGCCTCCATATTAAGAGCACCGGTTTCGTATTCAGGGGGCTGGATCTGCTGCGCTTCCGCAGCGCTTTCCTGTTCCCGCTGCATTTCCGCAGCGACCGCCGCATCCTTTCGTTTCTGGGCGCAGGCAGCGCACAGCGAGACACCATAGTTCTTCGCCGTGTAGGCTGCCAGCCACCGGGCATCCTTGCCCATGGCTGGGGTAATCTCCTGCCCACAGTCCGTACAGACAGGGGGCGGCTCCTGCTTCTGAATGCGGGGCTTATACGGCCGGATGCGGATTCCGTCCGTCAGACCGCCATCCTGAGGATCCCGAACATTGTGATCCACATAGAGCTGAATCTGCTTCCCCACCAATGTGGAGGCCTTGGCGTCGCCGAATAGCTTCCGCAATGTCTTCCGGTTGGTGGAGTTGACAATCAGGGGGCGGACCTGCATGATGCCGTGTACCCGTTCTTCGGAGAAGGAGAGTACATCCTTGTTCTCCTTGCCGCGCTGGAGCGTCACAGTACCGTTCCAAAGGCCGGCAATGGTAAGCACCGGCTCCACGCCGTCATCGATGTCCTCAGCACCCAGGTACTCTGACTCCCGCATCTGGCCCAGACGCTCATCGCCCTTCAGCTGGCGAAGCTTATCTTTGGTCATCATGTAAAAACATCCTCCTCATCCTCATCCGTTATGCATCCGATCCCGGCAGCCACCAGAGCTAAAATGATATTGCATTCCTCATAGCAGATATTGGTGTCAGCCTTCACCATGATGTTCATAATTTTACTGGCTGCATCCATCAGTTTTGCCATGCGGAATGGCGTGACGTAGATGTTTCCGCTCTTTTCAATGCGGCTGCGCTCTGCTGTCATTCTCTCTGCAGGCGTCACAGCTCGGTCACCTCCAGCTCGTCGGAGTCCGTGACCCGAGTGGCGATCAGCTGCAGGCCCTTGGCCTTACATTTGGCATACAGCCGCTCACGGCTGCCCTGATCCAGTCGCTCGGCGCCATCCACCAGGATGATCCCCAGCTGGCCGGGCTTGCTGACGGTGATGTCCACACACAGTTCCAGCAGCTCCCCGTCAGAAAGGTTGGAGATAGGAAGACCGTGGATCAGGGGGATTCCATTCTCCACCGTCAAACCTTCCACGGGAATAGTGGAAGTCTCCAGGATCCGCGCCGGCAGCTCCCGGGCCAGTTCGATTTTTTCCGTCAGCGCAACGGAATGGGCCGAAAGGTCTTCCACTTCCTTCTGCATGGCCACCATGCGCTGGTACTCATTCAGATGCTTCCGCATCTGCTCGGCCGTATCTACCTCGGCGGCCAAGGCAGAGGTATCTGCAGGCTGCCGATCAGCGTAGTCGTTGGCCACACCCATGTCCTTCTCCAGTTTGGCTGCCGCAGCTTCATAGTTGGCCTGCGCAACAGAAAAACGCTCCTGCCGGCGCTGCTCCAGACCAGCCATTTTGTCTTCTGCCGCCTTGATCTCTGCCCGGAGGCGCTCAATGGTACCGGTGAGAGCTGTTCTCTGAGATGAGATCTCCCTGTCAATGGCAGCCAGCTCCATATCCCGCTGGGCTTCCATGCCCCTGATCTTCGACTCATAGCCGGACCTGAAGGTCTTGGCCCGCTCGATGACATTGTTCTGTTCACGCAGCCGCTCCAGCTCCCGGTACTTCTCACCGACAGGATAGGTGTTCCACTTTTCATAGTCATAGCCAGCGGGGATGTCCTTGGCGATGTCTGCGATAAAGGCCTGCTTGTTCCGGATGTCCCGATTCAGGTTCTGGCGGGATTGGAAGTACACACCGTTCTCCGCCTGAATGTCGGCCAGCACCTCCAGAATGTGCTTGGAGTAGTCCACTCCCTGAGGGATCTCCCCGAACTGCTCCCGGATCCAGTTCAAGTCCCATGAGAACTCGATGAGGTTCAGGATAACCCTGTTTTTCTCCTGCCGGCTGAGCTGGGTGAACTGCACCGGGTTCAGCTGCAAGGGAGTAAAAATCCCGGATAGGAATTCCGCCGGGCGGGTCTGGAGCATGGCCCCATCCTTCACTTTGATAGTGTCCGCACGGGTGGCCCTGGTCTTGCGATCGATGGTGAGGCCGGTATCAGTTTCAATGATGATCTCGCCCTCATCGGCACCCTGATGGATGATATAGTCCCGGTCAGAGCGGTTCGTGAGGGCAAAGCGAATGGCGTCCAGCACCGATGTTTTCCCGCTCCCCTTGGGCCCGGTGATCTCCACCGAGCGGCCGTCGAGGGTGGTTTCCTTGATGCCAAACAGATTTTTGATGATAATCTTTGTGGTCTTCATTGACAAAGCTCACTTTCTCCCCTATGATGGGGGTGAAACAGATTGGTTTGTACCAGTCGGGCCCAGGCGGGTGTAGGATACCCGCCTGGGCTTTTTTATGCTTAGAGTGCGATAATGACAGAGCCTTCGCTGACTTCCTGCTGCATCCGCTCCTCCAGAAACCTCTTGATGGTCTCACGGGCGGCCAGCTTCCACATTCCGCCGTCGGCCTCGATGAAGGAGATCCCCCGGTCGCTGACACGAATCAGGAAAATGCTCTCCGGCTGCTCTACCTCCTGGAAGGTGCGGTAGGGACGAAGCTTTACAAGAGGACGGATCTGCTCATTGGTCTGAAGCGCAACGCCCTTCTGGGTGGTGATGGTGGTAGCGATGCCGTTGTCGTTGTAGATGACCTTGGCGCCAAGAGAGATGTCGCTGACCAGCTTCATAGCGTACAGGGTATCCGGGGTTTCCTGAAAACGGGTTCTCAGGGCAATCTGGGCTTCCTCAAACCCGAGGGTGTTCTTCTCGCCCCAGCCGGGGACATCCGTGGCCGTGGTTTCGTAGTACACCTGCCGGTAATACTGCTCCTCCTCGTTGGGCTGGCCAAAGCAGCGAACGGTCATGTGGTCAGGAATGGTGATGTAGAGCGGGGTGTCCATCTCAGAGGCCTCAGTCTTGACCAGCTTCACCAGTGCATCCAGACTGTTCAGCTTCAGGGTGCTGGGATGGAAAATAGTCGGAAGGATCTCTTCCACCATCCCATCGTGGGTGATTGCGAAGGCGACGCCATCAATGTTCTGGATCTGCGGCTGGGTCGTCTTCTGGATATGTTCAATAAATTCTTTCAGCATGGCATATTCTCCTTATCCTGCGGTTTTGATGAGCTTGAGCATAGGCGGTGCTTCCTGATCGGGACCGTCAATGGCGGTCTGCCCGGGGATCTGCGGGACCATCTCCACAATGGTTTCCTCGTCAGCCACATAGAGCGAGGTGGTGACAGGGTTGGTAGCCGCCAGGGTAGACTTGGCCACGCAGCTGACCGCGATATTCTGCCGGGTGTCATCCGGCTTCAGCTTCAGGGTGATGGTGAGTGTGCGCTGGGCAGTGGCAGCTGTGTTGGGATCCAGGATGTTATCCAACAGGCGGGACATCTCATAGTCAGCCCTCTCCTGAATCGCACCGCGGGCCATCTGAAGGATTGACTTCTGGGCACGTTCGTTCATGGGTGGTGTTCCTCCTTTCCTGTTTAGTAGGGCTCCTGCCCTCTGCCGGACGCCCGCCGCAAATCGCTGTTAAAAATCGGCGGGGCCGGCTCAAAGAGAGGTCATCGGGCGCCCCGGGAAGACGCCCGGCAGAAAGCAGGCTATTTCCATTGTCAAAGTGCGGTATATCAACGTGGCGGCGATTTCCCACGGAGCCGACGGGTTCCCGCGACGCCCCAGGGGGCGTTTCGACCAGTGCCCAGCTGGTCATCATCAGGCGGGGGAAAGCGGAGCCGGATCAGCCGACCAGCAATGCGATGGTGGTCACGGTGATGTAAAGCACCACGGCGAAGCGGAACAGGTTCCGGACAAAGCGCTCAAACTGACGGGCCCTGCGCTCCTCCTTCCGCCGGCGGCGCCGCATGACCCGGCGGTGGTACTCAACAGGGTCAGCGCAATGGTAGGGGTTCACATAGGTCTGGGCCGGCTCCCATTCGGCGTCCATGATAGGTGAAATATGTTCGTGCATTTCCTGTTCTCCTCTCTCTCACTCACAGATTGATTTTTCTGATTTGGCCATAGCCCGGTGACGACACGGTGGTAGACGGCCGGTTCCCGGCGGCAAGGTATTCAAGGAACTGATCGGCATCGACCAGCTTCTTCCGGCCGACGTGGAGAACGGGAATGGCTTCGGTAGCAATGAGCTGCCGGATGTAGTGCAGAGTTACTTCGCTGTCGGGATCCTGCTCCCGCACCAGCTCATAAAGCTTGACAGCGGTTCGCATACGAGGCATGGGCAATTCTCCTTTCGTAGTGGTTAGTGGCCTTTCGTTCAAATCTTGCATACCATGCAAGATTTAAGCCAAAAAAATATCGGCCCGTTCTTCTTTGGAAAGGCCAAGTGCATTGCTGAGATCGTTGGCTTCCGGGACTGTGAAGTTGCTTTTTCCATTCATTTTTGCAGAAAAAGACGCAACAGAACACCCGATGATGTGTGCCCCGTCGGCATATGTCTTGCTCTTTTCTACCATAACCCCTTTTAACTTATCCAAATTGGGCATAGCTGTACCTCCTCGTATCTTGCTTGTCATGCAAGTTTCTTGCTTGAATAATACCCTACCATTTGGGGAATGTCAATACCCGTGTGCAAGATTTTTTTATTTCACTTCAAAAGTTCTTGCATAACAGTAAAGAATGTTGTAGTATAAAAGCAAATAACGAGCGGAGGTGCCAATCATGGGTACTGACTATAATAAATCCGTAGGACGTCGCTTGTATGAAGCACGCAAGGCAAAGGGATATTCCAGAGCCAAGGTTGGTGAACTGGTAGGGTTGCATGAAACAACAGTAAAGAGATATGAAGATGGAGATATTAAGTCTCTCGACATTGAGCGACTCAAGGCTTTTGCTGAAGTTCTTGGTACTTCGGCAACTGACCTGCTTGGTTGGATTTCCGACTCGGATGACCATGCAGAACTGATGCTCCATCTATCTGAAGAAAACGCCAGCGGTCGTACCCGGGCCAGGGAAGATATGTTCCGTCTTTTTGGCGCTGAGCACGCAACATCGGAACTCCGCCTGCAGGGAGATAAGGTCGCACTCTTGTACTATAAAGCTATGGATCGCCGCACAGCTCCAGAGATGTTGGGTCTCGTCAATGAAGTAGAGGAGCTGAACTATCAGGAGCTGGAGAACATTCGGCTTCTGGTTCAGGCCTATCTGCGCGCCGACGCCCCGATCCGTGAGATCGTGGACACTGCCCTGAAGCCCTATCGGCAAGAAGATATACTCAGCGAGGAGATCGGGTAATCGTTGTCGATTTCCGAAAAAAATAAAACCTGCGCAAATGCGCAGGGGAGAGGAGACATTATGAAACGTCTGTTATCAGCTTGTATCAGTCTTTCCCTCTTGCTGTGCCTGGCAGCCTGCGGCAGCCCATCTGCCCCTGAAGGAAGTGGTCCGTCCAGTGCCGAACCGGATCCGCCGGCAGTATCGGATCAGGCCCCCCAGAAGGAGCCGCCATCCGGCAGCGCAGAAGACAGCTCTTTGGATCCGCGGGGAATTCCGGGAATGGATAGCTACGCACTTCTCACGGTGCTTTCTGGCGCCCCATACGAGGTGCCAAAAGGGGAGCTTACCCCGGCCGCGGCAGAAAACACTGCCGGCGCCTTTACCTGCACCTCCACCGGGGGCGGCGAAGGTTCCGGCGTCATGTATGACTACTCGCTCACCTTGGATGAGGATGAAGAAATTGTCGGAGCGACATTCGGAATTATGAGCACCACGGCTTCTGAGCGTGAATTGCTTACCGCCGCAGACCTGTATTTTTACGCGGTCAGCCTTCTCAAATATGACACTGCCGATACGGACGCATTGACGGAATGGTTCGCTGCGAATCTGGCCAATGCGAGTGAAGATGCCATTGAGACCACAATCGGCGATGCGACCTTCCAGCTGTACGGCACCCCCGGTACGATGTACTGGGTAGACATCTCCAAGGCATAAAAACCGTCCGGGAGCTACCACACACCCGGACGGCGATGCAAAGTCCTTATCCACTAACCACTACGAAAGAAGATCGCCACAACCAGAGATCATGGCCAACTTTGCCTTTCCATTCTACCACAGGAAAAGCGGGGTTGGCAAGAATGGAAAGAGAGGTTTTATCAAATTATGGCCACAATTGAAAAGCGGGGGAACAGCTACCGGATCACTGTGTCCAATGGATATGATGTCAGCGGCAAGCAGATCCGGGAGAAGATGACCTGGACGCCGGAGCCGGGCATGACCAAGCGCCAGATCGAGAAGGCTCTGAACCGGGAGGCCACACTCTTCGAAGAGCGGGTGCGGCATCAGGTGACCCAGAACGGCAACATCCGGCTGGTGGATTTTACGAAGATCTTCCTGGAGCAGTATGCCCGGCCCAACCTGAAGAAAAGAACCGCCTTCGGATATGAAGAGAAGATGGCTGTAGTCAATCGGGCCATCGGCCATATCAAGCTGAAGGACCTGAAGCCCGGCCATATCGCCGCGTTCTATGCCAACCTTCAGGAGGAGGGGATCCGGGCTCGCTGCATGGCGCTGCCAAAGATCAATTTCGACCAGTGGATGAAAGAGCGCGGCGTCTGTATGGCGGAGTTGGCCCGGCAGACCGGGGTATCCGTGTGGTGCTTTAAGCAGCTGAAAAGCGGACAGGGCATTGCACAGAGCCGTGCGGTCCTGATCTGTGAGAAGCTGGGCGTTCCTTACGACAGCCTTTTTGTCCGCCAGCACGATGATACGCCGCTGAAGCCCGGCACCATCCACACCTATCATCGGGTCCTGTCCGCTGTCCTGTTCCGGGCGGTGAAGTGGAAGTATATCGAACGAAACCCGGCAGAGCGTGCTGATCTTCCCAGCATTGCCCACCGCCGTGCAGCCTATCTGGATGAGCCGGACGCCCGGCGGCTGCTGGAGCTGCTGCAGGATGAGCCTATCAAGTGGAGGGCGGTCATTACTTTTGATCTGCTCTCCGGACTCCGGCGTGCAGAATTTCTGGGCCTGCGATGGTGCGACGTCGATCTGGATGAGCGAATGCTCTATGTTCGCCAGACATGGAACTATATCTCGTCTGAAGGCTGCTATGTCGATACGCCAAAGAGCGCGACCAGCGAGCGGCCGCTGAGGATCTCCCGCACCGCTGTTCTTCTCCTGCTGGAGTATAAGCGCTGGCAGGATGCCCAGCGGGAAACCTTGGGGGATGCCTGGCGGGATAAAGATGATCGGATCTTCACCAATGATGAAGGGGCTCCGATGTTTCCGGACAGTGTTACCCAGTGGTTCACTAAATTTGTGAAAAGGACCGGCTTGCCGAAAGTAACCGTCCATTCCCTCCGGCACACTTACGCCAGCCTGATGATCGCAGATGGTACCCCTCTTGTCATTGTTTCTCATAACCTGGGCCATGCACAGACCAGCACTACCAGCAATATCTACTCCCATGTCATCGCCGCGGCCGAGGCAAAGGCGGCAGAGGCCTTTGACCGCTTCGGCGATCTGGTCACTCCAAAATGTGAAGGCGCAAGTGAAGTGAAAACTCAAGAAGTAAAGAAGAAGGCCGCAGGAAGTTAAGTTTCCTGCGGCCGTTTCTATGGAGCTGGTGAGGGGATTTGAACCCCTGGCCTATTGATTACGAATCAATTGCGCTACCACTGCGCCACACCAGCTTATGTGATTTTCTGCCTGTTGAAGTTGAGATAAACCCCAAATAAACCCCATTTTTGAATTTCTGAGGAACCGTGCAACTGTCTGCCCATTGTGCCCCAAGCCTTCCCGGCTTTTCGCCCAATTTTGAACAACTCATTACGAGTCAGCTGCTCTACCGACTGAGCTATTCCAGCGTATCAGAAACGTCTGGGCCCTGTCTGGGATGACTGGCTCTGGAGGGCGGGCAGACGGCGCACACGGAATAAAACATAATTTTGCTGCGCTGAGATATGTGCTTAAATATTATACGCAGAAAACCGGAGTGCGTCAAGAGGAAAACGCTGATTTGTCTAAACTGTCTGATTTCGAAAATAGCAGCCGCAGTTTTTTCTCGCCGCACCGCGCCCCGTTCCCCGGGATTTTAACAGAAAACAAATATTCAAACGGCAAAAAATGTAGTATGATAGGGGCGGAAGAAGCGAGACAATTGCAAGGAAACAGGGAAAGAGGTAACAGTTATGCCTGAATTGAGAAAGACAAAGATCATATGCACACTGGGGCCCTCTGTGGACGATGAGGAGACCCTGCGCCAGCTGATTCTGGCTGGCATGAACGCGGCAAGATTCAACTTTTCCCATGGCACGCACGAGTCCCAGCTGGCCACGCTGCAAAAGCTGAAGCGGGTGCGGGATGAGCTGGGGCGCCCGGTGGCCACGATTCTGGACACGAAGGGCCCGGAGATCCGCATCAAGGCCTTCCGGGACGGCCCGGTGAGCCTGGAACGGGGCGCCCCCTTCATCCTGACCACGGAAGAGGTAGAGGGCGATGCCGGACGGGTGTCAGTGACCTATCAGAACCTGGCAAACGAAGTGGAGCCCGGCTGTCACATCCTGGTGGACGACGGACTGGTGGATCTGCTGGTCAAAGAGGTGAGAGGGCCGGAGATCCACTGTGAGGTGGAGAACGGGGGCGTTCTCTCCAACAACAAAAGCATCAACATCCCCAACGTACATATCCATCTGCCGGCGCTGACGGAAAAGGACCGGGAGGACCTCCGGTTCGCGGCGGAGCAGGACTTTGACTATGTGGCGGCCTCCTTTGTCCGCAAGGCGGAGGATGTGGAGGATATCCGGGAGGAACTGTGCCGGCACGGTGGACAGGGGATCAGGATTATCTCCAAGATCGAGAACCTGGAGGGTGTGGACAACCTGAACGAGATCATCGAGGCCTCAGACGGGCTGATGGTGGCCCGGGGAGACCTGGGGGTGGAGGTGCCTGCCTGCCAGGTGCCCGTGCTCCAGAAAGAGATGATCGCCAAGTGTATTCACCAGGGGAAGCCGGTCATCACGGCCACCCAGATGCTGGACTCCATGATGAGAAACCCCAGACCCACTCGGGCGGAGGTCTCCGACGTGGCAAATGCTGTATTCGATGGGACCTCCTGCGTCATGCTCTCTGGGGAGACCGCGTCGGGCAAATATCCCCTGGAGGCTGTGCGCACCATGGCGGACACTGTGCTGGCGGCGGAGCAGGCCATCAACTACTGGGGCAGGTTCCAGAAGATGGGGTTCTCCAAGCGGGCGGAACGCCCCATCAGCGATGCCATCAGCCACAGCTGCTGCACCACGGCACTGGATCTGGAGGCGAAGGCCATCCTAGTGGCCACGCAGTCGGGAAACTCTGCCCGGGTGATCTCCCGCTTCCGCCCAGGCTGCACCATCGCCGCATTCACCACTACGGAGCGGGTGCGCCGCCAGCTGGCCATTACCTGGGGTGTCCACCCATTCCTGTTCGGGTCAGTGGACTCCACAGACCGCCTGCTTTCCCTGTGTGTGGAGTGTGCCAGAAAGGAAGAGGTGGTGTCCGCAGAGGATACAGTGGTGATCACTGCCGGTGTGCCCATCGGGCAGAGCGGGACCACCAACCTGATCAAGGCCCAAGTGGTAGGAGAGAAGATCTGAGGGATGGGCCCCCTTTTTATAGGACCACCATAACAAAGCGGCACGCCATCTGGGACGGCGTGCCGCTTTGCTGTAGAAAACAGCTTTCAAAGGAGGGAGAGCTCCGCAGCAATGGCGAGGGCGGTCTCGTCTACCAGTTCGAAGTTGACATAGGGGTGATAGAGGGCCTCCAGGTCGTCGTGCATGGCCTTGGCCTGGGAGAGGGAATCCACGGCCTCATCCATCAGGGCGCTGGTGATCTTTTGGGAGAAGCGCAGCCGGGGCCTGCTGCGGCGGAGCAGATCGGCGGAGACGGCGTTGTCCAGAAGGAGGCGACGATAGGCCTTGCCGGGGTAGGGGTGCGCCGGGGAGGAGGAAAGAAAGGCCAGGGAGAGCTGGGGGATGAGCAGGTGTTCCAGCCGGTCCGGCGCCATGGGAGAGGGGCAGGCCACCACATCATAGCCTGCCTTCAGGGCACCCGAGAGCAGATGGGCCAGCATTCGGTGGGCCAAGCCATACCGGTCGGAGAGCTCATAGATCCGCTGGCACTGGCACTCCACTGTCCCCCAGAGGCACATCTGCCCGCGGTGGGTGACGGCGCCGAGAAAACGCTGTTTCACCGTGCCGGCGGGCGCCCCCTTCCGGGGCTTCAGCTCCCGATCCAGGATGCCCCGGGCGCGTTTGGACAGCTTTTCCTCCAGCGCGTCGGAGTCCAAGGTGGAGCGGACGTCGTACATCAGCTCGGCAGCCGCATCCAGACAGCGGTATGCCCGCTGGTAGTGCCCCTTGTAGCCTCGCATACAGGAAATAATGGCGGTGCGGAGTCCCTCCATCCCGTTGTGGTCATAGCACTTCCCCAGATTGATGTACTGCTCCACCACCCCTGGATATTTCGGCTCCACCACATGGGGGGCGGTGCCGTCCACCAGAGCGGCCTTTTTGCCTGGGAGGAGGATGGCATCCAGGGAATCCGGGTCACCGGAGCAGAGGATGTACTCCACGGGCTCGCCTGCCTCCTGGGCCAGGGCAGCCACGCGGCGCATCAGGGTGGATTTCCCACAGCCGGGGCCGCCCTTCAGGATGTAGATGGCGGAGGCCTGCTCCGGCGGAAGAAGCTGGTCGTAGAGAGAATAGAATCCTGTGGGGGAGTTTGCCCCCAGAAAATACTGTATCGAATTGACAGGTGACATGGCCGACCCTCCGTTTTTGGGCGCCGGAGGGAAAATTTCCCCCGTGCCTCTGATTTTCTATCTCAGACTATGCGGCGGAGGGGGGAGAGGTGCGGCGGGACTTGGGTGACCAAAGAGAAAAAGAAACATGGGTGGAAAACTGTTGGAAATTTGTATTGACAGAGGTGGAAGAGTTGCGATAAAATGACATAAAAAATGAAAGAAAACTTGCAAAAGTTGAGGGAAGAAGAGAAGATGCCAGCGGAAAAACCGGGAAAACGGGACTGGCAGAGAGAAGAGGGAGACAATGCGTACATTTGAAACGAAGATCCAGGAATTGAAGACCGCGGTGCTTACAGAGGTGGCCCGCCTGACCTGGGAGGACAGGCTCCAGACCGGGACTGCTATTCTGGACATCCCGGAGAAGATCATCCCCGGGCCCACGGCCACGCTGCGCTGCTGTATTTATAAGGAGCGGGCCATCATCAACAGCCGGGTCAAGCTGGCTATGGGAGGGGACAAGAGCAACCCCTGCCTGGTGGAGGTGCTGCCTATCGCCTGTGACGAGTGTCCGGTGACCGAGATCACCGTGGGGCCCTCCTGCCGGGGATGCCTGGCCACGCGGTGCGTCCATGCCTGCCCCAAGGATGCCATCACTATTGTGAATCACCGGGCCTGTATCGACCATGAAAAGTGCATCTCCTGCGGCCGATGTGTATCCGCCTGTCAGTACAGCGCCATTCTCAAGACCCAGAGGCCCTGTGAGAAGGGCTGCCCGGCCAAGGCCATCTCCATGGGCCCGGACCGGAAAGCATCCATTGACGTGAGCCAGTGCATCGCCTGCGGGAACTGTGTGTATCAGTGCCCATTCGGCGCCATTCAGGACAAGTCTTTCATCACCGATGCCATCCACATGATCATGGGTGCTGAGCACTGGGGCTACAAGACCTATGCCGTGCTGGCCCCCTCCATCGTGGGGCAGTTCGCCCCCGCCTCCTACGGCCAGGTGGTGGCCGGATTGAAGAAGCTGGGCTTCAACGGAGTGGCCGAGGTGGCTCTGGGGGCTGATATGGTGGCAGATCGGGAGTCGGAAGAGCTGGTGGAGAAGGGGATGCTGTGCTCCTCCTGCTGTCCCGGCTTTGTGGGGTACATCAAGAAAAAGCACCCGGAGATGGAGAATTTGATCTCCCGCACCCCGTCCCCTATGGTGATGATCGGTCTGCACATCAAGGAGAAGGACCCGGATGCCAAGGTGATCTTCATCGGCCCCTGCGTGGCGAAAAAGAAGGAGTTCCAGCTGGGCCGCACCATGAACGCCATTGACTGCGCCCTGACCTACGAGGAGCTGTTCGCCATGTTCGAGTCCCGCGGCATCGACCTGGAATCCCTGGAGGAGGCCCCGCTGGACGAGGCAAGCCCCTTCGGCCGGAACTTCGCCCGCAGCGGCGGTGTGGCCCAGGCGGTGGCGGAGGCCCTGAAGGAGAAGGGGCTGGATAAGGAGTTCCAGCTGAAGGCAGTGCCGTGCAGCGGCATCGAAGCCTGCGAGGTGGCCCTGCTGAAGGCGAAACGGGGCGTGCTGGACGGCAACTTCATCGAAGGCATGGCCTGTGACGGCGGCTGTGTCCAGGGGGCCGGCTGTCTGGTGCGCAGCCCCCGCAATCGGATGGATGTGGAGGGCCACGCTAAGCAGGCCAGCGGCCGCAGCATCACCGACGCGGTGGCCGGCCGGGAGCTGGTCCCCCAGGACAGCCTGGGGGAGAAGGTCGTCCCTGTGCCCAAGCCTCAGCCAAAGGCGGAGGCGGCGGCCAAAACAGAGGGCACGGCCCAGAAGGCCTGAGCCTCAGACAGAAAGCCGGACGCCGGACCTGGATACAGGTCCGGCGTCCGGCTCTTGTTTCAGGGCGGAGAGAGGGCAGGAGCAGACACAGAAACGCGGCGCGGCCTTTTGGCCGCGCCGCGTTCTGGCTGCGCCCGGGGTCACAGCCCCTCGGCATCCACCAGGATGTTGTCAGTGCCATGCTCCTCGAACTCGGTGATGTAGGCGTCGATCCGGCTGGTGAGCTCGGCAAAGTTGCTCTCGTCGATGGGGACATCATCCATGTCCCGACGGGCCAGATCCTCGGCCAGAATATCGAAGAATACGTTGTTCTCATACTCCATGATGGCCTCGTGGATGCCGCCCTCTGCAAAGGCGCGGGAGGGGACGATCTCCCCCTCATACACCTCGGCCAGGGCGGGCATACCGCTGACCAGGGCCTTGCCGAAGACAAGGCTTTCTACCTCGTCGTAATCCGCGAAGCGCTGGTCTCCCCGTGTGGAGTTGAGGATCCAGTTGCCGATATAGACCAGGTCCAGCAGGCGCCGAAACTGCTTGTTGGTAAATTCCAGAGTCATCCACAGGACCTCCTTTTGTTGGAAGCTCGGGCGGGGAGATCCCCCTCTCTATATTATAGTATATGTGCCATATTTGTCAATCGCCGAGGGAGCTTTCCGACAGTGCGCCGAGAGGGAGAACTTTGGAAGGATACCACACACCGCCCCGATTGGGAAAGAAAGCTCCTGCGCAGGCAGGCGAGGATAGGACGTGCCGCTGCTTGAAAGAATAGACAGGAAAGAGGCGAGATATCCTGAGGCGAGAAAAATTTTCTCTGCTTTTTTAAAAATATTCTGGGCTGCCCCTTGCAATCCAGAACTTTGTATGGTATAGTGAAACAGTAATTATGGTAGTATTGGTTAGAGTGGGGCTGCGGCTCCGCTCTTTTTGATTGAGAAAATGGGGGCACATTCAGCCCCGGACAGGAGGAAGTCCATGGCGAAAGTGACCGATCTGGTGGCCCAACTGGCGCAGCCGCTGGCAGAGGCAGCGGGCTGCTCCCTTTGGGATGTGGAGTATGTCAAGGAAGCGGGCACGTGGTATCTCCGGATCTACATCGACAAGGAGACAGGTGTGTCCATCGACGACTGCGAGGCGGTGTCCCGCCCCCTGTCCGACGCACTGGATGAGGCGGACCCCATCGAGGGAAGCTATACCCTGGAGGTGTCCTCCGCCGGGGCCGACCGGGTGCTGAAGAAGCCGGAGCACTTCCAGCGCTTCTGTGGAGAAGAGGTGGAGGTGCGCCTCTACCGGCCCAAAGACGGGAAAAAGGACTTTGTGGGGCGTTTGACAGGCTGGGCGGATGGGGATATCACCCTGGAGCTGAACGGGATGCCCATCACGTTTGAGAAAAAAGAGGTCGCCCAGACGCGGCTGTACCCCCGCTTTTGATACGTTTAGGAGGAATTACCGTGGCTAAGAGAGTAACGAAAAAGGTCAACAGCACCGAGCTGGACAGCAAGGAGTTTTTTGCCGCCATCGCCCAGATCGAGGAGGAGAAGGGCATCAAAAAGGGCTATATGATGGAAAAGATCACCCAGGCCCTGATCTCCGCCTACCGCCGGGACCACGAGGGGGTGGGTGACAACCTGACCGTGGAGGCCAACGAGGAGACCGGAGTGGTCCGCATGTTCCTGAAAAAAGAGGTGGTGGAGGAGGTGGACAATCCGGGCACTGAGATCAGTCTGGAGGAGGCCCGCCTGTCCCTGCCCCGAGTGGAGCTGGGGGACACCATCCGCATTGAGGTCAAGCCCAAGAACTTCGGCCGCATCGCCGCCCAGACTGCCCGCCAGGTCATCATTCAGGGAATCCGGGAGGCGGAGCAGGGGATGATCTATGACGAGTTCACCTCCAAGGAGCACGAGATCCTCACTGGCATCATCACCCGGATTGATCCCCGCAGCGGTGCAGTGGCCCTGCGCATCGGCAGCGGCTCCGAGAGCACGGAGGCCTACCTCAGCGTCAACGAGCAGGTGCGGGGCGAGACCTATCAGGAGGGCAGCCGCCTGAGGGTCTATGTGGTGGAGGTGCGCCGGGCCACCAAGGGTCCTCAGGTGCTCATCTCCCGCACCCACCCCGGGCTGGTCAAGCGCCTGTTTGAGCTGGAGGTGCCTGAGATCTATGACGGGACGGTGGAGGTCAAGTCCATCGCCCGGGAGGCGGGCTCCCGCACCAAGCTGGCCGTCTGGTCCGCTGACCCCAATGTGGACCCCATCGGTGCCTGTGTCGGCCCCAGGGGACAGCGGGTGAACACCATCGTGGAAGAGCTGAAGGGCGAAAAGATGGACATCATCAAGTACTCTGACGACCCCGCCGAGTACATCGCCGCCGCCCTCTCTCCTGCCGACGTCATCAGCGTGGAGCCCCTGCCTGACGGCAAGAGCTGCCGGGTGGTGGTTCCGGATGATCAGCTCTCCCTGGCCATCGGTAAGGAGGGCCAGAACGCCCGCCTGGCAGCCAAGCTGACGGGCTACAAGATCGATATCAAGCCGGCCTCGGCCCCCCTGGAGCCCATCGAGGCTCCCGAGGAGGAACTGTTCGTCGAGGAGGCCGAGGCGCCTGCGGAGGACTCTGCCGGGACCGGGGAGACCGCTCCCGCAGAGGAAGACTAACCGTACAAGAACCGGGACCGGGGAGCTGGGGATCATCCCCCTCCCCATCATTCCTTACGCCTAATTCCTAATTCGTCGAAGGGTGGTGCGGACCGTGCCCAAGAAGCTCCCTATGCGCCAATGTGTCGGCTGCCGGGAAATGAGACCGAAAAAAGAACTGATCCGGGTGGTCAAGTCCCCGGAAGGGGCCATCTCCCTGGATTTCCGGGGAAAGCTGCCCGGCCGCGGGGCGTATCTGTGCCCGGACAGCGTGTGTCTGGCCCGGGCAAGAAAGTCCAAGGCTCTGGAGCGGGCTTTCGCCCAGGCGATCCCTCCAGAGGTCTATGAGCGCCTGGAGGAGCAGATGAAGGAGGTGCCCGGCGATGCCCCATGACCCCATCCTCCATCTCCTGGGTTTGGCCAAAAAGGCCGGACGGCTGGAGATCGGAGAGGAACCGGTGGGCGCGGCCGCCCGGGCCCACCAGGCCCGCGTGCTCCTGCTGGCGGCGGACGCCGCCCCCAATACGGTGCGGCGGGCCGCCCACTTCGGAGAGGCCGGGGGCGCCCTGTGGCTCCAAATGCCCTTCACCAAGGCGGAGCTGGGGGAGCAGCTGGGACGCAGCTCCTGCGCCATGCTCGCGGTGACCGACTTCGGGTTCGCCGCCGCCCTGGCGGAGAAGCTGGCCGCTCGGGACGAGGAGCGGTACGGCCCCGCAGCTCAGCAGCTGAGGGCTAAGGCGGACCGCGCCCTGATGCGCCAGAGAGAAAAACGCCAGCACGAGAAAAATATGAGACAGGGAAAGCACAAGCCCTGGGCGGCCCCGCCCTCTCGCCCCAGCAAGAGGGAAGAGGCCCCGCCGACAACGTCCAGGCGGGAGCGGGGCAAAGGCGGCTCAGGCAGACGGCCGGGCAGGCCGGAGACCGGGACGGGGAGAGCGCCCCGAACATTCCCCGGGAAACCGGGGCCGGGCGGGCGGAAGCTGACTGCGAAGCCCAGATCCGGCGGCAGGAACCCTGCCGGGAAACCCTAAGAAACGAGGTGGCCCTATATGATGAACAAATACCGTGTCCACGAGGTGGCCAAGGACTTCAAGCTGAATTCCAAGGACATCGCGGAGATCATGACCAAATACAGCCAGACCCCCAAGAACCACATGCAGGTCCTGGAGGAGCGGGAGCTGGCCGTTATTTTCGACTATCTGACCCAGCACAACCAGGTGGAGAACATAGAGTCCATTTTTGCGGACGTCTACCATGAGCCCAAGCCGGCCCAGGCGAAGCCAGCCCAGCCACAGCAGAGCGCCTCCAAGCCGGCTGCCAAGGGGGAGAGCAGGCCACAGAGCGCTGCGCCCCAGGCCGACAAGAGCGGGGAGCAGCCCCGCGCTCAGGGGGGCAAGCCGGAGCAGGCCCAGGCCCGCCCCGCCACCCGCGTGCCGGAGAAGAAGGTGGTGGACACCCGCAAGGGCGGAGCCGTCAACCTGGAGAAGTACGACGAGCGGCTGGAGTCCTTCACCGACCAGCGTCAGCAGGACCGGGGCGGCAAGCAGAAGTTCCAGGGACGCAACGCCCAGCGCCAGCGCGGCCGCCAGCAGGGGCCGGGCAACAAGCGCAAGCAGGAGGAGCAGGAGCGCCTGCGCCGTCTCCAGCTGGAGATCGCCAAGAAGGCACCGGTGAAGGTGCTGATCCCCGATGAGATCGGAGTGGGTGAGCTGGCCAGCCGGATGAAGAAGACCGGCGCGGAGGTGGTCAAGTGCCTCATCAAGAACGGGGTCATGGCCTCCCTCAGCGACATCATCGACTTTGACACCGCCGCCATCATCGCCGAGGAGATGGGCTGCAAGGTGGAGAAGGAGGTGGTGGTCACCATCGAGGAGAAGCTGATCGACACCACGGAGGACAAGGAGGAGGATCTGCAGCCCCGCGCCCCCGTGGTGGTGGTCATGGGCCACGTGGACCACGGCAAGACCTCCCTGCTGGACTATATCCGCCACGCCAACGTGGTCTCCGGAGAGGCGGGCGGCATCACCCAGCACATCGGCGCCTATCAGGTGGATGTGAAGGGCAGCCCGGTCACCTTCCTGGACACTCCCGGCCATGAGGCATTCACCGCCATGCGCGCCCGGGGCGCCATGATCACCGACGTGGCCATCCTGGTGGTGGCCGCTGATGACGGCATCATGCCCCAGACCGTGGAGTCCATCAACCACGCCAAGGCCGCTGAGATCCCCATCATCGTAGCCATCAACAAGATGGATAAGCCCACCGCCAATCCCGACCGGATCATGCAGCAGCTCACCGAGTATGAGCTGGTGCCCGAGGAGTGGGGCGGCGAGACCATTATCTGCCCCATCTCCGCCAAGACGGGCATGGGCATTGACAACCTGCTGGACATGGTGGTCCTTACCGCCGAGATGCGGGAGCTGAAGGCCAACCCCAACCGTTCCGCCCACGGTGCCGTCATCGAGGCCAGGCTGGACAAGGGCCGCGGCCCCGTGGCCACCCTGCTGGTCCAGAACGGCACCCTGCATCAGGGCGATGTCATCATCGCGGGCACCGCCGTGGGCCGTGTCCGCGCCATGACCAACGCCCAGGGCCAGAAGGTGGAGTCCGCCGGCCCCTCCGTTCCTGTGGAGATCATTGGCATGAGTGAGGTGCCCGGCGCGGGCGATGACTTCCACGCCGTGGCTGACGAGCGCATGGCCCGGGAGCTGGTGGAGCAGCGCAAGCACGAGAACAAGATGGCCTCCGGCAGCGCAGTGGGCAAGGTCACCCTGGAGGATCTGTTCAGCCAGATCCAGGCCGGTGAGATGAAGAACCTGAACATCATCGTCAAGGCAGACGTTCAGGGCTCCGCTGAGGCAGTGAAGGCATCCCTGGAGAAGCTGTCCAATGAGGAGGTCCGGGTCCGGGTCATCCACTGCGCCGTGGGCGCCATCAGCGAGAGCGACGTGATGCTGGCCTCTACCTCCGGTGCCATCATTGTGGGCTTCAACGTCCGCCCTGACGCCAACGCCAAGGAGACCGCCGCCCGGTCCAATGTGGATATGCGGATGTACCGGGTCATCTACGACGCCATCAACGAGGTGGAGGCGGCTATGAAGGGTATGCTGGCCCCCAAATTCCGAGAGGTGGACCTGGGCCGGGCCGAGGTGCGCAATGTGTTCCGCATCACCGGAGTGGGCATGGTGGCCGGCTGCTATGTGCTGGATGGCAAGATGCAGCGCAACGCCCAGATGCGCCTCCTCCGGGACAACATTGTCATTTACGACGGGGCCATCGCCTCCCTCCAGCGCTTCAAGGACAGCGTGAAAGAGGTGGCCGCGGGCTACGAGTGCGGCATCACCTTCGAGAAGTTCCAGGATATCAAGGAGGGCGATATTGTAGAGGCCTTCCTGATGGAGCAGATCGAGGTCTGACCTTCCTCTGTCTCTAGGCAGACCCGCAGTTCCGAGATGGGCCGCAGGAGATACGGACCCTGCGGGGACGAGGCGTGCTCCCCCCAGCGGCGGCCGGAGTACCGGAGTAAAAGGAACAACCGAAAACAGGCCCGTTCCATCCCCAATTCATTTGAGGAGGGGACGGGTCTGTCTGCGTGAAAGGAGCTGTGCTGTGAGCTATGTGATGCTGGTGGCGGCCGATCACCCCCTGCCACTGTACGACTCCGGGATACGCCGGAGTTCTGCTTCCACAGCGGGCGGAGCGTGCGTTCAGGTGGAGACTCCCGGATTTTCCATCCAGCCGCATCAGTATTACCGGGACGCGGTGGAGGCACTGGGGCTGGAGATGAAGCTCTGGCAGTACGAGCTGAATGTCGAGGCCGCAGAAGCGGAGGCGGAGCAGCTGAGGGCCTACCTGAAGCGCAGCTGCCGCCCTGGCGAGACAATAGAGCTGTGGAATTTGTGGGTGGGAGACGACCGGGAGGAGAAGATCGCCCGGTTCCAGGGGAGGCTGGGCGATCTGGACCGGGAAGCCCTGGAGCAGCTGTGCGACCCTCCCGCACAAAACGGCTGCCCCGGCCAGTGCCGGATGGCGGTCACCATTTGATTTTCATCTGCGGGCGGTTTTGCCCGGGAAGGAGGACCAACTATGGCAAGCAATCGCATCGGACGCATCAACGAGGAGATCCAGCGGGAGCTGTCCGCTCTGATCCCCGCGGTCAAGGACCCTCGGGTGTCTGGGATGATCTCGGTGACAGCGGTGGAGACCACCCCGGATCTGCGGTACGCCAAGGCATATATCAGCGTACTGGACAAGGAGAACGGGGAGCGGGTGCTCAAGGGACTGAGATCCGCCTCTGGCTGGCTGCGCCGGGAGCTGGGGAGCGCCCTGAAGCTGCGCTACACCCCAGAGCTGGTGTTCCAGCTGGATGACTCCATCGACAAGGGAGCCCACATTCTGGAGCTGCTGCGCAGCGTGGAGGGGCCCAAGGAGTAAACAGAGGCCCGGAGGGCAAAGGAGACCTGGATATGAATGAGCGACAGACAGCGGAGTGGCTGATGGAACGGGAGGATTTTCTGATTCTCACCCACGTCCGGCCGGACGGAGATACCATCGGCTGCGCAGCGGGGCTGTGTCTGGCCCTGCGGGGGCGGGGAAAGACGGCCTGGGTGCTGGAAAACCCGGAGGCCACCAGCCTCTTCACCCCCTATCTGGAGGGGCTGACCGCCCCGGAGGGCTGGAGCCCGGACACCGTGGTATCGGTGGATATCGCCGCCCGGGGGCTGTTCCCGGAGAACGCCCGGTGTTACCTGGAGCGGGTGGACCTGGCCATCGACCACCACCCCTCCCAGGAGTTTTTTGCCCGGGAGACCTGCCTGGACGCCGGGCGGGCGGCCTGCGGGGAGCTGATCTATGATATTGCGGGCCTGCTGGGCCCGGTCACCCGGGAGATGGCGGTGCCCCTCTACGTGGCGGTGTCTACCGACACCGGCTGCTTCGTCTACGGAAACACCACGGCGGACACCCACCGGACGGCGGCCGCCCTGATGGAGACCGGCATCCCTGCGGCGGAGCTGAACAAGCGCCACTTCCGGACCAAGACCCTGAAGCGCCTCCGGATCGAGAGCCGGATCGTGGAGGGCATGGAGCTGTTTGACGGCGGGGAGACCGCCGTGGCGGCGGTGGACCTGGCGATGGTGGCCCAGCTGGGGGCCGACGAGCGGGACCTGGAGGATATCGCCTCCTTTGTGGGACAGGTGGAGGGCGTGAAGAATGCGATCACCATCCGGGAGCTGAGGCCCGGGACGTGCAAGCTGTCCCTGCGCACTGATCCGGAGGTCCTTAACGCCAGCAGGGTATGCGCCCTGCTGGGGGGCGGGGGCCACGCCGCCGCCTCCGGCGCCACGGTGGAGGGCAGCGTGGAGGAGGCCAAGCGGGCCATCCTGTGGGCGATAGAGCAGGTGCGTCATGGCTGACGGCATCATCATCATCGACAAGCCCCAAGATTGGACCAGTATGGATGTGTGCGCCAAGCTGAGAGGGATCTTCCACGAAAGGCGCATCGGCCACGCCGGTACACTGGACCCCATGGCGACAGGTGTGCTCCCCGTGTTCGTGGGCCGGGCCACCCGGGCGGTGGAGTTTGCCTCCGAGTCGGAGAAAGAGTATGTAGCCGGCCTGCGGCTGGGGGTGGAGACCAACACCCAGGACACCACCGGCACAGTGCTGGCGGAGCGGCCGGTCTCCGTCTCCCAGGCGGAGCTGGAGCAGGTACTGGGGCAGTTCCGGGGAGAGATCCGGCAGATCCCCCCCATGTACTCCGCCATCAAGGTGGGAGGAAAGAAGCTCTATGAGCTGGCCCGAAAGGGCCAGGAGGTGGAGCGGCAGCCCCGGGCCGTCACCATCCACAGCCTGACGCTGGAAGAGCAGACGGGGCCGGCGGATTACACCCTGCGGGTCCGGTGTTCCAAGGGGACCTATGTGCGCACCCTGTGTCATGATATTGGCCGGGCACTGGGGTGCGGGGGCTGCATGAGCGGCCTGCGCCGGACCATGGCGGCCGGGTTCAAGCTGGAGGACGCCCTGCCTCTGGAGCAGGTGCTCCAGGCGGAGGGACCCGCGTCCCTGCTTCTGGGGGTGGACGCCTACTTTGCTGACCGCCCTGTGCTGATCCTCAAGCCTCCGGCAGAGAAAAAGGTGCGCAACGGCATGAGCCTGTTCCTGCCGGAGACACCGGACGGGGAGTACCGGGTCTATGGGGCGGAGGGGACCTTCCTAGCCCTGAGCCGGATGGAGCGGGGAAGGCTGACCACCATCAAGAGCTTCTTCCCGGTGTGAGCGCCCGGAAGTCCGCAGAGAGAAAAAGAAGGAGACTTATCAGATTGTGAACAAGAACAGACGAGTGATCGCCCTCGGCTTTTTTGACGGAGTCCACAACGGGCACGGGGCCCTGCTTCGCCGGGTGGTGGACAAGGCCCGGGAGCTGGATGCGGTGGCGGCCGCATTCACCTTTGACCGCAGCCCCACCGCCGCCATCACGGGCCAGACAGTGCCCCTGCTCAGCTCGGTGGAGGACCGGGGATGGCTGATGCGGAGCCGCTACGGCATCCAGGAGGTGGTGGTGTCCAACTTTGATGGCATGATGCGCATGGACTGGGAGGACTTTGTGGACCGGTATCTGGCGGAAGAACTGGGCGCGGTCCATGTGGTGGCCGGCCACGACTTCCACTTCGGCTATATGGGCAAGGGCAACCCCCGGCGCCTCCAGGAGAAGTGCGCCCAGTTGGGCATCGGATGTGACATCATCCCCAAGGTGGAGCAGGACGGCATCACCATCTCTTCCACCTACATCCGCACCCTGATCGCCCAGGGGGAGATGGAGCGGGCGGTCCAGTTCCTGGGGCATCCCCATGTCCTGACTCAGAAGGTGGCCCACGGCAAAAAAATCGGCAGCAGCACCCTGGGTTTTCCCACGGTGAACCTGCATATCCCGGAGGGAGTCATCGTGCCTGCCTTCGGCGTCTATACGACCAAAGTCTGCTTCGGGGGGGAGAGCCGTATCGCCGTTACCAACGTGGGGGTGCGCCCTACAGTGCAGGACGGAGACCGCCGGGTGACGGTGGAGGGCTTCATCTTGGACTTTGACGGGGACCTGTACGGTCAGACGATGCGGATGGAGTTCTATCACCGCCTGCGGGGGGAGCGGAAGTTTCCCTCTATGGAGGAGCTGGCGGAGGAGATCCGCAGGAACGCCCAGCAGGCCCGGGAATATTTTCAGGAAAAGGCGGAGTATCAATAAGGAGAGGGGAAAAGAGGCCCCGCCGCGCCACAGGCGGCAGAAAATCAAAAATCGGATCGGGAGGGACTACGAATGCCCCATTCACAGGATACACGCCACATGCGGTACGAGACCCTGTATATCATGCTGCTGATCTTTGCCTCCGGGCTTTTCCTGGCGGGCGCGCTGCTGGATACCCCGGACAATATTGCACGGGGCCTGATCCGCATCGTGATGACGGAGGACCCCCTCATCACTGACTATGTCCGGCTGGCCGGCGTGGGGGCAGCCCTGATCAACTCCTCTGTAGTCACCGCCCTCTCGGTGCTGATCCTGCGCAGCTCTGGGGAACCGGCCAACGGCTTCACGCTGGTGGTGGTAGGATTGATGGCGGGGTTTTCCCTGTTTGGGAAGAACCCGGTCAACACCTGGCCCATCGTCCTGGGGACTTGGCTGTACGCTAAGAGCAGAAAGGAGCCCTTTGGAAAGTATGCGGCCGTGGCCCTGCTGTCCTCGGCCCTGGGGCCGGTCATCAGCTATATCATCCTGGACAACGGCTGGGGCACCCCGGTGCTTGGGGTGGCGACCGGCCTGATGATCGGCTTTGTAATGCCCTCTCTGTCCGCCTATACATACAAGATCCAGAACGGGATGAACCTGTACAATGTAGGGTTTGCCTGCGGGCTGATGGCCATGCTGCTGGTGTCCCTGATGAGCTCCTTCGGGGCGGAGCCGGAGGTCTCTTACCTCTGGGCCACAGGGTACAACGCTCTGTTCGGCGGGCTGCTGGGGACGATGTGCATAGCAGCCATCCTTGCCGGCCTGTTTTTCTGCAGGAAGCCGGTCTGGGCGGCCTGGGCGGGTTACCGCCGCCTGCTCCAGACCAGCGGCCGGGCCCCCAGCGACTATCTGCGCATGTTTGGCGCGGCGCCGGTGCTGATCAACATGGGGGTCAACGGGTTGATCGCAATGGGGGTGATCCTGCTCACCGGCGGGGACCTGAATGGGCCCACAGTGGGCGGGGTCCTGACTATCGTGGGCTTCTCTGCCTTTGGAAAGCATGCGGGCAACATCGTGCCCATCATGGCCGGTGTGGTCCTGGGCAGCTTCGTGATGCACTCCTCGGTCTCCAGCGGCGCCGTCCAGCTGGCCATGCTGTTCGGGACTACCCTGGCTCCCATCTCTGGCTACTTCGGCTGGCCCTACGGCGTGCTGGCGGGGTTCCTCCACTCGGCGGTAGTACTGTATGCGGGCACGCCGGTGGCCGGGCTGAACCTCTATAACAACGGCTTTTCCGGCGGCCTGCTGGCCATCATCCTGTATCCCACCATTGTGGCCATCGCCCGCCACCGCAAGCCGGTGATCACCGAGGCGGAGTACTTCGACCACATGGAGCACGACGAGCCGGAGACCCCGCCTCCAGTGCAGGACATGATCGAGGAGGAGGACTGAGGGAGCGCCCCGGCTGGAAAAAGAAAATGGATTTTCCATACAGAACTTCTTTACAGAGCGGGATGGGGAGTATATAATCATTCCGCGGCAGGGGGCGGCGCAGGTGTGCGCTCCGGCAAGACCGCACGGGACAACGTCATTTTGGAGGCTGCTATGGAAAAAGAGGTCATCATCTCCATCAAGGGGATGCAGAAATATGAGAACGCCGAACCGGACACCATCGAGCTGGTGACAGGGGGGCGTTTGGAGCGGGACGGCGAGAGCTTTACCCTGTCTTATCAGGAGAGCGCCGTCACCGGCATGGACGGGACCCTGACCACCTTCCAGATAGAGCCGGAGCGGGTGACCCTGCTCCGGGTGGGGGAGTACACCTCCCAAATGGTGTTTCAGGAGGGGCGGCGGCACATGTCCATGTACAACACCCCCTATGGCACCATGTCCATCGGGGTGAACACCCGGCATTTGACAGCCCAGGTGGGCGAGAGCGGCGGCGACATCGAGATCGATTATGCCATCGAGATCGACCACACGGTGGCGGGACGAAATGTATTTCAGATCAAGATCAAGGAGGCGGCACCGGGCTGCAGCTTGAAGCAGTAGCGTGGTCAATCTCGATTGCGGGCGCTCCGCGCCCGCACCGCAGGGCGGGATTGACTCCCGCCCGAGGAATCAAAGAGCCCGGGATCCCGCCGCGGGCCGGCCCGCGGTGGGCGATCGACCACACGGTGGCGGGGCGAAATGTATTTCAGATCAAGATTAAGGAGGCAGCACCGGGCTGCAGCTTGAAGCAGTAGTGCGGCCCACTCCAGCGAGAAAGAATTATTGTAAGGTGTGATACGAGAGATGAGCAATATGATCCAGGCCGCGCGGGCTCAGGTCGCTGAGCTGACCCAGGCCGCGTACGAGAGGGCCGCTGCAGCAGGTGTGCTGACCGGCGGAGCAGAGGTGAAGGCCACCGTGGAGATCCCCAAAGACACCGCTCACGGGGACTATGCCTCCTCCTTCGCTATGGCGGGGGCCAAGGCCCTGCACATGGCCCCACGGGCCATTGCCCAGGCCATTGTGGACCACATGGACCTGACAGGGAGCTATTTCCAGAAGGTAGACATCGCCGGCCCCGGTTTTCTGAACTTTACTCTGGGGCCCAAGTGGTACGGCCAGGTCCTCGCCCAGGTGGAGCAGGAGGGGCCTGAGTACGGCTCCGGCAGCGAAGGAAAGGGCGAGCGGGTGATGGTGGAGTTCGTCTCCGCCAACCCCACCGGCCCCATGCACATGGGCAACGCCCGTGGCGGCGTACTGGGGGACACCCTGGCCAACGTGCTGAAGCGGGACGGCTGGGACACCTGGAAAGAATTTTATGTCAACGACGCCGGCAACCAGGTCCACAAATTCGCCATGTCCATCTACGCCCGCTGCATGCAGCTGACGGTGGGGGAGAAGAACTACCCCTTCCCGGAGGAGGGCTACCATGGGGACGACATCCGGGAGCTGGCCCGGGGCTTCCTGGCCCAGGCGGGAGAGTTTCCAGGCCAGACCTCTCAGGATGCGTGGGAGACCGCTATGGCGGAATATGGCCTGTCCGTCAACATCCCCAGGATGAAAGCGGACCTGAAAAAGTACGGCATCGAGTATGACCAGTGGTTCCTGGAGTCTGAACTGCACAACAGCGGCTATGTGGAGGAGACTGTACAGCTGCTCACCGACAAGGGCTGGACCTATGAGAAGGACGGGGCCCTGTGGCTGAACACCACCCAGCTGCTGAAGGAAAAATTCATGCGGGAGGGGAAGAGCCAGGAGCAGGTGGACAAGCTGGACCTGAAGGACGATGTGCTCTGCCGGGCCAACGGCTTCTATACCTACTTTGCCGCCGATATCGCCTACCACCGCAACAAGCTGGAGGTGCGGGGGTTTGACAAGGCCATCAACATCTGGGGCGCCGACCACCACGGCCATGTGGCCCGGCTCCAGGCCGCCCTGGACGGGCTGGGCCTGGACGGCTCCCACCGGCTGGTGGTGGTGCTGATGCAGCTGGTCAACCTGATGCAGGACGGCAAGCCGGTGCGGATGTCCAAGCGCTCCGGCAAGGCGATCGCCCTCCACGACCTGCTGGACGAGATCTCAGTGGACGCGGCCCGGTACTTCTTCAACTCCCGGGCCAGCACCAGCCCCCTGGACTTTGACCTGGACCTGGCGGTGCGGGAGGACAGCGAGAACCCGGTGTACTATGTCCAGTATGCCCACGCCCGCATCTGCTCCTTGGTGTCCCGGCTGGCGGAGGAGGGGGCGGCGGTCCCCGCCGCTGCGGGGGTGGACGCCGGTGTGCTGAACGCCCCGGAGGAGCTGGCCCTTATCAAGGCTCTGTCCCAGTATCCGGAGGAGCTCCATCTGGCGGCTCGGGATTATGACCCCAGCCGCATCAACCGGTATCTGGTGTCCCTGGCCGGGGACTTCCACCGCTTCTACAACGCCTGCCGCATCAAGGGGGAGGAGCCCGGCGTGCTCTCCGCCCGGCTGAAGCTGGCGGACAGCGTGCGGGCCGTCCTGGCCAATGGCCTGGGTCTGCTGGGCGTCACCGCGCCGGAGAAGATGTAACGATCTGGACGTTGAGCCGGCCCTCAGCCCCCAGGGCTGAGGGCCGGCTTTTTCCAAACCATGAGAGAGGAACGTGATACCATGCCGCAGAAAAAAGGGGCCCTGGACCGGATCCGGGACAGACTCCAGGCCAACCGGAACCGGCTGACCTACGTCCTGCTGCTGCTGGGGGGCCTGCTGGGACTGGCGGGGTGGGCCCTGCTGCCGGAGGTGGTAGCCATCCACGCCCAGCAGGCGGCCAACATCGGGAAAAACACCATCCTGCTGGCGGACCTGGCCCTGACCTGGGGATTCACCGCCGCCTTCTGGGTCCGCCCTAGGGAGATCATCTATTTTGTAGCAGCATGTTTGGGGGCGTTCCTGTCTCTGAGCGTGCTCATCATCAATGTGATGCTCTGAAAGAGGTGGGGAACGGAATGACGCTGGAACAGCTGGAGGAGAAACTGAGGGGCAGAGAGCCGGGGCTGATGGACGCCTCGGGACAGTACGCAGTTCTGGTCCCTCTGGTGGAGCGGGAGGGGAAGCTGCATATCCTCTATGAGGTGCGCTCACAGGACATGCGCCGCCAGCCCGGGGAGGTCTGCTTTCCCGGAGGGCGGATAGAGGGAGATGAGACCCCGGAGGCCTGCGCCATCCGGGAGACGGAGGAAGAGCTGGGCATCCCCACAGCATCCATCACCGTTCTGGGACGGCTGGATTTTGTGGCCCACCGAGCCAATTTCATCATGTATCCGGTGCTGGCCAGGGTGGAGACGGCTGCGGCAGAGAGGATGGCCCTGAACCCGGCGGAGGTAGATCACACCTTTCTGGTGCCGCTGGAGCACATCGTGCACAATCCGCCGCTGGAGTACAGCTACGCCCTGGAGCCCCGCCCGCCGGCGGACTTCCCCTACCAGCTGATCGGCATCCCACGGGGATATCGGTGGCAGCAGGGGAGGGAGACGGTGCCCGTCTATCTGTGGCAGGGCCACGCCATCTGGGGACTGACCGGGCGGATCACACGGCATCTGGCGGGCCTGCTGGGCGGAGAGATGGGATGAGCGGGGCGGAGCACCTGGGCCCCTACCTTCTGGAGGTAAAGGAGGGGGTCTTTCCCCTGGGGGGAGACAGCCTGGCCCTGGGGGCCTTCGCTACAGTGAAGCGGGGCTGGCGGGTGTGCGACCTGGGGACGGGGAGCGGCTGTCTGCTCCTGATGCTGGCGGCCCGGGAGGGGGGGCTCTCTCTCACGGGAGTGGAGCGGGAGGAGCGGGCGGCCCAGTGTGCCCGGGAGAACCTGGCCCACAGCGGCCTGGAGGGGACGGTCCTCCAGGCGGACTGGCGGCAGGTGACCCTGCCGGCCGGCGGGTTCGACCTGGTCATCTCCAATCCCCCCTACTTCCAGCCTGGACACGGCGGGGACGGGGGCGGGGCCCGGCAGGCCGACTGCTCCCTTGAGGAGCTGTGCCGCACCGCGGCCCGCCTGCTGAGAAACAGGGGGCGGTTCGCCTTGTGCCACCGGCCGGAGCGGCTGGCGGACCTGATGTGCGCCCTGCGGGGGAGCGGCCTGGAGCCCAAACGGATGCGGCTGCTGGCCCATGGGCCGGAGCATCCCCCCTCCTGTGTTCTGATGGAGGCGGTGCGCCGGGGGCGGCCCGGTCTGCGGATCGAACCGTGAGGGGCGCAGGTGCTCCCAACTGGAGTGCTGAAAAATTTCAGAAAAATTTTGGGCCCCATGCAATAAACGAGACCTCCCACGCATTATGTAGTTGAACGGCAAACAGATAAGCCCGAGATACAGCCGGACACAACATAAAATGACATTTGGGAGGAACATGAAATGAAACGGAACTGGAAGAGCCTGATGGTGAGCGGAACTGTACTGACGGTCCTGGCGGGAGCGCTGACTCTGCCTGCCCTGGCCTCCGTGGGCCAGCGGACGGCCGCCCTGCATTATCAGAACATCAAGGTGACGCTGGATGGCAGGACCCTGGATCTGACGGACAGCAGGGGCAACGAGGTGGAGCCCTTCACCATCGACGGGACGACCTATCTGCCGCTGGCTTCCATCAGCAAGGCGCTGGGAATGGACGTGCGGTGGGATGCCGACACCAACACTGTGATCCTGAACACCAAGGGCACCGGCACCACTGCCGCTGAGAGCTACATCGGGGTGGAACGTGCCAAGGAGATCGCCCTGAAGGATGCGGGGCTCTCTGCCTCCCAGGTCAGCTTTGTCCGGGCGGGGCTGGACTGGGATAACGGCCGCATGGAGTACGAGGTGGAGTTCTGGAAGGACAACGTGGAGTACGACTATGAGATCGACGCCTACACCGGCACCATCCTCCACAGCGACCGGGACATCGAGGGGTACAGCATCCCCACCCAGTCCTCCGCCGACATCGGCGCCGACCGTGCCAAGGAGATCGCGCTGGACCACGCCGGTGTGTCCGCCTCCAAGGCCACCTTTGTGCGGGCCCATCTGGACTATGAGGACGGACGCCGGGTGTACGATGTGGAGTTTTACAGCGGCAGCAAGGAGTATGACTATGAGATCGATGCCGCCAGCGGCGATATCCTGAGCTGGGACTACGACGCCGAATACTATACAGGTCAGGCCGCCGGTCAGACCGGCAGCTACCTCAGTGAGGCGGAGGTCCGCCAGATCGTGGAGGACCGGGCGGGGGTCTCCGGGACCTTCCGGGAGCTGCATCTGGACCGGGACGATGGCCGCGTAGTCTACGAGGGCGAGATGCGGGACGGCTGGACCGAGTATGAGTTCACGCTGGACGCGGTGACCGGTACCATCCTGGAGTGGGACGTGGACCGGCACTGAGCATTGGTTTCATGACAGAACGGCAAGAGGCCGCCGCGGAGTTCCGCGGCGGCCTCTTTGGCTGAGCGGAGGCATGTCATATGGGAGGGGGCTGCTTTGAGCGGGAAAGGGAACGGAGAAAAAATGGGCGGCCCGGAGCTCCGTTCGGGGATAGAAAAAAGGCGGGTCCTGTGTTATAATGGCTCCATGGAAACAAACCGAGCCGCCCTGTCCCAGGGTGGGCGGCGGCGGAAAGGAGCATAAGGCATGGCAGGAACCCTCTATCTGGTCCCGACTCCCATCGGCAATCTGGGGGACATCTCCCCGCGGATGGCGGATACTTTGGCGCAGGCGGACTTCATTGCCGCAGAAGACACCCGGGTGACAGTGAAGCTCCTCAACCATCTGGGGTTGAAGAAGCCTATGGTCACCTACCACCGGCACAACACCGCAGCCAGCGGTCAGGCGGTGCTGGACCGCCTGCTGGCAGGGGAGAGCTGTGCTCTGGTCACGGACGCGGGGATGCCGGCCATCTCCGACCCGGGGGAGGAGATGGTGGCCCTGTGTGCCGCTGCCGGGGTCCCGGTGGTACCCATCCCGGGTCCCTGCGCCCTGGTCACGGCGCTGGCAGCCTCCGGCCAGCCCACCGGCCGCTTCACCTTTGAGGGCTTTTTGGCCATGAACAAGAAAAACCGCCGGGCCCACCTGGAGTCCCTGCGGGGGGAGGAGCGGACCATGATCTTCTACGAGGCCCCCCACAAGCTGGTTGCCACCCTCCGGGACTTGGCGGACACTTTTGGCCGGGAGCGGGAGATATCTCTGTGCCGGGAGCTGACCAAGCTCCATGAGGAGATCCGGCGCACCACTCTGGGGGAGGCGGCGGACTGGTATGGGGAGGAGACGCCCCGGGGAGAGTTCGTCCTGGTAGTCCGGGGTGCCCAGCCGGAGGAGGAGGGGGAATGCACTCTGGAGGACGGCCTGACATTGGCGGAGCGGCTGCGGGAGGAGGAAGGGCTCTCCCTGCGGGACGCGGTGCGCCAGGCGGCCAAGGAGCTGGGGCTCTCACGGAATGAGCTCTACCGCCTGGCGGTGGAGCAGGAATAAAAACGGCCCCTGCCCAGGAAAGGGCAGGGGCCGTCTGCTGTGGGGGTCATGGTTTGCACTGGCCGCAGGGGGAATATCCCTGGGCGATCAGCTCCTCACGGCTGCCGGAAAAGGCCTGGCGGTTTTCCTCTTTCATGGAGGCGGCGCCGGAGCAGAAGGGGAGATGAAATTTTCCAGAGCTGGTGTTCAGGATGTACAGGGTGTCCTCCGGCTCCTTCTGGGTGCTGTCCTCTGGAAGAGCATCCCCCTCCAGGGAGCTGGCACCGGTAGCGTAGTCGATGGTGATGCCGGGCTGGTCATTATAGACATAGACGTTGAAGCAGATGCCCTCGCCCTGGTCCTCCACCGACTCGGCCTCCATCTGCACGCCCCGGGCCACCAGCTCAGTGCCCTGAAAGATGGGAGTGACCCGGTAGAGGACGTGGTTGCCGGTCTCCTGGACGTAATCCGCCACCATGTTTTCAAAGGGGAGCATCCCCTCCACGTTGAGATAGCGGGTGCCGGTGATGAGGTTCTGCTCATTGGCATTCTCACCGCTGAGCTGATAGCCGATGAGATGGCAGCGGTTGTACAGGTACTTGCCATCCACGATGTCATATTTCACCGTCTGCCAGCCGCTGGGCTTGACTTGGCCGATGCTGTCCCGTTCCTCCGTGGGCATCAGGTCCAGACCGATGTTGGCATAGGCGGTGCCGCACCGGCCAAGCAGATCCAGGCTGCTGTAAGTCTCGAAAGAGTCGGTGGTGAAGTCCTCCTGGGAAAAGCCGGGCTGGTTGTCCTGGAGCACCACATAGGGCTCGCCGGAGAAGGGCGGGACGTCCTCCAGAGAGAAGGAGGAGGGCGCGGCCTGAAGGAGCTGGCCGCAGCCGGACAGCGCCGCGCAGAGCAGCAGGAGGAGGGGGATGAGATGGAGCGTACGTATTTTCATGGGCGGTAGACTTCCTTTGTGATTTTTTTATGGGAGGAGCCGGGAAATTCCTCCCGGCCCAACAGGGACCACCCCAGGGCGGCCGGGTCCAGGTCCAGAAACAGGTCTGCGGGGTAGCGGCGGTTCCAGTGATAGAGGACCATGGACTCCACCCGGTCCAGGAAGGGCCGGATGGGCCGGTCCTCCAGAAAGCAGAACTCCCCCGGGGCGGCCTGGGCGAGAAAGTCCTCCGAGGTCAGGATGGAGCTGGAGAGGCCGTCCCGCAGGGAGGAGAAGAGGGAGCGGGAGCCGGGGGCCATCCACAGGGGGGAGCCGGCGCACGTCCGGAGCACGTCTTGGCAGAGCACCCGGTCCCGGCTGAGCCGGCGGCCATGGAACAGCAGGCCGCCCCGGTCATCGATGCAGGAGATCAGGATCATGGTCCACCCTCTTTCTTCGGAAACAGTACATTTGTTCTGGTGTGCTTGTTGATTGTAGCAGAGATGGGGCCAAAATTCCAGAGGAAAAGAAAAAATTTTTCTCCGTTCCGAGAAAAGGCGGCCCTCCCTAGGACCTTGTATCCGGGGCGTCCGATGTGGTATGATGGAGACGTCCGGTACATGATCAGGACTGGAAAGGAATGTTTGGATATGGAACTGGAAACAAAGGAACTTTTGGACCTCTCCCACACCCTGGCGGGGGAGTATCTGGCGGGATTTCAATACCCCTGGCAGGCCCTGGACGGGATCAAGGAGCTGATCCTGACCCTGGGGGCTGCGCTGCCGCCGGAGGAATATGACCAGCCCGCCCCCCAGGTCTGGGTGCATAAAACGGCGGTGGTGTTCCCCACAGCCTATCTGGGGGCGCCCTGCATCATTGGGCCTGAGACTGAGGTGCGCCACTGTGCGTTTATCCGGGGCTCGGCCCTGGTGGGGGCCCACTGCGTGGTGGGCAATTCCGTGGAGCTGAAAAACGTGATCCTGTTCGACAACGTGCAGACCCCCCACTACAACTATGTGGGAGACTCCATCCTGGGCTATAAGAGCCATATGGGTGCCGGCTCCATCACCTCCAACGTGAAGTCAGACAAGACGCTGGTGACAGTGAAGAACGGAGCAGAGCGGATCGAAACGGGCAGGAAGAAGTTCGGCGCCATCCTGGGCGACCATGTGGAGGTGGGCTGCAACTCCGTGCTGAATCCGGGGACCGTGGTGGGGCGGGGGAGCAGCATCTACCCGGTCTCCTGCGTCCGGGGTGCCATCCCGGCGGGCAGCATCGTCAAGACCGGGGGCGTGGTGGTCCAAAGGAGCTGAGTGCCGCGGGGGATGCGGAACAAGACAGAGGGCGCGGCGGGATCTGCCGCGCCCTCAAGCTGTTTGTGGGAGCCCTCTCTCCCACGGACCGGCGGAGGCGGAGACCAAAAGAAAAACGCCCCAAATCCTGGCTGGATCCAGAGCGTTTAAAAAACCGCATAAAATTTGTCTGCTGTTTCTATCTGGGCTGCTGGGGGATCAAATCAGAACTGTCCGCACTCCTGGAGTGCCTTGATGCACTTGGGGCAGATATTCTTGCCGCGGAAAACGATGACATCCCGGGCGTCATCACAGAAAATGCAGGCGGGCTGATATTTTTTCAGAATGATGGACGGTCCATCCATATAGATCTCCAGGGAGTCTTTCTCCGCGATATCCAATGTACGGCGCAGTTCGATGGGAAGGACGATACGGCCCAGCTCATCGACCTTCCGGACAATGCCGGTAGATTTCAATGTGATCATTCCTTTCTTCCTTCTTCATGTCCCAGTCGTCAAAACGATCGATGCGGTTTCGCAGTCATAATGTACGATTTTGGAAACTAAACATTATTATACTACAAAGTGCGACTGTGTCAACCATAATTTGTGAAGATTCTGCAAAAAGTGTTCGGAAAGAGCAAAAAATGATGGGAAAACAGGGAAATCAGAAAAATGAACACCACGGCAGAGAATGGTTATCTTTTCCAGACATGTCCCGTATATATGATTTGAAGGGGGGACAGGGGTATGACGATGACGATCCTCTGGACGGGGATGGTGGTGCTCTCCATCCTGTGCGGACTGGCTACGGGGCAGTCGGCCCAGGTGGCCGCGGCGGCGGTGGAGGGGACCCAGGCGGCGGTGGAGCTGTGCCTGTCCATTGCGGGGATGCTGTGCCTGTGGACCGGGGTGATGGAGGTGATGCGGCGGTCCGGGCTGGCAGAAAAGCTGTCCCGGCTGCTTCGACCGATGCTCCGGCTGCTCTTTCCCCAGGTAGCCCGGGACCGGGAGACCATGGACAGCATCGCGGCCAATGTGTCGGCCAATTTGCTGGGGCTGGGCAACGCTGCCACCCCTCTGGGGCTGGAGGCCGCCCGGCGGATGAGCCGCTGCAGCCCCGGGGTGGCTTCCGATGCGCTGTGCATGCTGGTGGTGTGCAATACGGCCTCCATCCAACTGATCCCCACCACGGTGGCCACGGTGCGGGCTGGGGCAGGGAGCGCCGCTCCCTTTGACATCCTGCCTGCCGTTTGGCTGGCCTCCGGGCTGTCGGTAGGGGTAGGAGTGCTGGCCTGCAAGATATGCGCGCGGATATGGAGGGATTGACATGCTGGACCTGATGATGACCCTGGTGGTGCCGCTGACGCTGGGGCTGGTGGCGGTCTACGCCGCCTGCCGCCGGGTGGACGTTTACGATGCCCTGATCCAGGGAGCAGGGGAGGGACTGGGCACCTTGGCCCGTATCATCCCCAGCCTGGTGGGGCTGATGACGGCGGTGTATATGCTGCGGGCGTCGGGGGCGCTGGATCTGGCCGCTCAGGCCCTGGCTCCCCTGCTGGACCGGGTAGGGGTGCCGGCAGAGCTGCTCCCTCTGATGCTGGTGCGCCCCATCAGCGGGAGCGCCGCCCTGGGGGTGGGGGCGGAGCTCATCACCAGCAGCGGGCCGGACTCCTATGTGGGCCGGGTGGCGGCGGTGATGCTTGGGTCCACGGAGACCACCTTCTACACCATCGCGGTCTACTTCGGCGCAGTGGGCATCTCCCGGACCCGGTACGCGGTCCCCGCCGCCCTGTGCGCTGACCTTACCGGCTTTCTGGCGGCGGCCTGGGCGGTCCGGCTGTGCTTTGGAGGCGGATAAAGCTCTCACACGCCGCGTCAGGCGGCATGTGAGAGCTCTCTTACTATGGGGCGGACAGGAGAGTCAGGGGCGGCCCGTCCAATCGGATGACCCGGTCCGCCCGGTCCAGAACGGCAGGCTCATGGCTGACCAGGATGACAGGGGCGGCCAGCTCCCCCAGGGCGGATAGGATGCGGTCTGCCCGCTGAGGGTCCACCCCTGCAAAGGGCTCGTCCAGCAGATAGAGGGAACCGCCCAGGGCCAGCGTGCGGACCAGGGCCAGACGCCGTCCCATGCCGCCGGACAGATGGGCGGGATAGGTACGCTCTTCCCCTTCCAGCTCTGCCAGCCGCAGCCAGCGGGGGACCTCCACCCACCGGGGGCGGGGGAGCACGTCGGTAAGGTGCTGCTCCACGGTACGCCAGGGGAAGAGGCGGTCCTCCTGAAAGAGCAGGGCAGCGGAACGGAGGGACAGGCCGGTGATCCGGCCGGAGATGGGGTGCTCCAGCCCGGCCAGAACCCGCAGCAGGGTGGTCTTGCCGCAGCCGGAGGGGCCGGACAGGGCGGTGATCCCCGTCTCAGGCAGGGTGAGGGAGAAGCGGTCCAGCACCCGCTTCTCTCCAAAGGTGACGGTGACCTCCTCCAAACAGATCATGGCGACCACCTCCTGTTTATCCGGTTCAGCAGAGCAGAGAGCAGTTTTTCCAGGGTAAGGGACAGAAGGAGGATAACCAGCGTCCAGGCAAACAGGGAGGGGGTCTCCAGATAGTCCCGGGCCTGGACGATCTGCGTGCCCACCGCCCAGGCGGGGCGGCAGAGCACCTCGGCGGCCACCCCGGACTTCCAGGCAAGGCCCAGAGAGGTGACCACTGCGCTGAGAAAGTAGGGCCGCACCGAAGGGAGATAGACCAGCCGGACGGTTTTGAGGCGGGAGAACCGGAGCGCTCCGGCCTGTTCCAGCAGCTTGGGGTCGGTCTCCCGGATGCCCCGGCCCACGTTCCCCCACACCACCGGCAGCACCATCAGGGCGGAGACCACCACAGGCACCAGACCACGGCGGGTCCACAGCAGGACGAAGAGGATGAAGGAGACCACTGGCACCGCCCGGATGACCCGGACGGCGGGGGAAAGGAGGACATCCGCCCATCGGCTGGCGCAGGTGAGGGCGGCGGTCAGCGCCCCCAGCAGAGTGCCGGCCAGCAGTCCGGCCAGGACCCGGACCAGGGAGAGCAGGGCGGTCTGCCAGAAACTGGGCACCCCCGCCAGCTGGATCAGCGTTCCCAGGACCGCGGCAGGGCCGGGAAGGATGAAGGACTGGCCCACAGCCAGGGCGGCCAGCTGCCACACCACCAGCCAGAAGGCCAGGGGAAGGAGGGGCCGCAGCAGACGGTCAGGGCAGATAGTACAGGCTGTCATAGGGGATGCTGCCGCCGATAGCGGCGGGGTCGGCGCGGTACAGGACCTCGTAGTAGGCCTGGACGGTGTCCTGCATCTCCTCCCCGGTGAGCAGGGTGAGATTGCACTGGGGGATGGCGGCCTCCGCGATCTGGGCGTTGGCGGTGATGCCGTATTTGGCCACCAGCTCCGCCGCCTCCGACCGGTTGCCCTCGTCAGACATGAAGGAGATGGAGTCACCGTACAGGTCCAGGAAAGCGTCCACGGCCTCAGGATGCTCCTCCACGAATTCCCTGCGGGCTACGATGCAGCCCATGGGCAGAGGGGTGGAGGAGACGGCATCCCACTCAGCGCTCAGGTCCAGGGCTTGGCGCACGCCGGGGTCCTTCATCAGCAGGGCAGTGGCGGCGGGGACGGGCAGCATGCACACGCCGTCCTCGGCGGAAAGCATGTTGGCAGTGACCTCCTGGGCGGTGAGCCACTGGATGGTCACATCCGCGGCGGGGTCCAGCCCGTTCTGGGTCAGCAGATAGTTGAGGATGTACTCCGGGTTGGCCCCCTGGCCGGTGGCGTAGATGGTCTTGCCCCGCAGGTCGGCCATGGACTGGATGGAGTCCCCCTTCTCCAGGATGTACAGCACACCCATCGTGTTCACTGCCAGCATCTGAATGGAGCCGTCGGTCTTGTGGTAGAAGTTGGAGGCCACATTGGTGGCCACAGCGGCGATGTCTGCCTCGCCGTTGGACAGCAGGGCGGTGGCCTCGCTGTTTTCCGTCACCACGACGGAACTGACGGAGATGGGGCTGTCAGCAGGAACGTGTTCCGGGGCGTAGTACTCCATTAGATAGGCAGCCCCTACACCGGTAGGGCCGGAAAGGACGGCCAGATCGATGGGGAGGACCTCATCGTTCGGGGCGGGGATGCCGGAAGAGGAGGTGCTGGAGCTGACGGAGGAGATGGCGCCGCCAGACTGGGAGGGTGCCTCTGCGGGACGGCAGCCCGAGGCAGAGAGGAGGAGCAGGGCGGACAGGAGCAGGGGCAGAAGCTTGGTTCGTTTCATGGCAGGATTCCTTTCTCAGATTTGGACGGATACACCTATTCTGGGCAGAGACGGATCGTTGACTGGATTTGTACACCGAAGGGGAAATTTTCTTACCCGGAGCCCCGGACACCCTCCAGAGCGGCCGGATCGGGGACGAGGATGGCCCGTCCCTCCCGCCGGATCAGGCCGGCCTGTTCCAAGTCCTGAAAGGCCCGATACACCGAGGCGCGGCTGATGCCCAGCTGGCGGGCCAGACCGGAGGCGGAGCACTCCACTGCGCCATAGGAGAGGCTGCTGAGCAGATAGCGGACCACCCGGCCCTCCGTATCCCCCACAGCCAGGGAACCCAGCCGGGCGTTGAGGAAGCGGATGCGGCCGGTGAGATAGGTCAGATAGTTCCGGCGCAGCAGGGCCTCCTCCCCCAGAAGGCGGTCCAGCAGCTCCTGGTCCAGTAGGAGGCAGCGGCAGATCCCTTGGGCGGTGAGGGTGGTGGCATAGTCGGGGGCGTCGTTGTAGAGGGCGGCGGCGCCGAAGAGATCCCCTGGCTCCAGGGTGCTGACGGTGAGGCTGCCCTTGGTCACCAGTACCCGTCCGGAGAGGAGCAGCCCCAGACAACGGCGGAAGCGGTCGGGTCGGTAGATCTCTGCGCCGGAGGAGAAGTCCTCCACCGAACAGCCGGACCGCGCCAGGACATCCCGGACCAGTGCCTCGGGACATGCCTGAAACAGGGGGCAGCGGAGGAGCAGATCCCACTGGTGCGGAGGGAGAGAGACAGGCATGGAGGTCAGCTCCTTTCCAAAACTGTCTCATTTGAGACGGTTTTATTGTAGAACAGCTGGAGGGAAATGTCAAGGGAAAGAGCATACGCCATGAAAACATGTAAGACCGGTATATGAGGAGGGGCGCGCACGGAAGGGAGAGGGAATTACCTGTATGGTAAAACGCCTGGGGAGACAGACGACCCTGTCTGCCTCCCCAGGCGTTTTTACCATATCGTTCCGCCCCAGGGGTCAGCCCTTGAGCAGATCCTTGAAATAGGTGTCTGCGTAGTGGATGGCGCCCACTGGGTTGTGGGCCAGCACCCGGTCTTTTACCACCAGAGTGGTGACCAGTGCTTTGGAGTATTGATAGAAGAGGGAGTCGTGGCCCACACACAGCCCCAGACAAATATTGAATTGGGTGTCCTGGCTGTTGAGCAGCTCGGCCTGGGCAATGGGGTTGCACATGGCCTCAAACTGGCCGGGCTGGAGCTTGCACTCCTCCGGCACCCCGGCCCGGGACTTGTCCAGTCCGCCGGTCTTGCAGATGACGGACACCACCTGGAAGCCGTTATTCCGCAGGACCCGCTCCACCACAGCGGCCTCCTTCTTCAGTGCCGCACAGAAAGCCAGACCCAGCTTTTGATAGTGCATGGATCGGGAGAACTCCACGATCTCCTTCAGGCGGGGCCAGCGGCAGTAGCCAGCCGACTCGATGGCGGCGCTGGTGACAAAAAAGTCGTGGTTTTCCTCTGACCAGTAGCGCTCCAAAAGCCGGTCAAAGAACTCCGGGTCCCGCATGGGACAGTTCCGGGGCAGGTCCCCGCCCCCCTTCTGGCAGGAGCGGAGGGTACAGCTGGCGCAGGTGTACATACAACAGATCCTCCTTACAGTCTCTCATTCTTCGTCAGGCTGATACAGCTCCGGACGGAACACTCCGCTCTGGTCCCGGCACCAGGCGGTGCCTGGTTCGGAGTCCAGCAGAGGGATGATGTCCGGGTCGTAGTTGCACAGGGTGTTGAGGTGATGGATGCCGCTGCGGCCGGGGTCGTCCATATAGCTGTCGCTCTCATCTCCGGCGGTGAAGCGCCAGCCGCTATCCCAATTCTCGTCCCCCTCCTCCGGCTCCTCCCTGTAGCAGTAGCCCACCCGGCAGCCGTCCACCAGGATGCGGTCAGTGGCGAAGCAGCCCTGGGGGCCCTCCCCGTCATAGAGGTGCCGGAGCTCCCGCTGGGGGATGGCGAACTCCTTCTGGGGGCGGTCGGAGAGGACGCTGGGGCGGTCCACGTCCACCGTCTCCAGGTCCTCCTCGGGAAAGAGGTCCAGCAGCTCTCCGGCACTGTGGGAGAGCTTGAAGTCCATCTCCTCCTGATACAGAGGGAGGAGCTGATAGAAATTTACCTCATCGCCGCCGGAGAGGGGACAGACCGACGCCTTCTGGGGGAAAGCACCGGGGTTGACCAGCATGATGCCGTTGAAGCGGGTGTTTTCCGCAAAGGGGGAGCCGTCCGGGTTGGCAATGGTATGGCCCCAGCCCAGCCAGCTGTCCTCGTTGATGGGCAGGCGGGCCAGGATTTTCAGCCAGCGGATGGGCCAGTACCACGCCTCGCCCTCTTCGCCCACCTTCCAGTCGGGGGGCAGGCAGATAAACAGCTCAGCCCGCTCCAGCTTCTGGCCGGCCAGATCCTCCGGCACGTTCATGGCATGGGCCCCCATGCCGTGGGTCATCAGGATATAGTAGTTCTTTGCCACAATGTCAAGTGATGAATTCAAATTACTTTGAGAATTTGGCACTTACGCATAAAGCAGCACGTGACAACGTTATGTGTTTGGATTATAATGATAGATGAAAATTGAATCATCATATCGCTCCATCCGCAAAGACGGAACATGGAATCGGGTGCAAGTCCCGGCGAGTCGGTCACTGTGAAACTTTCCTGAGGGAAAGGTAAGTCAGATACGTGGGAGCGTATGGTGCTTCTGCCGGAACCGGAAGCACGTTTTTTAGGCGCAGGAAGCTGTGCTTTGTTGAGCGTGTCTGTTTGGATGCGCTTTTTTCTTACGGTTCCTATGTATAAAATAAATCCCTTTTTTGCAAGGAGTCTTTTCATGCGTAATCAGTATTGGGAAAATAAGCACTATGCTTATTTCTGCAACCGGGAATGTGAATATTTCCCCTGCCATAAGGGTGCCGACCCGGAAAATTTTAATTGCCTATTCTGCTATTGCCCTCTGTATGTATTGGGAGATCGCTGCGGCGGAAAGTTTGCCTACCTTCCCAACGGATACAAGGACTGCAGCCGCTGTCTGTTTCCCCATCTGCGGGAGAATTATGGTGTAATTACGGAACGCTATGGAGAAATCCTTGCGGCAATTCCATATCCAGATCAGGAGGATGACGAATGACCCTTTTACAACTGAAATACATTGTGACGGTTGCTGCGGCCGGAACGATCAGCGAGGCGGCAAAACAGCTTTATATCGCCCAGCCCAGCCTGACTTCCGCAATCAAGGAACTGGAAAATGAACTGGGAATTACTATTTTCAAACGTACCAATAAAGGCATCCTGCTTTCGGCGGAGGGAGAAGAATTTTTAGGATATGCCCGTCAAGTGATTGAACAGACAAATCTGATTGAAGAACGATACTTAGGGAAGACCCCTGTCAAGCATCAGTTCTGTGTGTCCACGCAGCATTATTCTTTTGCGGTAGAAGCATTTGTTGAGCTTTTGAAACAGTATGGCGGTGAAGAATACGACTTCCGCATCCGTGAAACGCAGACCTATGAGTTGATTGAAGATGTGGCAAAGCTGCGAAGCGAGGTGGGTGTGCTTTACCTTAATAGTTTCAATGAAGCTGTCCTGCGCAAGACCATGCGGGAAAATGATTTGAAATTTCATCGTTTATTTATCGCAAAGCCTCACGTTTTTGTCAGTACGTTCAGTCCTCTGGCAAAGAAGAAAATTGTTGAATTGGATGAGCTGGCAACCTATCCGAGATTGTCCTATGAGCAGGGAGAACACAATTCCTTCTACTTCTCTGAGGAAATTTTAAGTACGTTGGAAAGCAAGAAAGACATTATGGTTTCTGACCGGGCCACGCTGTTCAATCTCCTGATTGGTCTGAACGGGTACACCATTTGCAGCGGCGTTATCAACGAAGAACTAAATGGGAAAAATATTGTTGCTGTCCCCCTTGCTGTGGATGATTACATGGAAATCGGCTACATCACTCACAGCAAGGTCGGACCGGGTAAATTTGGAACTCTGTATATCGAAGCTCTGAAACGATATGCTTCCGCACAGGAATGACAGAACATAAAGTAGCGGTCTGCTATAGATTCAATCTATGGCAAACCGCTGCTTTTCCGTATTTTACAGAACCCTTTCCCGCAGGTATACTGAAAAAGAACGATCATACCCGAGGAGGACACATTATGGACTATTCAATTATTGGATTTCCGCGTATCGGGATCCACCGAGAATTAAAGTTCGCAACAGAAGCGTATTTTCGCAGCGAAATAGATGCCGATGAGTTGAAACGGGTTGTCTCTCAGCAGAGAATGGAGCAGTGGACACGCCAGAGGGACGCAGGTGCCGGCTTTATCCCGTCCAATGATTTTTCCCTTTATGACGGGATGCTGGACACCGCTTATATGCTGAACGCCATTCCAAGGCGGTATGCCGATCTGAGGCTTTCCGATATAGACACATACTTTGCCATGGCCCGTGGGTATCAGGGGGCGCAGGGAGATGTCAAAGCATTTACCATGAAAAAGTGGTTCAATACGAACTACCACTACATGGTACCAGAGCTGGATGATGATATGGAGTTGAAGCTCCGCTCAGATGCTTTTCTGGATGGCTTTCATCAGGCGCGTTCTCTGGGCATTCAGACAAAGCCCGTGGTCGCCGGACCGTTTACCTTTTTGAAGCTGGCCCGCTGTACCGGCAATAAATCCGCCACTGATTTTGTAGATGATATTCTGTTTGCCTATGCAGATATTTTGAAGCGGTGTGGAGAAAACGGCGTGGAATGGCTGCAAGTTGACGAGCCGTATCTGGTCATGGATTTAACAATGGGGGATGTTGCCCTTTTCCGCAAGCTGTACCAAACGCTGCTGGAACAAAAAGGCACAGTGAAGGTGCTGCTCCAAACTTATTTTGGCGATGTGCGGGATTGTTACCGGCAGCTATGTGAACTGCCCTTTGACGGCATTGGCCTTGACTTTGTGGAAGGAAAGCAGACCGCAGCACTTGTAGCAGCAAACGGTTTCCCGAAGGATAAAATCCTGTTTGCGGGACTTGTAAATGGGAAAAACATCTGGCGTACTAATTATAAAGACGTACTGGAGCGAATCGCCGGTTTGAAAAGCTGCTGTGACCACATTGTACTCAGTACATCCTGCTCCCTGCTCCATGTGCCGTATACTGTAAAGAATGAGCCGCAGCTTTCCACCGAAATTATCCGGCATTTTTCCTTTGCGTATGAAAAGCTGGATGAACTGCGTGAGCTTTGCTGCCTGGCTGAACTTGCAGACTATTCCTGTGACCGGCGCTATCTGCAAAATCAGGAACTGTTCCAAACCAGTGAGCTGAGAACCGACACAGAGGTACAGAAACAGGTTGCGGCACTTACTGAATCGGATTTTACCCGCAGGGTGCCCAGAAAGGAACGGCAGGCAACGCAGAAAGAACTGCTGAATCTCCCGCTGCTGCCCACGACAACGATTGGCTCTTTCCCGCAGACAAAGGAAGTCAAGCAGAACCGAACAAAATTCCGAAAAGGCGAAATCAGCGAAGAAGAATACCGAAATAATGCAAAGGGATTCATCCGGGATTGCATCGCTTTACAGGAAAACATTGGTCTGGATGTCTTGGTGCATGGCGAATTTGAACGCAACGACATGGTGGAATTTTTTGGCGAAAATCTGTCTGGTTATGTGTTTACCATAGGCGGTTGGGTACAGTCTTACGGTACACGGGGCGTAAAGCCGCCGATTGTGTTCGGGGACGTCAAACGCAAGAAGTCCATTACTACCGATTATATCCGTTATGCCAATTCCCTGACGGATAAGGATGTGAAGGGAATGCTGACAGGACCAGTCATGATTTTGAACTGGTCGTTCCCCAGAGAAGATATTTCCACGCAGGAGATGATGTATCAGATCGGCCTTGCAATCCGGGAAGAGGTTCTGGAACTGGAAGCTGCAGGCGTCCGTATTATTCAGATTGACGAAGCCGCGCTCCGGGAAAAGCTGCCGCTCCGCCGCGCCGACTGGCATAGCGACTATCTGAACTTTGCGATCAAGGCATTCCGTCTCTGCCACGCAAAGGTAAAACCGGAAACGCAGATTCACACCCATATGTGCTACAGCGAGTTTGAGGACATTATCCCGGAAATCGACGCAATGGACGCCGATGTGATTACCTTTGAGGCGTCCCGTTCCAAACTTACGATTCTGGACAGCCTGATGGCGCATCATTTTGAAACGGAGGTGGGTCCCGGCGTCTACGACATCCATTCCCCCCGCATTCCGAGTGTAGAAGAAATTGAAGCCGCCCTCCGGCTGATGCTGGACAAGATCCCGGCAGATCATTTATGGGTCAACCCAGACTGCGGATTAAAAACCAGAGGGGAAACCGAAACCGTTGCCAGTTTGAAAAATATGGTCCAGGCGGCGAAAAATATAAGAAACGAATGCAAAGGAGACATTTGATATGAGTAATTTATACGCACCGTTCCGTTACGACTACGTGGGCAGCTTTCTTCGTCCGGCAGAACTGAAAAAGGCCCGCGCCGATTATGAAGCAGGAGCCATTACCGCCGATCAGCTCAAAGCTGTGGAGGATCAGTGCATTACCGAACTGGTGGCGAAGCAGAAAGCGGCCGGATACCATGTTATTACTGACGGCGAGTTCCGCCGCGCTACCTGGCATCTGGATTTTATGTGGGGATTCGACGGCGTCGGCCATAAGAAAACGAACACCGGCCTTCCCTTCCACGGAGAGGCGGCGATGATCGATGATACTTTTGTGACCGGCAGGATCGGATTGTCCGGTGAGCATCCCTTTGTGGATCATTTTCGGTATGTGAAGGCGCTGGAGGACGAAAAGACTATAGCAAAACAGACAATCCCCGCCCCTGCTCAGACGCTGGCACAATTCTGGATGCCCTTTGCCAGAAAACACACAGAGGCCTTTTACAGTTCTGCCAAGCCGCTGATGGACGACATTGCACAGGCTTACATTGCTGTACTGCATCAGCTGTACGATGCAGGCTGCAGGAATGTGCAGTTTGACGATTGCACATGGGGAATGCTGGCGGATAAAAATGGACAGGAAATGCACGCCGCAACGAAAGAAGGGCTTTTGGCCGTCCAGAATGCCTATAAAGATATTAACAACCAGGTGATTAACGGAGCGCCAGAGGGGATGAACATCACCACCCATGTCTGCAGGGGCAATTACCATTCAACTTATGCCAGCAGTGGCCCCTATGACTCCGTGGCCGACGTTTTGTTCGGCGAAGAAAATGTAAGTGCCTATTATCTGGAGTTTGATGATGAACGCTCCGGTGGCTTTGCGCCTCTTGCAAAAATCGGAAGCGGACAGAAAGTGGTTCTCGGACTGATTACCACAAAGCAGCCGCAGTTGGAGAATAAAGAGGCCGTGATTGCCCGAATCCATGAAGCTGCAAAGTACATCCCTCTTGACAGGTTGTATCTCAGCCCGCAGTGCGGTTTTGCTTCCTGCGAGATCGGCAATAAGCTGACTGAAGAAGAGCAATGGGCGAAACTGGCGCTGGTTAAAGAGATTGCTGAGGAAGTCTGGGGCTAAATTTTTCTGTAAAAATCGCGACGTCGGAGTTTTATTCATTCGACGCCGCGATTTAATTTGTTATTGAGAATCTTTATTATGCGGTGATTTCATAACCGATATATCTTCCCCGACCTGGTGACCTATATTCTTTATCTGCTTTTCAATGTCCCACAGATCTTTCTGTATCGTTTCTTCCTCGACGCTAATTTCCGGGTGTTCTTTCATTTCTTCTCTGATAAACATCAGGCAAAAACTGACCAATAGAAGCAGGCAGGAAAACCAGATCGTATGCGCTCCGAACAGAACAACAAATTGACCGCCGATTCCAGCGCCAACAGCAAATAGGAAAATGATTTCCCAATAGCGCAAAGCTTTCCCTAAAACATTTCTATCATGTGTTCTGATGTATGCAGAAAGTGCTTCCATGCCGCTACGCATATTTCCGATACACATGGTGCTGGCAAACGCGTAACCATTCACCTTTCGGAATGTCTGCACCTGCATAGCGCAGGAAAAAGATACCAGTGCATTAGCCAGCATATCAAGACTTTGCGGAAGAAAGCTTACCAAAAACAGCAGAATCATTTCCAGTAGCAGGACAATCTGCCTCCAGTGGATATTCTGCACATTCTGATATTTTCCCCGTATCTGCTCTGCAACAATGATGCCTATTGCAAATGCTGCCAACGGAACAAAGTAGTGTGCGCTCTGCAACCAATTACGCTCACAGATGTTTTGACTAAGTAATACGATATTCCCGGTCTGAGCATTGGCGAACACCTTGCCCCGGAACACATAGGTATAGGCATCTTGCAGGCCGCCTGATATTGACAAAAATGCGGCAGTTGGGAAAGATTCGGACATTTGTCCCTGATGCTGGCATTTTATAATTCCATGCAAATGTGTTCACTCCTTGATGTATAACTAAAGATACCTCTATGTATGTATTCTCAAAATAGCAGAAGCCTGACTATGTTTGGCATCCTGAAATACAATACATATCAACCATACCATCACAAAGAAGATGATCATCTTGATCGGTAATGCTGATATGAAAGTAAGCCATGTGCTTACCGCGCTTTATGATTTCAGCTTTTGCAAAGATTGTCCCTGACTGTACGTTATGCAGGAAATTGATATGTGCGCTTTGCGTTACATAATCTCTACCATCCATTCTGGCAAAAATTCCCGCCACGCAATCTGCCATTGCATATAACAATCCTCCATGTACGTGTCCATGAAGATTCATAGATTCGGCAACCAAGTTTACCTTTACCACACAGCAATCCGGGTCAACTTTGCATATTTGAATATGGTTATAAGACATAAAAGGATTGCCTTTTTCGTATGCAGAAAAATCCATATGGTATCACCTCTGTACCGGCAGTTCCTGATTACAGTAAAGGCAGCGGTACTTCCCAGAAGGAGACAGTTTGAAAATATGGTCGCATCCTGCCTCAATACTGGTAATACATCGTGGGTTTGTGCATTTAACCACATTTCGCAATATCTCTGGCATATCAGGCTGACATTTTCGCTCCACTACTCCGTCTTTGATATAGATTAGTGTAATTCGCCGATCCAGATAGCCTAAAATCTCCAGCCGCTCCGGAAGGTTTGAACCTTCGATCTTAATCAGATCTTTTGTTCCATATTTCTCACTGCGCACAGATTGCAGCAGCGCAACCGCCTGATGTTTGCTCTCCAGATGGAGCAGCCGGTAAATTTCCATACCGCGCCCAGCGGGGATATGGTCAATAACCACACCATTTTGAATGGGTTCTACCTTCAGCATTTTAACACCTTCTCTCCAGTCACAGGATCGGCAATTCCCAACAGAGCCATAATTAGTGCCATGCGAACATAAACGCCATTCTGCACCTGATCAAAATAAGCGGCACGGGGATCATCATCTACCGTCCGAGTAATTTCATCGACACGAGGCAGTGGATGCAACACAGGCATATCCGGCCTAGCCAATTTCATTTTTTCAGGGTCAAGCGTGTAGATGCTCTTTAGCCGAATGTAATCTTCCTCATTAAAAAAACGTTCTTTCTGCACTCTGGTCATATATAACACATCCAGCTTAGGGAGTGTGTCCTCCAAACTGCTGACCTCCCAATATAAGGAATTTGCCGGGTGCAATGTATCCTCCTTCAAATATTCGGGAATGCGAAGTTCCTCTGGCGAGATAAAATAAAACTGATTTCCTAAAAAACGAACAAGATTGTTGACCAAAGAATGCACTGTCCGGCCGAACTTCAGATCACCGCAAAAACCAACGGTCAGATGATCCAACCGTCCCATGCGCTGGCGAATCGTCAGCAAATCAATTAAAGTTTGTGTAGGATGATTATGGCCTCCGTCACCAGCATTTATGACAGGAACTTTGGAAAACATGGAAGCGCGAAGCGGAGCACCTTCTTTTGGGTGGCGCATAGCTATAATATTGGAATAGCAGCTGACTACGCGAGCTGTATCAGCAACCGTTTCTCCTTTGGTTGCACTGGACTGTTCTGCTCCGGAGAAGCCGAGCGTCTGCCCGCCCAGACTTAGCATGGCAGATTCAAAAGAAAGCCGGGTTCTCGTACTGGGTTCATAAAATAAGGTCGCCAGCTTTTTGCCGTCAGCCACATGCGCATACATCTCCGGAGCGGCGGCAATTCGATCAGCCAAATCCAGGACTGCCATCGTTTCATCGTCATTGAAATCGGTTGGTTCAATCAGGTGTCTCACAGCCATTCCCCCTTTATCAGATATTCTTCGCGCTTTGCGCCGACAGAGATAAACTGGATCTCGTGATCAAGTAATTTTTCCAGCGTTTTGATATAATTTTTTGCAGCATCCGGCAGTTCCTCCCAGCGATGGCAAGCGGAAATGTCCTGTTTCCAGCCGGGAATGAAGCTGATAACCGGTTGATATTCTTCCAGATTTTCCGTAGGAACAAAGGTGTCTGTTTCTTTGCCTTTGTACAAATATCCCGTAATGATGGGAATTTCCTGCATATAACTGAGTACGTCTAACTTAGTCAATGCGATTTTGTCAGCGCGTTGGCATTTTAGGCCGTACCGGCTTGCAACCGCATCAAATGGCCCAACCCGGCGTGGGCGGCCTGTTGCAGCGCCATATTCACCGCCGGCCTTGCGCAGGGATTCCTTCCATTCTTCAGGCATAGCGTTCTCGGCCACAAATGGGCCTGCACCAACGCACGTTGAATAAGCCTTTAACACACCGACCACATGGTCAGGCTGCACGCCAGGAATTCCCGCTCCAATCGGCCCATAGGCCGCAATCGTTGTAGAACTGGAAGTGTAGGGGAAAATGCCATAGTCAATATCACGCATAGCGCCAAGCTGCGCTTCCAAAACAATCTGTTTTCCTGACGATAACGCTGTATCCAAATAATTTCCGGTATCACAGATATAGGGTAAAAACTCCTTTGCCTGCTTCTGGCACCAGGCAAGCAGGGCCGGATAAGACATTGGCTCCTGATGATAGCAGCCTGCCAGTTCCAAATTTTTTGCTTCCAGCATGGTTTTTAGACGAACCTGTATATATGGCTCATCTAAATGAAGCAGATCACCTAAACGCAATGTTTTTTTGCGATACTTATCGCTGTAGGCATAAGCAATTCCCCTGCGAGTAGAGCCGAAAGCAACTCCGCTCTGCGCAAGACGTTCTTCCTCCAAATCATCTTGTATCCGATGCCACGGCATGGAGATGGTTGCACGAGCGGACAGTTTGAAATTTTGAGGTGTTACAGACACCCCTTTGCCGCGAATATCGGCAATTTCATTGGAGAGATGCTCTAAATCAACTACCATACCATCCGCAAGAACACACACCACATTGGGATGAAGAATCCCGGATGGTAGCAGATTCAGAATAAATTTTCCCTGTTTGGTTACGACCGTATGCCCGGCATTATTTCCCCCCTGGTAACGCACGACAATATCCGCCCGCTCTGCCAGCAGATCAATAACCCGTCCTTTCCCTTCATCCCCCCAGTTGATACCTGTCACCGCAGTCAGCATTTTTCTGCCTCCCTTCTATTTCGGGCATTTACAGACGCCTGTATACGGGTAGGCAGCCCCAAAAGACGGATGAAGCCAGTAGCATCGGACTGCTGATAGCCCTCTCCTTCATTAAATGTGACAATATCCTCGCTATACAAAGAATATGGGGACCACACACCTGAATTGATAATGTTGCCCTTATATAACTTCAGACGTACTTTTCCGGTGACGGTCTGCTGCGTCTCTGTCACAAATGCAGACAACGCTTTGCGCAGCGGAGAAAACCACTGTCCGTCGTAAACCAACTCACCGAAGCAAATAGACAATTCCTTTTTCTTATGGGCAGTTTTTTTGTCCAATGTCAGTGTTTCTAATATCTCATGCGCTCTATACAGAATGGTTCCGCCCGGTGTCTCGTACACTCCTCGGCTTTTCATACCAACCAGACGGTTTTCCACCACATCGTACAGGCCAATACCATTACAGCCGCCAATCTCGTTTAGCTTAGAAATAATGTCTGATGATTTCATTGCCTTGCCGTTCAACTTAACAGGTACGCCTTTTTCAAAGTCCAGCTCCACATATGTAGGAGTATCCGGCGCTTTCAGTGGAGAAACGCTCATTTCCAGAAAACCTTCTTTTTCATACTGCGGCTCATTACCTGGGTCCTCCAAATCCAATCCCTCATGAGAAAGATGCCAAAGATTTTTATCCTTTGAGTAATTGGTTTCTCGATTTATTTTCAAAGGAATATGATGGGCTTCGGCGTAATCAATCTCCTCATTGCGGCTTTGAATATCCCATTCCCGCCACGGTGTAATGATTTTCATTTCCGGCGCAAAGTGCATAATGGCCAGCTCAAATCGCACCTGATCGTTGCCCTTTCCGGTGCTGCCGTGGCAAACAGCATCCGCCCCCTCTGCCTTTGCAATTTCCACGACACGCTTAGCCAGAATAGGGCGGGCAAGGCTGGTTCCCAATAAATACCCTTCATAATCAGCTCCCGCCTGCATAGTAGGAATAACAAACTCATTAACAAACTCATCCGTTAAATCCTCGACATAAAGTTTGCTGGCTCCAGAAGCCACTGCTCGCTGTTTCAAATCATCCAATTCATCGTCTTGTCCAACATTTCCACAGACAGCGATCACTTCACAGTTGTCATAGTGTTCTTTCAGCCACGGGATAATAACGGAGGTATCCAGACCACCGGAATATGCCAGCACAACTTTTTTGATTTCACTCATACTAAAGCACTCCTTCACTTGTTTTTGGAACCAAAATCTATTATACTGGACAGGCAGGAATATGTAAAAAGTATTATTGATATAGTGATCATCAGCAATTAGCATATCAGAAAGAGGATGCCTGGATGGATGTCAACTTTGAATATTACAAGGTTTTTTATTATGTAGCCAAATACAAGAATTTCACAAAAGCGGCTCATGCACTGGGCAGCGGACAGCCCAACGTTACCCGCGCCATGAACTGCCTGGAGCAGCAAACGCACTGTACGTTATTTATACGCACCAATCGAGGTGTTCAACTGACCCCAGAAGGAGAAATGTTGTTCACTCATGTCGAAGCTGCCATTTCTCAGATACAAACAGCCGAAACCGAACTAAATGCGCACAGTGGTTTGGAGCATGGAAGTATTTCAATCGGAGCCAGCGAAACCGCATTGAATATCTACCTGCTGGATATATTGAAGCCCTTTCACATGAAGCATCCCGGTATTCGCTTGAAAATATATAACCATTCCACTCCGCAAGCCATCCGCTCTGTTAAAAACGGTGAAGTTGATTTTGCTGTTGTATCAACGCCGACCAACGTGGATACCCCTTTGAAGGAATTGCATTTGCGGCCCTTCCGTGAAATTCTTGTGGGCGGCAAAACTTTTACGGCACTGGGCAGCCAGGAGCTGACACTTGCCGAACTAAAAAATTATCCGTTGATTTGCCTCGGAAAAGAAACTATGACCTGGAATTTTTATCATAAATTGTTCCTGTCCCACGGGTTGGAGTTGATACCAGACACGGAAGCAGCTACCACAGATCAGATTTTACCTTTGGTAAAAGCGGAATTAGGGCTAGCTTTTCTTCCAGAACCAATGGCGAAGGAAGCACTTCAGCAACGTGAGATCGTCCAGATTCATCTGCGGGAAACAATCCCTGAACGTCAGATTTGTATGGTATATGACAGGAAACGTCCATTGAGCGCTGCTGCTCAAAATCTTAAAACCGGTATTTTGGAAACAATGGCCTTTTAGGATGCTATAAATAACACATACATTTTTATCTTTTCCAAATATCAAAAAGTCCTCCCCGGTACGGGGAGGGCTGTACTGTCTTTATGCTGCAATCTCCGGGATTTCCCCGACAAAGTTATAAACGATTTTGACTTTCTGCACCTTCTGTCCGTCCACCTTCTTGACCTCGCCAATCAGAATCCGGCTGATAAGCCGGTTCAGCATTGCCTCGTCCAGTTCCTCAATAGCGGAATAGCGCCGGATTTCCTTGATAAAGGTACGGACTTCGCTTTCCTGTGCGTCTGCCCGGCTCTGCATCATCGCCAGGTCATGCAGACGCTTCTGGTTGGATTCCTGCTCCTGTTCCAGCGCCGCCGTCAGTTTCATAAACCGCTGTTCGGTCAGGATGCCTTTTGCCTTATCCGTGTACAGGCTTAAAAACATCACATCAATTTCCTGATTCCGGGCTTCCAGCCGTTTCCGTTCCTTCTCGGTCTGAGAAGCGTCTACCAGATACCGGCGCTCCATCCGGCTGCTGAGGTGCTGATAGAACGCATCGGCGTCCTTCATGGCCTGCGCCGCCAGCTCCTGAATGTCTTTCAGCACCAGATTGTATAAATCTCTGGCCTCGATCTTGTGGCTGGAGCAGACCTTGCATCCCATGCGGTTATAAGTCTGGCAGATATAGTACGCCTTGTCAATCGGTTCCCGCATCTCGCCGGTGAACCGGTTCTTCCCGGTTCTGCCGACCTTTTCATACCGCACCTGCATGGACTTCCCGCAGGTAGCGCAGTAGACCAGCCCGTGGAACAGATTATAAAAGGGGCAGGCATTGCCTTTCATGATAGGTGGTTTGCGGTCAATGATAGCTTGTACCTGTTCCCATTCCTCCGGCGTCACAATCGCCTCATGGCAGCCCTCGATCACTTCCCACTGGTCACGGGGGATAATGTCATAAGTGTTGGAGCGGATGCCCTTCTGGTGTGTCCGAAAGACCAGATGTGCGCCCTTATAAAAGGGATTCCGCAGGATATGGCTGATCCTTGCGCCGCCCCAAGAGTAATAGTTGGCGTCAAACTCCGTATTGGCCTTGACATGGGTGATGGGGATTTTTTCTTCCATCAGCCGTTTGGAAATCCTCATGCAGCCCAGCCCGTCAAGGGCATAGTCATAGATTTTACGGATGATCGGCGCTGTCTCCGGGTCAATGATAAGATGCCCTTTGTCCTCCGGGTCACGCATCAGGCCGAAGGGCGGCGTCCCTCCGCAGAACTTTCCCTGCCGGGAGCGGGTCGTGATGCCCGCCAGCACCTTTTTAGAAATATCCCGGCTATACATATCGTTCAGGATATTCTTGAAGGGCGTAATGTCCATCTCCTGACGGGTCAGGCTGTCCACGCCGTCCGTGATGGCGATATAGCGCACATTGTGTTTGGGGAAAAAGATTTCGATATAGCTGCCAGCTTCAATATAATTCCTACCAAGTCTGGATAGGTCTTTGGTGATGACGCAGCCGATCTTCCCCGCCTCAATGTCAGCGATCATACGCTGGAAGGCAGGGCGGTTGAATAATGAGGTGTGATAGCGATAGCGGCAAAAAGCTAATAAAATCAATGGTTTTG
>OIWN01000063.1_pt1 | contig 92585 bp, 82 predicted proteins | sample 1587591 | NCBI WGS metagenome assembly OIWN01 (sample SAMEA3888901, study PRJEB22519) | human gut metagenome | biome: human gut; feature: human-associated habitat; material: faeces | place: Denmark | collected 2010 | reverse complement strand
GGAAGACAGACGTGGACGTCGTATAGCTTCTCTTCCAAGCAGAACACCTGAAGAAGAGCTACGTGACAAGATAGCTGAACTGGAAAGAAGAAATCTAGACTTACAAATGGAGAATGATCTGTTAAAAAAAGTCAGAGAACTGGAAAGGAGGGGTCGCTATCTTTAATCCATCGGTTAGCCGAATATGAAGCCATCCAAAAACTATCGTCTACTAAGCATTATCCCATAGATAGACTTTGTAAATATCTTAATGTTACACGTTCTGCGTATTACCGCTGGGGAAAATATCCGAAAAGTAATAATGAACTTCGAAACGAAAGACTATCCACTGAAATCCAAAGGATTCATAACCAGCATCCAGATATGGGATACCGAAGGATTCGTGATGAATTAGATGGACATAAAGGAATTCATGTGAATGATAAACGAGTACTTCGTATTTGTAGGAAATACGATATAAAATCAAATATTAAATGGAAACCTAAGAGTTGTACCAGAGGAGACAGAAATCCTGATCACATAGCAAAAAACTATTTACACCGTGAATTTCACGCCGAAAAACCGAATGAAAAGTGGCTTACAGATGTTTCTGAATTTAAATACTACAACGGAATAGAAGTTCATAAAGTTTATCTGAGTGCTATTTTAGATTTATATGATAGAAGGATTGTTTCCTTTAAAATCAGCGATCATAATGATAATCCATTAGTTATGGACACGTTTGATGAGGCTGTTCGTCAGGAGCCAGATGCACACCCATTAGTTCATTCTGATCGAGGCTTTCAATATACAAGCGCACAGTTTTATACTAGATTAAAAAAACATCATATGAAGCAGAGTATGTCTAGAGTTGCCCACTGTATTGACAATGGACCAATGGAAGGGTTTTGGGGAATTCTAAAACGAGAAATGTATTATAAACAGCGTTTTAATGACAGAAGCTCTTTGATTACTGCGATAGCTAATTACATAGATTACTACAACAACCAACGACTTCAAAGGAAACTGCATGTAATGACACCAATGAAATATCATGAGCAATATACAAAAGCAGCATAAAATATCGCCAGCCATAGCATGGCTGACGATACAAAAATTTATTATTTTTTATTGTCCTCTTGACGGGGAGCATACCAGAAATGATCTGAAAAGTATGGTTCCTTTTTGAAAAAGCGAGGGAGAAAGAAGAGACTTTCCCTGTGAAGTTCCTGATAAATATCAGGAAATCTTACACCGGCAAAGATACCACTTCTCGATCAGTCCGATCAGAGCATAGAGCAGCATGGCGATCACGCAGAGGATGCAGATGCTCATCAGCAGCCAGTCGAGCTTGAAGACCTGACTGCCGTAGATGATCATATAGCCAAGTCCTTCCCTGCCGCCGATAAATTCTCCGATGATCACGCCCACCAGACAGAGCCCGATATTGACCTTCATGGTGCTGATGATCGCCGGAATGCAGCTTGGGATCACTACCTTGGAGAGAGCATGGAGCCGGTTTCCGTGAAGAGTGTAGATGAGCATGATTTTATCTGGGTCTACTTCGGAAAATTCGGAATAGAGGTTCAGTATGCTCCCGAAGATTGCAACAGACATTCCGGCAATGATGATAGTTGTGCGGTTTGCGCCGAGCCAGACAATGAGAAGCGGAGCAAGCGCAGATTTTGGCAGACTGTTCAGGACGACCAGATAAGGCTCCAGGATTTCCGAAAGCTTCCGGAAGAGCCAGAGAAGGACGGTGACAAAAAGGCTGAAGAAGATTACCAGAACAAAACTGACCAGAGTTTCGTAAAGGGTTACTCCGATATGGCGGAAAATACTGCCGTCACCGGTCATTTCCAGAAAACACAGGGCAATCCGGGAGGGGCTGCTGAAGATGAAGGAGTCGATGAGTCCTGTATTTGCGGCAAATTCCCAGAGGAAGAGAAAGGCAAGCAGGATGGAGACTCTGGAAACGGCAACGATCCGTTTATGTCGGCGCCGCATATTCAGGTAATGTAGCTGGTTTTTTGAAAGTTCATTCATCCGGGTTCAGCTCCTTCCAGATCAGATTGAAATAAGTCTTAAATTCCGGGGCATTGCGGCGGGCAAGCGGGGAAAGTCCCGGATCAGAAAAGGAAACATTGACCGTTTGCCCGATGGTTGCCGGACGGCTTGTGAGAACAAGGATCCGGTCAGCAAGACTGATCGCTTCGGCAAGGTCATGGGTGACAAGGATCGCTGTTTTTTTCTCTTTTTTGATAATCTGCCCGATATCATCACTGACATTTAACCGGGTCTGATAATCCAAGGCAGAAAAGGGTTCATCCAAAAGCATGATATCCGGCTTCAGGACCAGCGTGCGGATCAGCGCGGCTCTCTGGCGCATTCCTCCGGAAAGTTCGGATGGTTTTGCATTTGCAAAGGCATTCAGGCCGTATTGTGTAAGAAAGGCTCTTGCCAGTGCGCGGGAACGGGCAGTCAGTGCATGCTGGATCTCGAGACCGAGAAGAACGTTCTGATAGATGGTACGCCACTCAAGAAGTTCATCCTTTTGCAGCATATATCCGATGCCGGAAGTATTGTCCGGATGATAGCTGCCGTTTATTTTGATGAGACCTTTTTCCGGGGTGAGAAGACCCGCAATCAGGTGGAGCAGTGTAGATTTTCCGCACCCGGAGGGACCGACCAGAGCAATAAATTCCCCTTCGCGGACCGAAAAGGTGATGTCTTTCAGGGCGTAGGTTTCTCCTTCCAGTGTATGGTAAGCATAATGAACGTTTTTCAGTTCCAGTGCATATTGCATGATAATCCTCCAGATACAGAAACGATCATAAGTCTTTTACTTACAGTTTATGAGAAATAAAAAAAAGCGTGTGTGCATCTGGCTGGAATGGAGCGGAAAAAGAAAAACAGAGCAGAAAAGATATTGTGCGAAGAGAACAGCTGCACTATAATAAGAAACAAATCTGCAATATGAGGAGAGATGAACAGATGCAGAAAAAGAATTACCAGAAAGAACTGGATAAAAAGATAGAACAGATCGTATCGGAAAAGAAGGTTCCACGTCTGTTCCTTCACAGCTGTTGTGCACCATGCAGCAGTTATGTGCTGGAATATCTGTCGGAATATTTTGAGATTACGGTTTTTTATTACAATCCGAATATTTTCCCGGAGGCGGAATTTGAAAAACGGATCCACGAACAGGAGAAGCTGATCCGTGAGCTTCCGGCGAAACATACGATCCATTTTCAGGCGGGAAATTATGACAGTGAAAAATTTTACGAGATGGCGAAGGGACTGGAGATGATTCCGGAAGGTGGAGAGCGGTGCTTCAGGTGTTATGAGCTCAGACTCCGGGAAGCTGCGAGATTTGCAAAAGAAGGCAGATATGATTATTTCACCACAACCCTTTCCATCAGTCCGCTGAAAAATGCACAGAAGCTGAATGAGATTGGTGAGCGGCTTGCCGGGGAATATGGAGTGGCTTATCTGGTTTCGGATTTTAAAAAGAGAAATGGATATAAGCGTTCAACCGAGCTGTCAAAGATTTACGGACTTTACCGCCAGGACTATTGTGGCTGTATTTATTCCAAAAATCAGAGAGAACGGGAAAAGAAACTTCGGGAGGAAGAGGAAAGTTCTGTGAAAAGTTAAGAGGGGAACTTTACAGAATCCGACATTCTATGGTACACTAAAGCACAGAATTACGTTGAAGAAAAGAGGGAAAGCTATGGCACAGTTATGGGGAGGACGTTTTACGAAAGAAACCGACAAACTGGTTTATAATTTCAATGCGTCCATTTCATTTGATAAACGATTTTATGAGCAGGATATACAGGGCAGCAAGGCGCATGTTATGATGCTTGCAAAGCAGGGGATCCTGACAGACGATGAGAAGCAGCAGATTCTGGACGGACTGGAAAGCATCCGCAGGGATGTAGAGAGCGGAAAGCTTGAGATTACAGAGGAATACGAAGATATCCACAGTTTTGTAGAGGCAAATCTGATCGACCGGATCGGAGATGCAGGAAAGAAGCTGCATACCGGAAGAAGCCGTAATGACCAGGTTGCACTGGATATGAAGCTTTATACAAGAAGTGAGATCACCGCACTGCAGGGACTGGTTGTGGATATGCTCCGCGAACTTCTTGCGATCATGAAGGACAACACCGAGACGATCATGCCTGGATTTACTCATCTGCAGAAAGCGCAGCCGATCACACTGGCACACCATATGGGTGCTTATTTTGAAATGTTCAAAAGAGACCATATGCGTCTGAAAGATATTTACAAAAGAATGAATACCTGTCCGCTTGGATCCGGAGCACTTGCAGGAACTACTTATGATCTGGACAGAGCATACACCGCAGAGCTTCTCGGATTTGACGGACCGACACTGAACAGTATGGATTCGGTATCGGACCGTGATTATCTGATCGAGCTGATGAGTGCTCTATCTACGATTATGATGCATTTAAGCCGCTTCTCAGAAGAAGTGATCATCTGGAATTCCAATGAATACCAGTTTGTCGATATCGATGACAGCTACAGCACCGGAAGCAGTATCATGCCACAGAAGAAGAATCCGGATATTGCGGAACTTGTTCGTGGAAAGACAGGACGTGTATACGGTGCACTGACTTCGATCCTGACTACAATGAAAGGAATTCCGCTTGCTTACAATAAAGATATGCAGGAGGACAAAGAGCTGGTATTTGATGCCATCGATACCGTGAAAGGATGCCTGGCTTTATTTACCGGAATGCTTGCAACCATGAAGTTCAACAAAGAACGTATGCTGGAAAGCTGCAGACACGGATTTACCAATGCAACAGATGCAGCTGACTATCTGGTAAATCACGGGGTACCGTTCCGTGATGCACATGGAATCGTAGGAAAGCTGGTACTTTATTGCATCGATAAGAAGATTGCGTTAGATGATATGTCACTGGAAGAATATAAGGAGATCTCTCCGGTATTTGAAGAAGATATTTATGATGCGATCAGCATGGAGACCTGCGTTAATAAGAGAAATACGATCGGTGCACCTGGACCGGAAGCTATGAAAAGGGTGATCGCGCTTCACGAAGCGTATCTGGAAGAGTGCTAATCGTTATAAGGAAAATGAGCATTGCTGGTCACAGGTACTGGGAACAGTAACATGAGCGTTAATAAGTAGACATAGTTTTTCAATTGTCAGGGTTGAAAAATGTCGGTAAATGCGCTATGATATACAAATCACGCGTACAAATGTGCGTATCAAAAAGACAAAACAGGAAATGAGGACATAAAAATGGATCAGAAATTAAGAGTAGGTATTCTTGGTGCAACAGGAATGGTAGGACAGAGATTTATCTCTCTGCTGGAAAATCATCCGTGGTTTGAGGTAGTAACACTGGCTGCAAGCCCGCGTTCCGCAGGAAAGACATATGAAGAAGCAGTCGGAGACCGCTGGAAAATGGACACTCCGATGCCGGAAGTAGTCAAGAAGATCGTTGTACATAATGTCAACGAGGTAGAAGAAGTTGCAAAGACAGTTGACTTTGTATTCAGTGCAGTTGATATGTCAAAAGATGAGATTCGTGCGATCGAGGAAGCATACGCAAAGACAGAGACACCGGTTGTATCTAATAACAGTGCCCACAGATGGACACCGGATGTACCGATGGTAATCCCGGAAGTAAACCCGGAACATTTTGCAGTCATCGAAGACCAGAAAAAGCGTCTTGGAACCACAAGAGGATTTATCGCAGTAAAACCAAACTGTTCGATCCAGAGCTATGCGCCTTGCCTTGCAGCATGGAAAGAATTCGGACCAAAAGAACTGGTTGTTACAACCTACCAGGCAATTTCAGGTGCAGGAAAGACCTTTAAAGACTGGCCGGAAATGGTAGAAAATATCATTCCATTCATTGGTGGAGAAGAAGAAAAGAGCGAGCAGGAACCGCTTCGTGTTCTCGGCAGAGTTGAAAATGGACAGATCGTAAAAGCAGATTCTCCGAAGATCACATGCCAGTGTGTACGTGTACCGGTTCTTAACGGACATACCGCTGCCGTATTTATCAATTTTGAAAAGAAACCAACCAAAGAGCAGCTGATCGAAAAACTGGAAAGTTTCAAAGGCTTCCCGCAGGAAGCAGAGCTTCCGAGTGCACCGAAGCAGTTCATCCGCTATATGACAGAAGACAACCGTCCGCAGGTGAAACTGGATGTAGATTATGAGAACGGAATGGGAATTTCTATCGGACGACTCAGAGAAGATTCCCTTTACGATTATAAATTTATCGGACTTTCCCACAATACAGTCCGCGGTGCGGCAGGAGGAGCTGTTCTCTGTGCTGAGACACTGACTGCAAAAGGCTTTATCACAAAGAAATAGCTTTTGCAGGAAAGTTTAAAAGAAGTTAACTTTTCTTTCTTCTGATTCAGTGGTAGAATGAAATTATACCAGTGTAAAGGAAGAGTGAAGGTGGGCTAATATGAAAAAAGAAATGCAGAACTATACACAGAACAGAGAACTGTCCTGGCTGAAGTTCAATCAGAGGGTACTGGAGGAAGCAAAGGATTCTTCAGTACCCCTTCTTGAAAGAATGAAGTTTGTATCCATTTTTACAAGCAACCTGGATGAATTTTTTATGATCCGCGTAGGAAGCCTGTATGATATGTCGCTTACGGATAACAGCACGATCGACAGCCGTTCGGGGATGAATCCGAAAGAGCAGCTGGATGCAATCTTTGCGGCTGTAGCACCATTGTATAAAGAGCGGGACAAGACTTACTCGGAAATCAAGAAGCTGCTGAATCCATACGGTGTCTGTGGACTATCGATAAAAGAGCTGGAGCAGCAGGAAAAGAAGTATGTGAAAAAGTACTTCAAAGACCAGATCCTACCGATCCTGTCTCCACAGATCGTGGATGCCAATCATCCATTCCCACATCTGCTCAATAAGGAACTGTATGTGATCGCAAGTCTGAAGCAGAATGGAACTTCCATGATTGGAATCGTACCGGTTCCACAGTTTGTGTCAGACATTTTATATCTTCCGGGCCATGATATCCGTTATATCCGTATGGAAAAGGTGATCATGGAATATCTGGATGTGGTGTTCGACAAATACGAGGTATCGAACAAGAATTATATCTGCGTGACAAGGAATGCAGATGTGTCGCCGGACGATGAGGCACTGGAGATCAATGATGATTTCCGCCTGCTGATGCAGGAAACCATTCACAAGCGCCGCAGAATGGCAGTAGTCCGCATGGAGACAGCGGAGCCGCTGGATAAGGAACTGGAAAAGTATTTCTGTGACAAATTTAAGATCACACCGGCACAGATCTACCGGACCAAGATGCCGATGAAGCTGGATTATATTTTTTCGATTATGGATAAGGTTCCGGCATCGCTGAAACGTTCTCTGATCGACGAACCGTTTACTCCGCAGCCGTCCCGCTATCTGACGGATGGAAAAGTGATTCCGCAGGTAAAGAAAAAAGATATACTTCTTTCTTATCCGTATGAGAGTATGGATCCGTTTCTGCGTATGATCAAGGAAGCGGCTTATGATCCGACCGTTCTTACGATCAGGATCACAATCTACCGTCTGGCAAAGAAGGCACGGCTGGTAGAGTACTTATGTGCAGCGGCCGAGAACGGCAAAGAGGTTACGGTTTTGATCGAGCTGAGAGCCAGATTCGATGAACAGAACAATATTGACTGGTCCGAACGTCTGGAAGAAGCAGGATGCCGTGTGATTTATGGATTTGAAGGTTATAAGGTGCATTCCAAGATCTGTCTGATCACTTACCGGAACCGCAACAATATCGAATACATTACGCAGGTGGGAACCGGAAACTACAATGAAAAGACAGCGACGATGTATACGGATGTGTCGCTGATCACAGCGGATAAGGGAATCGGAGAGGATGCAGCCGTCTTCTTCAAGAATATGTCCATTGGCAATCTCAATGGAAGCTATCAGCATATTATTGTTTCACCGACCAGTCTGAAACCAAAGGTGCTTTCGCTGATGGACGAGGAGATCAAAAAGGGAACGAACGGACGGATCATCATGAAGATGAATTCTGTGACGGATGTAGATTTTATCCAGAAGGTTTCCGAGGCATCAAATGCAGGGGTGAAGGTGGATCTGATCGTCCGTGGGATTTGCTGTATTCTTCCGGGAGTCAAAGGGTACACGGAGAATCTCCGTGTGACCAGTATTGTCGGACGTTATCTTGAGCATCCGCGTATTTTCCTTTTTGGAACCGGAGCGGATCAGAAAATCTATATCGGTTCCGCAGATATGATGACGCGTAATACGGAAAAACGCGTGGAAGTGGCATGTCCGGTTTACGATGAAACTATCAGGAAACAGCTGACACATATGCTGAAGATCATGCTTGCGGACAATGTAAAAGCGCGGGAATTAAAGAGTGACGGCAAATATTACATGAAAGAAAAAGGAACTTCAAAAGTCAATTCCCAGGAATATTTTATGCGTGAAGCAATCACCGTCAGACATCCGGAAGGACGGACAAAACAAAGCTTCGTTGATAAAATTCGGAAGATTTTTCGAAGAAAATAATTTGTTTTATGTTCTGAATATGATATGATAAAAAAGTGGAGCTGGTATCAGCTTCACTTTTTAAACGCTGTGAGAGTTGCTATAGCGTGAAAATACAGGAGTACAAAATTATTATATGGGTAAATCGGTATATATTGCAGAAAAGCCGAGTGTGGCACAGGAATTTGCCAAGGCACTGCATTTGAATTTGAAAAGAAAAGACGGATATCTGGAATCAGATGAGGCGATCGTAACCTGGTGTGTTGGTCATCTTGTCACGATGAGTTATCCGGAAATATATGATGAAAAGTATAAGAGATGGTCTTTGCAGACACTGCCATTCATTCCGCAGGAATTTCTCTATGAGGTGATACCGGGAGTAAAGAAGCAGTTTGAGATCGTAAAAGGAATACTGACCAGGAAGGACGTAGATCGGATTTATGTCTGTACCGACTCGGGAAGAGAAGGAGAATACATTTACCGTCTGGTGGAACAGATGGCAGGCGTAAAAGGGAAAGAACGCCGGCGTGTGTGGATCGATTCCCAGACGGAGGAAGAGATCCTCAGAGGAATCCGTGAGGCGAAGGATCTGTCAGAATACGATAATCTGTCAGCTTCGGCTTATCTCCGTGCGAAGGAAGATTATCTGATGGGAATCAACTTTTCCAGACTTCTGACACTGAAATATGGAAACAGCATTTCAAATTATCTTGGGAATAAATACACGGTTGTATCTGTCGGACGTGTGATGACCTGTGTCCTTGGAATGGTCGTAAGGCGGGAACGGGAGATCCGTGAATTTGTTAAAACGCCGTTCTATCGTGTGATCGAATCGGTAAATGTAGACGGACATACTTTTACCGGTGAGTGGCGTGCAGTGAAAGGTTCGGCTTATTTTGAGTCTCCAAAGCTCTACAAAGAGAATGGATTTAAAGAGAAAGAGGAGGCCAAAAAGCTGATAGCTGTTTTGAAAGAGGGAACATCCCCTCTTACCTGCCGGATTGTATCCATCGAAAAGAAAAAAGAGAAAAAGAATCCGCCACTTCTGTTTAACCTTGCAGAACTTCAGAACGAATGCTCCAAACGGTTCAAGATCAGTCCGGATGAAACGCTCCGCATTGTGCAGGAGCTTTATGAGAAGAAGCTTGTCACCTATCCGAGAACAGACGCCAGAGTGCTTTCGACGGCAGTATCAAAGGAGATCACAAAGAACCTGAACGGGCTGAGTAAATACCAGATGGCTGCACCATATATGCAGGATATTCTGCATTATGGAGCATATAAAAATCTGGCAAAGACGCGTTATGTCAATGACAAGCAGATCACGGATCATTATGCGATCATCCCGACAGGACAGGGACTTTCAGCATTGAATTCGGTATCTGCAACAGCTCATCATGTGTATGATGTGATCGTCCGGAGGTTTCTGAGTATCTTCTATCCTCCGGCAGTTTATCAGAAAGTGGCGTTGATAACACAGATCGGAAAAGAACAGTTTTTCTCCAACTTCCGTGTACTTGCGGAAGAAGGATATCTGAAGGTGGCAGGGGTCCCTGTCCCAAAGAAAAATGCAAATGGAAATGACGCGGAAGGAGATGGAAGTGATAACAATGTGGATCTGGATGCCGCATTTTTTGCATCCATCCAGAAGTTAAAAAAAGGTGATATCCTGGATGTGAAATCACTGGATATTAAAGAGGGAGAAACTTCACCGCCGAAGAGATACAATTCCGGTTCCATGATCCTTGCGATGGAAAATGCAGGTCAGCTGATCGAGGATGAGGAACTTCGTGCGCAGATCAAAGGAAGCGGGATCGGAACCAGTGCGACCAGGGCGGAGATCCTGAAAAAGCTCTTCAATATCAAATATCTGGCACTGAATAAAAAGACGCAGGTGATCACACCGACGCTTCTTGGAGAAATGATCTATGATGTGGTGTTGAATTCTATCCGTTCACTTCTGAATCCGGAGCTGACGGCAAGCTGGGAAAAGGGGCTTAACTATGTGGCAGAGGGAGAAATTACATCGGATGAATATATGACAAAACTGGATCATTTTATTGTCAGCAGAACCAACGGAGTACTGGGACTGAATAACCAGTATCAGTTAAGAAGCTGCTATGACAGGGTAGCAGCATTTTATAAAAAAGAAACCAAAGGCAGAGCATCGAAAGGAAAGAAAGAATGAAAGAAATGACGGTTAAAGAAATGTATACGCTGGAAGAGACAATCGCAAAGGATTTGTTTGAAGGAGTGACCTACCCGTGGGAAGTACTTCCGAAAATCAGCAGTTTTATCCTGGAACTGGGTGCGTCTCTTCCGGAAGAAGAGTATGAAAAACGTGGAGAAAATGTGTGGGTTGCCAGATCCGCAAAGGTTGCACCGACTGCATTTATCGGCGGTCCGGCGATCATCGGAAAGGACGCAGAGGTAAGACACTGTGCGTTTATCCGTGGAAATGCGATCGTAGGAGAAGGTGCAGTTGTCGGAAATTCTACCGAACTGAAAAATGTGGTCCTCTTCAATAAAGTACAGGTTCCACATTATAATTATGTGGGGGATTCAATCCTTGGATACAAGTCACATATGGGAGCAGGTTCTATCACATCTAATGTGAAATCCGATAAAAAACTGGTGGTTGTAAAGACGCCGGAAGGAAATATCGAGACCGGTATGAAAAAGTTCGGCGCGATGCTGGGTGACCATGTAGAAGTTGGATGTGGAACCATTCTGAACCCGGGAAGTGTAGTAGGACCGCATACCAATATTTATCCACTTTCTTCGGTGAGAGGATTTGTGCCGGGAGGAAGTATTTACAAATGTGCAGGTGAAGTAGTTGAAATGAGACAGGAGTAATGTCGGATGAAGCTTACAATACTTGGAACGGGAAATGCAACAGTAACGGAATGCTATAATACATGTTTTGCCCTCTCGGATGGAAACAGGCATTTTCTGGTGGATACCGGCGGCGGAAACCGTATTTTAAAGGTGTTAAAAGACACCGGGATCCAGCTGGAAGACATTCACGATATTTTTATTACCCATGAACATATCGATCATCTTCTGGGCGTGATCTGGCTGATACGGATGATCGGGCAGAAGAAGATCGGCCAGGGAAAATATGAGGGGAATCTGCGGATCTACTGCCATGAAGAGCTGGCAAGATCAATCCGCATGATCGCAGAGCTTACAATCCAGAAAAAGGTGACGAAATATTTTGATGACCGGATTCTTTTTGTGCCGGTGCATCACGGAGAGACAAAGGAAATCCTTGGCTGTCCGGTCACCTTTTTCGATATTTTTTCCACGAAGGCAAAGCAGTTCGGATTTACGATGCTGCTTCCGGACGGAGTGAAGTTTACCTGCTGCGGTGACGAACCGTACAATGAGAAAGATTATGAATTTGTGAAAGGCAGCGACTGGCTGACCCATGAGGCGTTCTGCCTGTATGGAGAAGCAGATAAGTTCAAGCCTTATGAAAAGCACCACAGTACTGTGAAAGAAGCATGTCAGCTTGCCGAGGAGCTTCAGATTCCGCATCTGATCCTGTATCATACGGAAGAGATGCATCTTAAGGAGAGGAAAGAGCTTTATACGCGAGAAGGACGGGAGTACTATCACGGGAAGTTGTTTGTACCGGATGATCTTGAGGTGTTTGAGCTTTAGATTGCAGGACGGGCGGTCTGCGGGAAAATAGAAGACGGACGCGCTTTTAATAAAATAAACCGGACAGATTTAGTTGTGCAGGGCATTCCGATGAGCCTCCGAATGCGAAAATTATGTCAGCAATGGCTTCCGAGAAGAAGTGTTCTGGTTGTGGGGGAAGGGGGAGATGTGGTATGATGGGGGAGTCAGAAGCTTTGAGGATCTGGGCGAGAAAGATTTTCTGGAGGGGTTCGGTTTCTTCTCCGAGGAAGGTGAGACGTGTGGATCTGATTTAAAAATGTAGTTGACAAACCAGAACATATGTACTAATATAGAACCAGAACAAACATTCGTTCGATGGAGAGCGTGGGCGAAGAATCTGGGATAAGGAGATTAATGATGGCGAATAATACAATGAATGATGAGAATAAAAAGAAAGCATTAGACGCAGCAATTGCAAAGCTTGAGAAAGATTTTGGTAAGGGAGCAGTTATGAAGCTGGGTGATCCGGCGGCACAGGTGCATGTTGAGACGGTTCCGACCGGTTCTCTGAGTCTGGATCTGGCACTTGGTGTTGGCGGCGTTCCGAAAGGACGTATTATTGAAATTTATGGACCTGAATCAAGTGGTAAGACGACAGTTGCATTACATATGATCGCAGAAGTACAGAAAAGAGGCGGCATTGCGGGATTTATCGATGCAGAGCATGCACTGGATCCGGTATATGCGAAGAATATCGGTGTAGATATTGATGAACTTTACATTTCACAGCCAGACAGCGGAGATCAGGCATTGGAGATCACTGAGACAATGGTACGTTCCGGTGCGATTGACATTATCGTAGTCGATTCTGTTGCAGCACTTGTTCCGAAGCAGGAGATTGAGGGTGATATGGGTGATACACATGTAGGTCTGCAGGCAAGACTGATGTCACAGGCACTCAGAAAGCTGACACCGGTTATCAGTAAATCAAACTGTGTTGTAATCTTTATCAACCAGCTGCGTGAGAAGGTTGGCGTTATGTTCGGTAATCCGGAGACAACAACGGGTGGACGGGCACTGAAGTTCTATTCATCTGTCCGTATGGATGTCCGCAGAACTGAGACTCTGAAGCAGGGCGGAGAGATGGTTGGTAACCATGTCCGCGTGAAGATCGTGAAGAATAAAATTGCACCTCCGTTCAAGGAAGCAGAATTTGATATCATGTTCGGAAAAGGAATTTCCAGAGAAGGAGATATTCTGGATCTTGCGACGAAGATTGATCTGGTCAATAAGAGTGGTGCATGGTATGCATACAACGGAGAAAAGATCGGTCAGGGACGTGAGAATGCAAAGTCTTATCTGACAGCACATCCGGAGATTATGGAAGAGATTGAAGAAAAAGTCCGTGCGCATTACGGAATCGGTGCAGAAGGGCAGGAAGCAGAAGAACCGGCACAGGCTGCTCCGGCAGATGCTGAAGAAGTGATGGATGAGGAAGAATAAAACATATGATGAGAATTACCCGAATCGAGCCAGTTACAAAGACAAAGTATCGGGTATCTGTTGATGAGCAGTTCGCCTTTGTGGTTTACAAAGGCGAACTGTCCCGTTTTCACCTGAAAGAAGAGTGTGAATTGACAGAGGATACTTATGCAAAGATCAAAGAAGTTCTTTTGAAGCGGGCAAAGCTTCGTGCGATGCACCTGCTGAATGACATGGCAAGAACTGAATCCCAGCTCAGAGATAAATTAAAGCTGGGCGGCTATCCATCGGAGATCACCGAAGCGGCGATTGCTTATGTGAAATCATTTGGATATATCAATGATGACGCCTACATTCGGAACTTTATAGACAGCAGGAAAGATAAAAAGAGCAGACGGGAGATTTATGCCCTTCTGAGACAGAAGGGCGTGGATATGAACCGGGCAGAAGAGATCATGGAAGAGATGTATGAAGAGCATTCCGATCAGGAAGCAATCCGGGAGCTTCTTCGCAAAAAGCACTGGGACTTTGCCTGTACAGATCCGAAAGAAAAGCAGAAAATATATGGATATTTGGTGCGGAAAGGATTTCGTTACGAAGATATCCGTCAAGTAATACAAGTTTGCGATTGGAATGCTTGACATATTTGTGAAAACAGTATAGAATTTAAGTGTTGTATTTGTACAATGAAAACTAAATAAGGAGGTGCTCCTGTGCTGATACCTATAATTATTGCTGTAGTTGTTACGCTTATAGTAGTAATGCCGGTTACTTATTTTGTTACTGTTTCCAAGTTGAAGAACGATGCAAATTCTAAAATTGGGAACGCTGATGTAAAAGCAAGAGAAATTATTGATGATGCTTTGAAGACAGCAGAGACAAAGAAGAAGGAAGCACTTTTGGAAGTAAAGGAAGAGTCCATCAAGACAAAGAATGAACTTGAAAAAGAGACTAAGGAACGCAGAGCTGAACTTCAGCGTTATGAAAAGCGTGTACTTTCAAAAGAAGAATCTCTGGATAAGAGATCTGCGGCAATTGAGCAGAGAGAGACTGCATTTACTGCAAAAGAGACAGCGATGAAGCAGCGGGAGGCTGAAGTTGAAGAACTCAGCCAGAAAAGAGTACAGGAACTAGAAAGAATCTCAGGACTTACCTCCGAACAGGCAAAGGATTATCTATTAAAAACTGTTGAAGAAGATGTGAAACATGACACTGCCAAGATGGTGAAAGAGCTTGAAACACGTGCAAAGGAAGAGGCTGACAAGAAGGCGAAAGAGTATGTTGTCACCGCAATCCAGAGATGTGCGGCAGATCATGTGGCTGAAACTACGATCTCGGTAGTTCAGCTTCCAAGTGACGAGATGAAGGGTAGAATTATCGGACGAGAGGGACGGAATATCCGTACTCTTGAGACACTGACAGGAGTAGAGCTTATTATTGATGATACTCCGGAGGCAGTTGTTCTTTCCGGATTTGATCCAATCCGAAGAGAAGTGGCAAGAATTGCACTGGAGCGTTTGATCGTAGATGGACGAATCCATCCTGCAAGAATCGAAGAGATGGTTGAAAAAGCGCAGAAAGAAGTAGAGACTATGATGCGCGAAGAAGGAGAGGCAGCAGCACTTGAAGTTGGTGTACACGGCATCCATCCAGAACTGATTCGTCTTCTTGGACGTATGAAGTTCAGAACGAGCTACGGTCAGAATGCACTGAAGCATTCAATCGAGGTTGCTCAGCTATCCGGATTGCTTGCGGGCGAGATCGGACTGGATGTCCGTATCGCAAAGCGTGCAGGTCTTTTACATGACATCGGTAAATCGATCGATCACGATGTAGAAGGTTCACATGTTCAGATTGGTGTAGACCTTTGTAGAAAATACAAAGAGTCGCCGCTTATTATCAACGCGGTAGAAGCACATCATGGTGATGTAGAACCACAGTCTCTGATTGCAGGCGTTGTTCAGGCAGCAGATGCGATTTCGGCTGCAAGACCAGGTGCAAGAAGAGAAACCTTGGAGACATACACAAACAGATTAAAACAGTTAGAAGATATTACCAACCAGTTTAAAGGGGTTGAGAAGTCATTTGCTATTCAGGCGGGTAGAGAGATTCGCGTAATGGTAGTTCCAGAACAAGTATCTGATGATGATATGGTATTGCTGGCAAGAGATATTTCAAAACAGATTGAATATGAATTGGAATATCCAGGTCAGATTAAAGTAAATGTAATCCGGGAATCCCGTGTTACAGATTATGCTAAATAACACGATAATCAGAAAACGACAGCCGTCCAAAAGATTCAATCTTTTGGATGGCTGTATTTAATTTACGCGAGCAACGAGCCAAAGTCCGTGCTTGCACGAGACCTTGGCGACTGCCGCGATAACTTGAGAAACACGCTTCGCGAGTTTCTCATAGTTTTTCCAGGCACAAGAGAACCTTGTAAATGTCAATAAGTTTTTGTGATTTTCTCCGAAAAACCGTAAATTCATCATGTTGCATAGATTTATATATGATTACGACTGATGAAATTGTGAAAGATGCACAAAAAACAGACAGCAAAACAAGACGGTTGCCACGGGGTAGCCGTCTTTTGTATTACCGTTCGAACGTTCGAACTTTTTACATTGCTTTCATTTCGTTGGATGACTTACCATCAAACATACGCCGGGGATAATTATTCAACCAGTCTTGCGCCTGTGCGACTTGTTCCGGCGTTACGTCTTTAAAGTCGCAACCTTTTGGAAACCAACGGCGCAACATACGGTTCTGGTTTTCATTACTTCCACGTTCGCCGGGGTTGTGAGGGTGACAATAATATATAACCGTCCGGGGCGTGTTCTCTGTTACAGACTTTTCAAGGGCTTGCTGATCGAGAAATTCCGTGCCGTTGTCGCACGTGATCGTCTGGAAGATTTCACGGAAGCGGTCAGCACCATAAGAGCGTTCCAGATCATCAAGTACACTTGCAACAGCTTTCTGCGACTTGTCCGGCATTTTCACAACTATTTCATTCCGGGTCTTGCGTTCTGTAAGAACTAGTAAACAATCCGGGCTTTTACCTTGTCCGCCTACTACGGTGTCAAGCTCCCAGTGTCCGGCAGTCTTGCGTTTCTTGATCTCGCGCGGACGTTCTTCTATGGATCTTCCTTTTTGATTCTTGTATGACGGTCGCACGTGCTTGTATTCCTGTTTTGGCGTATCTCTACGCCACGGCAAATCTATGTTAGTAACATTCATAAACAAGCCCCGGTCGATATAGTGGTACAGCGTAGTTACACACACTTCCGTGCGGCACTTGCCTTTAGCAGACTGTAATGCGGCATATGGACTGTATTTCAGATCAATAATACAATGTTCAACGTGTTTCACAAAATCGTAATCATTGCCGATCTTTAATTCACGCCCTTTATTTTCTGCATGATAATCATGTTTCTGCTGTCCGATCTCTGCGCTGTAATAGTCATATTCAAGCCACGTTTGACCGTCACGCAGTTTTGTGCGCCCTCTCTTTATTTCGTAGTTGATTGTATTGTAGTGCCGGTTCATCAACCGGGCAATTTCTCTCTGAGTTTTGCCGTCATTCAGATACATTTCTATCTTAAGACGATCAGCATAAGTCATGTTTTTTGACATGGTTTCCTCCCTCTCTGGCGATAGTCTGTCTATATTCAACCGTACCAGAGCAAGCCCCGGAGCGTCAAGGAGGGCGGTATCTATGGGGCTTTACCTTGACCCTCTGTGGCTTCTCTGGTGGGGCTTCTGGCGGCGGTAGTGAGGGATAGCTTGTATTATAGCAATCCGGGGGTTATGGCTCTATATGGGGCTTGTGTGGGGGGAGGTGGTTTCCAGAGAACAGACAGTCCTCTGGACTCTCGTGTTTAATTTTTATAGGGAGTGGGCGAAAAAATTAACAGAGGTGGGATGAAATCACCCCCAACCCCTCAAGGGGAGTAAAGCTTCCTTGTGGGTGTCCGGGGATGATCTGTTTAATACTTTAATTCGTAGTAAGTTATCTGTTGACTTGCTTGCGGTATGTCTACGGTTTTAACATAAACAATACGGTCTGCATAAATTTTGCGAAAGTCCTCTTCATCAAGAAGAAAGTGCTCTTCCTCTGCAATGTGACAGTTACGGCTGTAATAATAACGGCGTTTCTCTTTTAGGTGCTCGTCAACGCTTTTTGTAATGTACTTTGTAATGTAACTACTCACTCTGCCAGTGTCTAAAACTTTCGTGGCGGTAGTAAAGCCATATGACCAGTCAGTAATATTATAGATAATCTGTTTTTTCTTGCGGTCAATTTTCCACGCCTTGAATGTGAGGTTATCAACGTTTGCAAGTAGTCCATGAAAATGATAATGTTCTTTGTCTGCGTGCAATTCTGGAACTATAATGTATTTCATATCCGGGCACTTGCGTTCTTTGATATGCCACAGAAAATCATTGAGCCGTTGGACAACTAAGTCATAATCGGAAGCATCTACTTTTTTACGGTCAAATGTAAGTGTAATAAACCAATCCCAACTATTAGACCTTGCAATTCTGTAAACGTTGTTTTTAGCTCTGGATGCAGAAACCGCCATAGCGTGTTTTTCGGCTTCCGGGGTGCGATCACTTGTATCGTGGGTCTTGTTTAGTAGACTGTCCTCTGGTTTTTCTTTTCCAGTGTTTATTGCATGGTGGTAAAATGTGATGTGTTCCCCGGTCTCATACTGGTAACGCCGACAATTATAAACTGTTTCCATGTTTCAACACTCCTAGAAATTTTTTACAAGGTGGCGTTAAAGTGTTGCTATTGTCAAGTAGGTGACCCGGTGAACGGGTCGCAGTCTGCCTTTGTCCATGTGCTTTCTTCTTTTTGTAATAGAAATAATCTGTCCATTTCTTTCTGAATGGGTTTAAATGATTCTCTGGAGAAACCCAAATTTTGAAGTTGTAGAAATAGTTCGTCTGGAAATAGTTTATACTTTTTATAGAATCTGATCTCTGTTTCGTTAAACAGATAATGCATATATTGATACATTGTTTTTTTCCTTGTGTGTGGTGTGTGAAAGTTCGAACGTTCGAACGGTGCGCCGTGCGCAACGCTTACCACGGCGCACCGTTTCCCCTTACTTCTGTGCTTTCTTCTGCGCTCTGGTGTACTTCTTTGACGGTGTAGTAACGGCATCCATATCGGAAGGCGTATTGTTCTGTAACATAATAATTTCTGATTCCGGGATCATGTTCCCGGCCTTGCAGTCTTTCGAAAGGTTGTCCACGCAAGCCAGTGTATCATAAGCATGATAATCTTTATCTTTTACGAACCAACCGAACCGGCGTAAAGGGCGTACAAGCGTAGGGTCTGTAGCGTATTCCAACTGGTAAGCGTCATACTCTCTATGCACCAAAAACCTCCACTGTTTGTCGCAAGATATAACCCGGCTTGTCACTTGTCGCAATAATGCGTCTACGTGGTTAAACCGCTGTGAAGTGTAATACAAGCTGATGTGATGATGACGGCACGTCAGCAAAGTGTTGAGAAACAAGGGATCAATATTTGTCTTGAAAGCACGGCTATTAAGCTGTACTGAAAATTCATCCCCCAGAACAAGAGTACAAGTCAGTGTATCGTGCTGTTCATCGTATGCCCGTACAGTTTCGGCAACGTCTACAATCTGGCGCAAGGAGACAAAAGGCGTGTAAGGTGTGCCGATCAAATCCACATTTGAAATGATGTTAATTCTCTGCGTTACCCATTTCCCCCGGAGATCATCATATACAACCTTGTTGTTATACTTCTTATACAGACTTGTTACCTTATGCACAGCGGAGAGGGTTTTCCCTTTACCGAACAATGCCACATAACAAATCAGTTTTCCGGTTTTCAGATTGCGCCATTTCTTGTGAATAATATAATCCGGGATATCCTTTATAAAATTAAAAACCATTGCAAATGGATGTAATACGGCAATGCGGAAGCATACACTAAAATACACCATTACAATAAATGCTAACAGTACAAAATATACCAAATCAATCACCTCCCGGCTTTCATAATGTTATAAGCAAGTGAACCGATACATTCAAGGATCGCACAAAAGACGATCAACCCAACCATACAAGCCGGGGTAAACGTTGTAGCATCACCTGTGATAAATCGAATAAGACTATCCATGTTTTTACCTCCTATTTAAGACCTACGCCATTAAAAGACCGAACGGCGTTCTTGATACGTTCATAGCACCATGCGAACACGATAAAAAACAACAATGCCGAAATGTTGTAATTCAGATCATCAATTTTTTCCTCAATGCTTTCCAGAGAAGCGGAATAATCAATTTGATTTTCCACAGTGTCCGCTTGATAGGCTTGCAAGTCTGATAAACTAATATAAACGTTGTCACCACTAACCAGATCACCAGAAGAGACCGAAAGGGTGTCAGAGCCTGTGACAAGGCTATCACTTGTTGCAATGTCTCCGGCGGTACTGTCTGCGGCACTCTCTGTGCCAGATGTTCCGGCGTTGTTGCCGACAGAAACGCCATAACCGATAACATCAGAATCGGTATAAGTTGGGTTATCAGATAAGAGAGAATCGAAAGAATTGTTCTGTAAATCTGTTTGCATATCGTTTTGAATTGTAATGTTTTCATTCATGTTTTGTCCTTTCTTGTGAAAAATGAACCCATGTGTTAGAATTGAAGAAAACACATAGGAGGGGTTACAAATGAATATGATAATTATTTTTGGGGTTGCTTTACTTATAATTATTTGCGGTTATGCTTATGCAAAATATCGTGATGAAAAAAAACACAATGCTATATATACCTATATGGAAGATACAGAGAATGACAATTCCGAACCATTACAGAAAAACGACTACATAAACCTAACACGATATAATGACGATAAAGCCGACAGTAGAACGGATGCTGTATTGTCCGTATTAGATAAAATACATTTCTGGGTTATGATTATAGGAATTTACATTCTTGTAAAAATCATTGCAACAATAGTAGTTTTTGTATGTAAAGGGGCGGTTATTATGGAAGTAATCAATAAATTATTCCCATAACCTACAAATAAGGTACAACAGTAAACCGACAATAATACAGTATAAAAACAACGAATAAAGCGTAAAAGCATAGCCGAACAAGTTTATTTGAATATTCAAAATACCAAAACATAAATCAATAAAGGCTTTTAAAATATACATTACTACCTCCCCAGAATACGACAAATAATAATGACAGCAAATGAAGCATAAATAAGATTTATAATGGAACTGGGAAGAAAGCCAAAAATCGCAGTTAAAAGAGCCGGGAGTTGTTGCAATGATCCAATTAAACTATTGATAATGGAATAAAACTGATTACCTACATTTAATATAGAATCTGCATCAGATTTATTTTGATCGGTTTTGTCTACTTGTTCGGCTTTTCCGCTATCTTTGTCGACAACAATATCACTTACAGTACCCTTTAGGCAATTTATGATAACAGGCTCACCCATATAAAGAACACCGCCTTTTTTATAACAAGGGGTGAGCCACATTTCACCATTCCACGCAAGCTCATTATTCTTATAATAATCTATAAGATAATCAACATTAACTTTCATAGAACCTTTTCCGATCGTGGTTGTGCTCCATGTCTCATAGGATGTGTTCATGTCTGAATCATACCGAGGATATGTGGCAACTACCAAGGTATCAGAATCTGGAATAAAAAGAAGATCACTGTTGGGGGTTGTACCAGTCCATGTAATAGTACCGCTTTGAACAACAGGCTTATTCCAAACTACGCCAGTTAATTTGAAATCATTAAGATGTACCGTACCATCGTCACCAGTATCGAAAGAAGATGATGCATTACCGTTTTCATCAAAATTCACTACGATAGAATTACCTTTATTCCAAGGGTTATTGACCCCGGTTTTGGTGTAAGGGGTAAAGTACAAACTTTTTATAGGTGAACCGTTATTTTCTTTGAAATCAGAAAATGCTTTATCCCATGTTAATTTCTTTCTGTCCAAGGAATAAAAATCAATATCAGCTTTTGAACCGTCATAGTATATTGCCTTGATACCTAAAGAAAGATATTGACCGCCACTATCAAGATCAAAAGCTGATTTATTAACAGCATTTGACCAAACGTCCACCCATTCTGCATGAAACGAATTATCATATCTAAAGCCAATAAGTGAAATGTCGTTACCTATCGTTTCAGAATCAGTGGGAATTGTGGCTTGCTCTATCTTGTCAATAGTTCCATCAGCATTGTAATAGATCGTTACTGGTTGCCCTATGTAATATGCTAAGTGCGGCACACGGTAGCACAGAAAAATCTTTACTTGTCGAATAAATTGAAAGTCCGTTTTTCCGTTTTCCATTTCAGACCACGGCAACGTTAATTGCTTGTCACTTGTGGGAAATTCTCCGTCATACGTCTGTAATTCACCAAGATTATCCGGCTCTGTTGTGGTAGCCCATGCGTAGGATACTTTTACATATTCTTCTACATCAACATCTTTAGCGTAAGAGCGTTCTGTTGTGCCAGTCCAACGGGCGGTCTTGCCATTCATGGTAAAACCAGTAAAACTATATGTTTCATCATTATTATCTGGTAATTCCGGTTTATTCAATATACCGTCTTCATTGCCGTTTTGTACATATGCAAGGGCGTGATCGTAAGTGTCGAATACAGGAAAATTACATTCATAGGTGACAGACATTAAACCATTATCAGAATTGTACGTTCCGTAATATTGCGTTGTTAAAAAATGATTAGAACTATTATCATCAGAATAATTAAGTTCGGGAGATTTATAATAGGTACCCTCTGTATGCCATGTACATAAATTTGAAGGCAATGAATAAAGCTTTCTATCTACGGGATCATAAAATTTAATAGAAAAACTATAATAATTATTAGAGATTAAATTTGAAATACCTACAATGTTAGTGGCAGAAGTAGAAAAAGTGAATTTAGTTTCACTATAACGCCCAGACGGAAGATCATAATAATTATAAACATAGTATTCGCTTGTTAAATTTTCAGCGGCATGAACCGGAATTACACTGAACAACACAGCAGAAACCAGAACGCCAAGCGTTAAGGCTATAACGCAGAGAAGTGTCTGCAATTTGTTTTGATTGATTGTTTTTTGTTCCAACTTTTTTCCTCCTTATGAAAAGTATTTTTGAATGATTTCAACCAAAAAGGTAATGGCGGCAATGTCACTTAAATAACAACCGAGTTTTACAGCTTTCTGGCGGTCGGTTTCCTGTGGGTAGAATAAGGTGCATACTGATGCAACAAAACCGATAATGACGATAAGTATAATAAGGAACTCTTTCATGATGCCAACCCCTTTCCGACAAGTAGGAAAATTTCAAGGGTTGCCCATTCACAGCCAATAACGGTAATTGCCATGAAGAAGTATGTAAGCCAAGATTCTTTTCCTATGAAGCCGAGTATAAGGAATGTAAACAGGCACACCAGAAAAATAATTGTGTAAATTAAAAATCCCATGTGTTCTCCTTGCAATGAAAAAAGAGGGGTGCAGATCGTTCTGCATCCCTCTTGTGTTGTGATCTTGGTTAGTGAGCGGAACGCTTCGCAACGGCAAATACACCGAAACACATACAAGCAATGGAAATAGCAAGCATAATGTTTAACGGATATTCTCCGAACAGACTCATGATCTTTTTACAAACATCAAGAATGGTGGCTACCAATCCAGTGTCGAAAGTGGGAGCGGCTTCTGCCGCCGCAATGATTGCAATACCGGGCATAATTTTTCTCCTTTCTTATAGATAATGCCGAATACGCACGTCTGCGCTCTGGACTCAGTTATCTATAATGTTTTTTTGTTTATAAAATCAGCTTGCTGAAATTACCGGGGGTAAAGTTCGAACGTTCGAACTTTAGGAGGAATACCGGGACTCGAACCCGGGTACGGCTCTCGTTGTTGTTTCCTGTGCGCACGCCACTCTTGCCTATTAAGATATATTCCTCATATTGTTTTTGTGTTGGGTTATGTGTTGCTGTTACATGGGTGAGGGGGGGATACTTTGTGTACCATTCCGATTCCCTCCCATGAAAAACTTACAAAAAGCAAAGTACACTTTTTGAGTTTTTCTATGGCGTCCCCTTGCCCCCTCCCAAGGGGACGAAAGGTCAAGGGCAAAAGCGCTTGATCTGGAAACTGGTAAAGATATAATTACTCATGGTCGGGCTGAACCCTCCGGGCTTCACCCTTGCCACAGGGAACGCAAATGGCGTAGTTTTTAAGGGCAAGGGCATCACCAACAAAGAAAGGCGGGCGGCGGCAGACGGTAGTTGTTTAGCTATAGTCTGCGCTGTGGCTGTCCGGGGACTCCGTAAGGGCTATTAACATCTTTTTGCGCCGGGAGGTGGGATAGTGCGCCCACATCCCGGCAAGATGCAAAAGATCAAGGGCGGATTTGTTAGTGGTTAGTCGTTCCACACGTCACTGAATGCCACAAGAGACAAAAAAGAGGCAAGAAACGCAAGTATTACCATCCACCAATCAATAGGATCGCCAAGTAAAAAATCAACCACTACAATCGCCACGCCGATCAAGAAAAAAATAAGTCCCACAGTGTTCACCTTCCTATATAGAAAAAGCCGGGAATGTATCCACGTTCGTTTCTTCTGGGTACTAGCGCACATACAAGGTAAAGGGGTAAGTTCGAACGTTCGAACACTCCCGGCGTTTTTCACTTCACACTTGCCCGGCAGTCCGTAGGGAGACTAACCGGGCATCACACCGGAAAACGTACCGGGGAGAAGATCGCAAGGTGCACACCATGAAAATGAGATGTGATCACTTCTCTTTACTCCCTAGACCCGGAACGCTCCAGCGGTTTACTTTTTATCCTTGCCAGAATCAGCGGCGGCAGTACCGGGGGCGGTAGCAGTTCCGGGGAGATCATAGATACCAGTCACGCGCAGAGTCTTTTTACCCTCATACTCACTGATCTGCATATCGAACACGTACTCCTTGAAAAGTTCCTTGTTCTGCTTATAGACTTCCTCTGTGCATGACATACTTGTTGCTTCCGATCCCTGCAATACAGCAAGCTGATAATACTTGTTATTGCTTCCGGTCATGCTCTTTTCTTCAATCGCTACTAAAGTACCTCTGAACTGTGTTGCTAATTTCATAATGTTTTACCTCAACTTTCTTTACGCATGGGGCAGTCTGCCCCATGGATGCAATGTTATTTGTTTATATCAACCGTCAATCCTCTTGAATACGATAAAAACGGTTAATTGCGTATGTACCTACAGACAAAAAAGTCTGATTAATCAACGGAAATTCATCACATGAAATAATGCCATCATTCCGTAACTGCTGTAGCTTGTCCGTCTGGGAAAGTAAATGTTCAAGAATCGCCTTTACTTCCGGATAGGTGGTGGCATGGGATATATCTGGAATCAAAGATATAGCATCATCCCACAGCGCACCACCGACAACAGAAAGCCGACTCAACCTTACCATTTCACAACGATCTCAATACGCTTATGGTCAGCTTCAAAGTTCTTGCTTTTCAGAGCCTTTTCGATCAGATCGTTGAGACCGTCAAGATACTTGTTGTAATCGTCAATGTTGTGGAACGTTACAAGCGTCTGGCTGTTTACCTCCTGTGCTGTGGTGTCGATGATCGTTTTGCCGTTGGAAGTGTCGGCTTCTGCTGTTTTGCCCTGTGTTTCGCCCTGTGTTTCGTCCTGTGCTTCTCCGTGAAGTTCTTTTATCTTTTTCTTAATATCACGGACGGACATATCAACGGAAAATTCCGTCAACTGTGCATCCGTCACACCCAACAGGGCTATAAGCTTACTACTCTGATAATCTTTCAGTTCCGGGCGGATCTCTTCCAGAACGTTCCCGGCATTGTCACGCTTTGCAAAACGTTCTACAATGTGGATAAAATCACTACACGTTCCACGTGCAATGCCGTGTTCTTTAGCGGCGCAGTCGTAAATATTTTTGTAGCCCAACAGACCAAAAGCGGACGTTGAATACATCCAGTAAAGATCAAAAGCAATCCGGGTGAAGGAACTCTGAACATTGCACAATGACTTACTGATAGATGCATTACGCTTTCTGGCTTCTTTCAAGGTCTCAATGTCTTTCAGTTCCTGCGCCTTTTTTGCTTCTACCTCTGTTTTGTTGGTGTCCTCCACCGCCGGAGCGGTGGGGGGATTCATGGGAGCGGCAACGGCTTTCTTTCTGGTGGTCTTTGTCTTTGCCGGAGTCTGGGTTGCGGTTTTCTTCTCTATGGTTGCTGTGCTCATGCTATTTGTCCTCCTTGTTTTCGCTATCTATAATAGCTTGTAATTGTTCGATATAATCCGTTCTGAAATCATCAACTATTTTCAATACATCTCCGATACTCATATCTGGATAATAGCCACCAATGGCAAAAAATATAGATGTACTAAACGGATCGACTTCCCGATCAGAAATTTGCTTACTATAACGTTGTTTACATTCTGCAATCTGCTTGTTTCTATCTACCGGGTTAGAATCATCAATCCAGATATTCACGGTATTATCTTCTAAAACTACCTCAAGACGGATGCCAAGATCGCAGATTCTGGGTTCAAAATCTTTAAATTTTTTATCATCGTTTTCGAACGGTAACTCTTCTATGTCGCAAGGACTATAAATAGAATACCCGGCACGTAAGCTTGCCGCTGTATCCAGTCTGAAATCACCGGGGAAAATCAGTTCTGCTATTCTCCATGCATCTCTTTTACTCTTTACTATCATGTTTTTGTCCTCCTAGTGTGTGGGGTTCGAACGTTCGAACCGATATAAAAAATAGCCTTGTGATCGGAATTTCGTGTCATTTCCTTATCACAAGACTATTGTATAATTTTCAGGCACAAGAGAACCTATATCAGACCATTGCCTGCACAAGAATGATATGCTAAAATAATTCGTCGGAAATAAAGAAATCAACGAAAGAGATTTAAAATCGAAATGGAAAGTAAAGTAAAAGAATTGCGTTACGCAATCGTACAGTCCATACCAGTCATGCTGGGATATCTTTTCCTGGGATTTGCCTTTGGACTGATGCTGAATGATGCAGGATACGGCTTCTGGTGGGCCTTTTTTATCAGCTTGTTTGTGTATGCGGGAAGCATGCAGTTTGTGTTGGTCACCTTGCTGACGGCGGGAGCAAGTCTGTGGTATACACTGATCATGACGTTGTTTGTCAATGGCAGACACATATTTTACGGACTTTCTTTTGTAGAAAATTTCAAAAAAATGGGTATAACATATCCTTATATGATCTTTTCCCTTACGGATGAGACGTTTTCTCTGTTATGTGATCTGAAAGTTCCTGAGGGAATGCGTGAGGAACGGGTCAGCTTCTACATTTCTCTGTTGGATCATTGCTATTGGATTCTGGGAAGCTGTGTAGGTGCACTGGTTGGAAGTGTCCTGCCAATCGACACTACGGGAATTGATTTTTCCATGACGGCATTATTTACAGTTATAGTAGTCAACCAGTGGATGGATACGAAAGAACATAAACCGGCAGTCATCGGAGGCGTTGTCGGAGTTCTGTGTTTACTGGTACTGGGCGCAGACACCTTTTTATTACCTGCATTGACCATTACCGCAATCATATTATTAGGAGTTAAGAAAAAATGTTACATTCCGTCGCAATCATAGCAGTTGTAGCGATTGTTACTTTGATCATACGGGCAGTTCCTTTCGTGGCATTTGGTGGAAAGAGAGAGGTTCCGGAAACAGTCACATATCTGGGAAAAGTACTCCCGCCGGCCATTATGGTGATTCTTGTTATTTACTGTGTAAAAGGAATTAATCTGTTTACCGGCAGTCATGGAATTCCGGAATTGTTGTCTATTGCCGTGGTGGCATTGCTTCATATCTGGAAGAAAAATACGTTGCTGAGTATAGCTGTAGGAACCATACTTTATATGATATTAGTGCAAGTAGTATTCTAAAACAGTGTGAAAAGGCTTTTTTTCAGCCTTTTCACACTGTTTTTTTACGAAATTAAATGCTATAATGAGCGCAACAGAAATAAGATGAGGGAGAAACAGAAGATAAAATGGAAAACGATAACAAAGAATTAAAAGAAGAAACAACAAAGAAAGAGGCTGATAAGAAAGAAACGGAGAGCAAAGAGGAAACAAAACAGCCTGTGGAAGAGACAGCGGTACAGAAGAAAAAGAGCAAAAAATGGATTGGTATTGTAGCAGCTGTAGTTGCAGTAATTCTATTGGCATATGGTGGTGTGACAATTTACTACCAGTCTCATTTCCTGAATCATACTTATATCAATAACAGTGATTGCAGTAATATGACGGCGACAGAGGTAGCGGCGATCATGGATCAGCAGTCACAGCAGTATAGTTTACAGATTCTGGGTAGAGATGAGAACGGTGTGCAGGAAGAGATCGGTACGATCACAGCATCTGAGATCGGAATGTACTGGGTGGATACTTTGAATGCGGCACAGGAGCTTTTGAACAGACAGAATGAATTCCTGTGGATTGAGATGCTGTGGAGTACGCAGAATCATGATGTAGTTCAGGGTGTGTCCTATGATGCAGACAAATTGCAGGAACAACTGGCACAGATGCCTGCACTGCAGAACAAAAATATGATTGCACCGGAAGATGCTTATATCAGTGAATATTCCGAGAAGAACAAGAATTATGAAATCATTCCGGAGACCATGGGAATAGAGTTGAACAACAACCTGGTAGAAGAAGTAGTATCCACAGCAATCATGCAGGGAGATACCACGGTAGATCTGGAGGAGCAGGGCTGTTATGAAACTGCCAAAATAACGGCAGAGGATGCAGCGCTGGTAAAAGCCTGTGATACCATGAATAAATGGGTCAGCGCACAGATCACCTATGACTGGAACGGCAATAAGGTTGTCGTAGACGGAGATACGATCCATGAGTGGATCCAGACGGATAACAAGGATCCCCAACTGGACGAGGAAGCAATCGGGGAATTCGTAGCAGAGCAGGCCAAAGAATACGATACCTATGGCAAAAAGAGAAAGTTTACCACAGTTCAGGGAATCGAGCTTACCTTGCCCAGCGGAGCTTACGGCTGGAAGACCGACCGCGAGGAAGAGGTCAAAGAACTGACAGCTTCTATTGAAAAGGGAGAAAACATCGACAAGGAACCGGTATACAGCAGCAAGGGAGCACAAAAGGGAAGTGACGATATCGGTAATTCCTACGTGGAAATTGATCTGACGAATCAGCATCTTTATCTGTTCCAGAATGGAAGCATTGTATTGGAGACAGATTTTGTATCCGGTAATATGAGCAAAGCGGGCTGCATGACCCCTCCCGGAGTGTTCGGACTGACCTATAAGACAAAAAATGCCGTATTACGCGGTGCGGATTATGAGACGCCGGTAAACTACTGGATGCCTTTTAACGGAAATGTCGGAATGCATGATGCTACCTGGAGAGGAAGCTTCGGTGGAACCATCTATCTGACATCAGGCTCTCACGGTTGTGTCAATCTGCCACTGAATATGGCGGCAGCTATTTATGAATATGTATCTACCGGTTTCCCAGTAGTATGCTATTACTATTAATGCGAATCAGTGTGGCTATAGATGAGGGGATATTGAGAAGGAAGGCAGTTTTATGAAACAGCGTTCAGCAAAAAAAGTGCAGAAGTGGAAAGAGAGATTTGAAAGAGAACGACAGTTAAGGCAGGAGATCCGGGCGGTAGCACCGGATATTCTGCGTTCTAAGAACTTTCGCTCCACACGGTCACATGTACAGCACGGTAACATGACAGTCAATGATCACAGTATGAATGTGGCAAAATATAGTCTTGCCATCAGCGAGAAGCTGCATATTCCCTGTGAAAAAAAGGATTTGATCCGTGGGGCATTATTGCATGATTACTTTCTGTACGACTGGCACACGCCGGATCATATCAGCCCCCATAAGCTGCATGGCTTTTATCATCCGGGAAGAGCGCTTCACAATGCACAGAAGGAATACCATCTCACTCCCAGGGAAAAAGATATTATAAAAAAACATATGTGGCCGCTAACAATCTCCGCAGTTCCCATGTGTCGTGAAGCCTGGATCGTCACCATGGCAGACAAATGGTGTTCGCTTATGGAGACATTTCATGTACATAAGGGACATGGAGCCCTGATCGAGAAGCTTCGGAAGATTGAAGAGGAGCAGGGAAAATAAAAGGGTGGAAACCCAAAACAGGAGAATGACGGAATTGGGTGAATTATACCGGAGATTAAAAGACTACAGTAAGACAGATTATTATCCTTATCATATGCCGGGACATAAGAGACTGCTTTGTGGAGAATTCCCCCGGGAGATCATGGATATCGACATCACGGAGATTGATGGATTTGATAATCTACATGCTCCAGAGGAAATCCTAAGACGAGTACAGGACGAGGCAGCCGGACTGTACGGCGCAGACGAGAGCTTTTACCTTATCAACGGAAGTACCTGCGGAGTTCTGGCGGCAATCAGTGCGGCGGTTCCGAGGGGCGGGCGGATCCTTATGACCAGAGGAGCCCATAAATCTGCGTATCATGCGGCATATCTGAGAAATTTAACAGTTTCTTATCTGTATCCGGAAATGATGGAGGAGTATGATATTTATGATGCGGTAACTCCGGAACAGATCGCAGAGGCATTCAGCCGGGAGCCTGTTCCGGATGCGGTATTTCTGGTGTCACCCACTTATGAAGGCAGGATCGCAGATATAGAGACGATCGCAAAGCTGGTACATAGTAAAGGAATTCCTCTGATCGTGGATGAAGCCCATGGTGCTCATCTGGGACTGGCGGAAGGATTTGCGAAGAACAGCTGCCAGTGTGGCGCGGATCTGGTGATCCACAGTGTTCATAAGACTTTGCCGGCACTGACACAGAGCGCGTTGCTTCATGTCAACGGAAGACTGGTCGACAGAGAGCGTTTGCGCAGGTTTTTGCATATTTATCAGTCCAGTAGTCCATCCTATGTACTAATGGCAGGAATTGACAATGCACTACAGCTGGTAAAGGCGCAGGGAGATTATCTGTTTGCCCGGTTGCAAGTGAATTATCTGAGAATGCTGACAGAACTGTCAGAATGCAGGAACCTTCATTTCTTGCCGTTGGATGCCAGACAGGATATCGGAAAACTGGTGATATTATCTGCAAAGGCAGGTTTGTCAGGACAGCAGATTTATGATATTCTATTAGAGGAGTACCACTTGCAGTTGGAAATGGCAGCTGCAGATCATTGTCTTGCGATGTTCACCATAGGAGACAGTGACGAGGCATACACAAGAATGACGGATGCATTGCTTGCCATCGATCGTGACATATCTGCGGGAAAGTGGCAGACGCAGCCACAGACGGAAGGCGGAGATTCCAGAGAGACATCTCTCTATCACATGCAGCCGGAAGTCAGTCTGTCTCTTGCGGATGCATGGGATGCCGAAAAAGAGGAGATTCCTCTGGCACAGGCTGCAGGCAGGATTGCAGGAGATTTTGTGAATCTGTATCCTCCCGGAATTCCGGTGCTGGTACCGGGAGAACAGATCGAAGAGATCCATTGCCGAAAGCTTGCGGAGTATTTCAGAAAGGGTCTGAAGGTACAGGGAGTCACCGAAAAAGACGAATATTGCATTACCGTAGTCAAAAATCAAAAAAAATAGCAGCAGAAAGGATTTAGCCTGTATGAGAAAAACCAAAATTATTTGCACCATCGGTCCGGCCAGTGAGAGTGAGGAGAAATTAAGAGAATTGATGCTTGCAGGCATGAACGTGGCACGTTTTAACTTTTCCCATGGAAGCCATAAGGAACAGCTGGTTAAATACAACAGAGTACTGAAAGTACGAAAAGAACTGGGATTGCCGGTAGCAACTCTGTTGGATACCAAAGGACCGGAGATTCGTCTGCGTGATTTTGAGGGCGGTAAGGTAGAGCTGGTATCCGGTCAGCAGTTTGTCCTGACAACGGAAGAAATCATGGGAACAGCGGAAAGAGCCACTATTTCCTACAAAAATCTGAAAAATGACATCAATGTCGGGAAAACGATCCTGATCGATGACGGTCTGATCGAAATGACGGTAGAAGAGATCAAAGGAGAAGACATTGTATGTAAGGTCATAAACGGCGGTTTTGTATCGAATCATAAGGGTGTCAATGTACCGGGAGCGATTCTGTCCATGCCTTATATCAGTGAGGTGGATCTGGCAGATATTGTGTTTGGTGTAGAGCACGGATTTGACTTTATCGCAGCTTCCTTTGTCAGAACCAGGGAAGATATTCAGGAAGTGCGCAAGATCGTAGAGGACAGAGGCAGCAAGATCAAGATCATCGCCAAGATCGAGAACATGCAGGGAATCCAGAATCTGGAAGAGATCATTACTGCAGCAGACGGTATCATGGTAGCACGTGGTGACATGGGTGTCGAAATTCCTCTGGAAGAAGTACCTATTCTGCAGAAGAAGATGATCAAGATGGCAGTGGCACAGGGCAAGCATGTAATCACTGCGACCCAGATGCTGGAGTCCATGATCAAGAATCCACGTCCGACCAGAGCGGAGGCAACAGATATTGCCAATGCGATCTATGACGGAACCACAGCCATCATGCTTTCCGGCGAGAGCGCAGCCGGTCTGTATCCGGTAGAGGCTGTTAAGACCATGTCCCGCATTGCGGAGAGAGCAGAGCAGGATATCGATTATCGCGGAAGAATGCAGAGAGTCAAGGAAGACAGACAGGAAACTCCGGATATTACCACGGCAATCTCCTATGCAACCTGCAGTGTGGCTTCCGATCTGAATGCAGCAGCCATCATCACCGTAACCATGTCCGGATTTACCGCGAATATGATCGCACGTTATAAGCCCGGATGCCAGATCATCGGCTGTACATTGGATGAGAAGGTATACCGCCAGTTAAATCTGCTGTGGGGTGTAAAACCTGTCATGATCCAGAAGGAGCGGACCACGGATGCTCTGTTCGAGGAAGCGGTATTCAAGGCAAAGCAGGCAGGTCTGGTGAAAACCGGGGATACGGTTGTCATCACCGCAGGCGTACCTCTGGGCGTGGTAGGTAAGACCGATATGATCCACGTGGTGGAAGTAGAATAAAAACGTACTGTACGGCGGTCAAACAGCCGAAACAGGAGCGGGAAAACGAGAACGCAGATATGGGAAAAATTGTATATCTCATGGGGAAAAGTTCCTCCGGAAAAGACACCATATTTAAAGAACTGATGAAAGAGGGCACGATGGATCTTCGGACCATCGTGCCTTATACGACAAGACCGATCCGGGCCGGGGAAGAGAACGGTGTGGAATATTTTTTCACAGATGAGACCGGTTTTCAGACCCTGAGGGAACAGGGAAAGGTCATAGAGGACAGAGCTTATAATACGGTCTATGGCATCTGGCGGTATTTTACAGTGGATGACGGACAGATAGATTTGACCACGAAGAATTATCTCATGATCGGAACACTGGAAGCCTATGAGAAAATGATTGCTTATTTCGGAACAGAAGCTATTTTGCCGGTCTATATTGAGCTGGATGACGGTGTACGCCTGCAGCGGGCACTGGACAGGGAACTGCGACAGGAGAAGCCGAAGTACGAAGAGATGTGTCGCAGATTTCTGGCGGACAGCGCAGATTTCTCCGAAGAAAAGCTGGCGGCAGCAGGGATCCGGGACAGATTCGAGAATACAGATCTGACAAAATGTCTGAAAGATATTACAAAGTACTTAAAAGAAGCCGGAATATAGCCGAAATACTGATAAGAGAGAAGAAAAATGCCGGAATATAGCCGGTAAACAGAGGAAAAGAGGTGGGCGTATGGAAATGAGAGTAAATCAGATACAGCAGCCGGCTCCCGTGGAGCAGGTACAGAACACAGCGCCCACGGACGGCAGTTTCAAATTCATGCTGGCGAGCCATGTGGAGGAAGCAGAACTTCAGGAGCGACTGACGAACCTGATGGCGGAGATCACCACAGAGGGCGAAAAGCTGGCCAAGAAACGGGATGTGAAGGATATGCGACATTACCGTGGGCTGGTCAAGGAATTTCTCAATGAAGTGGTGACCAGATCCCATTCTTTTTCCAGAGAGAACTTCCTGGATCGGAGAGGCCGGCACCGTGTGTATGGCATTATCCGGCTGGTGGATGAGAATCTGGATCAGCTGGCACAGGAACTGATGAAGGATGAAAAAGACAATCTGGCGATCCTGAACAAGATCGGGGAGATCCGGGGACTGTTATTGGATATCTTTACCTGATGAAAATACAGGAAACGCTTGCGTGATTCGCAAGAAGGCAGTACGATAAAAGCAGGACCAAAAAGACAATAAGATACGGACAGGGGGAATACCAATGGCAACATTTCATGACATCATAGGTCAGGAACAGATTAAAGAGCATTTACAGAACGCCATTTCGGCGAAGAAGATTTCCCATGCTTATATCATCAACGGTGAAAAATCCTCCGGCAAAGAATTTATTGCCAGAGTATTTGCCATGACCCTGCAGTGTGAAAAAGGCGGCACGGAGCCCTGTCAGGAATGTCATTCCTGTAAGCAGGCGTTGTCGGACAATCAACCGGATATTATCTATGTCAGCCATGAGAAGCCCAATACCATCAGCGTAGACGATATTCGTGCGCAGATCAACAACGATATCGCCATCAAGCCTTACAGCAGTCCGTATAAGATCTATATTATGAACGAGGCAGAGAAGATGACGCCCCAGGCGCAGAATGCAATCCTGAAAACGCTGGAGGAGCCGCCCGAGTATGCAGTGATCATGCTGTTGACCTCCAACGTGAACGGTTTGCTGCCCACGATCCTCAGCCGTTGTGTGGTACTGAATATGAAGCCGGTGGCGGATGATTTGGTGCGCAATTTCCTGATGCAGCAGTTGCAGGTGCCGGACTATAAGGCAGAAGTCTGTGTGGCATTTGCCCGCGGCAATATCGGCAAGGCCAAATCACTGGCGTCCAGTGAGGATTTTGACAATATCAAAAACGAAGCTTTGTCGTTGTTAAAATATATTCAGGATATGGATCTGAATGAAATTACTTCGGCGATCAAGAAAATTACAGAATACAAGCTTCAGATCAATGATTATCTGGATCTCATCGCCATCTGGTATCGGGATGTGCTGCTGTTCAAGGCAACCAGTGATGTGAACCATCTCGTTTTCCGTGAAGAGATCAGCGCCATCCGCCGCGTGGCACAGCGCAGCAGTTATGAAGGAATCGAGGAAGTCATCGAGGCTCTGGACAAGGCCAAGAGACGTCTGGATGCCAATGTAAACTTTGACCTGACCATGGAACTTTTGATGCTGGAGATCAAGGAGAACGGATAATATAGAGATTTGAGTGAATAGAAAGTGGAATTCGTATTTCGCTTTCTATTTTTATGTGCATGATATGTGCGTACTTTAACTATATTCCAGTTGTTACCGGCTCAAATTTACACGAGCAAACCAATCAGAACATATCGGTTATTGCGACGACTGAAAAGGATTAGTGTAAAGGAAATATTACAGAGTCTTCAAAAATTACCAGTTAATAAAAATATTAACTATTAAAATGTACCAAACTTTCCCGGAATAGAGATTAGATGATTGACAACTTTGCTTATAGATGATATTTTCTAATTAAGTTAATCGATTAATTAAGGAGAAATTCTTATGAATATGAAAGAAATTGCGCAATTGGCAGGCGTAACTGCAGCAACAGTTTCGAACGCGATCAACGGAACTGGAAATGTCAGTGAGAAAAAAAGAAAGGAAATAATGGAAATTATAGAAAGGGAGGGGTACAGTCCCAATCGTTTTGCCAAAAGTCTCAGGACAAAGGAGAGCAATACGATTGGAATCATGGTAGAAGATATTACAGCTTTTCAGACACCACGAATTATTAACGGTATCAATAATTACGTTGAAAAACAGGGGTATGCAGTGATTCTGAATAATATGAGTCTTCTTGAGAAAACGGGAAACCATTATTCTGAATTATCCAGTTATCAGTCAGCAATAAGTAAAAGTATAAAACTGTTTAACAAAACACAGATTGACGGACTTGTCTATGTTGCGATGCATGACAGGGATGTAATGGAACTGATTCCAAAATTGAGTATACCGATTGTCCTGGTTTACTGTTATGACACATCAAAAAATAATTATTACGTAACTTACGACAATGTAGATGTTATTGTGGATGTTGCAGAATGCCTGATGAAACGCGGAAATGAGAAAATCGGGGTAATCAAGGGAGCGGAAGATTCCTTGCCTTCACAGAAGCGTTTAAAAAGCTTTATCACACAACTAAAAAAAGAGGGGAAGGAACTGAAGGAGGAATATATCTTTCCGGGAGCATGGGAATTTGATGATGGAGTAAAGGCATATGAAAGATATAAACAGTTAGAAGAAAAACCAACGGCAATTTTTGCCATGAATGATCTGATGGCAGTAGGCTTTATGGATGCAGCCTTGAATGACGGTGTACGGATTCCGGAAGATGTTTCTGTGATTGGATTTGATAACAGACAGGAGTGCAGATTTACCAGACCAAGGTTAACAACCGTTGATATTCCATTGGAAAAGATGGGAGAGAAAGCAGGACAGATATTATTAGACCTGATCAGTGGAAAAACACCTGAGGACAGGAAAGTTATATTGCCCTGTGAATTTCTGGAGAAAAATTCAGTTATTTAAATCAGCAGGAGGAAAATTATGCAAAAGAAAATTTTAAAAGTGATGATGTGTGCGATAACAACAATGACTTTGCTGGCCGGATGTGGGAACAGTAATACGGAAAGCACAATCGGCTCCACAGGTGGGACTGTGGCAGACAGCACAGAGGATAAAGCAGAGACGGCAAATTTTACAGGAACCAAGCTTGTAATCGGGGTGGAATCCGGTTCACCTAATATTGAGTTTTTTAAAAATAACGTAAGCGAATTTGAAACCGCAACAGGAATTACGATTGAATGGGTAGAAATACCGCATGATAATATGCATGAGAGGTTTGTGCAGGAGGCAATTTCACAGAGTGGAGCAATTGATATTTACGATACGGACCAGCCGTGGATTTCTGAATTTGCTTCTAAAGGATATCTGGAGCCGTTGGGAGATAAACTTTCAGAGGAAGATAAAAGTGATTTCTATGAAGCTGCATTAGATGCATCTTCTTATAATGGAGAAGTATATTCTATTCCTTTCTTTGTGCACACACCGGTTGTATTTTACAGAACAGACCTGTTTGAAGAAGCAGGCATTACGGAATTTCCAAAAACTTGGGAAGAATATGAGGAAGCAGCTAAGAAGTTAACCAAAGACGATGTATATGGAACAATCATAGAGGCAAAGCAGGCAGGAGAGCCGGTGACACATCTTGTTGACTGGTTCTACCAGGCAGGTGGTTCCATTATTGACGCTGATAACAACGTAACAGTGAATTCGCCTGAAAATGCAAAGGCATTTAACTTTATGCTGAAGCTGATGTATGAGGATGAAAGTGTTATGCCGGGATCTATCGGATATGACAATGCAGATGTCCATAATATGTTTATGCAGGGTAAGGTTGCCATGGTTAAAAACTGGCCTTATATGTTTGCCATGGCCAAGGATCCTGAACAGTCAAAGGTAAGTGACAAGTTTGCAGTAGCAATTCAACCAGCAGGTGAAGAACAGTCTACGGCAGCCTGGACATGGGGATTTGGTATTTCCAGCAGCTCTAAGAATAAGGATGCAGCTTGGGAGTTTATAAAGTGGGCAACATCTTCTGAGAAACTGGCACAGCTTGGAATTGCCAATTCCAATCCGGTGCCGCGAACTTCATCTCTGGAAATCGTTAGTAATGACAATACCTTAACAGAGTTTGATAAGGAAAGCATCCAGGTTATGAGTGATGCACTCCAGTACGCACACAACGCAACAGAGAACCCTAATTTCCCAACTATTCAAAATGAATTATCCTATACATTATCAGGCATTATGACAAAGCAGGTGAGTGTGGAAGATGGACTGGCTGAAGCTGAAAAAGCAATTAAAGAAGCAATCCAGTAGGTAGACAGATCCCCATACGATTTTCTGTATGGGGATTTTTTAACCCCAAATAGTGGCTTTATTGTAAGGAGTAGTGAAAAATAATGAGTAGAAAAGCAGGAAGTATTTCTATCAGAGAGAAAAAAAGACGAAGGGCAGGATATTCACTGATAGCACCAGCATGTCTGGTATTGCTTGTTATATTTTTTGTCCCGTTGATTTACGCTTTTGCCATCAGCATATCGGATTCAGATGCAATCATTAATAATAGCTTCCGTTTTGTAGGATTAAAAAACTACTTTTCCGTCATGACAAACTCTAAATTCCTGGCAGCATTGGGACATACCTGTTTCTTTGTAATCACAACGATTACTTTAGAATTTATTATTGGATTTGTCGTAGCACTGCTGCTGTATCGGGAGGTTGCAGGATCAAGGGTATTTCGTCTGATTTTTGCTGTGCCGCTGATGGTAGCTCCTGTTGTTTCCGGACTTCAGTGGAGATGGCTGTTTGCGGATCAGTACGGTATCATTAATGCCTTGCTGAATAAGCTGGGATTTGAAGCACCCTTGTGGTTTACTCAGGTTTCCACATCCTGGGTAACTATTATTGTGGCAAATCTTTGGCTGGCTACGCCATTTGTTATCCTTGTACTGCTGGCAGGCCTTGGAGGATTGTCAGAAGAACTGAACGAAGCGTCATCTATTGATGGTGCAAACCGTACGCAGACTTTTTTTCATATTATTCTTCCCCAGCTTAAGCCTACGATACTGATTATTCTTGTAATACGCCTGACCGATGCGTTTCGAATATACGATCTTGTTTATATCCTGACAGGCGGTGGTCCCGGCGGGGGAACGGAGGTACTAAGTACATTTATCTATAAGAGGATTTTTTCGGATTGGAAATTTGGTCAGGGATCAGCGGCAGCTTTTCTGGTTATGTTGATTATCTGCATTCTGAGTTTTCTATGCAATAAATGGATGAGCGAGGAGGAATAGTCTTGAACAGAAGAAAAGTAATAAATAGTTTGATTTTTCTGCTATTGGCAATATTTTCCATAGTTACCCTGTTTCCTATTATATGGACAGCAATTACATCATTAAAAACGGATGTGCAGATGTTTGCAATCCCACCGGATCTGCTTCCACATCCGGCAACCTTATCGCATTATAAAGAAGTGCTTATGGGAAATTTCCCGGCTTATATCAGAAACAGTATTCTGGTTACATTTTTTAGCTGCGCGATATCACTTGCGCTTGGCGTTCCGGCAGCTTATGGCTTTGCAAAATATGTGACTGAAAAGACAAAACCGGTCTTTGCAGCTGTGACTGCAGTCAGAATGGTTCCGCCGGTTGCTATGGTAATTCCCTTTTTCCTAGTCATCCGTAATATTCATCTGAGTGATACATTACTTGGATTGATCATTACCTACATTCCGTTTGAGATGACACTGATCATATGGATGTTGAAAAATTTTTTTGGACAGATTCCAAGGGAAGTGGAAGAGGCAGCAGAGCTGGATGGACTTTCTGCATGGGGAATTCTGCTAAAGGTAGTCCTTCCAATGTCCAGATCATCAGTAGGTGTTGCAGGACTCATGGCATTTCTGTTTTCGTGGAATGAATTTATGTTTGCTCTGTCCCTTACTTCAACAAAGAACGCACAAACGCTTACAGTCGGCATCGCCGGATATGTAACATCCTTCCAGACTTTTTGGGGAAGTATGTCAGCAACAGGAATCCTGTTTATGATTCCGGCATTTATTTTAACGTTTATTTTTCAAAAAGATTTAGTGAAAGGGTTAACAGCTGGAGCTGTGAAAGGATAAAGTATGAAGATTAATGTATTGGATGAACAAATGCAACTGGAAAATCCGGAATTGGCTATTGGAAGGATTACGAAACCAGTTATTCTCGAGATTTGGAATGGAAGACAGAAAGATTCTGTAATTCGCAGGGAATATCCTTACACAAGGATTACACAGACAGAGAATGGATTAAAGGCATGTGCGGAAATAGAAGATGAATGGGTAGGAAAGACGGAAGTTACAGATGTTTACTGCGTAGAAGAGGGATCGGTTGTTCTCAGCAGACAGGTGCGTATTCTTAAGGAAAGTGAATATCCTGGAATACGTCTCAGAACGGAGATATCACTGTTCCCGGAAAGAAAGAATAATTTTGAAGAACTGCGATATTTTGCTCCACCGGCCATCTATGACAAGAATGATCTGGATGAGGATGGATATGAGGATTATTTTCATACAAAAAAAATCATATTTAGGGATGATCGCTTTAATTATCCAATGTTTACCTGCTATTCAGAGGAAACAAAGGAAGCTGTCAGCATAGAAAGAGATCCGCTGCCGGCATTTGATTCCAATCCGGTCCGCAAAATTTCTGAAGAAACCGGGGAAAAAGAAGCGTTTTTTCTTCAGAAAACGGATATCGGAAGCATGGGAGCGGATGGCAGTGACGGAAGCACCAGACTGACCTGCTGTTATCCTTTTTACGAGGGAGATGCAACGATTGCATTATATATTGTAAAGATGGTACCTTTTGGTGCTTTCTGGCCTCTGAGGTCTGGAGAAGAATTTACGGTGACTTATCGTATTTCAAACCACAAATATGAGAATTATCATGATGCGTGCTGGTATGGAATCAGAGATATTATCAGGAAAACACATCCACAAGCGGAGCCATTAAGTGTACCGCCGGAGGAACTCATCAGGCTGAGGTTGGATGCACTGGATCATTATTATGTAGACAAAACCGCAGAAGAAGATCCAAACCTTCCGGCAGGTTATGTGTTAAACTGTCATCCGCAGGATGGAGTGCAACTTGAAAATATTATACAGTATGGATTTACAGGACAGAACATTCTGAATGCCTATAATGTCTTGAGATATGGATATGAGCATAACAATGAAGAATACAGAAGAAAAGCAGTGAAAACAGCAGACTTCTTTGTGAATACAATCCACATAAAGGAATCAGGTATGTTTTATAACCTGTATAATGTGGACACCAAATCCGTGAACTTCTGGTGGACGGGACTTTTATTGCCATTAGCATATGCACAGGGAGAAGAACTGGAGAAATTGATGGGACCGCTGTATGAGTACCGGAAGGATGTCATTCAGAAGCTGGTAAGCATGAAAGGGGCATATCTGCGCTGTATGAATGAAGATGTCACGGCACTGCTCCGGCTGTACTGCTATGAAAAAGCAAAAGGAACAGAGCATCCTGGATGGCTGGAAGCAATAGAAAATTATGCAGAATTTCTTTTAAGAACGCAGGAGCAAGACGGAGGCTGGTACAGGGCATATGACCTTAAGGGAAAGCCATTACTTGAGCCTACCAAATGGTTTGGAAATACTGTTTACGAACAGAAATCTTCAACGGGAACATCTATTACATTTTTGACAGAGTTATATGAACTGACTAAAGATGAGGCATACCTAAAGGCCGCTAGCAGGGCTGGTATGTTTGTAAAAGAATATATTATTGACAGGGTACGGTTTAATGGTGGCGTCCATGACAGTATTTATGCAAAAGGACAGCTGATTGATAATGAAAGCATCCTGTATCCAATGCTTGGCATGTTGTCGCTGTATGAAACGACTAAGAAAAAGGAATTTCTGGATGCAGCTGTAAGGGCTGCACATTACTTCGCATCCTGGGTATGCTTGTGGGATGTACCACTTCCAGAGGACAGTACTCTGCATAAATATGGCTTCCATAGTACGGGAATGGGAGCATGTGATACCTGTGGCTGTGGTTATGTCCATCCGTTCCAATTGATGGGGGTTGCTGAAACAGCACAGATAGCTGTTTATGCAAAGGATAGGGAACTTTTTGACATCGCCAGATTATACTGGCTTGGTTGTAACCAGACAGTAGAAACAGAAGAGCGTCAGTGGGGCTATGCAATGCCGGGATTACAGGAGGAAGGATATCTGATCAGCTGGTGGGCAGTGGATGACCCGATGTTTGCAGCAGATACCGGATTTGGTTACCGGCTGAAGGGAGAAGGAAATAAGACCTGCTTTCCATGGATCAATGCAGTTGGTGTGAAAGCATATTGGGCGATGTTGGATCGATTTGGAAGCGTCGATTTTGATAAAATAGAGAGCAAATTTTTTTAGGATACCATAGGGAGATGTGAAGTATGAGATTAAACACTGTTCAGCTTTCAAAAATAAATATTACAGATGCATTCTGGAAACGGTATACGGATCTTGTTGAAGACGTAATCATTCCCTACCAGTGGGACATTATGAATGACAATATCCCAGGGGTAGAATCCAGTCATTGCCTTGAAAATTTTAAGATTGCGGCAGGACTAAAAAAGGGTCAGTTTTATGGAGCAGTATTTCAAGATACAGATGTGGCCAAGTGGCTGGAGGCAGTTGGATATTCACTGGCAGAAAAAAAGAATGAGAAGTTGGAAAAGCTCGCAGATGACGCAATTGATGTGATTGTACAGGCACAACAGAAAGACGGATATCTGGATACCTACTTTATTATAAAGGAACCGGAACAAAGATGGAGAAATCTTTGTGAGGGACATGAGCTGTATTCAGCAGGACATATGATAGAAGCAGCGATTGCCTATTATGAAGGAACAGGAAAAAGAAAACTTCTTGACAGTATGATCAGACTGGCTGATTTGATCTGCAGAACCTTTGGACCAGAGGAGGGACAGAATCATGGATATCCAGGACACCAGGAGATAGAGCTGGCATTAGTCCGACTTTACCGGGTAACACAGGATAAAAAATACCTGAAACAGGCGAAGTATTTTTTGGACATCCGAGGGGTAGGGGAAAACTATTTTCTGGTAGAGCGGAAGCAGAAAAATTTTAAAAGAATTTTTCCTGAACTTGAGGATTATGATCCTGCGTATTCCCAGTCTCATGAACCGGTAAGAAAACAGAAAACAGCTGAAGGACATGCAGTCAGGGCGGTTTATATGTATTCAGCGATGGCGGATGTGGCAGAGGAATATCAGGATAAGGAACTGATGGAAGCTTGCGAGAACTTGTGGGAAAATATTACACAGAAGAGGATGTATATTACAGGAGGAATTGGGTCATCAGGTTTCCTTGAAAGATTTACGACAGACTATGATCTGCAGAATGACAGCAATTACTCAGAGACCTGTGCATCTATCGGTATGGCTCTGTTCAGTCTGCGGATGGCAAATATAACACGGGATTCACGATATGCAGAAGTAATGGAGCAGGAATTATATAATAATATCCTGGCAGGAATCGCACAGGATGGAAAGAGCTTTTTTTATGTTAACCCATTGGAGATAAAGCCACGGCAATGTATGCCCCATACATCAAGGGCACATGTAAAGGCAAGGAGGCAGAAATGGTTTGGTGTTGCCTGCTGTCCTCCGAACATTGCAAGGACTTTGGCATCTCTTGGACAGTATATATATGGAGTTGACGGAGCCGACATTTATACACATTTATATATTGGGAACCAGACAGACATTCCAGTTAATAATGATGTAGTACAGATCAGAATAGATTCCATGTTCCCATGGAATGGAAATATAAAAGTTAAGGTTCAGGGAGTAAAAGAAAAAATAAAACTGCATTTCCGCATTCCAAGTTATAGTGAAAATTTTCAACTATACTGCAATGGGGAAGAACAGGAACTGAAAGTAAACAACGGCTATGCATATGTTGAAATCTGTGAGAACAGCCGAATAGACATTCAATTTGACATGCCAGTTGCGTTTCTTCATGCAAACTACAAGGTCAGTGCGGACGTAGGCAAGGTCGCAATAAAAAGAGGTCCCATTGTATATTGCCTGGAAGAGATTGATAATGGACCGGATCTGCAATGTATCTATCTAAGTAGCAAAGAAGCACACGTGAGGAAATCTCGATCTTTTCCTGAATGCTTTGAGATAGAATTACAAGGACGGAGGCTGATATCAAAAAGCGAGGGATTATACAGTAGCGATGGACTGAGTTATTCGGACGTGAATATTCAGGCAATACCATATGCATACTGGAATAATCGAAGAGAGGGGGAAATGCTTGTCTGGATACATGAAATTATAGGATAAGAAGCAACCATAAGCCTTTTGATATTTTGCAACAATATTATAGTAAAAGGATAACGGTATTGCAGATGGTAATATCGGGAAAGGAAAGGATTTCATGGCAGTACGGGAGTTGGAGCAGCTGATGGATAATCCGGAACTGACAAAAGAGATTTTAAAAGATGGAATAAAGATATAGGGATAACATTAAAAATGACAGCTATTAATAATAACACAATAAGCTAAAAGACCTTGACATTTCCGCTATTTCGGTATTATCATATCAAGGTAAAGGCAATGAACGTGCACAGTAAGATTCTATTTTCCTGACAGAGAAGGAAGCCCACCGGCTGAAAAGCTTCCTGAGGTTCAAGCAGAATCGAAATTCCCACGCGAGCCGCATACCGGAAGAATTCGAGAGCAGAGAGCATGGATTTGGTAGGGTATGACGTTTCCTCACTCGTTACGTGAGTTAAGAGTCTTATCGTGAATGTAAAAATAATTTTCATTTTTCACATAAGGAATTTGGGTGGTACCGCGGATATGAATTCGTCCCAATGGGGTGAATTTGTATGCGCGGTTTTTTGTAACTATTCAGAGCCAATGGCGAAGCAGCCTCAATGAGCAGAGAACAGGTAAGCCTGTTCTCCAAGTAAGCATCGCAGATGCGATTTTGCGAATGAGGCTCTGAATAGTTACAATATGAAAATGCAATACACACCCAGGCACAAGTAAAAACACGTGTGCAACAAGGCACAGTGTGCAGAATAGCACAGTGTGCAGAATAGCACAGTGTGCAGAATAGCACACAGAAATGAGGAGTAAGATGGCAGATTTAAACGAATTGAATGAAAAAGTCGAACAGATCAAAGCCGACATCCGGGAACAACTGGAAAAGATTGAGAATACCAAGGGTGTCTACGAGTACAAGAAGACCATTCTGGACAAGAACGGTATTATCGGCGGTCTGATGAAGCAGATGGGTTCCGTACCCAAGGAAGAGAAAGCTGACTTCGGTAAGAAAGTCAATGAACTGAAGAACTGGGCCAGCGAGCATTTTGACGAGCTGAATACGAAGTTAAAAGAAAAAGAGATGGAGCTGCGCTACGAGAGTGAGAAGATCGATATCTCCATGCCGGCAAAGAGCCGTAAGACCGGTAATCTGCATCCTGTAACTCAGGTGCGTAACCAGTTAATCGACATTTTCGCATCCATGGGCTTCAGCGTATATGAAGGTACTGAGATCGAGACCGATTATTACAACTTCACCGCACTGAATACCCCGCAGGATCACCCCGCAAGAGACATGCAGGATACCTTCTACCTGTCTCCGGAATTTCTGCTTAGAACCCAGACCTCTGCAGGTCAGGTACACGTTATGGAGAGCCAGAAGCCTCCCATCAAGATTCTGAGCCCCGGTAAAGTATTCCGTTCCGATGATGATGCGACCCATTCTCCCATGTTTACCCAGATGGAAGGTCTCGTAGTAGACAAGACCATCACTCTGTGCGACCTGAAGGGTATGCTGGAAGTACTGGTACAGAAAATCTTCGGTGAAGGAACCACCACAAGACTGCGTCCTTCTTACTTCCCGTTCACCGAGCCTTCCGTAGAGGTGGATGTCAGCTGCTTCGCCTGCGGAGGCTGTGGCTGTCGTCTGTGCAAGGGTACCGGCTGGATCGAAGTACTGGGTGCCGGTATCGTGAATAAGAAGGTGCTGGAGAACTGTGGCATTGATTCCGAGGAATACAGTGGACTGGCATTCGGTATCGGTATTGAGCGTCTGGCAATGTTAAAGTACGGTATTAACAATATCAAACTGTTATATCAATCTGATATGAGAGTACTGGATCAGATCAATGATGACTAAGATCACGGAAATATGATTTTAGAACAGTAGCAATGCAAGGAATAGTACGAGAGGACGTCGTAAAAGACGACGCCGAAGGAGGTAAAAGATATGTTAGTACCACTTAGTTGGTTAAAAGAATATGTAGATATTGATGTAGAAGCCAAGGAACTGGAGGAAAAGTTATTTTCCTGCGGATTTGAGGTAGAGGAATCCTATGAAGTAGGCAAGGATATCAGTGGTGTGGTCGTAGGTCTGGTAGAAGAGTGTGAGCCGATCCCTGAGACCCACTTACATGTATGTAAGGTAAACGTAGGAGGCGCAGAGCCCCTGCAGATCTGCTGTGGTGCAGATAACGTACACGCAGGCGGCAAATACCCCGTAGCACTGGAAGGTGCGCAGGTATATGCTACCGCAAAAGATCATGTGACCATCGAAGGTACCATGAAGATCAAAAAAGGCAAGCTTCGTGGCTATGAGTCCTGCGGTATGCTGTGTTCCGGTACTGAGCTGGGACTGAACGAGGATCTGTATCCCGGCGCTGGCTACAACGGATTGCTGGTACTGCCGGAGGATGCTGAGGTCGGTGCGGACGTAAAGCCCCTGTTACAGTTGGATGACTGGATCTTCGACATTGCCATTACCGCCAACAGACCGGACTGCGAGAGCATCTTCGGTATTGCCAGAGAAGTAGCGGCTATCCTGAATAAGCCTGTGAAGACTCCGGCACTGGATTATACTGAGAGCGGCATTACCAAGGACGGATTTACCGTAACCGTGGATGCTCCGGATCTGTGCCCCAGATATATCGCACACTACGTATCCGATGTAAAGATCGGTGAATCCCCCGAATGGATGAAGAGACGTCTGGCACTGGTGGGCATCGGTTCTATCTCCAATGTTGTAGATATCACGAACTACATCTTAAAAGAGCTGGGTCAGCCTATGCACGCATTTGATTCTTCTTACATTGAAGGCAATGCCATTCATGTAAGACGTGCCCATGACAAGGAAAAGATCATGACTCTGGATGAAAAAGAGTTTGAATTAAACGAAAATAACCTCGTTATCTGCGATGGCGTAAAGCCCGTAGCTTTAGCCGGTATCATGGGTGGTTTGAACTCCGAGATCCGCGACACCACAGAGGCTGTCATCTTCGAGTCCGCAAAATTTGCAAGAGACAATATCCGCAAGAGCTCCAGAGCACTGGGACAGTCTTCCGATTCCTCCCAGAGATATGCCAAGGGTGTGGATGAGTATGCTACCGTTATGGCCAGCAAGAGAGCACTGCATTTGATCGAGGAGCTGGGCTGCGGTAAAGTATCCTCTACTCACGTAGAAGTCAGCACCGGCAACTCCATCGAGCCTGCCGAGATGAAGGCAAGCATCAAGAAAGTAAATGGTGTACTGGGTATTGAAGTACCTACCGCTGATATTGAGAGAATCTTAAAATCCCTGAACTTCCAGCCCGTAATTAACGGCGACGAACTGACCATTCAGGTACCCGCATATCGTGAAGATATGGAATCCTATCCCGATATTGCAGAGGAAGTGATCCGTATGTACGGTTACGACCATGTAACACCGACCTTCCTTGCGGCAGCAGCTGTAACCAGCGGCGGCATGAATACCAAACAGAAGACCGAGCTTAAGATCAAGAGAGCATTATGCGCACAGGGCGCATTTGAGGGTGTACATTATTCCTTCTTCTCTCCTTCCGATCTGAATCTGTTAGGCCTGCCTGAGGATGCACCGGAGAGAAAGGCAATCCGCCTGATCAACCCGATCAACGAGGATCTATCCCTGATGCGTACCACTTTGGCACCTCAGATGATTCATGCCATCGCCCGTAATCAGAAGAACGGCTGTCTGGAAGGCAGAGTATACGAGATCGGCAATAAATTCATCCCTAAGGATCTGCCTTTGACCGAGTATCCCGATGAGAGAGAGACCATCTGCATCGGTATCTGGGGTAAGGAAGAGAATTTCTTCACCCTGAAAGGTCTGGTAGACACGGTAGCAGAGACACTGTTCATTGATTTCGAATATGTAGAGGACAAGAAGACCTTCCTGCATCCTTATCGTACTGCAAAGATTCTGTACAACGGCGAAGAGATTGGCTACCTGGGTCAGCTGACCTACGAGATCCAGAAGGAAGAAGATATGCGTGAATCCGCATACATCGCAGAGATCGATCTGAAAGCCCTGCGTCCCGTATACGGCAAGGTTCCTACCTTCGCACCGATCTCCAGGTTCGCCAAGGAGACCAGAGACCTGGCACTGGTAATGAGCAAGTCCGTTACCTGTGGCGAGGTAGAGAAGGCCATCGCGGAAGCCAGCAGCTTCGTAGAGTCCGTAGAACTCTTCGATGTCTATGAGGGATTACAGGTGGGACCCGAGAAGAAGTCCATGGCCTTCACCGTAACCTTTGCCCCGAAGGAGGAAGAATTCACCACAGAGGCAGTGGACGGCTACGTGAAGAAGATTCTCAAGAACCTGAACAATAAGCTGGGTGTGGAACTCAGATCCTAATGATAATATTAGAAAGCGGCTAACTGTAAAAGGAGGCCGCTTTTTTGGTAATTTTTGTATACAAATTTTTCTACTGGAAAAAGCATGTCAGGCAGTATTAGTTTCTAACTATATATCTACGAAAGATTTCCTATTGATTCTGGTATTTCACGACGCTACAATTAAGTTAATTTCTTACAAGAAGGAAGAATAGTAGCGCTATAGTACAAACGGAGGAACTGGTGAATGAATGATGTTTCGCTGTGGCAGAATGAAATACAATTTCCTGTAAAAAATATTTGGGATAGTTTGAATATTTTTTACATTTCGGATATTCATCTAGAATTTCACATTGAAGGGTTTGAAACTATAAAGAAAAGATCTTTGCCTCCGGCAATTCGAAAATTGGTAATTGATATTTTTGGAGAAAACAAGGACAGAGCAAAAAGGGGATATTTTGACTACATTATTATTGATGGAGATATAGCTGATGACATAGCGATAGTTGATATTTTTTTCTCGTGTCTTAATAAAGAGATTCCATCTATGGAAAAGGTGTTATATGTGTTGGGAAATCACGAATTGTCTGCTTATTCTACAAGGCAAGAGTGCTATGAACAGTATATGAAACTTTCTGCAAAGCATGGGATTCACCTTCTTATTAATGATGGTTTTATGAAATATGATTATATAGATAAACGTAGTGTTCCGAAGTGTCTTATATTTGGAGGAACTGGTTTCTCCAAATATAATGAAATGTATAACACTACGAACTTGTGCTATTCGAAGGATTTAATAAACAACAGGGATGAAGAGATTAAAGAGTCAGAAATATTTTATTCAATATACAAAAAATATCTTTTAAAAGCAAAAAAAATGCACTTGCCGTTGATTGTAATCAGCCATTGCCCTGTAAATGATTGGTTAAAAGAAGGAGAGGAAGATTCCCAATGTATATATTTTTATGGGCATGATCATCACAACAGATATGTTCGTGATAAATATAGGACAATTTTTGCGGATAATCAGATAGGATATACGGGAAATATTCAAATGAAATTATGTAGTTTGGGGTGCGTGTATGATCCTTTCATTAGATATACGGATGGATGCCACAAAATTAGTATAGAGGAATATGTGCTTTATTATAGATATATTGGAGAGAGATTGAATGAGCCTAAGCTCATAAACAATATTTTAAAGCAAAAAGATGCCGGCTTATACCTGATAAAACATGACGGATACCATGGTTTTTTTGTAAAGACACAAAAAGGAGTCAAAATGTGTGTAGGAGGAATGGTTAAGCAGGTCAGTACGATAAATGGCATGGATTATTATAATCATATCATGGTAAATCCATATGATGGTAAGTTAACCTACTACTATTCTCCTGTATTTGGAGTTGCAAAACAGTTTGCATCATTTGACAAACTATTAGAATCGATTAATAAGGAAAGACTTAGTGAACAAATAACCACAGCCGAGCAAATTGAGGAACAGAAAAAGATATTAGGAGTGTTACAGAAAGAGAATGCATTGATATGTCAACCGCAGCAAAACTTGTCAGAATATATTGACAAAATGATTTTTATAGACAGAAAAGAAAGCTTATATGCTGTTTCTAGAAGAGTAAATCAGGTACAACGATTGTTCTCGGCAAATTTGCTTCGCGAATGGGACAATACACTTGTGGCCTCAAAAATTGAATTTAAAAGTAATGAGATAAGTGGGTATAATCTAATAGAGGATAACTGGAAAAATATATTACTGTTACGGAGAGAAGATGTAACAGAAAAAATGTTACGGAAAATAATACTTGGGAGAAATAAAAGAAATTTATTTCCGTATATTAGCTATGAAAACTGGGGCGGAAAGGTGTTTCCATTGTGCCGTGCAAAGGATGAGGAGATTGAACTGTTTATGTCACTGGTACCGGATAGCATGTTTAAAGATAGGATAATAAGAGAACAACTTATGAATAAATTGGATGATGATTTTTTGAAATATTATCCTGCAAAGTACTTTACGTATGACTTGCTGCAAAAATATGTGAAAAGTTGTGGCGAATTAGCAATAATAAAAAATGCACCATATTTGGCAAGAATGAAAGAACAGGCGCATATAAGGCGATATTTTATTGAAATTGCAGAAAAAAACGCAAACTATACAATAAAGCACATTGATGAACTTCCAAAAGAATATCAGTGTGAGGAATTATATCAGAAACTTGCATTGTCATTATACCAAAAGCATAGACCCAAGTGGTGCCCAGACTATATATGGAAATATCATAATAATCCGCGTTAAAAAAAGAGTCAAACTATAATTTTTCAGTTGCAATTTCCATGATTTTGGATATAATAATATTACCAGAAGCCCCCACACCTCTCATAGAAGTGTCAAATGGGGGCACATTTTTTCTAAAGAGGAGGAGTGCTTATTAAAAAACCGAAGACATATGATCAGCAGATAGCAATACTAAAGAACAAAAATATTGCTATTATAGATGATGTAAGCGCAAAGACATTTCTAAAGCAAGTTAACTACTATCGTTTTTCTGGATATTTTCTTCCATTTCAAATCAATGGACACGGTTCATTATTTCCCAATATTACATTTGAAAGACTTCAGGCAATATATGAATTTGATGAGCAATTACGAAATCTTATAGCCGGAGTAGTGGATGAAATAGAAGTTTATTTTCGCTCACAATTAGCATATTATCATGCACATAAGTATGGAGAGGAAGGATATATGGATGCTTGTAATTATAATAATAAACATGACCATATTGCCTTCACAAAAAGGATTAATTCTTGCATAAAAGAGAATGCAAGGACAACAGTTGTCCAGCATCATATGAAGAAATATAACGGACATTTTCCAATATGGGTAATTATTGAATTTTTCTCGTTTGGCACATTATCATATTTTTACAGGGGAATGAAAAATAATGATAAGGCAGCTATTGCGGCAAATCTTTATAGTATTAACTACCAAACACTTGACAGTTGGATGCGATGTCTCAATGATCTTAGAAATAAGTGTGCACATTATTCAAGACTGTATTACTGGATATTTCCGGCAATCCCCAAAATGCCGTCATCAGAGAAATATATTCCAACAAGGCGACTGTTTGCACAACTTTATATGTTAAAACTTATGTATCCAAATCATCAGAAGTGGAATGAAAACGTATGGAAACCACTTGTAAAACTTGTGAATAACTATAAAAAATATATATCAAATAAGCACTTGGATTTTCCATACAGATGGAAAGCAATGCTAAAATATAAATAATTGTCATACACATATAAAAGCGACAAAATATAGCGATAATATTACAGTAGTCATTTCTCCAAAGATATGCTAAAATAGCAGTTGCAGGCGCATTTCGCGCAGGCAACTGTTATTTTTAACGTTATCGTAATTATTCGGCATTCCTCGCAAATTTATGAAAATTGCCTTGGCTCTGAATAGTTACATATTATTTTAAATGAAGATGCCAACGGCATCAGTGAGGTAGATAGATATGACAAAAGTAATCGGTGTAAGATTTCGTACAGCGGGCAAGGTATATTTCTTCAATCCGCTGCAGCTTGAGATAAAGAGAGGCGACCACGTGATCGTGGAGACCGCCAGAGGTATTGAGTTCGGCACGGTCGTAGCGGGAGTGCATGAAGTGGAGGATGACAAGGTGATCCAGCCGCTGAAGCCTGTGATGCGGATCGCCGGAGAGAGAGATATCGAGCAGGAGGCTGCCAACAAAGAAAAAGAAAAGGAAGCCTTCAAGATCTGTAAGGAGAAGATTTTAAAGCATGGTCTGGAAATGAAGCTGATCGATGCGGAGTATACTTTTGATAATAACAAGGTGCTGTTCTATTTTACGGCGGATGGACGTATCGACTTCCGCGAACTGGTAAAGGATCTGGCAAGTGTGTTCAAGACCCGTATCGAGCTGCGTCAGATTGGTGTCCGTGATGAGACAAAGATCCGCGGTGGTATCGGCATCTGTGGAAGGCCTCTGTGCTGCCACAGCTATCTGTCGGATTTCGTACCGGTATCCATCAAGATGGCGAAGGAGCAGAATCTGTCCCTGAATCCGACGAAGATCTCCGGAGTCTGCGGCAGACTGATGTGCTGTCTGAAAAATGAGGAAGACACTTACGAGGAACTGAACCGCAAGCTTCCCGGTGTGGGCGACTATGTCCAGACGGCGGACGGACTGCATGGAGAAGTACAGAGCGTCAACGTACTGCGTCAGCTGGTCAAGGTACTGGTAGAAGCCGGTGACGAGAAGGAACTGAAGGAGTACGAGGCAGACACGTTACAATTCAAGAGACGCCGCGGCAAAAAGGGCGGTCAGGAACTGTCTAAGGAAGAACAGAAGGAACTCGAGAAGTTAGAGGAGATCGAGGAGAAGGAAGAAGCGGAAGAACGCGCAGAAAAACGTGCGGAGCAGCGTCAGGACCGCAGAGAGCAGAGAACTGACGGAGAGAATCGTGGTGACAACCGTGGAGAAAACCGCAGACGCGACGGACGCAGGGACGACAACCGCAGAAATAATAACCGCGGGGAAAATAACCGTAATGGCGAGCATCAGAACCGCAATGACAACCGCGGTGGTGACAATGGCAGCAGAAATGAGAACCGCAGGGACAATAATCGTGGTGACAGACGCCGCGAGAACCGTCCGGATCAGGTAAGGGAGAACGGCAATGAGCAGTCCCGTTCAGGCAGTCAGATACAACAGGAAGGCGGTAACAGTCAGGAAGGCGAGCGCAGATCCCAGCGGGACAATTCTTCCCGCAGAAGACCGAGACACGGCGGCAGAAGAGACGGGAATAACGGTAATAATGGTAACGGAAGAAAACCGGAGAATACGAATGAAGGTTGAACTGAAGGAAAAAGAGCGGATCGATGACCTTCAGCGGAACGGTTATCAGATCATACAGAATCCGGAGAAATTTTGTTTCGGTATGGATGCGGTGCTTCTGACAGGATTTGCCCATGCCAGAGAAAAGGATACGATGCTTGACCTTGGCACAGGCACCGGGATCATCCCGCTTCTGATGGAGGCAAAATACCACTGTTCTCATCTCACCGGACTGGAAATCCAGGAGGAGAGCGCAGATATGGCGAGACGCAGCGTGGCACTGAATGACCTGCAGGATTGCATTGACATCGTGACAGGAGACATCAAGGAAGCAGACCAGATTTTCCCGGCTGCTTCCTTTGACTGTATTACCTGCAATCCTCCGTATATGATCGGACAGCATGGATTGACGAACCCGGAGGAACCAAAAGCAATCGCCAGACACGAAGTGCTCTGCACGCTGGAGGATGTGGTCAGCAGGACAGCAAAACTGTTAAAGCCCGGCGGACATTTTTACATGGTACATCGCCCTTTTCGGCTGGCGGAGATCATGACCATGCTGGTAAAATACAAGCTGGAGCCGAAGCGGATGCAGCTTGTATATCCCTACATCGACAAGGAGCCCAATATGGTGCTCATCGAGGCGGTGCGAGGCGGCAGATCCCGCATGATCGTGGAAAAGCCACTGATCGTGTACCAGGCGCCGGGAGTATATATGCCGGAAATATATGATATATATGGATATTAGATAGTTAAGATATTGTAACTATTCAGCACACCATCCACCGTATAATTATGTCAAATGTTCTTACGAATGCGAGCATTCGCCATACATAGTGACATGATATCATGGCTTTGAATAGTTATAGACTACTATGATTTGGAGAGGAGGCAGGAGCTCATGCCCGGAACTTTATATTTGTGTGCAACGCCCATTGGCAATCTGGGGGATATGACACCGCGGGTGGTGGAGACCCTGCAGACGGTGGATGTGATCGCGGCGGAGGATACCCGTAACAGTATCAAGCTGCTGAATCATTTCGACATCCACACACCTATGACCAGTTACCACGAGTACAATAAAGTAGAAAAAGCGCACCAGCTGGTAGGACAGCTGTTAAACGGACAGAACATTGCGTTGATCACTGATGCCGGTACCCCGGCGATCTCCGATCCCGGTGAAGTACTGGTGCGGATGTGCCAGGAGCAGAGCGTTCCCGTCACTTCTCTGCCGGGTCCGGCAGCATGCATTACGGCGCTGACTTTGTCGGGACTCAGTACGAGAAGGTTTTGCTTTGAGGGATTTCTGCCTGCAGATAAAAAGGAAAAGAAAATGATCCTGGAGGAACTGAAGACCGAGAGCCGTACCATGATCCTCTATGAAGCTCCCCATCATCTGATCCGAACACTGGAGGAACTGTATGCGGCACTGGGGGAGCGGCGGATCACGTTGTGCCGTGAACTGACCAAGAAGTTCGAGACCGTATTCCCCACCACTTTGGAAAAGGCGTTGGATTACTACAAGACAGAGGAGCCCCGCGGGGAATATGTCCTGGTAGTGGAAGGGAAAAGTCCGGAAGAGAAACGACAGGAAGAGATCGCATCCTGGGAATCCATGAGCATTGAAGAACATATGGCTTATTACGAAGAGCAGGGCATGGATAATAAATCCGCCATGAAGCAGGTGGCAAAAGACAGGGGTGTCGGAAAACGGGAAATCTATCAGTACTTGCATGGCAACTCATGAAACAGTGAAAATACCATAATGAAACCGAAGCAAAACAGACAAAAGCATATGAGGATAATGTAGGATACATCCATGAAAGGCATATGCGGAGAGAGGGAAAATGACTAATTGTGACGCTTGTGTCAATTATGAATATGACGAAGACTATGAATGCTATTGCTGCATGGTGAATCTGGATGAAGATGAAATGTACCGCTTTTTATCCGGAACCCAGCAGGAATGTCCCTACTTTCGACTGGATGACGAATATGCGGTGGTAAGACACCAGATGTAAGGTAAAAATTCACGAAAGCAAGGTCAAAAAGTCTACTTAAATGGTAGAGAATGCTGATTGTGAAAGTAAAAACCGAGTAGTATAATACGAAGTTGCGTACTGAAAAATAGTACGCAACTTCTTTTGTTTGTGTGCAATATAATGATGATGCCAGGGTCAAAAGCCCCGACATCAAAGAAATGAAATACTAAAGTTAACAGGTAGGGTGACAATATCATGAAATATGTGAAACAATTTTCGATTATCCTGGGAATCTCCTTTTTGGCAGAGCTTCTGGAGATCCTGATCCCGTTTCCCATCGCAGCCAGCGTTTATGGTCTGGTGATCATGCTGGTGGGGCTGATCACGAAGCTGATCCCACTGGAAAAGGTGGAGACCGCAGCGGATTTCCTCGTGGATGCCATGTCCATTATGTTCGTACCCGCTACCGTGGGAATCATGGCAAGTGTGGATGCTTTAAAAGAGATGTTGCTTCCCATCTGCGTGATCACGGTGGTATCCACGGTACTGATCATGATTGTGACAGGCCGGGTATCCCAGCATATTATCCGGGGGCAGAAAAACAAAGGTGCCGCAGCCATGCAGACGGTCGGAACCAAAGCTGCCGCAGATGATAAGGAGGACAGATAAATGAATGAAATATTGAGTCAGTCCATATTTTTCGGCATTGCTATTACACTGGTCACCTACGAGATCGGTCTGTGGATCAAGCAAAAGACCGGAAAAGCCATTGCCAATCCCTTACTGATCTCCGTAATCCTGATAGTGGCAGTATTGTTATTGTTCCATATAGATTATGAGACCTATGCAAACGGTGCGCAATATATCAGTATTTTCCTGACTCCGGCAACGGTCAGCCTGGCAGTGCCTCTGTATCGTCAGCTGGAGCTGTTAAAGACTTATCCCAAGGCCATTTTCGGCGGAATCATCGCCGGCGTGCTGACTGCCATGGTGAGCGTTTTTGCTTTAAGCCTGATGTTCGGTCTGAATCATGAGCAGTATGTAACGCTTCTGCCGAAGTCCATTACCACGGCTATCGGTATGGGGATTTCTGAAAAAATGGGTGGGATCGTGACCATTACCGTAGTTGTCATCATTGTCACCGGAATCTTAGGTAATATTCTGGCAGATACGATCTGCCACCTGTGTAAGATCGAGGATCCTATTGCCAAAGGTCTTGCCATCGGTACCAGTGCTCATGCGCTGGGAACTGCAAAAGCCATGGAACTGGGTGAGATCGAAGGCGCCATGAGCAGTCTGTCCATCGTGGTCTGCGGTATTTTGACCGTGATTTCGGTATCTATTTTTGCAAACTTTATCTAGTATAGAAAAAAATATTCTGCGCATACTAACCTCGCAAATAAGAAAAAGGAGGTTAACAGCATGAGTGATATTTCAGAATTAGATCTGCAGAATCTGCGCCATCTGATCGGCGGTTTTGACACGACCCACTGCAAAATGCAGGAGTACGCCAAGGAAGCGGAGGACCCGAAGGTAAAACAGTTTTTTGAAAAGGGTGCTCGCAGCGCGATGGAGAACAAACAGCAGCTTATGAAGTTTTTGCAGTAAGGAGGCAGCAGAATGCAGGAAAAGACAATGGTAGCAGATACTCTGGCCGGAATCAACGGCGAGCTGACCCGTTATGCGGGAATGATCGCCCAGTCGGAGAATAAGGAGTTAAAACAGACACTGAAGCAGTTCCGTACGGCCTGTGAGCAGTCCCAGGAGGAACTGTACCAGATCGCCAGAGAGAAGTCTTATTATGTGCCGGCGGAGAAAGCCACCGCAGAAGAAGTGGCACATGTGAGAAGCCTGTTCGCACAGGGAACTCTGTAGATCCGAAGGTAATAAATATAACTTATAAATGTAGTTTAGAGTAAACCTCCCGGAGAATTTATTCCCGGGAGGTTTATTTTAGTGCACCTGATAAGAAGCGTTGAATCTGGCAGGGAGCACTGCCCGCAAGGCTCATTTTGCATGTGACATCCCGTCGGGAGCAACGTGCAAAGGTGACCTGTGCCGCATAGGACATACCGCTGCCCGCATATAGTGAAACGAAGGAATAGCAGGCGGTTTATGAGATGCTTAACTATATCTGGGCAGGAATGATCCTTTTAGGTGTGATCTATGGTGTCTGTACCGGGCAGATGAGCGCACTGACGGGAGGCGCGTTAGACAGTGCCAGAGAGGCCGTGAGCCTCTGCATCACCATGGCGGGGGTCATGGCATTGTGGATGGGACTGATGGAGATCGCGCAGGAGTCTGGAATAATCGCGAAAATGACAAAAGGGATTCGCCCCTTTCTGAAATTCATGTTCCCCAGGCTCCCGGAGGATCACCCGGCAGGGGAATACATAACCACGAATCTCATTGCCAATGTCCTGGGGCTTGGCTGGGCCTGCACGCCGGCTGGATTAAAGGCCATGGAGCAGCTGGCGGAGCTGGAGAAACAGAGGGCAGAACAGCGACGGATAGAGCAGCAGAGGATGCAGCCTGTGAACAGGCAGTTACGACCAGTGGCAGGGCAGGGGACGGAGAAGGGACGACAGGGATCGGAGGATCGGCGGTATGGAGCAGAGGCCACGGCAGCCAGCAACGAAATGTGCACCTTCCTGATTCTGAATATTTCATCCTTACAGCTGATCCCGGTCAATATGATCGCCTATCGTAGCCAGTACGGCAGCGCCAATCCGGCGGTGATCATTGCTCCGGCGCTGGTGGCCACACTGTTCAGTACGATCATTGCCATCATTTACTGTAAATGGAAGGACAGGTGAGGATCATGATGAACACATTGACACACATGTCAGATATTATGATTCCCATGGTGATTTTCTGGATCGTGGGTTATGGGATGGTCTCGGGGGTGAAGGTCTATGAGACTTTTTTGAAAGGGGCCAAAGAGGGCCTGCGCATCGTTGTGGAGATCCTTCCGACACTGGTAGGATTGATGATGGCAGTGGGGATTCTCAGGACCTCCGGCTTTTTTGACCTGCTGGGGCATCTGATCGGACCTGCCACACAGGCGGTGGGACTTCCGGCACAGCTGATACCGCTCCTTATTGTGAAAATGTTCTCTTCCTCTGCGGCAACCGGGCTGGTACTGGATATTTTTAAGACCTGTGGGCCGGATTCTTATGCCGGGATGCTGACTTCGATCCTCATGAGCTGTACCGAGACTATTTTTTACACCATGAGCGTGTATTTTCTGGCAGCAAAAGTAACAAAAACCCGCTACACGCTGCCGGGGGCATTGCTGGCAACGTTAGCGGGAACAGTGGCAAGTATTTTCCTTGCGGGAAAAATGGGATGATAATCCCACGATATGCGAATATTGGGTAGAATTGTGAGAGTGCGCAACACGGAACAATTCGTGGGCATCATATAACTAAATCAACTGCAAGCTTCGCAAAATGAACAAGAACACCGTCAGGGTAACGGAACTTAAAAAAGTGGTGGCTACGACCACACTGGAAGTCAAAGTTCCTTCGTGGTTCATGTTTTTTGCCATGATATAGCAGCTGACAGTGGTGGGAGAGCCCAGCATAATGAGGATCGCCACCAGTTTTTCTCCGGTGAAACCGAAATGCACGGCCAATGGCAGGAATAGAGCAGGCCATACCACCAGTTTTAACACGGTGGCTACTCCGGTGGGAGCCAGCAGCTTCAGAGCTTTCCGACCTTCAAACCCGGCACCGAGGCCGATCAGGGCCAGAGGGGTAGCCAGTACGGCAATATTGCTGACGGTCTTGGAAATGATCACGGGATAATGGATCCGGCAGGCGCTGGACAACATACCCAGGGCAATACTGATAATGATGGGGTTCGTGATAATGCCTTTTAAGGATTTCATCAGAGATTTCTTGTCAAAGCCCTTCGCATCCGGTCCGGTGAAGGACAGGATCAGCACGGCAGCGATATTGTACAGGGGAACCGTACCCACGATCATCAAGGGAGCCATGCCGGAGTTCCCGTAGATGTTCTGTATAAAGGCAATACCCAGGACAGCGGCACTGCTTCGATAGCTTGCCTGGACAAGCTCTCCCAGACGGGATTTGTTCTTATAAAAAATGCCTGCCACGACCCAGGTGATGACGATGCAGAACAGGGTCACGAAGAAGCAGAACAGCACGTAACCGGTATCCCATACACTGTAAAAATCTGCAGTGGACATGTCCTTGAACAAAAGTACGGGCAGGGTGATTTTATAATTGAATGAATTCAGGGTTTTGACAAAAGAGTCGTTGGTAACATGCAGCTGCTGTAAAACATAACCGATCACCATGACCAGGAATACGGGGATCGTTGCATTGAGACTGAATAATAGTTGTTCCATGGGAATTTGTATGCCTTTCTGTTATCAGAAGCGGAATATAGGAAGCGAAAAGCCCCTCTCCTTTTGCAAGTATAGAAAAGGAGAGGGGCTTTGTCAAGTTACGGGCTTGTGATGTTTTATTTTACAGCGTTGATCTTGTAGATAAATTTCACACTGCTGTCCATACCGTTATTGTCTCCGGTGAAGGAGTTGTAATTTTCGGATACGGAAGAGGTAGCTTTCATACGATCGATCACTTCCTGAAGTTCATCGGTATCCATATCAGTCAGTTTGCTGATGGCTTCGTCATTGTATTCGATCATGCCGTCCTTTAATTCCTTGGAACCATCCTTCAGCTGACTGATACCATCGATCAGCTTATCGCTTCCATCGGAAAGCTCGTTTACGCCGTTAGCCAGTTTGCCGCTGCCGGAGGCCAGATCTCTGGCACCTTCTACTAAAGTATCAGCACCATCATACAGCTCTTTACTTCCGTCTGCCAGTTTGTCAGCGCCATCCTTTAACTGAGAAGCACCGGCAACGACCTGGGCGGAACCGTCAGCCAGTTTGGAAGCACCGGCACTTGCGGATGCTACACCGGCGGTGTAAGTCTGGAGACCGGTGTAGAACTGATTATAGCCATCCAGAGAAGCTTTCAAGGCAGCAATGCTGCCGGCAGCTTGTGAAAGACTTGTGGCTTTATCCTGAATGGTTTTCAAATTTGCCTGAAGTGCGGCATCACCTGAGGATACGCTCTGGGATGCCTGAATCATACCCTGATATTTTTCAATCGTCAGTCCGGCCTGCTGTAGGACATATCCCAGAGCAACGTCAGCATCCGAGAGAGGCTCCATTTGCTGATACAGAGCATTTAATATGGTCGCATAATTAGATATTGTCAATTCTTCCGGAAGCGTGAGACCGGCAGCCGTTAACTGGGAAGCTGCAGTTTTCAACAAAGTATCGAATACCTGGCCGGCAGCGCCGTTCAAAGTATCATTCTGTGCAGTCAGCTGACCGAGACCATTCTTCAGATCATTAGTACCGGACTGCAGGCTCTGTGTACCTGCTAACAGGGTCTTGGTGCCCTCCTGCAGTGTACCGATGCCGTTCCGCAGAGAACCGATACCGCCTCTTAAAGTGACAGTACCGTCAGCTACTTTGTAAGCGCCATCCCGGAGGTCGTTGGAACCATCGGACAGTTCTTTTACACCATCCTGCAAGTCACCGGATTTGTCATAAAGCTCTGTGACACCATCATAAAGATCGGAAGTCCCGTCCAACAGTTTGTTGGTAGCATCCTCCAGATCATCCATTGCCTCTGTCAGGTCATCGAGATCATCCACATTACTGAAATCCAGACGGGAGAAGACGGAATTGGTGGCGATGCAGTAGGATTCATTCATGGTGAAATCCGTTGCATCGGCCTCAATCTCCAGATAATCGTCGAAATCCTCTTCCATATCCAGGTTCGTACCCAGTCCGGGGAAGACGATACCGGTGACAACGCTGTGGCTGCCGTCGTTGATGACCTTACCTGAGGACACCTTAATATTGCTGAAATTGTCATTATCCAGGATCATACCGGTCATTACCGCAAAAGGAACATAAATCTTTTCCTCTTTTCCGGCAATCTCACGGGTCTCATATAATTCGTTCGTGTAATCATAGCGGATCACTACATGACCGCTCTGGCCGTTCAGATCTGATGGGGAGATCTCTTTGCCGTCCAACGTATAAGTAACTTTCAGGGAAATGGGAGCATCCTTATCGGGATTGCTCTGGGTGTAGGAATCTTTTTCTCCCTGATTCTTCAGCCAGTCGCTGACGTAGATCTTCTGCTGGGTTCCGTCTGCATTCAGGATCACATAGACGGTCTCATCAATGGAGGCTGCGGAGGTATCTTCGGATTTCCAGATGTCATCTACGGCATCCCGGATCTGCTCCTTGACCTCGGTCTCTTTCTTTTCGGAAGTTTTTGCATATACGGAGACACCGGTAACACTTAAGGCTACCACACCGGCGAGGCACAGAGCCCCGGTTCTCCAGGCTTGTTTTTTCAAATTGATCATAATCTTATGCCGTCCTTTCTTTCAATGTATTGGAGGGTTCTGCATTCTTGTTCCGGAAGCCGATGCTGGTGACACAGATCATCTTGTCGAACAGCATGAACATGGCCGGCAGGAACAGGATAACAGCAAACATACTTACAATAGCGCCTCTTGCCATCAGATCACAGAGGGAACTGATAATGTCCACGTCGGAGTACAGGGCAACACCGAAGGTGGCGGAGAACAGTCCCATGGCGCTGACGATAATGGAAGGAATGGATACCTTCAGGGCGTTGGTGACAGCTTCACGTTTGTCCCTGCCTTCGTAGCGTTCCTGCTTGTATCTTGTGGTCATCAGAATAGCGTAGTCCACAGTAGCACCCAGCTGAATCGTACTGATACAGATCGGGGCAATGAAAGGAAGTGACGTTCCTGTCAGGTGAGCAAGGCCCAGATTGATGAAGATGGACAACTCGATAACAGCTACCAGGATCAGCGGCAGGGTAATACTTTTTTCTACCAGAGCAATGATCACGAAGATCGCTACGATAGAGACGGTATTTACAACTTTGAAGTCCTCGTCGGTGGTCTCGATCAGATCCTTGGTACAGGGAGCTTCACCGATCAGCATGCCCTTGGAATCGTATTTTTTCAAAATAGTATTCAGCTCATTGATCTGGGCATTTACCTCATCGGTAGCGGTCTTATATTCGGAGTTCACCAGAAGGAGTTCCCAGTCATCACTCTTTAATACTTCTTTTACGGATTCCGGAAGCATTTCCTCTGGTACCAGAGGGCCGACTACGGATTCCAGACCCAGAGCATATTTGATACCCTCGACGTTTTCCATCTCGTGGATCATGGCACGTACGTCAGTGTCAGATACATCGGTGCTTACCAGTACCATATGGGTGGCACCTACACCGAAGTCTTCCTGCAATTTGCTGTTGGCTACCACGTAGGCCATATCTTCGGGAAGGGTTTCACCGAGATCGTAATACACTTCATTGTTGGTTGCTTTATAAGACAGATAAGAAGGAAGTACCAGCCCCAGGAACAGGATCAGGAATACCGGGAATACTTTGGTGATACCTGAAGCAACTTTTCCCATATCCGGCAGCAGGGATTTGTGACTGGTCTTCTGTAATAACTTATCCAGTACCAGGATCATGGAAGGAAGCGTTGTGACACAACCGATGACACCCAGGATGACACCCTTGGCCATGACAATACCAAGATCCAGACCTAAGGTATAGCTCATAAAGCACAGAGCGATAAATCCAGCTACCGTGGTGATGGAACTTCCGACCACGGAGGTCAGAGTGTTGTTGATGGCTACAGCCATGGCTTCCTTGTTATCCTCATACATACTCTTCTGTTCTTCGTAGCTGTGCCAGAGGAAAATAGAGTAGTCCATGGTTACAGCCAGCTGCAGGACAGCGGACAGTGCTTTGGTCAGGTAAGAGATCTCTCCGAGGAAATAGTTGGTACCCATATTTAAGAGGATTGCCATACCGATACTCATCAGGAAAACAAACGGTGTGATCCAGTTGTCCATGAAGATCATCATGGCTACGCAGGCCAGTGCAACGGCAATACCGACATAGATCGGTTCCTCTTTTTCGCACAGATCCTTCAGGTCGGTGACCATGGCGGACATACCGGAGACAAAACACTGCTTGCCGGCAATGCTGCGGATCGCTGTGATCGCCTCCATAGTATCGTCGGAGGAGGTGGAGGTATCGAAGAAGATCGCTAGCATGGTGCTGTCACCGGAATTGAAAGCGTCATATAGTTTGGAAGGAAGTATTTCCATGGGAACGGAAACATCTGCGAAATCGTCATACCAAAGAACGGTGTCCACATGATCTACATGGGAAATATCTTCCCGGAGGGAGGAGACATCCTTGGGATCCATTCCCTCGATAATAACGAAGGAAAAGGCTCCTTTTCCAAATTCATCCATCAGAATATCCTGACCTACTACCGTGTCAATATCACCGGGCAGGTAAGTCAGCATATCGTAATTGATCCGCGTCATGATCATACCGATCAGGGAAGGGACCAGTAGTGCAACTGCCAGTATCAGAATAGGAATACGGCATTTTACGACCCATTTACCAAATTTCATAAAACAGGGCTCCTTTCGTTGTCGATTCTTTCTCAATTGGTATTGTATGCAAGGAATCCAGTCTTGAAAACGGACAAAAAAAGGCAATGCACAAAAATTGCGCATTGCTCTTAAATAATCCAAAATATGTGCAAACATGGACAAATGTCCAAATTAACGGGCCACACGGGTCAGGGCTGCTTCGATATTTCCGTGGAAAATCTCGCCGACACGCCGGATCAGTCCCTCCGGATCTTTCTTCATTCCGGTGTTCAGCCAGTCTAAAATCATGCCAACCAGGGCAAATTTGTAAAAATCTACCACCATTTTCTGATCTTCGGGAAATACTTTTTTATGAGCCGCATGTTCCACCTGTTCCGTGATCCTGGATACATACAGCCGCATGACCTCTCCGGCGATACTGTAAAGGTAGCGCTCCACCCGTTCTCTGCTGACGGAATTGTAAATATGGTAGACCAGACGCTTATTCTCCAGAGCGAACCGGGCAGCGGAGATAAAGCCGTCCTCCCAGGAGTCCATATCCAGATGCTGTGACAGTACCCGCTCCACATCTGCATTCAGAATGTGTTCCAACAGAGCGGTGATATCCTGAAAATGATAGTAAAAAGTGTTGCGGCTGATGCCGCAGTCATCCACGATGTCTTTTATAGTGATCTTATCCAGCGGCCGTTCATTCAACAACCGGATAAAGGATTCTTCGATAGCCTTGCTTGTAAACTGTGTCATGGGTTCCTCCAACCTGATAATCCATACACTTTATCCTATCATAAAAACGTTAATTTGTCATTAAAAGCAGGTCTTCCAGTGAGGAAAAATCAGAAGTTCCCTGTTCCAGATAAAAGGTGTGGAATCTAAGGTCGGAGTAAGCATCTTTCCAGTGACTTCTGGCGGTGTCCTGCAGCTGCAGAATTTCCAGATAACCGATGTAATATTTCGGATAATTACAGGGCTCTTCTGCGATATAAGTGTAGATTGCTTCGCAGGTCCCGGGAGAATCAATACCGAATTTCCCAAGAACCTCTGCCACCTGATCGTATCCGGCGCCCTCTCCGTGGATCAGGAGATCCAACAGAGTGTACATGCACAACTGCAAGCTGCGGGTATGCTTCTCCAGCCGGGCCGACTGTGCGGCATCCGACTGTCCGGCCTGTTCCAACAGAGTGGCCGCATAATCATAGGAAAGAAATTCCACATACAACGCCCAGCCTTCGAGATAACCGCCGTACCAGATGAGTTTTCTGGCAGGATCCGTGTGCATGTCGGAAAAGATGCGGTTGCTGTACACGGTCTGGTAGAGATGACCCGGAAAGCCTTCATGGGCCAGCGTGGTGTAGAGTTCCAGTCCCTGGGACGAGTTTCGATGGTTTATATAAATGACATTATTGTCGGAATTTCCCAAAGGAGTGGTCAGATAAAAGGCCGGTGCACTATAGGGTTCCAGACTGGGGACCACATCTTTGACAGTGACGGTGGGAACGGGACTGCTGACAGGAAAGTCATTTTTCATACGAGCCTGTAGATCCGAGAGCATTTCTTCCGGTTCTGCCAGAGGGAAAACTGCCGTATTTTCTTCAGAAAGCAGTGTAATCAGGGAAGGGGACTGGGAAGCCAGACTGCGGATGGCAGATTGCTCTTTCTGGAATTGCGTGAGCAGCATCTGCACAAGCTCTTTTTCGGAACGGGAGGAACCGGTCTCGGAAAACAGCAGATGGAGATAGTAGGTCTTTCCGTCCGGCAGCAGGGCGAGCCCTTTCGGGAGCCCATTGTGGGCACTGTTGTTTTTGCCCGAAGCAGCATTGGTAGTTGTTTCGGATGCAGTGGAATCGGCATTGGTGGAAGTCTCCAGGGAGTGCAGCCCTTCGGACAGGGCGGCATAGGCGGGCTGCACCACCGTGGCAAGCAGGCGGTCGTTGGTTTTGATCAGAGAGGCAGTCTCCTCCGGTGTAAAAAGTCCCTGCTTCTGTAGCTCTGACAGGCGGTCTTCAAAAGTAGTCTGTAAAAAATGGGTTCCCTGTGCCAGTTCTTCGGTTGTGACAATGGTGTCACATTGCTTCCGGACTTTTTCTGAGGAGCAGGCAGGCATAAAGAAGCCTGCGGCAGCTTTTTCCTGCTCGTAGAGAAGCAGGGAGGCAAAATAGTCATCTATCTGATCCAGGAGAGCCAGGTAATCCGTGACATCCCGTTTTGTGCGGAAGGTGTATTCCGCCAGCAGAACGGGAAGCTGGGACTGCATTCCGGAGGAAGGTGACAGAGGCTCATTGTAATAAGGAAAATCTGCCAGAGCCAGATCATTTTCCAGAGAGCGATGCAATAACCGGTAAGTATAGGCATTTTCCGGGGAAAGTCTGTCAGGGTCTATACGGTCAAGCCGGTGCAACAAGTCGGAACAGTGTTCTTTGCTGTCTTCCGGCTGGTCGGAGTGGTAGATCGGAAGCACAGGTTCATATTCGGAGATGCCAAAGGTCTTTGGATCGGCAATGGTGTAGTGCATATTCAGGGTACTGCCAGTCATTTCCTCCTGAAAAAGTTGGGAGGTGAACTGCTCAAAATGTCTATCCGGGGAGGTATGGGAAGCTACAAGGGTCAGAGCACCGGTGAGGGCGCAGAGAAGACTAATACATACGAGTAGTTGAGGGAAGGAGAGAGGGGGACGTTTACGCACGATGATTACCTGATGAAAAAGAGTGTTGGTAAGAGTATATGTGAATACTCCACGGGATAGACTTACTGCAAGGTTGTACACCAAACAACTATATACAAATGTACCTAAAACAGATAAAAGATGTATTGACTTTGTACGGTGGTCTGATTATACTGAAAGTGATTATGGAGACAAAATATCAAAACCTCATTAATTACATACAGGAACAGATATCAGACGGACAACTAGGTCCGGGAGAGAAAGTTCCCTCGGAGAATCAGCTGTCGGAACAGTTCCATATCAGCAGGCAGACGGTGCGGAAAGCTATCGGCACGCTGGAGGAGGACGGGCTGGTGCAGAGGATCCGTGGCAGTGGCACTTATGTGAGCTTTGACCGCCAGAAGAATCTGGAACAGCGCAACAGCATCGCCGTGGTGACTACCTACGTGGACAGCTACATTTTCCCCAGAATTTTACAGGGAATGCAGAATACTTTATTTGAAAGCGGGTTTTCTGTCCAGATCTATTTCACAAACAACACGCTGGACCGGGAGAAAAGTATTCTGAAGGATCTGTTGAAACGGGACGATGTGGCCGGAGTGATCGTGGAGGGAACAAAGAGCGGATTGCCGAATCCGAACCTGAATCTGTACCGGCACCTGATGGCCAGAAAGATACCGCTTCTGTTTTTCAATACCTATTATCCCGAACTGGAGGCACCGCATGTATCGTTAAATGATGCGGAGGCGGCCTACAAGGCCGTAAGATATCTGATTGACAAGGGGCATCAGAAGATCGGGGCAATCCTGAAGCTGGATGACGGTCAGGGCAGACAGCGTTATCTGGGATATCTGAAGGCCATGGAAGAGGCCGGGCTCACTGTGACGGATTCCCGGATGGTGTGGATCGACACGGACGAATCGAAGCAACTTGGTTACTGCCGGGACAGAATCCTGAATCGGGTAGAGGAATGCACCGCCCTTCTGGCATACAATGATCAGATTGCTTTTCAGTTGATTCGGATGTTGACAGAACGCAATATCCGGGTACCGGAAGATGTGTCAGTCATCAGCATCGACGATTCGGATCTGGCGAGACACAGCGAGGTGCCCATCACTTCCCTGCCGCACCCCAAGGAGAATCTGGGGAAAAAAGCAGCGGAGACATTGTTACAGATGATCGCGGGCAGGAAAAAGGACCTGACTTACGAATTTGACACCCGTGTCGTAGAGCGGGAATCTGTTGCGGAATGCACTGAAAACGGAAATAAAAAATGAGATAAATAAAGAAGTGAAAAGGAGAGAACACAATGAACGAAGCAGTAAAAGAAGCGATCAGAACAGGAAAAACAGCCCTCGGTATTGAGTTTGGTTCCACCAGAATCAAAGCGGTACTGGTAGATGAGAGCCACGCACCCATCGCCATGGGAACCTACGACTGGGAGAACCGTCTGGAGAACAACATCTGGACCTACAGTCTGGAAGATATCTGGAAAGGCCTGCAGGGATGCTACAAGAGCCTGACAGACGATGTAGAGGCAAAATACGGCGAGAAGCTGACCACCCTGGGCTCTCTGGGATTCAGCGGAATGATGCACGGCTATATGCCGTTCAATGCAGTCGGAGAACTTCTGGTGCCTTTCCGTACCTGGAGAAATACCATGACGGAAGAAGCCTGCAAGAAGCTGATCCCGGTATTTAATTTCAACATTCCCCAGAGATGGAGCATTGCACATCTGTATCAGGCTATTTTGAGCGGAGAAGATCATGTGAAGGATATCGCATTCTTCACCACCCTGGCAGGATACATTCACTGGAAGCTGTCCGGAGAAAAGGTGCTGGGCATCGGTGAGGCAGCAGGTATGTTCCCCATTGATTCCACCATTATGGATTTTGATCAGAAGATGCTGGATCAGTTCGATGGCTTACACAATTTTGACTGGAAGATCCGTGACATTCTGCCGAAAGTACTGGTAGCCGGAGAGCCTGCCGGTGTTCTGACCGCGGAAGGTGCAAAATTACTGGATTCCACCGGAACCTTACAGCCCGGCGTACCCATGTGCCCTCCCGAAGGTGATGCGGGAACCGGCATGGTAGCCACCAACAGTGTGGCAGTCCGCACCGGTAATGTCTCTGCCGGAACCTCCATTTTCGCTATGGTGGTACTGGAGAAGGCTATGGAAAAAGTACACGAAGAGATCGATATGGTCACCACTCCCGACGGTATGCCGGTAGCTATGGTACACTGCAACAACTGTACCTCCGATCTGAATGCCTGGGTAAATCTTCTGGGCGAATGTGCAGAGAGCTTTGGCGTAAAAGTAGATAAGAATGAACTGTACGGCGTGCTGTACCGCAAGGCACTGGAAGGTGCTGCGGACTGCGGCGGCGTGACAGCATACAATTATTTCTCAGGAGAGCCCATCACCGGACTGGATGCAGGGCGTCCCATGGTGGTAAGAACTCCCGATGCGGATTTCTCACTGGCAAACTTCATGCGTTCCCATCTGTACAGCGCAGTTGCTACCCTGAAGATTGGCATGGACATTCTGTTAAAAGAAGAGCATGTGGCCGTGGATTCCCTGATGGGCCATGGCGGCTTCTTCAAGACTCCCGTGGTGGGACAGCGTGTCATGGCAGCAGGCATGAACGCACCGATCACCGTTATGGATACAGCCAGTGAAGGCGGTGCCTGGGGTATTGCTATTCTGGCAGCTTTCATGAAGGAGAAAAAAGACGGCGAGACTCTTTCTTCCTATCTGAATGACAAGATCTTCGCAGGACAGACAGGAACCACACTGAACCCGGATGTCGAGGATGTGAAGGGATTTGATGCTTTCCTGGAAGAGTACAAGAAACTGCTTCCCGCAGAAAAGGCAGCCGTTGCGGCAAAATAATTTTTCAGATGCAATTTGAGCCTGCATAGTGTACGGAAGTACACGATACCTATGTGTCGGAAAGTTGGCAGGCTGTGGAAAGGAATGAGATTAAGTATATGTTAGAGGAATTAAAACAGAAAGTATATGAAGCAAATATGGATCTGCCCCGGTATGGTCTGGTGACTTTCACCTGGGGAAATGTCAGCGCCATTGACAGAGAGAGTGGACTGTTCGTGATCAAACCCAGTGGTGTGGATTATGACAAGCTGACACCGGAGATGATGGTAGTCATGGATCTGAACGGCAATAAGGTGGAAGGGGATCTGAATCCCTCTTCCGACACGGCAACTCATCTGGAGTTGTACAAGGCGTTCCCGGAGATCGGCGGTATCGTGCATACCCATTCTTCCTATGCTACCAGTTGGGCACAGGCGGGAAGAGACATTCCCTGCTACGGAACCACCCAGGCAGATTACATCTACGGACCGGTTCCCTGCGTGCGCTGCCTGACGAAGGAAGAGATCGAGGATGCTTACGAGGAAAATACCGGACATCTGATCGTCAATGAGTTCAAGCGTCTGGGCAAGGATCCCAAGGCAGTTCCCGCTGTGCTGTGCAAGAATCATGGACCGTTTGCCTGGGGCAAGGATGCCAAAGAGGCTGTCCACAATGCCGTAGTATTGGAAGAAGTGGCCAAAATGGCATACCGTGCCGAGACCATCAACCCCAGAATCCAGCCGGCACCTCAGGAGCTGCAGGATAAGCATTACCTTCGCAAACATGGCAAAAACGCGTATTATGGTCAAACAACTTTGAAATAGAATTCGGCTTATAGTGCGTGGACGCTTGCGTACAAAGCACTATATGACAAATTCTATTAGCAAAGCGCCCCTCCATGAAATGAATTTTCGAACGAAGTGAAAAAATTTATGAATGACAGGGCAAAGCTGTTTGATAGAAGACAACAATATTTTACGGTAGAAGAGCAATTCTTTTACTAGACTAGCATTCGGAAGTATGCTAGTATAACAACGTAAATCGCAACAGACAAGCCAATATGGCGGAATGGAGGAGACAATGAAGAATTTAGAACTGCAAAAGCGTGCCAATGATGTCCGCAAGGGCATTGTGACCGCAGTTCATGGTGCGAAAGCGGGACATCCCGGTGGATCCCTGTCAGCCGCAGATATTTTTACATTTTTATATTTTGAGGAGATGAACATTGACCCGCAGAATCCCGATATGGAGGAGCGTGACAGATTCGTACTGTCCAAGGGTCATACAGCTCCCGGACTCTATTCCGCACTGGCTTACAGAGGATATTTCCCGGTAGAGGATCTGCCTACTCTGCGTCACCTGGGTTCCTATCTGCAGGGTCATCCCTGCATCCATATCCCCGGCGTGGATATGTCTTCCGGATCCCTGGGACAGGGCATTTCCGCAGCAGTAGGTATGGCACTGGGTGCAAAGATGGAGAATCGTGATTTCCGTGTATACACACTGCTGGGTGACGGTGAGATCGAGGAAGGCCAGGTATGGGAGGCAGCCATGTTCGCAGGCTTCCGTAAGCTGGACAACCTCTGTGTTATGGTAGATAACAATAATCTGCAGATCGATGGACCTATCGACCAGGTATGCTCTCCTTATCCTATCGATAAGAAGTTCGAGGCATTCAATTTCCATGTGATCAATGCAGATGCTCATGATTTTGATGCGATCCGTGCAGCATTCAAGGAAGCAAGAGAGACCAAGGGCATGCCCACCTGTATCGTATTCCATAGCCTGAAGGGTAAGGGCGTTTCCTTCATGGAGAACAGTGTGGACTGGCACGGCAAGGCTCCCAACGATGAGGAGTATGCAGTGGCAATGGCAGACCTTGATAAGATCGAAAAAGAATTAGAGAAAGCAGGTGAGCAGTAATGGCAGAGAATACCGTGAAAAAAATCGCAACCAGAGAAAGCTATGGTAACTCCCTGAAGGAGCTGGCAGAAGAATTCCCCAATCTGGTCGTATTGGATGCCGACCTGGCAGCAGCTACCAAGACCGGAATCTTCCGTAAGGCATATCCCGACCGCCACATCGACTGCGGTATCGCAGAGTCCAACATGATGGGTGTGGCTGCAGGACTGTCTCTGGTAGGTAAGATTCCCTTCGTAAGCTCTTTTGCAATGTTCGCAGCAGGACGTGCTTTTGAACAGGTACGTAACTCTATCGGTTACCCTCATCTGAATGTCAAGATCGGTGCGACCCATGCAGGTATCACCGTAGGTGAGGACGGCGCTACCCACCAGTGTAACGAGGATATTGCTCTGATGCGTACCATTCCCGGCATGGTAGTAATGTGCCCTTCCGATGATGTGGAAGCAAGAGCCGCTGTTCGTGCCGCGCTGGAATATGAAGGACCTGTATATATTCGTTTCGGACGTGCTGCAGTACCCGTGATCAACGATCATCCCGGTTATCATTTTGAGATCGGTAAGGGAACCGTAGTCCGTGAAGGTAAGGATGTCACCATCGTAGCCACTGGTATCTGCGTAGATTCCGCTCTGGGTGCAGCAAAGATGCTGGAAGAGGAAGGCATCAGTGCAGAGGTTGTAAATATCTGTACCATCAAGCCTCTGGACGAGGAGATCATCATTAACAGCGCCAAGAAGACCGGCAAGGTAGTGACCGTGGAAGAGCATTCCGTGATTGGTGGACTGGGAAGCGCTGTCTGCGACTGTTTGTGCGCAAATCATCCCGTGCCTGTGAAGAAGGTCGGCATGCAGGATGTCTTCGGTGAGTCCGGTTCCGCTGCTGCTCTGGTAGAGAAGTACGGTCTGGATGCCAAGGGCGTTTACAAGTCTGTCAAAGAATTTCTGTAAGAGAATATAAGATATCAAGAGGAAGCCGCCAGTTATGTGAAAACAGAGACTGGCGGCTTCTTTTGCGTCGTGGTATCATGAACTCGAAATAATAAATGAAAAAGAAGACAATATTGTAAAGAAGTCGATAATCAGGTAAAAGAAGTCGAAAATTAGGTATCAAAAGTCGATATTCAAGCGGAAGTTACACAAGAATATGATACTATATTAGATAGAAATATATATACGGTGCTGGTGTCACAACGGTTGGTGCCCTTAAGAAAGGCGAAATCATGTTAAGCAAAATGAAAAAATCTGTTGTAATTTGCATGAATAGTCTTATATCTGTAATTATTTTTTGCATGATAATAATGCTTTTATGTAGTTGCGTCAGTGCAGCTCGTACGACTTGGAAACAGGCAAAAAAGACTTATCATTCTATGGTGGAGTACTATACGCGCGATGTAGAAAATAATTTGAGAAATATTTCGGACTATCTTCTTCGAATAAGCGAAACAGCGGATTATTATGGTATGACTAATTGCGAAGAGGATAAAGAATCTATGAACAATTTGTCAAGACAGCGGCTGTATAATCAATTGAATGAGGATATTCTTGTTTATAGTTCTGCGGATTACTTTTTTATATTTCAAGACAAATATGCAGATATCATGATGGTGGAATCTGCAAAAAAGAAAGCAAAAATACAAAGTCAGAATATCAGAGAACAGTTGAAAAGGTTATTGGAGAGTAGAGAACCTACAGAAAAATGGGAGCTGTTTGATGCAGAAGGTTATCAATATTTAATCAGAGTTGTATCAAAGGATGGTGTGGGGATTGGCTGTGCAGTGAGCCTTAATCGACTGATTGAAACAATGCAAGCTGTACAACTAAGTGATTATTATGTTTCTTACTATAAAATAGGCACAATGATTTTAGACAACGAGTCAGGGAAAGATCTAAAAATAGAACTGCCAATTCAAGAAACAGATGTGGGTGTAAGAATTGTAATTCCTTCAGAAAAGCTATTTGAAGAAATCAGAACGTTATTAAACTTCAGTATGGTTTTTGCTGCGATTTTGATCATACTGCTTTTTGCTCTTTATATTTCCATGTATCACTGGTTTACAAATCCGGTAAAAAGGATTGTATCAGTAATGCAAAAGGTGGATGAAGAAGGAATAGATCTTAAAATGCCGGAGTTTGACAACTGGGAAGAGTATCATATTGTCAGTAAAAACTTTAACAATATGATGGAAAAAATTAAAATTCTGAAAATTGATGTTTATGAGAAAGAAAAAAAGCAGTCTGAGCTGTATAAACAATATTTAATGCTTCAGATTAACCCTCATTTCTTTTTAAATGCTTTAAATACTATTTATATGTTGAATAAAAGAAAAGATAACAATCAGGTAAATATTCTTCTAACATATCTGATAAATTATTTTAAAAGTGTGTTTGCTCGTCAAGGAGAAATGGTTCCTCTGAAGGAGGAAATCAATTTTATGTTAAACTATATGGCGATTCAAAAGTTTCGTTTTGCGGGTGCTATGCATCTTCAGTGTGAAATAGAGCCGGAAGCAGAAATCAGCATGGTGCCGGCTATGTGTGTATTAACTTTTGTGGAAAATGCAATCAAATATTCCACGGATTTCTCGAATGATTTGATGATTGTCGTTTCAGCCAAAGTAGAGGGAGACAATATAAAAATTGAAATTCAGGATAATGGAGAAGGAATTGAGGAGAACATTCTTAAAAAAATAAACCAAAACGAGAAAATTGTGAAAAACGATAGGGAGCATATTGGAATAAAAAATATAGTAGATAGAATGCACATGCATTATGGAGAGGCTGCCAGTGTCAAGGTTACAAATCGGGACAGTGGAGGAGTTAGCGTTGTCATAAATGTACCAAAATGAACAAAAGGGAAACTATAAGATAACTAGAAAAAGATGTTGGAATGGAGATCAGCTATGAACTTACTTATTGTAGATGATGAATATCTGGTGGTAGAAGAAGTAGTTACAGTAACGGACTGGGAGCTGCTGGGTATTACGGAGATTTATTCTGCTACAAATGCAGTTAGCGCTGTTCGAATTTTAAATGAGAAAAAAATTGATATTATGATCTGCGATATTGAAATGCCCCAGACAGATGGATTGGAATTATCAAAAAAGGCAAAGGAAAATTTTCCGGATTTAGAAATCGTCATGTTGACAAGCCATGCGGAGTTTAATTATGTCAGAAATGCCTTGCGATACGGATGTTATGATTATCTGCTTAAACCGGTCATGGAAGATGATATTATTAAGGTGATGAAAAATCTTGTCACTAAGATTGAAAGAGAGCGTCATCAGGCGCAGTTACAGGAAGAAGGAATTGTATGGAACCAGTTAAAACCAGTATGGAAAGAAAAATATTGGGAGGAAATGCTCAGAGGACTACGTGATGATCCGAACAGGGAGTGTGAAGAATATGAGGAGAAGCAATGGAAAGAGGAGCAAGATAGAAGGCTGATCCCAATTTTATTTTATCAATATGCAAATGACAAAACAGAAGAAGACATAAAGCAGACCAGGAAGAAGGTAAAAGAGGACTTGGGAACAGTGGCTGGTGACTTTCTGCTTCCGGTATTGTCTCAAAAAGAATTTGCAGGCCTGGTTTTTATTTCAGACGAGTGGCTGAGTTCTGGCACTGAAAGAAATGGCATAATATTAAAAGATGCGATATTACAGCAATTTAAGACAGAAAGATTATACGAAAAAATTGGAATATGCATAGGAGAAGTGTGTACAGGGAGAGAAGTACAGTCCATGGTAGATAAGCTTCGACAGTTTGCATGGAATAATGTTTGCAGTAGAAGACAGATTTTGGATATTATAAATATGCCTAAAAACAGTGAAGCAATTGGTATGCCTGATATGACGCTATGGAAAGCATATCTTGATAATGGCAAGACTGTGGAACTTCAAGATAAAATCCGAAAATGGCTTTGGGGAAAAGACAATGAGGCCAAGTTAAATAGGAGAGCACTTCAAATGCTTCAGTATGATTTGGAACAGTTGTTCTATTCGACACTTCAGGAAAATGGAATTCAGGCACATCAATTTTTATATGATAGAGAAAATGGATGTAACAGAGTTACGGCAATTGGTTCACTGGAGGAAATGGATGCATGGATTGAGGAAACTATGGGAGCTGTTTCCAGGATCATGCAGGACGTATCGAACTTAAGTGGGATCAGGGAACAAACGATTTATTATATACAGACACATCTTGATGAAGAACTGAATAGGATAAAAGTTGCTTCAGCATTGTATTTAAATCCGGATTACCTGGATAGACGATTTAAAAAGGAAATGGGGTGTTCAGTAAATCGCTATATTTTAAGGGAACAGGTGAATATGGCAAAAGGATTGCTGTTAAACCAAAAGATTTCCATATGTGAGATTGCATCCCGGTGCGGCTATGAAAATATGTCTAATTTTTCTGCAATGTTTAAAAGAGAAGTAGGAATTTCACCAAATGAATATCGAAAAAACGGTGGGATGGAAAGCCCTGATCTTTAAGGATCAGGGCTTTTTGTATAAAAATCATAAGTGAAGGTCGAGTTTCAAGTAGAGTCAGAACATAATAACAGATTATACTATAGTTGATCCTAAATGAAAAAAATGATATGGAAAGTGAGGAACAAAATGTTTAATTTTTTTTCAAAGGAAGATAAACAACTATATAATATGTTAGGACATCTGAACATGGCTGAAAAAGAAATAAGCTTAAAGGATAACAGTGAAACAGAGATATATGAAGTTGCCTGTCCGGATGATGAATATGCTTTTTTGCATGAAGCAGCTATTATAGAATATCATGGAACGCTATTTGCTGCCTGGTATAATTGCGAGGAAAAAGAACTGATCGGACCTACTCCAATCAGACAAAAAAGGTCAAAAGACGGTGGAAAGACATGGAGTGATATTGAAACGGTAGCGGAGGATCAAACCGGCAAAATTTTGTTCTGCCCACCGGTGTACGGTATTTGTGAAGATAAACTATATATGCTTATTAATGAAATGGTATCAGCAGATCATATTCATGCTCTTGATCTTTATGTATTTCAAGAGGAAAAGGACTGTTTTGAATTTTTATGGTCCAAACCGATTCCTTTTAAGCTAAATACGAATGTGTATAAGATGGCAAATGGGAAATTGCTTTTGCCGGGACGTATTGCTGAACTAGATGGCTTCCCGAATACTCCGGCGGTACTTATTTCGGATTCTGGGAAAATAGATGATGATTGGAGATTAGTGTATATTCAGGAAAATGGAGACTTACCTGATGGTTCTAAGTTGGTACATCCGGAAATTACCGCAATCATAGAAGATAATAAAATTGCCATGTTTTCAAGAGATGACGAGCGAAAAGTTCCGCTTGTATATTTATCACAGGATTATGGCGAGACATGGTCAGATGCCTTTTCCTATGATATTCCTTTTTCCGATTCAAAAATATATGCGGGCACGCTTTCTGATGGTAGAAACTATATAATAGGAAATTGGTATCCGGGAAGAGAAAAACTTGTACTTGTATTCTCAAAACCCAAAGAAAATACCTTTGAGACCGGCATTATACTACAAAATGGCTTTTCCGACAGATTAGGTTATGGAAAAGCGTGGTGTTACCCATGCGCCTATGAAGCAGATCATAAATTATATATTATATATACGGTATATTTAGAAAATGAAAAAAGAGGGGCTGCATTGTCCGTTGTTCCGTTGATATAACAGCTCCTGTATTTTTGAAAAGGATGCAGAAAACATGGATATAAGTCTGTTGGAGGAAACGATTATGTTGTATACGGAAACAAAGGAATTACAAAAATACAGGGCTTCAAAACGCCTATGGCAAGGAATCCCAAGCATTGAGGTGACAAAACGAGGAAGGATTTTCCTTACTTTCTATTCAGGTGGAGTCAAGGAAGAAATAGGAAATTATGTGATCGTAATTAAGTCGGATGACGGAGGGAATCATTTCTCGGAACCGATTGTTATTGTAAAAGAAGATAATGGAAGATGCTTTGACCCATGCCTTTGGATAGATCCATTGGGAGAACTTTGGCTGACATGGGCAAAGTGTCCGGACGATGGTTTATATGCATCTGTTTGCCGAGATCCTGATGCAGAGGAGCTGGTTTGGGGAGAAGAATTTCTGGTAGGCCATAATGTAATGATGAATAAACCTATAGTGGTGAAATCTGGTGAATGGTTGTTCCCGATTGCTGTATGGAATGATGGTATAAGAGTATTATCAGAAGAATATGATACTAAAATTACGGAAAAAGGCTCCTTTGTTTATGCTACCAATGATTGCGGGAAAACCTTTCAGAAGCTTGGCTTTGCAGACGTGAAAGACCGGCATTATGATGAACATATGATCTTGGAGATGAAGGATGGAAGCCTAAGAATGTTTGTTAGGACAAAGTATGGGATTGGCGCATCGAATTCCTATGATGGAGGAAGAAGCTGGAGTAAAGATTTTGACACTGGCTATGGTGGTCCCTGTTCGAGATTCCATATTACAAGATTGCGTTCAGGTAGAATCCTGCTGATCAATCATTTTAAGTTTAGTGGAAGAAATAATCTTACGGCAATGCTGTCAGAGGATGAAGGAAAAACGTTCCCTTATAAATTACTATTAGACGAGAGAGAAGTTTCTTATCCGGATGCAAAGGAAGCAGATGACGGATTTATCTATGTAACATATGATCGGGAACGTGGAAGTTATCTATCCAATATGAAAGAGGTGATGGCTTCCGCCAGAGAAATTTTAATTGCCAAAATAACAGAAGAGGATATTATTAGCGGATCTCTTGCAAACACAAATAGTTATCTGAAAAAGATCGCGAGTAAGCTGACGGATTATGATGGAGAGGACAAAGATCCATTTCATGAGCTGGATTTCGATAAAACAAAAAGCGTATAAAATTCATAAGTGAAGGTCGAAATTCAGGGAGAAAGAAATAATTATAAGAGATATAGTTTAATTACAAAAGATACAAAACATACATAAAAGGAAGGAGAAAATGATATGAAAAAGAAAATTGTAAGTAAAGTATTTGCCATATTGTTGGCAGCGTGTACAGTGCTTTCCGCATGTGGAAATGAAAGCGGTAATCAGAGCGTAGGTCAGACAGACAAAAGTGAAACGAATGACACTGTGCAGGAAGGAGAGGAACCATATACCATTGTTTATGCATTTGATGTATGGGTACAGCAGGCAGATTGGGATTTGGTAGAGGAGAATCTAAGTAACATTGTTTATGACAAGATTGGTGCCAAGGTTAAGCTTTTGCCTATGACAGGAGCAAACTATCAGCAGGAGGTTAATCTGATGATTACCAGTGGCGAAAAGCTGGATCTGGTAAATGCATCAGCCAGAACTACATTCAGTAGTGATGTCACTTCCAATAAACTGCTTGGGCTGGATGAAGAAACGGTTCGTAAATATGCACCGGATGCAATGGAAGTAATCGGCGACTATATGGAAGCTACCACAGTTGACGGAAAAATATATGGATTTCCGACCATACGTGATATGGCAAGTGCATACGGACTGATTCTTCGCAATGATATTATCGAGAAATATGGAATTGATGCTGATGCAGGATTAACAGTAGAACAATTAGATGACCTTTTTGCCAGAATTAAAGAGGGAGAACCGGACAAGTATGTAACGCAGCCGCAAAGCCAGGGAACTAGCATTCTGGAAAGCCTTTTTAAAACATATGATGGGCTGGGTGATACCATGGGAGTCCTGATGGATTGGGGACAGGGCGATCTGACCGTGCAAAATCTCTTTGATACAGAATATTACGAGGAGTGTGTGAGGAAAGCCAGAGAGTGGAATGAGAAGGGCTATATTCTTCCAGATGCTTCAACGAATCCTGATACAGGAGTAGCTTATTTCAAAACAGGAAAAGTGGCATCCACAATGTCCCTGATTCATCCGGGTGTGCCTACAGACAGCACCAATATGACAGGTATTCCATGCAGTACAGCAATTGTAAATCCGGCTTTTGGAAATACACAAACGGTTGGAGCTGTTATTCAGTCGATCCCTGTCAGCTGTAAGAATCCTGAAAAAGTGTTGGAGTTTGTCAATCTGCTTTATAGTGATGCAGAAGTATATAATGCGTTGGTATGGGGTATTGAAGGTACACACTATCAGCATGTAAAAGGAAGCGAAAAGTGGATTACTTATCCGGACGGTGTAACTGGAGAAACATCCGGCTATACTCTGAGTGCAACTTACGCTTTTGGAAATCGTTATCTGAGTTATATTTGGAATACGGATCCCGAAGATTTAAATGAAAAATATGAGGAATTTAATGATAATGCAATTAAATCTAAAGCGCTGGGATTTGTGTTTGACACCACTCCTGTGAAGGCAGAAGCGGCGGCTGTACAGGCAGTAATGGATGAGTATCGTCTGCCTCTGGAGAATGGAGTAATCGATCCTGATGAAAATTTACCGAAATTCCGACAGGCACTGAAGGATGCAGGGATTGATACTGTTATTGCAGAAAAGCAGCGGCAGTTAGACGAGTGGGCGGCAACAAAATAAGTAAAGTTTCTCGGAAAGGTCAGAGGTATAACACAACTGACCTTTCTATTCAAAGGAGCCTGGTATGTATAAAAGATTAAAAAAAATAAAAAAGCTTTTGCCACTATACATTATGGCTTTGCCGGCATTGGTTTATTTGTTTATTAACAATTATTTACCACTAACGGGTATGGTGGTAGCTTTTAAAGATTTCGACTACAGCAAAGGAATTTATGGAAGTGATTGGGCAGGCTTTAGAAATTTTTTGTTTTTATTTAAAAACTCAGTTGCTTTTATTATTACCAGAAACACAATATTGTACAATGTGGCATTTATTATAATTAATACATTTTTAGGTATTTTAGTAGCAATTCTTTTGAGCGAAGTGACAAGCAAAAAGGCTTTAAAAGTATATCAGACAGTGATTCTTTTGCCATATTTGTTTTCTATCGTCATTATCAGTTATCTGGTATTTGCTTTCTTAAGTACGGATGTAGGCTTTATTAATAAAGGGATCCTGGAGCCCTTGGGAAAAAGCACGATATCCTGGTACAATGAGTCAAAGTACTGGCCTATAATATTACCGATCGTAAATACATGGAAGTCATTTGGATTTCAGGCAACTATTTATTATGCCAATGTTATTTCTATTGATAAGTCTTACTATGAAGCGGCTCAACTGGATGGGGCATCAAAGCTTCAACAGGTACGGTATATCACACTGGTATTGTTGAAACCGGTTATTATAATGATGATATTATTGGCGGTAGGAAAGATTTTTTATTCTGATTTTGGTTTATTTTATCAGGTTACGCAGAACTCAGGAGCAATATACAGTACTACAAATACAATAGATACCTATGTGTACCGCACATTGATACAGACAGGAGACGTGGGTATGTCTGCAGCAGCAGGAGTATATCAGTCAGTAGTCGGCTTTTTAATTGTTTTAATTACAAATTTGTTACTTCGGAAGATCAGCCCGGAAGATTCTCTGTTTTAGGAGGTGTGAGATGAAACGAATGAAAGTAAACAAATCAGCATTAGTAGCACATATAGTTTTAATTTGTTTCGTGCTTTTCTGTACTCTTCCTACGTTGTTGCTGGTAACGTCTTCTCTGTCGGATAATGATAGTGTGTTCCGAAATGGTTATTCCTTTTGGCCCAAAGAGTGGAGTCTGGAAGCATATCGCTATATGGCGACGCAGGGGCAGACAATATTCCGTGCATACGGGATTTCAATACTAACTACATTTATAGGTACGATTTCCGGATTGATGCTTACAGCCATGCTGGGATATACACTTTCGCGTAATGAATTACCCGGAAGAAAGATAATCAATTTTCTCGTGTTTTTTACATTGCTTTTTAACGGAGGTATGGTTCCCACCTATTTATTATATGTAAATACGTTACATGTCAAAAATACTATATTTGCATTACTTTTGCCAAATAATATTTTGGTAAATGGTTTCAATGTTCTGCTGGTGAGAACATACTTTAATAACAATACGCCTAAGGAATTGATCGAATCAGCTATGGTAGATGGCGCTAAGGAGTTCCGAATTTTCTTTAGTATTATTATGCCGATTTCGAAACCCATCCTGGCTACGGTAGGATTGTTGATTGGTATTGGTTATTGGAATGACTGGTATAATGGTCTCCTTTATCTTACGAATACAAAATTATTCAGTCTGCAAAATTATTTGAATAGAATTTTGCTGGATATTCAGTTTATGACACAAAGTATGGCAGGAAGCGCAGAGGCTGCCAATGCCTTGGGTAAAATGCCTACCATCACGGTTCGTATGGCAATTGCAGTAATCGGTATTTTACCTCTTATGATTATATTTCCGTTTTTCCAGTCCTATTTTGCAAGAGGTATGACAGTTGGAGCAGTGAAAGGCTGAGAAGTGTTTTAAAAGGAGAGCGAAGGATGAATATTGTAAATTATAAAGGAACAAATTTGCGAGTGTCAGATATAGCGTTGGGAGGTGGAGTGCTCGGGAGCCGTATTTCCGACCAGGCATCATTCGATATCCTCGATTGTTTTGTAGGAAATGGGGGTACATTTATTGATACAGCGAATGTGTATGGAAGGTGGAATCCAGGAAATCTTCCACTATCTGAATTATTGATTGGAAGATGGATGAAACAGCATAGATTGAGAAGCAAGCTGGTAGTTGCGACCAAAGGAGCCTGCCATGCACTTGAAACACCGAACATAAAAAGGCTGGCGCCGGAAGAGATACGAGAGGATCTGGAGAGCAGTTTGAAAAGCTTACAGACTGATTATATAGATTTATACTATTTACATGCAGATGATCCGAAGCGTGAGGTTGGTGAAATTATTGAAACTTTGAACAGCTTTGTCAGAGAAGGAAAGGTGAGATATTTTGCTTGTTCGAACTGGTCGGCAGAAAGAATGTGGGCTGCAGATGCTTACGCGAAAGAGCATAATTTGAAATCCTTTGTCGGGCATGAAATTATGTTCAATTTGGCAAAACCGAATGACGAGGCAGTGGAGGCAGCTGTACAGACCCATATGACAGAGAACATATATGAATATCACCAAAAAACCGGTAAACCGGTAACTGCATATACTTCTCAGGCAGCAGGATTTTTTGTATTACATAAGGAAGAGGGATTTCTCAAGGACGATAAATTTGCTTTCCCCAGAGATATGTTTTATAATGCGGAATCCTTAAAAAGAGCGGAGAGAGTAGACGAACTATGCAAGCTCACGAATGCCACTCCATTGGAAATAACATTAGCATATCTTTATGCGCAGCCTTTTCAGGTTATTCCGATCGTAGGACCTTGCAGGGTTAAGGAACTGGAAGAGAGCCTTCGTGCATCAGAAAAGAGATTAACGCAAGAGGAAGTAGAGTTTTTGTTTTCATAATGGAGAGAGCTGACTTAAATGACATTCTATTTTTGCAATACATTTGGAAACACATCGACAGATGGGATATATCGTATTGACCTGGGGAGAAATGACAGCAGGGAAACTTTGGCTGCACCACTGAAAAATCTGGAATGGGCGTGTATTGCGCCCAACGGAATACTGTATGCGGTAGGACAGGAAGAATCAGGGGGAAGTTATATTCAGTCGTTTTATTTGAAGCAACTTACAGGAGAACTGTTTTTTTTGGAGAAAAGCTGTTTCCCTTGGAGAGGGATCAGCCATATGAGCTTTTGGGAGCAGGGAAAGGCTCTTTTGATTGCTGTGTATGGAGAACAAATGGTTGTATCAGTGGACGTAGCGGAGGGGCGCATCGGCAAAGAATCTGGAAGGGTGATTTTCAAAGGAAATGGTCCGGTAGTTAGCAGGCAGGAAGCGTCTCATCCGCATTTTGTAAAGTGGATGCAGGAGGAGTGCTGGATTGCCGATCTGGGCGCGGATGCAGTATATCATAGTAGTGAGAGCCAACTTTGGGGAAACCGGGACAACTGGAGAATAGAGCAACAGCCCCGGGGATCAGGTCCAAGATTTCTGGAGATACATCCATTAGGAAAAATCGTATACCTCGTTACAGAATTATCGAATGAATTGATCGTGTTGGAGAAAAATTCAGACGGAGGTTTGAAAGAAAAGCAGCGTGTCAGTTTGCTCCCTGCCGGAGCACGAAAAAGTCTTTCTTCAATTTTGTGTCCAGATTGGACAAAAGGAAGATTGTTCGTAGGAGTACGGGGAGCTAATCTGATCCGGGAATTGGTCGTTGAGCAAAACGGAATGATCCGGGAAGGGAGAATTTTGCAAACACTGGGATGGCCCAGGAGCTTTCTGTATCTGAAACAGCTGGATTGTTTGCTGATTGCTGATGAAGAATTTGCGGAATCAACCGGAAGACTGGAGCTTTTTGATCTATGTGAGGGAAAACGTTTATGGGAAAAAAGAATGCCAAGAGCTTATCAAATTTACAACGGAGAGTACAATGACGAAACGGAAAGGTAAAGATATGGAGAAATGGATGAAGTGTTACGTAGGAACGAACTCCTTGAGAGGATCGAAAGGTATTTACACATTGGAGATAAATACTCAAAATGGGGAAATGAGGGAAGTTTCAACAGTAGAGGCTGACGATTCTGCATATTTATATGTTTCGGAAAAGAGAAAATGTCTGTATGCGGTTATGGAATCACTGGAATATAAAGGTGTACCGGGTGGAGGTGTTGCTGCTTATCGCATAGAGGATAATAAACTTTCATTTTTAAATAGCAGATATGCTTATGGTGGCTGGCCATGTCATGTTATAGCGGATGAGGAAAAAGATAGTCTTTTAGTATCTGTTTTTCGTAATGGATTGCTGGTGGTGTACGGCATTAATCAGGATGGAAGCATTGGGGAGGAAAGACGAGTAGAGCATCACCAGGAACCAAATGGAAGGATGTCTCATATTCATGCATCCATGCCTACACCGGATGGAAAATATATTGCGGTTGCGGATTGCGGTCTTGATTATATATATCTTTATGATGCAAAAACGTATCAAAAAGTTTTCGAGTGGAAAGCACCGGAAGACAGTGGACCCAGACAACTCCGTTTCAGTCCGGATGGAAAATATCTATATATGGTATCTGAATTGAGCTGTCAAATTTTTGTGTTTGAGTATCAGCCGGATTGCAAAGATATGTTACGGAATGTCCAGGTAATATCGACGAGACGTGAGGATGGTTATGACCGGGAGAACTATACTTCGGCACTACAGATGCATCCATCCGGTAGATATCTTTTGGCTGGGAACAGAGGGCACAATTCAATTGTTGTCTATGAGGTAGATAAGGAAACCGGTTTGTTGATGTTGAAAGGACATACAATGTTGGCAGGTGATTTCTGCCGGGAGTTTTGTTTTGTACCAGATGGCTCTATGCTGATAGTGGGTATTCAGCATACAGATGTGGTACAGACCTTTTTCTTTGATGAAAATAAAGGGATTTTAAAGTGGAGCGGACAGGAAATTGTAATTCCCTCTCCTTCCTGTGTTATAATGGGCGACTCTGCAAAGTAATGTTGGCAGCGGTTAGAGATGCATTTGTAAGAACGTATAATTTGCGAGCTTATATATTTACTATATGAAGGTGTTGTATGCTTTTACTCCAAAAAATGATAATGTTTTTCTTGATTATGCTCATCGGATATATCTGTCGGAAAATCGGTGTGTTTAAAGATACTACAGGCAAAACAATTTCAAGTATAGTAATCAATATTGGAAATCCTGCGCTGATTATTGCCTCTGGTATGAATCCTGAGAGACTGGAGAATAAAGGAAAATTGTTGTTTACTCTGGGTGTTGCGCTGATCTATTTTGCAATTATGTTTGCTGTCGCGGAACTATTGCCCAGATTGCTTCATGCAGACAGAGAGGACTACGGCGCTTATCAGGTCATGACGCTTTTTTCCAATATTGGATTTATGGGTTATCCCTTGCTGGATGTCATGTATGGCAGCAATGCAATAATTCACGCTGTAATCTTCAACTTGTTATATAATGTCTTGATCTATACTTATGGCATCCACAAAATGCAGATTGGTGGTTGTCAGAAAAATATAAATTGGAAACAACTCGTGAATATAGGCGTAGGCTCTTGCATTATTGCGATAATTCTGTATATCACCAATCTTCCGGTCCCATTGATCCTTGAAGATACAGCAACTTTCACTGGTGCCATCACAGGTCCGTTAAGCATGTTGGTCATTGGTGACTCTTTGGCGCAGACCCGGTTAAGAGATTTGTTTACAGATGTGCGCCTACTCGTTTTCTCTGTAGTAAAACTGGTACTATTGCCGGCATTGCTTCTGTGGGGACTGTGCTTTTTTATCAAGGATCCGATATTCCGAGGCGTTTGTCTGGTAATGATGGCAACACCGGTAGGCAGCATGACAGTAATGTTGGCACAGCAGTACAATGGCGATTATCGGTTGACATCCAGGGGCGTGGCTCTGACCACATTGCTTTCCGTGATCACAATGCCGTTTTTGTTCTGGGCGCTGAAGCTATAGCTACCAATTTTCTGAGTGTAGTTCTATTCTGAATGTAAATATTTGTTTTTTGCGTTATCAAGATGTCGGGAGCAAAAGCTCCCGATTTTACTGTGTTGGCTATATTAAACTTTTTTGTAGAAAGTATCGCCATTGGAACCTAAAACAACGTCTGCTGCACGTATCTCTCGGGGAATTCATGCAGGTAAGTAAAGCATTCCTTCGGGGAACACAGTATACCATTCGCTGTGCAGGTGTTTTGAATCAGTGTCATAAGCTCTTTTGCATAAGGACTGGGAATATCATAAGCATTCCCATAAGTACTGACATATTTTTGCCGAATGCCGGGAAAATCACGATCCAGAGCCTGATAGAAAAATTCCCGATCTCCTTCCCGCAACGTGACTCCTACATCGAACAGCAGGATTCCCTTCACATCCGCCTGCAGGCAATAGTCAAGAAGCCCCTCGATATTTTCTCGGGTATCATTAATAAAAGGAAGAATGGGAGTCATCCACACAAGGGTGGGAATTCCCAATTCCTTACATTTCATCAGCACCTCGAAACGTTCTCTCGTGGTAGAGACATTAGGCTCTATTTTCCGGCACAAATCCTCATCATAAGTAGTAAACGTCATCTGAACCACTGCCTTGGCTTTCTGATTAATAGATTGCAGCAGATCCAGATCCCGAAGCACCAGATTGGATTTTGTGAGTACCGTAACGCCATATTCATACCGGTCGATCAGTTCCAGACACTTCCTGGTCAATTGAAGCTCTTTTTCAGCGGGAAGATACGGATCGCACATGGCACCTGTACCGATCATACACTTGTGCCGCCTGGAACGAAGCGACCGTTCCAACAGTTCAGGAGCATTTTCCTTGACCTCGATATCTTCAAAGGCGTGTGTAAAACCGTAACATTTGCTGCGGCTGTCACAATAAATACAGCCGTGGGAGCATCCACGGTAAATATTCATTCCGTTATTCTGAGATAAAATCCCCTTCGCCTGGACATAATGCATGACAGATAGCTCCTTTATAAAGACGGTGTGGCTGCATTCATGGTAACATATCATGACGGCCAATACAACGAAGCATAGAAAAAGAAAATCAGGTAAATCATGATGGTGAGAAAAACTATACGGAAGAGAAACGGTGTGATATGATTCGATATATGCAGATCATGCAGACGGTGAATTCCTGCAATTGCCGGAGCCGAAGTACCGGCTGGAATTCGTGGGAGACAGCATTACCAGCGGGGAAGGTACGGTGGGAGCCGTCTATGAGGAAGATTGGATCAGTGCCTTTTTCTCTGCGGAAAATACGTATCCCCGTATGGTGGCAGATGCATTATCCGCGGAGTATCGTGTGATATCCCAGAGCGGCTGGGGATATGCCATAATACTTCGTGAAGAGTTCAGTTGCCTTGAATCTATCACGAACAGGGACACGATCAACTGGATTCTGAAAAATGAATACAGGAGGTCGATTATGGAACATTTACCGAAACGAATCACCGAGAACGGCATTGACTATATACTGGTCGGTGACTACTATATCCCTGACCTGCGGCTGCCGGAGGAATCCCGTCCTATCGGACGCTGGGGACGGATGCACCGGGATTATCTGAAAGAATGGCGTCCGGTCTTGTACAATGACCTGCTTTTGTCCGGCAGGTTCTGGACGTACCTTGCAGACTTAAACGAACAGGCACAGAACCGGCTGGAGGTAATCACCGAGCAGATGAAAGCCGCCAGTATGCTGCCATTCAGGAACTGGACGAAGCCATGCGGCACCGTCTGATCAGCCGGATTGTAGTCGGCGAAATGAAGAAAGTGGATGGACAGAAACAGCAGGAAGTGAAAATCATCTACAACTTTGTGGGTGAGATACCGGAATAAGCACCGCAAAACCATAACAAAGCAGCCCGCCTGAAAGGTATAAGATTATCTTTCAGACGGGCTTATTATATTTGTTTGATTTTCTTTTCCTTATCAATACCTCATAAATTGCTTAGAGTTTCAAGTTAGCTTTTCACTCGCTTTTTACTTTATTTCTGTTTTTCGATATACCTGATACAGAACAGGTAAAATAATAAGGAATAGAACGGAATAAATTGTTAAAATAATCGGAACTGATCCTATCACTTTCCCACCAATTTCATAAAGAGTAAAGGTTTTAATTGCCATATTTATCTGCAAGAGCTGGTCTGGCAAAAGTCCTAATACATCTGATAATACTGAAAATCCACCCAAAAAGGATTGAATGAATAACAGTACAAATGGAATTGTAACAGCTAAAACAGTTGTATGTGTCTTGGCAGATACCAGCATGGAAACAGCTAAAATGAATAATGCTCCCACATATCCACCAATCACGGTTAAGAGGTATGCCTGCAAATAGGTAATATTGTAAAAACTTTTCCAGAAAGCCCAGCTTGTCTGAATAACACAATTTGCACCGCCAATACCTGCAACACTAAATACTACTGCGGAATATATCAGAATTACCAACCAGTAAACTCCGGTAATAACAATCAACCCAGCCGCTATTTTAGAAAAAGTCCCCCTATTTCTGCCATACCTTGCGGAAAAGAAAACAGAATCCGCTTTCCACCCAAATTCGTTTGAAAAGATACCTGCTACAAAGAAACTCATAATCAAAACGGTCAGCATAATGATTGTGGGTGCATAGTCCAAAGCAGCAGTAAAACCGCCTGCATATTCATAATAAAAAGGAGTCTCCAGTTTTTGATATTGACTAACCAGAAATGCTTTTTCCTTTTCACTGAATTGGTCTTTTGCTTCATCAGAATTAAGCCATTTCTCCAGATTTAAGATGCGGTTATCATAAAGCTTTCCAACCTCATCCTCTGATAAGCTGTCTGCCCGATAGTAATTATGTTCTCGGAACTCGGAAAATCCAGAGTTAATTAAATCCCTAATATCAGAAAATCCCTGTTTTTTGGAATAGCCAATGTTGCTGGTTTTAATATCTGTCGGGCTGTCAGGATAGGTTTCGTTGATTAGCCGATTTTGCCGAATGACCTCTCGAAGCACATCTTCTGTGATCAGGCCTTCCCATTCCGCTTTTGTATCACGCAAGTACCTTGCTGCCGCAATTCCTGTGTGTGTATCCCCCTCCTCATCCACATAGCCCATGGAAGATATTGCAAAATAGCAAGTAACAGCGATGGCTGCCATCAATACGATCAGACCGATTTTATTTGCAGTTTTTGAAAATATCTTTTTTATTTCAAATCGAATCATTCCATGTCACCACCCTTTCCTCCAAAATAATACAAAAAGACGTCTTCTAAATTAGGGCGCACAAGTCTTGCATGTTCAAGCGGCTGCCTGGCAGAAATAATTCGTAATTCAACAGTACCATTTTCTGATTTCATATTAGATACTTTATATTGTTTCATCAACTTTGCTGCTTTTTCATGGGAAGTCTGACAAGCCCATACTTTTTGCGGCATGGAAGATACGATTTCATCTAAATTCCCTTGCTGCAAAATCTTACCGTCTTTCATAAGCCAAATATCCTTTGCAATATACTCCACATCCGAAACAATGTGAGTAGATAATATAACAATACGGTTTTCTGACAGTTCACTGATTAGATTGCGAAAACGTATTCTTTCTGCGGGGTCAAGTCCGGCAGTTGGTTCATCCAAAATCAAAATTTTAGGGTCATTCAGTATCGCTTGTGCAATGCCAGCCCGACGTTTCATGCCTCCGGATAATTTCCGCATTTTTTTATTAGCAGCTTTGGAAAGTCCTACCTGTGCAAGTAGTTTGTTTACTTTTTTCTTTGCCACAATCGGGCGAATCCCTTTTAAGGCTGCAATGTATAAAAGATAATCCTTTACCGTAAATTCCGGATAAAATCCAAATTCCTGCGGCAAATATCCTAAAAGATTCCGGTACTCGCCGCCCATTCCCCCAATATCCTGCCCGTCACATAATATCTTTCCACTTGTAGGGGTCAGCAGTGAGCATATCATTTTCATTAAAGTGGTTTTTCCAGCACCATTGACACCTAAAAGACCATACACACCATTTGAAATCGTAAGATTCAGGTTGTTTACTGCTCGAAAATTTCCAAACTCTTTTGTCAGATTAACTAATTGTAGTTCCACTTAAATCCACCTCCCAGAATTTATTACAATCAAATATGGTTTTATAAATTGCACCAATCAGAAAAACAACAGCAGTTCCAAACAAAGCATACCAAACCGGAAGTGTAATGAGAACGTAAATGGTTTCGTTATTGATAATGAAGCACCATATTCCGCTCCATAACAGGCAGAGAATAATAGAAGTTCCCTCATTTACACGACTATTGCTGCACAACGTACCAAAGCAAATGCAAGCAGTCACCACGGCTGGAAACAAAAACTGGATGACAATTTCTGATAGCGCGAGATTGACACTTCCTCTAAGTGTGATACAAAACAGGCTTATCATAAATAAATCGACAATTCCAAATAGAAAGATTCTGGCTGCATATATCTGTCGCAATGAATAAAGGCAGGTCGCTTCTATCTGCATACAGTCACAAGATTTGTTTTTCCAAAATTCCGGTATCATCAGAACAATAAAGAGTACCCCTATCATACCTAACATTCTTATCACATACCTATTGTCTAAAAGATCTGGCAAAAGGGTTGCAGCAGTCCATAACAAAAGCATTTGCAGCAGCCACCACCGCTTGCGTATAAGATGTAACTCTGTCCATAAAAATTCCCAATACGTTAGTTGCTTTTCCTGCTCAACGGAGCAATAACTTTCTATTGATTTTCTTACGGTTTCTTTTATGTGCTGTTCATCAGGAATAATATTCTGATTTTCCCGATACCTTTTGAGTTGTTCTTCAATATTCACAAAATCACTCCTCCCTTAGCAGTCTTTCTAAATGTGTTTTTGCCTGTTTTACCCGGTATTTTACTAATGGCAAACCTATTTGTAAGGTGCTGGATATTTCTGTAAGTTTCAGTTCCTGAAAGTAATACAAGATAATAACTTCCCTTAATTCAGCGGGTAATCTATCCAGAGCTGCCTTAATCGTCAGCCTGTTAAGAAGCTCGTCTGTTTCAGGGGGATGTAAACAATCTTGAATTTCTAAAGACTGTTCCTCTAACAAACTTTCTCGGATTTTTTTATAGGAATCCCTGCAAAGATTTCCAGCAATCGTATACAAATAATTTTTGGTTTTTCCCATATAACGGTAGTCAGACAATTTCTCGAAGAAGCGCAAAAAAGTTTCCTGTGTTAAATCTTCTGCGGTTGATGTATCAGGGCAATGATAGTTACAATAGTTCAATATTTCCTTATAGTATTTGCGAACAAATACATCAAAAGCATTTTCGTCTCCACGCTTCATTCTTTGTAGCAACAAAAAATCTATATCCACGAAATCCTCCTTTCCCGTTATTGAAAGTCAATGCGCATTTCTCTTTCTACCATGTATAACGAATGAACACTGTAAAAAGATAGTGTGGCTTCATTTTTTATAAAAATTTTTTCCAGATAGATTGCTTATCCCTATTTATCATATTGAATTGCCCTTATAGCTTCAAGATAGATAATTTGACACCAATTCATCACTTGACATTGTGGCAAAGAATTGTCACCGGATGGGATGGAAATGTGGAGAATAAGATTCCTCCGTTTTACACACAGGTCTGTGGATTGCTCACTGGGGAGAGGAATGCTTCTTTGGGAGCGTTGGAAGACTATGATTTCGAAGCATGGCAGCCGCCTACATCCCGGCGTGAAAGCCCATCAAATCACCGCGAAAGAGATCGAAACATATCTGCAAGAACTGTTATAGAAGAAATTTATAATTTCTTAAGAAAAATGTGACGTAAAATGTGACAACTCCGCGCTATATTGAAACCCATAAAAAGTAATTCATTTGGAGGGGCTGGCAATATGACGCAGGAAAATCGTTCAAGCAGACAGGCAGAGATCCATATAACGCAGATGCGGAGGAATCCGTATCTGGTGGATTATCAAACCGGGAAAAATACGGGCAGACATACAGGAAGGCACACAGAACGGTCACAACACAGCACACCTGCAATGCCGCAGGAGGGCACAAGGACAAGAACATATCCTCAGCACAGTGTAGCGCCCCGGCAGAGAAATAGAACCCACCAGCAGAAGCAGCGAACTGCGGATGCGGTATATGGGGAAAATGTATACAAAGACAATACCTACAATACCCGTGCCAGGCACCGTCTGGCGAGGGCGGAGAGACAGCGCCGCCGCAGACGGGCAAGAATCCGCAGATATATCCGGCTGACTCTGCTTAGCGCAGGAATTCTGGTAGGAATCATTGCGTTGACAAAGCTTCTGAATGTGCCTGCCGGTACTGCGGAAGCCAGCACACCGATGGAAGCAATAGACATGGCGCAGCAGGTGGAAAAAGGGATTGAGAATACTATAGGAACCCGGATTCAGGGACTGTCGGCGGAGACTTACGCAGCGCACCCTGACTGGACAGAGGATTTCCTCACGGTAAATGAATATTCCAGACCGGGAGATCCTTTGACGGAGGTGAATAATATTTTCGTGCATTATACTGCCAACCCCGGCACCAGTGCAGCACAGAACCGCAGTTATTTCGAACAGCTTAAGGACAATCATGAGCGCAGTGCCAGTGCGCATTTTATCATCGGCTATAACGGGGAGATCCTCCAGTGCGTTCCTCTGGATGAGATCGCTTATGCGGTGCAGACCCGTAACGAGGATTCCATCTCTATCGAATGCTGCTATAAGGCGGACAACGGACAGTTCACGCAGGAAACCTACGACTCCCTGATCAGGCTGTTGAGATGGCTGATCGACGCCTATGAACTGGAACCGGAGGATATTCTCCGCCATTATGACTGCGGTGGGAAAAAATGTCCCATATATTATACGGAACACGAGGATGCCTGGGACCGGTTAAAAGAGGATGTCAAAAATCTATAGAAAAGAGGAACTTTTCCCGAAAGGAAAGGTTCCTCAGACTGTAGACAAAGCTCCTTCCTGTGAGGGAGCTTTTCTTGTGTCATGACTGC